>Ga0233447_1000728_pt1 | contig 33287 bp, 29 predicted proteins | sample SI_124_October20_3_FD_183014 | JGI IMG/M metagenome (GOLD analysis project Ga0233447, IMG submission 183014) | Seawater microbial communities from Saanich Inlet, British Columbia, Canada - SI_124_October2016_135_MG | ecosystem: Environmental > Aquatic > Marine > Inlet | place: Canada: British...
AATACTGAGTTTATCATTAAACTCTTTGATAAAAATTTGAATCTGTTAACGCTTTGAACGAAACCAGTAGTGTCGGAGAATCTTGTGCGTAAAAACCGCTCGCAAAAGCCTGAAAGGGGGGCGGTTGGAGCACCAACTACACCTACCTTGCGAATGTGGCAGTTATAGATTACTTTTCCACTTTAAATGCTCCTTTGAAAAAAATAATATTTGTGCGACAATAAATGCGGTAAAACTAACTCCAATAAAAAGAAACGATAAGTTCTCAATATCTTCTCTAACTAAATAGGCAGATGATCCCGATGGTACTGCGGCGGCTAAAGATACAATAACACTAATGAATTCTGTTGCTATTGTAACATGTTTTTCAAATTTATTGACAATATAAGTCCTGATAGAAGGCATTATAAGGCGCATCGAAATAGCGAGCAATAAGAAAATGAACATAACAGAGTACACATCAAGCAAATTGATTAAATCTATGATCAAAAATAGGACACTGCTTATTAAAGCGAGACAACAGGATAATAAAATAATAGTTTTATGTTGCATAAATTTTTCAAGTACATTGTTTATGTTTAAGCCCTAAAAAAGCTCCAAATATAAATATAAAAACAAAGAGATATTGAGATGAAACTCCTAGATCCTTTATAAGAATAAATGGGGCTGTAGTATAAAAAATGGCCCGTATAGAAATAAGTAAAGAGTAAATTATTAAGTTGCAAAACAATGTTGGAGATTTGAATAACTGTTTTATAACCTCTAGTTTGGTATAAATTTCTTCCGATTCTTCCTGTATGTCAGCATCGGAGATAAAAGCATAAACCAGAACCCATCCTAGATTTCTTTGGCGGAGGGACTTCCGCCAAAGAAATCTAGTCCTTGCAGAAAACATCCTAGAACGAGAAAGACAAAAAATGGTAGGAAGCAAAGTAGTACTCCCAGTATTGATATTGGTATGATGATGAGAAGAGCTTTTCTATTTCCAAGCTTATAAGTAAAGCCTGGAGTTGCTATGAGTTTTGCGATGAGCGAACCCACAAAAAAAGCGGTCAATATAAGTTGAATTTTATGTCTTAGTATGAAAAGGTTGATTGATATTGCTGGAAGCATACAGGCCATAAGTGGGACTAATGCTCTGCGTAAACCCAGAATATACATTATAGAGAAAAATGTACCTTTTTTTATAAAACCTCTGACGGCAACTTATTTTAAATTCTATAAAAAAGATTCTATTATGGGAAAAATTGCAGAAAATAAGCAGGCCTACTAATAAGTCATTTTTTATTTCAATTCCTGTTGTTCTTGTAGAAACACTGGAACGGCACTGTTCATCAACCTATAATAAATAAGGGTAAAATCTACAACACAAATTGTCTCTTTTGAAACCGTTCCAGTGAAAATTTACCTGTGTATAACCTACTGATTTTTAGTTATTTGCCTTCAAACATATCGCGAATACGTTTTCCGGTGGTTTCGAGAAGGTGTTCGCCAAGCGCTTTACGTTTAGCTAATAAATTTGGAGCACCATTCTTGCTTTCTTCTAGCCATTTTTTAGCAAATTCACCGTTTTCGATTCTTTTGAGCGATTCTCGCATTCTTTCCTTTACATCCGGAGTAATAATCCTTGGTCCGTTATCGTATTCACCCCACTCTGCCGTATTTGAGATAACTGCATTCATTTTCTGGATGCCACCTTCATAAATAAGGTCTACAATAAGTTTTAGTTCATGGACACATTCAAAATATGCCATTTCAGGAGGATATCCTGCTTCGGTTAAAACTTCGAACCCTGCAATCATCAAATCAACGGTTCCGCCACAAAGAATATTTTGCTCTCCGAAAAGGTCTTCGTAGGTTTCCTGCTCGAATGTACATTCTAGGCAGCCTGCTTTTGTGAATCCCATTGCTTTAGCCATTGCCAAAGCAATTTTTTTTGCCTTGCCACTTGGGTTTTGTTTTATAGCAATAAGACCGGGAACACCAAACCCTGCCAAGTAGGCTTTACGCTCTTCTGTCGCGGGGCTTTTTGGGGCTACCATGATGACATCTACATCCTCAGGAGGAACGATCTGCTTATAAACAACGTTAAAACCATGAGAACATGAGAGAACTTTTCCGGCTTCTAGGTGTTGTTTAATATCATTTTCATAAACTGGACCATGAAATTCATCAGGAAGAAGAATATGAATAACATCAGCTTTCTCTGCTGCATCGGAAATATTCATTACTTCAAATCCGTCATTAATAGCTTGTTCAAAAGAAGCATCCTTTATCGAACCGATAATAACATTAACACCTGAATCACGCATACAGAGCGCCTGAGCTGAACCTTGGCTACCATAACCTATAACTGCAACAGTTTTTCCATTTAAATCGGAAATGTTAGCATCTTTATCATGTAATATTTGTACCATTTTTTTTGCCTCCATTTTTATTTTTCAAAAATCACATACGTATACTCTGTCCGATTATATTACGGTCGACGTTATTTAACGACTATCATATAACGGCAATATTCTAAATTGAGTACAAGCAAGCAGACAAAGTAAAACATGGTTCAAAAAAATCAAACCTATATCAAAGTTATATGAGACAAAATTCATTTTTATGCTAGATTTAGTTTTACGGAAGAATTTTCGTAAAAAAAGCTAGGATAGCTTAAGGCTTCAACAAAAAAATATAACGGAGGTTATTGTTATGGGAACTAAAATTCTTAATAAAGTTGCTCCTGGAGTAGCGACAGGTGATGCAGTACAAGAAATCTTCAAAATCGCCAAACAAGAAGGATTTGCTATTCCTGCAGTGAACTGTGTTGGCTCGGACTCAGTTAATGCTGTAATGGAAATTGCAAAAAAAGTTAATTCTCCTATAATTATACAGTTTTCAAATGGTGGTGCTTCGTTTATAGCAGGGAAAGCTTTATCAAACGATGGACAAAAATCCGCAATACTTGGTGCTGTTGCTGGAGCAAAACATGTACATCTTTTAGCTGAACATTATGGAATCCCTGTTATTCTTCACACAGACCATTGTGCTAAAAAACTTCTTCCATGGGTGGACGGACTTATTACTGCTGGAGAAGAACATTATAAACAGTATGGAAAACCTCTGTTTAGCTCACATATGTTGGACTATTCTGTTGAGCCAATTGCTGAGAATATTGCAGTCGCAGAAAAACATCTCGCAAGGATGAGTAAAATCGGCATGACACTTGAAATTGAGCTTGGTTGCACTGGCGGAGAAGAAGACGGTGTTGATAATACAAGTATGGACAATTCTGCTCTTTATACACAGCCTGAAGATGTATGTCTTGCATATGAAACATTAAGAAAAATAAGTCCTAATTTTACGATTGCTGCTTCATTTGGTAATGTTCATGGAGTTTATAAGCCAGGTAATGTTGTCTTAACCCCTGTAATACTTAAGAATTCTCAGGAATACATCCAGAAGAAGTGTAACACAGAAAAGAATCCTGTAAACTTTGTCTTCCATGGTGGTTCAGGTTCTGAGTTGAATAAGATTAGAGAAGCTGTGACCTATGGTGTCGTTAAAATGAATATTGACACTGACACTCAATGGGCAACTTGGGAAGGTGTAATGGATTATTACAAAAAACATGAAGCATACCTGCAAGGACAAATCGGCAATCCTGAAGGTGATGATGTTCCTAATAAAAAATATTATGACCCTAGAAAATGGTTAAGAGCAGGACAAGAATCAATGATTGAAAGGTTGAAAGAAGCTTTTGACGACCTGAACTGTTTAGATAGATGTTAGATTTTTTTGGCGAAAGTCTCCATGCACAAACAAATCTATAGTTTTTGCAAAATTCAAATGCACTGTGTGGGTTAAAAATAAGGCAAGGTTTACCTTGAATAAAAAATAGAGGCGCAAAGATTTGTGCCTCTATTTTAACCTATTGTTAAAGCTTGAATGTATAATGCGGGCTAAATTCCCATTGCGATCATAGCATCAGCAACTTTTTTAAATCCAGCGATATTAGCACCGTTTACATAGTTTCCTGGGGTGCCGTATTCTTCGGCAGCTTCCGCTGAGATCCTATGAATATTTACCATGATTTGTTGAAGCTTACTATCAACTTTTTCATGAGTCCAATTAATGCGCTGCGCATTTTGTGCCATTTCAAGTCCGGATACTGCAACCCCTCCAGCATTTGCAGCCTTACCAGGACCGAAAAGAACATTATTGTTGAGAAAAACGTCAATTGCCTCAGGGCTGGAAGGCATATTGGCTCCTTCAGATACCACGATACAACCATTCTTAACAAGTGCCTTTGCATCACTTCCAGTGATTTCATTCTGGGTTGCTGATGGCATTGCTATTTCTGCAGGAACAAGTCCCCAGGGGCTTTTGCCTTCGCAATATTCAGCAAATGGATATTTATTGATGTATTCACTTATTCGTCCACGTTTAACATTTTTCAACTCCATAACATATTGAAGCTTTTCTTCATCAATACCGTCTTTGTCAATAATTGTTCCGTCTGAATCTGAAAGAGAAACAACTTTACCTCCAAGTTGAATTATTTTTTCAACTGTGTACTGGGCAACGTTTCCAGAACCTGAAACAAGAGCTGTTTTCCCCCCAAAGCTCTCACCTCTTGTTTTTAACATTTCATCTGCTAAATATGTGGCGCCGTATCCTGTAGCTTCAGGGCGACCTAAGCTTCCACCCCATCCCATTTCTTTTCCTGTTAACACACTGGTATGCATATTTTCAATTTTTTTGTACTGCCCATACAAGAAGCCAATTTCACGTCCGCCTACACCAATGTCTCCTGCCGGTACATCTGTATCAGCATCAATGTGTCTGTATAGTTCTCTCATAAAGTTTTGACAGAATCTCATAACTTCAAAATCTGATTTTCCTTTTGGGTCAAAATCACTTCCACCTTTACCGCCGCCGAGTGCAAGCCCGGTCAGGCTATTTTTAAAAATTTGCTCAAAACCCAAAAATTTAAGAATACTTAAATTAACACTTGGGTGGAATCTTAGTCCTCCTTTAAATGGACCGATTTCACTATTAAACTGAACGCGGTAGCCTGTGTTTACTTGTACATTGTTATTATCATCAAGCCAGGATACTCTAAAAGTAATAACGCGTTCTGGAATTGTAATTCTTTCAAGTATCTTATTTTTCTCATACGCTTTATCTTTGTTCATTACCGGGCCGAGAGATGACAAAACCTCTGTTGCTGCCTGAAGAAATTCGTTTTCCCAAGGATACTTTGTATGTAGATTGCTGAGGACTTCACTGACATAACTATTCATGACATATACCTTTCATTTCTACTGTTTTACAAGTTTATAATTATTCATTAAATTGCTACAAAAGTGTTCTCATGATAACAACGCATTACAGGTAATTTATTGTGTCTATAGATATTTCCAACACAAAGGTTATATATTATTCCAAATAATTTTATTATAAATTTGTAATAATAATTAGACGACCGTGAAAAAGATATATTTTGGACTATGGTAGATAATGTTAAGTTAGGTTTGGCAAGATTCGGGATTCTGCAAACAAATTTTCGTGCAGCCTCTAAAAGAAAATAATAAAACACAAGCCCAGTTGAGTATCTGGGAAGTTATACTGGTATTGGTCCTGTTATGAGTGATTCGATCAAGCATGAATGTGGTATTGCTTTAGTAAGACTTTTAAAGCCGATTGAGTATTACTATAAAAAATATGGGACGACTCTTTATGGTTTTAATAAGCTTTGCCTTTTGATGGAAAAACAATATAATCGCGGACAGGATGGAGCTGGAATTGCGTGTATTAAAAACAATATGCAACCTGGGCAGAAATATCTATCTAGAATCCGGTCTGCATCAAATTCTCCTATTAAAGATATCTTTGATGGTATTAACAGAGAAATTAAAGATAAATGTGATAGTACGGAGAAATTATTGAATTCGTCTTGGTGTAAGGAAAACCTTAGATTTTGTGGCGAACTTCTTTTAGGACACTTGAGATACGGGACTTTCGGGAAAAACGATATTAATGCTTGTCATCCGCTAATGCGTGAAAATAATTGGCCATCAAAGAGTCTTGTGCTTGCGGGTAACTTTAATCTAACAAATGTCGAAGAACTTTTTGATTTACTTGTGGATATTGGACAGCACCCTGAAGCGAAAACTGATACTATCACAATTCTAGAAAAAATTGGCCATTTTCTGGATGAAGAAAACGAACAACTTGTTCGCAAGTATAAAACGGAAGGTTTCAGTAAAAGAGAGATATCTGGGTTAATAGCAAAAAATATAGATATTCAAAAAATACTAAAGGCAACCTGCAAAAAATGGGATGGCGGTTATACCATTGCAGGATTGTTAGGTCATGGAGATGCATTTGTACTAAGAGATCCAGCGGGAATTCGACCAGCATATTATTATGCAGATAATGAAATTGTTGTTGTCTCGTCAGAACGTTCTCCAATTCAAACGGCATTTAATATATCCAAAGAAGAAATACAGGAAATTAAACCGGCACATGCGTTAATAATTAAAAAAGAAGGTTTTATTGCAGAAAAGCCTTTTATTAAAGAGTTGCCTAGAAAAGCATGTTCATTTGAAAGAATTTATTTTTCCAGAGGATCAGATCACGACATCTACAAAGAAAGGAAAAAGCTCGGGTACCTTATAGCGCCCAAAATATTACAATCGATTAATTATGATTTTGCAAATACCGTTTTTTCGTATATACCCAACACTTCAGAAGTATGTTTTTATGGCATGATGGAAAGAATGATTTCAAACTGCAATGGCTTTAAAAAGAAAAAAATTCTTGAAAGTGGACAAAATATAACAAAAGAAGAAATAGACAGAATATTTGCCATAAATCCCAGATTTGAAAAAATTGCAGTAAAAGATGTAAAACTAAGGACTTTCATTGCTTCAGATATACAGAGAGACGAACTTGTCGCTCACGTTTATGATATTACTTATGGAACTGTCAGAAAAAACACGGATACTCTTGTTGCTATAGATGATTCAATTGTTAGGGGTACCACTTTAAAAGAAAGTATTTTAAAAATTCTCGATCGGCTTAATGCCAAAAAAATTATAATAGTATCATCTGCTCCACAAATTAGGTACCCTGACTGTTACGGTATAGACATGGCAAAATTAAATGATTTTGTTGCTTTTAGAGCTGCAATCTCCCTACTTAAAGATACAGGACAGAAACATATAATTAACGAAACATATAAGGATGCAAAAGCTGATGAGCAATTACCCAAAGAAAAAATTAAAAATCACGTAAAAAATATATATGCTCCGTTTACGGTTGAACAGATTTCACTTAAAATATCAGAATTGATTTCTCCTCCTGGAATGAATGCTGAGGTGGAGTTTATTTTTCAAACAATTGAAAACTTGCATCGTGCATGTCCAAATCATACTGGAGATTGGTATTTTACTGGAAACTATCCAACATCGGGTGGAAATAAAGTTGTAAACAGGTCTTTTATTAATTTTGTGGAAGGGCGAAATGAAAGAGCATATAAAACATTTTAAAATTAAAATTTAAGAAACTATAGGTATAATAAATGACTAAACATATTTTTGTAACTGGCGGAGTAGTGTCATCTCTAGGAAAAGGAATTACGGCTGCTTCTATTGCAATGCTATTGAAACAACGCGGATATCGGATTCGCATGCAGAAACTTGATCCGTATTTGAATGTTGATCCTGGAACCATGTCTCCATACCAGCATGGGGAAGTCTATGTTACAGACGATGGCGCAGAAACTGATTTGGATTTAGGGCACTACGAAAGATTTGCTGGTATTGCATGTAGACAATCAAGTAACTACACCACAGGTAGAATCTATAGTTCTGTAATAAAAAGAGAGCGAGAAGGCGGATATCTTGGAAAAACTGTCCAGGTTATCCCTCATATTACTGATGAAATTAAAAAAGCCATTTCAGAACTTGATGATGAAAATGTTGATATTGCAATTACTGAAATTGGGGGAACAGCAGGTGACATTGAATCCTTGCCATTCCTCGAAGCTATTCGTCAATATCGGCATGAAATAGGGAAAGATAACGGTATTTTTATTCATTTGACCTTAGTTCCATACATCAAAGCTGCCGGGGAAATGAAAACTAAGCCTTCTCAACAATCGGTCGGTATTTTACGTGAAATTGGTATTGCTCCTGATATTTTAATTTGCCGCTGTGAACACCCTCTTACAGAAGAACACTATGAAAAATTATCCTTGTTCTGTAACGTAGAAAGAAAATTTGTTATTGAAGAACAAGATGTGGAAAATTCAATTTACGAAGTGCCCGTTGAACTTTCAAAACAAAACTTAGATAGATACATTTTACAAATCTTCTCATTAGCAGAAAGGGATTTAAATATTGATGCCTGGAAGAAGATGCTTCGGTCGGTAATAACTCCCAAAAATGGCGAAATAGAAATTGCGGTAGTCGGTAAATATATAAGTTTGAAAGACGCTTACAAAAGCATTTACGAAGCATTGAGTCATGCTGGAATTGCCCATGATCTAAAAGTCAATATAAAAATGTTAGAAGCTGAAGAGTTAGAGAAAAATACAGGGGAAAATTTATTAAAAGGAGTCTCTGGGATTTTAGTTCCTGGCGGTTTTGGTGACCGAGGAATAGCTGGTAAAATTAAAGCTGTTACGTATGCAAGGGAAAATCATATTCCATTTTTCGGGATTTGCCTAGGAATGCATTGCGTTGTTATTGAGTTCGCAAGAAATGTTTGCGGATTGACTGATGCACATAGTGCAGAGTTTAATTTTGACACAAAAAATCCTGTTATTGATTTAATGGAAGACCAAAAAACTATCACAGCTAAAGGCGGAACAATGCGTCTTGGTACATATCCGTGTGTTCTAAAAGCAGGCACTAAAGCAGCTAATGCATATCGTGCAGATAAAATAAGCGAAAGACACCGTCACAGATACGAATTCAACTCAAAGTACATAGATTTATTTGAAGCTAGAGGGTTTGTCGTTTCAGGGATGTCACCCGATGGAAAACTTGCTGAAATTGTTGAACTGAAGAAGCATCCTTGGTTTGTTGCCTGTCAATTTCATCCGGAATTTAAATCAACACCGCTTCAGGCACATCCATTGTTTAGAGATTTTATAAAAGCAGCAGCCGAATTTAACGCAACAGTATAAGGCAGAGCTAGCTTCACACATAGTAAATATCAAATATGGGTATATGCCCTTGTTTTTAAATCCGTAAAATAGCAAAATTAGATGGTTTTATAGACTCTTTTATTAACAATGATCATTTTTGTAGAAACATGTGCTCAGAATGCAACTATTGCAATGGATACGCAAAAGAAGCGATTGATTTGAAGAACATTGATCGGTATAAAGAATATATTAACTCTACAAAATATGATTTATTCCGTAAAGAATTGTCATCAGAAAGGCATTGTTGAATAATGAGCATCTGTGTATAAATAACTTAAAGTTTTAATGTTTAAGCTGTTATGTATATATAAATCTCTGAATGTTTTGAGTCTTTAACTTGAATTCAACTGGTTTTGAGTTCAAATTGAGGCTGGCTTATGTTGTTTACTATTCCTTTCGGCGAAGAGGCGTAAAAAAGCGATAGGTGTCTTAATTTTCTATACTTTTTCACAGTCATTTTCTGGATTTTTAGAACGGTAATTCAAGCATATTTCAGAGTCCCGTTGGAATGTCAACAAATTTAGTGTGTACATCAAATTTTTCTTTTATCATATCCATTACACTAAAAATGCCTAGTGTTTCTGTTTTATAATGTCCGGCGGCAATAACAGCCAGTCCATTTTCTTTAGCAAGATGATAACAAGAATGGCTGAATTCACCGGTAACCAAACAGTCTACGCCTTCTTGCAAAGCTGCAATGATGCCATCAGATCCGGAACCTCCGGAAATAATTCCTACTTTCTTAACAGCCCTGCTGTTATCTAAAATAAAACTATCTTCAATGGGGTTGGTAAAAGGTTCAGTATTAGCATAAGAACGTATAATATCAGACAGTTCATTGCTAAACAACATTGAAAGTTTGTTAACAGCTAAAGGTTCCGGTAAAAAACCGGTAAATCCAATGTCTTTTTCGCAATATTTTGCGAACATTTTTTTGCCTTGTAAGTTTAAAATATCAGCTATAATTGCATTGTGCCCTATTGTTGGATGAGCATCTAACGGAAGATGTGCTGCATATAAAGAAATGTTATGTTTGCAGAGCGGTTTTATTAAACTGGCATTATAGTTTGTAATATATTTCAGGCTACTTCCCCAGCTTAAACCATGATGAACAAAAATAAAGTCTGCTTTTTGTTCAACTGCCTTTTCAATGAGGCATATACTTGTATCAACACCGAATAAAATTTTATTTACTTCTTCGATACCCTCTATCTGAAGTCCATTATTTGAAGGGTCATTTGCAATTTGATTTAATTGTAATACGTCATCTAGATATTCTGTCAATTCTTTTAATTTTATCATACTATATCCTCAGTAACATTATGCTAGATTTTTTTGGTAAAAATCTTTAATTTATCAAGTTAAGGCAAAACTCCTGTATAGCTAGTTTTTCGTCAATATTCCATTTTAGGTTAGCAATAAGCTTTTCAGCTTTATCTAAAAACCAGCTTGATTTATTTTGATTGAGCTTTACATCCGATTCTAAATAATTAGATATTATTTCTGGATTAGCCAACAAGGAAGAGTCCACTTCACATGTAATCTGAAATACTTGTGCGAACCATGAATAAATTGCATTAAGAAAAAGCTCTCTTAATAAGCGATATTCAGCTACAACTGCAGCGTCATATCGCGTTGTTATTCGTTTACGTGCAGTGACTGATTCCAGATTTTCTAAGTTAGCAAGATGATCTTTCCATCTTTTAGTAACGGATCTTTCTGCTTCTTTACGTAAGTTATCAAGCATATTGATTAAACTGTCCGCAGCATTAACGGCAAACGAAAGACTTTTTTTCTGTGGCGATATTATTTCCATCAGTAGGTTGTGTAGATTTGTACAATCAGTAAAGTTGTATGAGCATTTATTTGTCAGCAGAGGTACAAACTGACATCTTGAGATTATAGTAGGAAGTAAGGTATGAGGATTTCCAGAAGTGAGAATAAAAGAAGTCTTCTTGGGTGGTTCTTCAAGATTTTTCAGAAAAGCATTCTGGGCTTGTACTGTAATCCTATCTGCATCGTGTATTATACCAATCTTACCACCAGTTTCTGATATACTTGAAAGATAAAACCTAGCCAAAAACCACCTGATAGTATCTGTATCATCTTGGTCTTTCCCAATTACAATTTGTCTGCTTTTAGAAATTGGCTCAAGTGCATACAGATCAGAGTAGGTTCCTTTTGTTATTTTGGTACAGGATACACAGCTACCACAAGGGACAGTGTCAATATCTTTTTCCTTACAAAGGATTATTTGTGCTAGTATTGTTGCAAACGACTTTCTAATATCGGAGTTGTCGCTGTACACAATATATGCATGTGATAATCGCCCATTTTTTTTTACATTTTGGAGAGTTTTTACTATAAACGGGAAATTATCCTCAAAATAAGTACGATTATATGGAGTTTCTAGCATTTTTTATTAGCGTTTATTAGCGTTTAAAATATATTTTCTTTTTCTATTATGTTTACTATTTTCTGATGTACTTCTTCAATGGCTCCGATTGCTGAAATAGTTCTATATCTATCAGGGTGTTCTTCTGCTAAATCCAAAAACGCTTTTCTAACCTTTTGATGAAAAATTACATCCTGTTCTTCCCAGCGGTCTTTTATTTCTCCCGGTTTTCTGTTGTCGGCTCGTTTTAAACCTCTTTTTGGGGGAATATCCAATAGAATAGTTATATTCGGCATAAGGCCTGATGTCGAGAAATTATTCAACTTGTTGATAATGTCCTTACCTACTTCATGAGCAACTCCTTGATATGCGATTGAAGAGTCTGCATATCTATCGCACAGAACAATCTTGTTTGCGTTTAGTGCCGGTATTATTATTTCATGGACATGTTGCGCTCGAGCTGTCTGTAGTAGTAGTACTTCTGTTTGAATTGACAATAATCTGTTTAACTCTGTATCTTTTAAAATACTTCTAAGTCTTTCTCCAACTTTTGTTCCACCTGGTTCTCTCGTGCAAATGCATGAAAGCCCTTTTGACAGCAAAAAATTATGCAAAAGTTTTATATGGGTGCTTTTTCCTGAACCGTCTGGTCCTTCAAAGGTGATAAATAAACCTTTATTTTGTGTAGCCATATGTACAATCCTAGATTTTTTAGGCGGGGAGTTCTTCCCCACAAATAAATCCAGTTAACAAGTTAAACTTGTTTTATTTTGTTATTTTGATTGGAAATAGCATTTCATACCATACCAATAAGTTAAAGAACTAATTCCTATACCAAGAAATTAGATATGGTGGAGCATAGCGGATTCGAACCGCTGACCCTCACACTGCCAGTGTGATGCTCTAGCCAGCTGAGCTAATGCCCCACAAAAAGGAGAGTTAAAGTAATGTATTCTTCCTATATTGCAAGGAGCAATATGTTAAATTATTTTAATATTGCCTGTTTGTCGAATATCAAGTTTATTTCTGTGACTTTTTTTCTTCGCAGTTTTAAATAACAGTAAAGTTCTTGAAGTTCTTCAAGTTTTTTTCTCAGTTTATAGGTTTCCTGTGTTAGCTGAACTTCGGTTAGAGGTGAGGCTGCGTTATGTTTAAAGGGCAAGATGACTTTAATTACTTTTCTGTTTTTATGGCCCAAAAGATGAACTATCAGTGAATTTGGATCACAAAGATTAATTAATTTAATCTTAAATTCAGGATAATCTGTGTGTATTAGTGAAATCAGCACAAGTGCTGGCATTACCTGCGGAAGCTTTTTGCCGAAAGGTATTTGAACTTTCTTATATGACCTAGCAGTGAAATCAGCTTTTTTTAAAATAAAACCGGTTATTACCGGAAGTTCTTTGTTAATATTAACACAATATTTTCTGTTTAACAAAATCCCTTTTCTGTCAACAATCAAATTGGATTTCCTGTTATAGAGTAGAGCTCTTGGGATTTTTTCGACAATATCAAATTTAAGAGTGTTCGGGAGAATTCTAGAAATTTCAACATTTTCTATGGAATACATTTTTTTCTTTTTTAAGGTTTCTCTGAGTTGTTTAGGACTTATCTCAAAGAGATTTGTTCTTCCTTTTTTTAGGTTTAACATATTCATTACTTCGTCTGAACGCCCGTTCCAGTAACCTGAACTACTTACGAAAACATTACGCAGAGTGAAACGCGGATTTTCTCGGAAAAGAAATCTATTGCCAAGCAATATAACAAATACAATAGCGGCAATAACCAGTATTATAAAACTGGTCACTATAAGTATTCTAACATAAGGATTTCTTAATAAGTTTTCTTTTTTTTTCATTGTTTCCTATAGTGTGCGACAGCAGAATAGAGAACAACTGCCGCACTGTTTCCTACATTAATTGATTTTTTGTTACCAAACATAGGTAGGTTTATTGCTCCATCGCAAGCATTCAACGTGTTGTCAGAAATGCCTAGTGCTTCATTGCCAAAAACCAGTGCCAAGGGATATATATAGTTCATTTCCCAAGCGGGGATAGCATTGTCAACAGTTTCTACAGCCAGTATCATTTTTATACCTTCTTTTCGTAGTGTTGTGACAGCCTCCAAAGAGGTATCAAAATGCCTGCATCGCATATATTTATCCGTTCCCATGGCTGTTTTTTCAAGTTTAGGATGTGGCGGAATCGGAGTATAACCGCATGCAATTATTTCGTGTGCACCTACAGCATCTGCCAAGCGAAATATATTTCCAGTATTATGAGCGCTTCTCAATCTATCCAAGACAATAGTTATTTCTTGTTTATACTCAGGCATGTAAATAATTCCCGTTTTTTTTGTTTTGAATAAACCCCTTAAGCACAAATAAATCTATAAACTTTTTTCAATTTATCAAATTGGAAAAAGGTGTAAATTCATATTAGGTACCTTAAAGTGCGAAAATGTCTATTAAAAGATTTGCAGACAATCAAATGCTTACTATTTTCTGTAAAACCTTTGATTGATTTTCATTTATCCCCCCTTTTTGTTGTTCAACAAGCGAGAAGTTAAAAAATAAAGAAACGTTTGCTAATGATATAATATTTAGCCTATCCATGCATGATGATACCCATGAATTTTGGTGTGGAAGCATTTTTCCTGTGTCATAAAGGATTGTTTTACAAGAGACTTTATCATCTCAATGTCACTTGACTTAAGTCATAGGTCCTGTATTTTTACAGTATTATATGTATTCATAACGATATAGTAATACGACAAATTTCGGAGTCCAATAAAAGTAAATATATGGAGTATGTTATGATGAAAGAATCCCCAAAAATATTTGTTCTCGATACCAATGTCATTTTACATGACAGTTCCTGTATATATCATTTTCACTCGCATGACGTAATTATACCAATTACGGTAATTGAAGAATTAGATCGTTTTAAAAAAGGCAATGATTCCTTAAATTATCACGCTAGAGCATTTTTACGTTCCCTCGACGCCTTAAGCGGAGATAAACTTTTTGAAGATGGTATTCGAATCGGGCCAGATAAAGGAAAAATCCTGGTAAAACTTGAAAACCCCCTTGCCAAAGAACTTGAAGCAAATTTCAGAGAGGATGTGGCGGATCACCATATTCTTAACACAGCCTTTATTATAGCTAAAGAGGTTGCAAAACAGCAGGTTATTTTAGTGTCAAAAGATGTGAATTTGAGACTGAAAGCTAAAGCTCTGGGACTTACTGCTCAGGATTATAGAACAGACAAAGTTAAAAATGTGTCTGCCCTATATAAAGGACGTCGGATTGAAGAAGGTGTTCCAACAGAAATTATTAGCAAAATGTACGCTGAACCTGAAGCAATTGAGCTGAACGAGCTTGAATTAGAAAAAGAACTCACCGCAAACGAATATATAATAATGAAAAATGAGAAAAAGTCTGCATTGGCAACTTATGATCCCTTTGAAAATAAAATACGGCATATAAATAAATATACAGCATATGGAATTGTACCAAGAAATGCTGAACAGATTTTTGCACTGCATGCTATGTTAAATCCAAAAGTAAGATTAGTAAGCCTTTCCGGAAAAGCGGGTACCGGTAAGACATTGCTAGCATTAGCCGCTGCGTTGGAAAGCCGGAAAAACTTTCATCAGATATTGATGGCTCGTCCTATTGTACCTTTAAGTAATAAAGATATAGGGTTTTTGCCTGGAGATGTTAAATCTAAGCTTGATCCATACATGCAGCCTCTCTTTGATAATCTTGGTGTGATACAACATCAGTTTGCAGACTCAGATTCAAAAAATTTTAAAATTAGAGATTTTCTTGAGGAAAAAAAACTTGTTATATCTCCTCTATCATATATCCGCGGGAGAAGCTTGGTAAAAGTATTTTTTATTGTCGACGAAGCACAGAATTTAACGCCTCATGAAATAAAAACTATTATTACTAGGGCTGGCGAAGATACAAAAATAGTCTTTACTGGTGATATATACCAAATTGACCATCCATATCTAGATAGTCAGTCTAATGGGTTGAGTTATTTGATTGAAAAAATGCAGGGACAAGAACTTTTTGCGCATGTGCATCTTGAAAAAGGAGAACGTTCCGAGCTTGCTGATTTAGCCAGTAATTTGCTGTAGGAAACGATTTTACTATGATTGAAAAAAAAATACTTTCCAAAATAAAATCCATGGACGAAGCTTTGAGTTGGCGTAAAAACATGCGCAAAAAAGGGTTGAAAGTCGTTATAACAAACGGATGTTTTGATATCCTTCACCGTGGTCATGCGACATATTTGATGAGTGCACGGGAACAGGGTGATTTATTGTTGCTTGCATTAAACTCAGATAATTCTGTCAAGGCGATAAAAGGGGCAGGTCGACCTGTCAACAGGGAGCGTGACAGAGCACTTATAATGGCTTGCCTAACTTTTATAGATGCAGTTGTTATCTTTGATATGCCTGATTGTGTTGAGTTGCTATCACAACTTAAACCAGACATTTACGTAAAAGGAGGAGACTACAATATTGATACGATAAATCAAGATGAAAGAAAGCTTCTAGATAAAATGGGTTGTAGAATTAAGCTTCTATCGCATATACCAGGATATTCAACCACTTCCACTATTGAGAAAATAAGTAACTGATATAATGTAAGCCAGTCCATTTTTCAAAGGTAAAAACCAAGTAATATATGTTTGGGTTTTATAGTTTCTTGTTTTTATTGTGGGATTGACTTGAATTATACAATACTACCCCTTAGAATTAGATATTGGGTGCCCACTAAGACTAAGAGCAATGCAGGTTCTGATGAGTGTTGCAGGTTTTAAAACTTGTATAAACGCTGGAGTTACACTTATGATTTGAGTTAAAATCAGGTGTTGACAGGTGAGTTTTAGCTACTTAACAAAAACTAAAGGAAGGTAAAAGTAAATGAAGAAATCATTACTGATTGTGATGGCGTTTTGTTTTTTAACGTCACTTAGCGTGGTTGCAGGCAAACAATGTAAGAAAGACGCGGAACTCGATGTTGTTCATAAACTGCATAAAGAACACGCTACTGTTGACAAACCAGCATGTAAAAAGTGTTTTAAAAGGCCTCATGCCGTTCATCAAGAAGTGCACAAAAAAATAGCAGCGGCACACACAGAAAAGGCTCATCACGCGTTGGCAGATGCTAGTAAAGCACAAGCTAAAGATAAGCATACAGATGCTGCTACTCATCAACAAATAGCAGACGCTCATAAAAAAATAGCAAAAGCTCATGTTGATGCAAGTAATGCGCATGCAGACTTACATGCAGCTAAAAGCAAAATAGACAAAAAATTAGTATCTCCTGAAGCGCTATAAAGAATCAAGTAGGAGGGGCTTTTTAGCCCCGACCTCTCACGCCATCGTACAAGCTTAATCGCATACGGCGGTTTCGATTATGCTTTTACCGTAACACACTTATGACCTCGTTTCTCGAGTTCTTTGTCTAGCTCGTCTAACAGCCTTATAATTTGATTCTTGTTCATCATTGTCCTAACTTGCCTAATGCTTCCTTCAGATTCTGCCTCACAACGACACCCTTGCCTTTGCCTGAAGGCCGATTAGGAGTGTGCCATGTCTGGCGCACTATTTTTCTTCCATTTTTTTAATTGAGCTGAAGATAGTTCCAATTGTTATCATTCAAGTTGGGATATTAATACTCCTCCTTCATTGCCGTTAATATTGCCTCCAGAGCAATCTACTTTGATTTTTCTGTCTTTTACACGTTGAACTAAATCAAATAAAGAATTATATTTCACAGTAGTGAAATTTCATTTTATAATATACTGACTATAAATATTTTATGAGATATCAGGGTTAGTACATGAGCGACCATTAACCAACGACTGACAACCAATTATGCTTGCTAATAATGAGAAATGGTATTTATGGAAAGATATCAATCGTTCTCCAATGTTTAATATGGCAATAGATGAAAGTCTTCTACCAGAAATAGCTGCTATGGAGATGCCATTATTACGGATTTATGGCTGGGATAGGCCGGCTGTGTCGATAGGGTATGTGCAGAAATATTCAGCGGCACCTCAGGAAGGATATACCGTAGTCCGCCGTCCAACCGGGGGAGGGGTGGTTTTTCATGATGTGGACTTGACTTATACCATTGTAGTTCCGTTTGGGCATCGGATTAAAAAAGAGAATAGACTGGAGAGTTATCACATATTTCATAGAATTATAATTAAGGCGCTGGCTTCTCTCAACATTGCTTCTAGTCTGGTCAAGTTAGCAACTGAGTCTGCTAATCGTTCTACGATGCATTGTTTTACGTCGCCATCCCGTTATGATGTTGTATTAAACGATAGTATTGGCAAAGGACAAATAAAAGTGGCTGGAGCAGCTCAGCGTAGAACAAAGTATGGTATTTTGCACCAAGGAAGTATTGCACTTAACATGTTGGAACCAAGTTGTACCTTAAGGGCACACGCGAAAATTCCTTGTCTCGGTAAAGTGCAAGGACGAGAACAGCAAAGCATAGTACCTAAAGCTCGCAGTGAGACTAGAATTACCGATGATATTGCTTCCAAACGAAAGAGGTTTACAAAATCTTTATTGTCAGCTTTTACACAGGAATTAAATATTAATTTTATTGATTTTCAACCTTCTCCCAATTTTCTCTTTTCATCCAAAAGATTGTCAGAAGGAAAGTATGCCACTGAAAAATGGAATAGACACCGAAAAGGATAAATAGAATATTTTGCAGAAGAACAAAATACTCTAAAATTGCTGGCGTCGCATCACTTTTTGTTTTGGCTTTTGGATCTTAGGTTCTTCAAGGTATAATGAATACCATTCGTCACCTATGCCAGCATTTGAGAATTTCTTTATCCTGCCATTGACAAGGTTTTCCCAGTTCCTGGTAATTGTGTCATTATCTGTAACTTTTTTGCCTTTAAGTAGCACTTTAATTGCTTCTTCTGATTCATCAGTTTTAACCAATATCCATGAGTACAGTGCATACAAAAGAGTTGCATTATCCGTTTTATACCTTCGAATTTTTTTCTTGAATGTTTTTTTGTAGCCTTTGTCATTATTTTTATATTGCCTTGCCATTTTCATTGCAATTGACATAGGTTCTACATACATGGCTTTTGGTATCAGTTTATCTACTTTATCGAATTCTTTCAACTGATAATAGAACTGCATTCTCATTGTGTTAACCTGTTTTCTCAGGAGAATGTTCCATGAGAAGAGCGGCTCGAGATGTCTTGTTGCAGCCAGGGCTTCTCTGATAAAAACATGCTGATCTTTTTCCAGAATTTTTTGCATAGTTTTCATCCCGCCTTGAGGCTTTTGCTGGAAAAACTGAACTTTTCTATTGAGCTTTTCTTGTCCAGCTAAAATAATATTCTGAATATCGTTTGTTAGCTTCTTAACTTTTCTTCTTGTAAAAAGTCCAATTAAAACCTGTAGAACGATAAATAACAAAATACCTGAAACAATACCCCATGTAAGGCTGAAGTTTGTGTGATTAAAAACAGTAATGCCAAGGGCACCACCTAGACCTATTGAAATAATAATTGCTAACATATGCTTAATCTCCTACTTTTGAGTTGTTCTGACAATTTGATATTACAGCAATTTGCTCTTTAACTTAACTTATAACCAACAATATTATATTTTTAGATAAAATAAAAATAATAAAACAAGTTTAACTTGATTTGTACAAAGAATATAGAATATAACGTTATAGAGTAAAATTTCGAGGAGATGAAATGTTATTATGCCCAAATTTTGAAGTAAATCTATACTTTTAAATCTAAGTGAGATAAATTTGGATCACGTCTTGCAATTTTTTTAATTTTATTATCAATATCCGATTTTAAGATATTAGCGACTGAGTCTGGGATGCCACTGTTTGCAGACATTTCCTCAATAGATGCTAGTTCTGCATTAATAGTAGCCCTATATAAGACTTGATACTGTAAGTTATGTATTGCAATATATTTTTCCAGTTTTTTCTTTTGGATAATAGCGATTTCTGCACGTTTTTTATAAAAGAGTCGACATTCTTCTACAATCTCTTTTTGATTCCCGGACAATTGAGGTATTTTTTCTATTGTGGGTTTAATATGATTATTTGCGTAAACTATAGCTAGAGTCATTTCATATTTTGGAGAAAGACTCTTTTGCCTGAGTAGGTTGATAAATTTATTTTTTGGCATTACTAGCCTAAGAAGGTTGGCTAGTTTATTTTTCATTTTGACTTCTAAAGGCATTGCCGTAACTTTAAGGTCAGGGAATATATCTTGTTTCAATCTATCGCGCTCAAGTTCAATATTCAGTTTAAGTTCCCTTATAACAGATTCTGATATTAGACCTTTATCAAAAAGAAGTTGGTAAGCACAAAGCTCCATCGAGATTGCCTGATGCCATATAATTTTTCGGGTTGTATTTGACTTGCATTCAGGATCGTTTTGAAGCTTTAATAGTTCATTCTTTGTTTTTTCGTTAGCTTCCTTATAGTTTTTTCCCATATCGTTAATTGTTATTTTGGACAGGTATCCTTGTTCTTTAAGGTCCTTTACAAGTTCACGCCCCTTGCTTATGGCTTTGAGTTTTGCCTGCAGATACATTATTTTCTCAAAAAGAGTTATTTTTCCTAGATGAAAAAGATTAATTAATGGTTTAGTTGTAGTCCCCTGAACAAACAGTGTGAATAGGATCACTCCAAGTGTAAACTCAACAATTAACTGACGGCTTTCAAAGGCGGGACTTAAGCTAAGAACAAGTGCCATAGGTACAGCTCCTCGAAGTCCACCCCAGAAAATAACAGTTTGATAACCAAAGCTTATTTTCTCATATTTTGGGAAAAAACGTAGAAGAGGAATAATGCCATAAACAACAATCAACCTTGCAAATGTTACTATAATAATTGCATATATTATATAATATATTAAATTTTGCGAGTGTCCCTTTTTTATTAATAGTTCCCATTCTGTCATTCCCAACATCAAAAAAATAAAGCTGTTTGCAATAAAGGCTGCATACATCCAATATTCTTCAAGATATTTTCGTGCATCACAGGTAAAATGAGTTGAACCGTACCAGCTTACAATTATACCGGCACCCAAGGTCGACATTACGCCGGAAACTTTAAGGTAGTGGTCTGCAATAATAAACGAAGCATAAGCAGTAACTACAGATAATGCTATCTGTATTAGGGGCTCGTTTTTTGCAACATTTATTAGCCTTGTAAGAATAAAACCTATAATGAAACCTACTACTAATCCACCTACAAATACAAATATAAAGTTAAATGCAGCGTTGGATAAAGTAATAAAACTCATTGATGTGCCGGCTAATATCATTGCCATTACAATATTAAAGGCAACAATTGCGGTGGCGTCATTAAACAGACTTTCACCATCTACGAGCATGGTTAACCTTTTTGGTGCGCCTATTTCATTGAACAATGCAATTACTGCAACTGGATCTGTAGCTGATATTAATGCTCCAAACAACATTGCAACTCCGAGATGCAATGGTGTAAACTTGCACATCAGTATGCCAACAATCAATGTAGATATAATTAAACCTGGAATAGCCAAAGCTGAAACAGGCAAAAGATTTTTAACCAGCAAACGGCTATCAATATTAATAGCCGCATCAAAAATTAGTGTTGGAAGGATAATATATAGTATAATATCATGAGACAGTTGTATGTCTTCCAGATGTGTTAGCGTTTGACAACCATCTAGCAAAGCCGAAAAAGCAATTCCTATTATAACCAGACCTATCGTATATGGGAATTTTAGCCGTTTAAAAATAATAGCAGAAACAGCAGCTAAAAGCAATAATATAAATAGTGCAAGTATATGAGATACGAAATATTCAGTAGACATGTTAATACCAAGTTAAACTTGTTTTATTATTTTCTTTTAGTTGGGAATATAATATTGTTGTCTGTTAATAACTTAAAAAGCGAATAGCTACATTCAAGTTTGAAGTGTAATCTTTTTAAGATTTGACAATTAGAGTCAGTTGAATTATTCTTATCTTTCTCTAAGGATCAAATCAAAGAAAGGGGTTGCCAATGGCAGTAAAATATATTCAACTGACATTAAAGGAAAGATACAACATTGACTTTTTAATACAAGAAGGATTTAGTAATAAAAATATAGCTTTGAGACTTTGCAGAGATAAGTCATAAACTAATTTAATAGTATAGGAATTTGCTCTGAAACTGCTTATAGACAACAGCTTTGTATTTCTCGTTAAGCGAAAAATAATAAAACAAGTTTAACTTGTCAGTATATTAGTAGTGATCGTAAATTATTTTAGAAACAATGATTGTCGACGTCTACTTTGGGCTTAATGACGAAATACTATGTGGCAACTATGATAATTGTAGCGAATCTAATAACGTTTCTCAAAAATAACAACATCTTTATCAGCGAAAGTTATCCTGCAATGCCATTTAGATCCTAACCATGCAAACGTTGATTTACTAAAAAAGCATACATGTGTTGGATCGTTTTTGTAGTGCCAACGGGCAAATGATTCGTGATCAAGAGCGAGCTTAGTCATTATCCCCAAACAGCCACCCGATTTCAGGCAGCCCCATAACCTGTCAAGTTCATATCCAGGATCAAAAAGATGCTCTATTACCTCGCTGGTCGTAATAAAATCATATTGTTTATCAAATACAGATGGATCATCTGCATAAAAATGATCATAGATGGACATGCTATATCCAGCTTCCTCAAACATCAGCGAAAGTGTAGGCCCCGGGCCAGAACCGAAATCAAGACCTTCCCCTGCTGGAACAATAAGTTTTTGCATAGGATAAAAAATACGACTTAAGAATTTGCGGTAGTTAGGATTATCGGATAAATTTTGATGTAAATCATATCTATCTTTTTCCTCTCCATTCGTTAAGTGTGAAGATGGCGGGACAAAGATTAAACTGCAGATATTACATCGAAAATAAGCACGAAACTTATCTTCATAAAAGAAGTCAGAATTCACTGTTTTACAGAGTGGACATATGTTTTTCAATTTACATTGCTCGTTCATTAACGGATATTCAAATTACCGGGTAAATATAATCAACCCCCTGATTTCAGGAGATAAAAGAAAAATTTAAACCCGCATTGTGCAATTGAACAGTGTACTGCAGATGTAAGGAAACAAGACGCAGCTGTACTATGTACTGCAAATCGCAGTTGACGAAGCAGATGCAATACAATGCTCAATCCCTTTCGGTTTGAATTCTGGCTCCTTCCCTAAAATAATAATATTCAACTGCATTGCATTTGATTTTGTTTTAAATAAAAAAATTTTCAACTTTAGCAAAATTCAAATGCACAATGCGAGTTAAAGCCTGAAACCTTAGTAATAAAGCTGAAAGGTCCTCAAATGTAATATCCATTGTAATTGAAAACAATGTTCTATTCGGTATTTTCAATATATAAACCTAAATAATGCAGTGGATTATGTATGATAATTTTGGCACATGATTTATATTACCTGTTTGCTATGGGACTCGAAGGATATACTCATAATGCAGTATGCAGCAAATATTGAACTGAAGAAAAAATCAGCTTACTGTATTGAAAATGGTTGAGTCGCTAGACAAACAGCCCGGAAAATTATCAAAGGTATCAAACAGAAACCTCCTAAGCTTTCAGCTAAGCACATAACCTTCAATGCATAAAAAAGTTAGGAGATTGCTGCATCTCTTTGGCACGAATTATGCTTTTCTATCCTTATATATAACAATATAGTGTTCACACAAACCAGCATAGCCGGGACCAAAAAGTGCAAGTAAAAATTTATAAAAATAATTCGTTGTTAATAAGCCGTTTACAAATCAAGTTAAAAATATTGTGTCATAAATTGACATAATTTAACTTATAAAGGCTTAATATGCACTAATAAGATTTGTGATCAAAAATCTTTGGTTATAAAATTACAAGTAGTATGAGGGGGGAGGTGCTAAATGTCTTGACTCAAAAATCAATTCGTTGGTGGATAATTCCGAATTAAGTCTGCTTTAACAGATGTTCTTATAGAAATATGAGAATGACTAAAACACGACAAAAAAGTACGATAAGGGACCAAAGATATACTATGTTTAAAAATAAATTAATAAGCTTAATATCGATTATAACAATATGTCCTTTAGCTTCTATAGACTGCATTGCCAATGCCGTAGTTCAATCAAAAAAATCTTACTCTAATGCTATGAGTTCAAAAGGAACATTAGAAAGAGAATCTGCCACTTTAGAAGTTATGAAACTCCATGTAGATAGTTTTTTAGCTCAGGGTGGTCCTGCTGGTCATCCATTGATAACCTTTTTAGATGACAGTACTTCCTTAAAAGGGGCAGAACTAAGCAGAAGTGATTGGGATGTTATAGTTACAACTATGAGGCTTTTAGGTGAAGTAAGGGCTGAGTTTGCCCTAGTTATATTGCTAGAGTATCTGAGAACATCTGATAATTTGAGCGGAATTTATAATGCTGCGAGAGCGATCGGACAAATTGGAGGAGATGAAGCTTATCATATCCTTGTTGGAGTGCTAAAGGGCCAGCATAAATCTAGAAATAGTGATAGGAAAAAAGCTGCTATTGTAGGTTTAGGTTTCTGTAGGGACAAAAACGCAACTAGCCTTTTATTAGAAGAGTTGGGTAGACTCGATAATGATGAATTAGCGCGTATTTATGCAGCAGGTGCTCTAGGTATGTTAGACTGTGGCAAAGGTTATATGACTGCACTAAATGGATTGAAATCAGGGAATAGTACAATTTTGACAAGTTCTATGGCTTCATTAGGGCTGATTGGTAATGCTAGCGCTTTGCCAGAGCTTAAAGAGTTTGTTAGACCAAGAGTCAGTTATGTTCTTAGAAGGCGTGCAAACTTTTGTATTTTTATGATAGAAAGTTCACAGCTTTCTGATGATGAAAAGGTTGACTTTTTAGTAAACGGACTTAATCAGAGTCCAGGGTCGACAGATCTTGTCCAGTGGGGAACAGGGGAATTGAAGAGAATGAATACGCCATATTCGTTGAAAAGTTTACATGAATTATCCTGTTTGCCGCAGGATGGTGCTTTGAAGTTTTTGGCTTTTATGGCAGGCGTAAAGTTAAGAGCTTTAGTCCAGTAACAACCTAATTAAGTATGGTTAAAACTTATTTTTATATTCCTAAAATATCCAGATTCCAGCAGACGAAAATATAATATAAAAAACATCTTTTAATAGGGAAGCTTGCTATGTTTAAACAAAAAATACTACTGTTTTCTTGTGTTATTCTGTTATCTCCAATATATATTTATGGATGGGGCAATAACGTTACTCATCCAAAATTGACGATTCAAGCTATGGAACTTCTAATAAGTGAAGATGCGAGATTCTCTTATTTAAGGGATTATTTGCGCTCGACTAATCCAGGTGCTCCTGAATTAAGATGTCTTGATGAAGGTTCTGTTAAAGAGGACTATGGTACGGGGCCAGATTGGAATGAAGATGTATGGGGATCAGAACAGGATCCCAAAGTTCCAAGATTTTCATGGAAAAGCCATGGGTATAATCCTGTGACAGATAAAGCTTGGGCATACCTTCCTACTGATAATACTCATAAATATGCGGGAAAAGTATGGGAAAATATTCTTGAAGGAGACAATCCTATTTTTCATATTGGAAGAATGTGTCATCTTATAGAAGATATGACTTCACCAGCACATGCAAATGCAGTTTTTCATGGAACTGGAGATGATTTGGAGAGCTACGCTGAGGGAAATTATGACGCAATAGTATTTGAAGCTGTAAAAGTAAAAAAACCTTCAACTCATGGGATCACTGGGGAATTACAGGAAGATTCTTATAGTCATTTTATAAAAAATGTGGTCTGGCAGGCATATTATATGACTACATTCTGGGGAGGACTTCTCATAGATGAAGAGGGAGATGAACAGCCTGATAGTGAATTAAAGAGAATGTTTCCGTACGATGATGGGAAAGGACTAAGATTTGATCCTGGTGGTTTTTTTAATGCTGGATATGTAGTTGATGATGTTGGTTACTACTACCCTGGATTTACCTTTTTTAATCCAGAATGGTGGCCATGTAAGGGTGATCCTAATTATTTTTATATTCACAATATAGATGGGGATGATTCTGGTCATTCTGATCCGGGAGCTCCGGGGTGTGTACCTAGGGCATTTAAGAGAAATAAGCTTAAGCGTATAAAATCTGAGGATGCACTCCACGAGGTAATGGAAGCAAATGATAAAGATTTCAGACTACTTCTATGTGAATCACTCTTCCCTTTGGCTGTTGAGTGGACTGCTGGTTTTTTGGAACTTGCGACAGCTCCTCATATTCCGCCGCCTCTCGAAGGAATGGAGGGTATTGGAGTAAGTATTTAGTCAATCTGGAATATATTAGGTTTTATATCTGCTCTTTTAATTTTAGCTTTGTCTATTTGTAGTGTATATTTAGTTGTTAATCTAATAACAATAATATTACGATAGGCAAAGTATGAACAAAATTAATAAATATTTCAAAGAAATAAAAAAATTCCCGACTTGGTTCTTTTTCCCTTTTGCGTTTGCAATAAAATTTTCAAAATTGTGTTTAATGAGAACAAGCGTTATCGATCCTTATAATTGTCTTAATATGAAAAATGTTCCATGCATTACAGTTACATGGCATAATCGTTTATTATATTTTCCTGCTCTACTTCCCAAAAAGTACAGGGTTCGGACATACGCGCTGATAAGCCCTTCTAGAGATGGTCAATATGTTTCTGATCTTGTAAGTCATTTTGGGGTCAAAAGTGTGAGGGGATCATCATCAAAAAAAGGTGCAAGAGCGCTTAGAGAAGCCGAAGAGATAATAAATAATAAATTTAATTTGAGTGTGACGCCAGATGGTCCGCGCGGACCCAAATATAAAATGAGTCAGGGACCGATTATTTTGGCTTCAAAAACAGGACGACCAATATTGCCACTTTCTGTTAATGCTTCGAAATATTGGGAGGCGAAAAGTTGGGATAAATTCCAAATAGCAAAACCTGGTGCAAAAATTGAACTTGTTTTTGGGAATATCATAAATATTCCCCCGGACCTTTCTGCAGAAGAAATAGAAAAATGGAAGAAAGTTGTAGAGGATAAATTACTAGAAATAACGCACGATAATTAGAGATAGATTTATTCGTGCGGAAGACTTTTCTGTGTAAGCCTAAGAGATATACTCAACGTTGCCATAACTGACACTTTTAAAGCTTGCGCTTTAGACTTAAAATGCGGCAAAGCGAAGCGATTAATTATTACCTCTTGAGTTATATAATGTTACTGGATGCTAATAAGCTTAAAATCAAATTCCCGTACTCTAAGTGTAATGTTTTATTTTACACTTTTATAATGATATTAATTTTACTTCCAACTGGATGTAGGACAGAGCCTGTTGTTAGCCTAAGGAACCATCCGATAACTACGATTAGAGGAGTTTCTATGGAGCCTGAAGTAATTGCAGAGGGAATCATTCAGGCTGGCCATAGGTTGGGCTGGAAGATAAGTAGACAGGGGGCCAATACTGTTCATGCTTATATCGACCATGACGGCAGAGAGGCTATTGTACTTATTACTTTTTCTGAAAGAGCATATAGTGTTGAGTATTGGGATAGTCATAACTTTTTATATGATGGTCGCAATATTCACAAAAACTACAAGAAGTTAGTTTTAAGTTTAACTTATGACATTAATAACGAATTGAATAGCATTGCCAATAAAATATTGTTTGAAAAGGGTGAAATATATATAAAGAAAATACCCTCTAAATAGAAACAGTACGAAAATCCCTTTTCCTACTATTTCTATTAAAATTAATATTTTTGGTCAACATAACTTACCCAACCGCCTGCTTCAATGAGATGTTTGTCAAATTCGTTTAAACTAAATTTAATTTCTTCCTTTTGATTATCGGAATTGACACAGACTATTTCTTTTTCTAGTCTAATAGAAACATATGTTTCTTGGTTGCAAAATGTTGAAAATAGTTGTTCAATAGTGTCTTTAGGCAGTTCAATTGCTAACATCCCACAGTTATACATATTCTGCCTAAAAATTCGTGCAAAACTTTCTGCTATTACCACGTTTATGTCATTTTGTTCAATAGCCCATGGTGCGTGTTCTCTGGAAGAACCACAGCCAAAATTTGTTTTTGAAACAATGACACCTTTGTCCTTTATATCTTCAAGGCTGAATTCTTCCAGAGTCAAGTCTTCAAAAAGATGTGGTTTAAGCGCTTCTTTAGTTATTTCTGTTAAATATTTTGCGGGTATTATTTCGTCTGTATTAATATCTGACCTGTCTAAAAATAATACTTTACCTTCAAATTTTTTCATTTGATAAAATTCCTATAGAGTTTAGAGTTGGTTATATACCCTGCAATTGCTGTTGCAGCAGCTGTTGCAGGACTCATCAGATGAACCATGCCACCTTTTCCCATTCTACCATTAAAGTTTCTATTCGTGGTAGAAGCACAGCTTTCGCCGTTTGCCAAAACACCGTTGCTCATACCTAAACAGGCACCACAAGTTGGATTTGTGATGCAGAACCCGGCATCAGCAAAGATCTTCAATAGCCCCTCTGCCATAGCTTGACTATAAACTTTAGGGGTTGCAGGTGATAAAATTCCGCGAATATTTTTATTGATTTTATTGCCTTTAAGAACCTCTGCTGCTGCACGTAAATCTTCAATACGTCCATTTGTGCAAGAGCCAATATAGATCTGATCAACTTTTTTACCTTCCATCTCAGAAACCGGTTTTACTTGGTCAGGTTTATAGCCGAAAGTAGCTAGTGGTTCAAGATTGCTCAGGTCATATTCTATAATTTTTTCATATTTAGCGTCACTATCTGACTTCCACTTTTCAAAATCAGCTAATGCTTCATTTTTTGAAGAGTATTCATCTTTAATAAACTCCCAGAGGTAATCTACTGTTGTCATATCTGGATAGCAGATGCCACAGGTTCCTCCGGCTTCAATTGCCATATTACAGATCGTCATACGCGATTCCATACTCATGTTATCAACTATTGGTCCAGTAAACTCCATGATCATATTAGTTGCACCATTCACTCCAATTTGTGATATGATATATAAGATTACGTCTTTAGCATAAACACCTTGTTGAAGTGTGCCATTTAAAACGAATTTGATTGTTTTAGGTGTTTTAAAAGCACAAATACCTTTTAAAATGCCAACTTCAAGGTCTGTTGTCCCAATCCCAGCAGCAAATGCTCCAAACGCTCCGTGAGTGCACGTATGCGAATCACCCATAATAATTGTGTACCCAGGTCTTACAAAACCCTTTTCTGGAAAAATAGCATGACACACACCGTTTTTACCAATATCAAAAAAGTCTTTAATATTATTACGTTTTGCCCAGTTACGTAGAACTTTCCCTTGTTCTGCTGTTTTTGAATCCTTTGCAGGCGTAACATGGTCTACTACAGCCTTGATCTTTGAAGCATCAAAAACTCTATCTTTGCCTCGTGCAACTAAATCATTAATTGCGATTGGTGTTGTGATTTCATGACAGAATACACGATCCAGTTTTAAAACATTTATTCCTTCATGTGGCTGATCGATTACGTGTGAATCGAATATTTTCTCTGTAATTGTTTTTTTCATTTTTCTTCCCTCTATTGTTTATAGATAGATGCTAGACTTTAGACCTTAGGAACTAGACTTTAGACCTTAGGAACTAGACTTTAGACCTTAGGAACTAGACTTTAGACCTTAGGCGCTAGACTTTAGACTCATTTTCTATATATTTTATAAGACCACTTAAACACTTTGATGTTTGTATCATTAAATTTTCAATTGCTCTAGAATCATTTTTTGACAGATATTTTAGACGTTGAGCAATATGAAGAAAATAATCTGTTTCATTTAGAGATCCTCTAGCGATACCAAGAAAATGGAGATAATCTTTTAAAGTTCTTCTGCCGGATCCCTCTGCAATATTTGCAGGAACGGAATAAGCTGCTCGTCTAATTTGAGATGTCATCGCATACAGCTCTTCTTTAGGGAAGTTTATGCTGATTTTATATGTCTCAACAACTAGATCATCCGCTAATTGCCACGCTTTTATTTTTCTAAAATTTCTCATAATATCTTATTCGTTCTGGTTATTATTCATCGCCTTTATACCTACAGTCTACAGTCTAAAGTCTAGTACCTACAGTCTAGTCTAAACTCTTTTGGTGGTGTTATTACCCAATATGCTTTTAACGGGATTGTTCCGGTGTTTATAAGAGTATGTGGCTCGTCCGCGTTAAACGATACGCTATCTCCTGCAATTAAGTTATATGTATTTCCAGCAATCTGTATTTCTCCTTTACCTTCAGTAATAATACCGAGTTCACTGCCCTGATGTCCATATTCATTGTTTTTTTTATTTCTTCCCGGTTTAATTTCTAGATAATACGCCTCAATTATGTTTTCTTTATTAGTGCTATCTATTTTTGACAACAACTCGTAATTTACTGGGCCATCTATTATCTTTTTTCGATCCTTCTTATTTATTATATTAATCTTTGTATTTCTTTTATATTTTTTAAATAAATATTCGAAGTCTATGTTTAATGCGTCTGTGATTCTTAATAAGGTATCGATTGCAGGCGACACTTTATCTGTTTCTATTTGAGATATTAAACTTTCGCTGACCCTTACCCTCTGCGACAGTTCTTTCATTGTCAGTTTCTTCCGTTTTCTTATTTCTCTTAACGTTTTTCCAAAATAATATTTCATCTTTATCCTTGGTATTACTTGATGAAAGTTGTTCCAATAAATCTATTAGCCTAAATAACGCAGTCTCAAAATCAATCTTTCCTACTGAGTTTTTAGGATTAAACTTTAGTTTTAATTAAGTAACTTTAGTATAGTTAATTAAAGTCAACAAGTCAAGTGGATGAAAAATGATTTTTTAAAATTTTTCATGAATTATTTATGTTAGACTAGTGACAAAAGCATAGGTCTTCCGTATAATTAAATTAGATGCCTTACAGTTTTATAGGTAAAGAAATCTTTTCTAATATGGGATTTTAATACTATGGCTATATATGAATTGGAAGAAAGAGTTTATTTTGATGGAGCTGCACCCACAGACTTGACTGGAGTTGAGCAATCGGAGGATATATCTTCCGTAGACATTGAAACATCTGAAAATATAATGAATACTACTGGAGATGGTATTTCAGCTGCACTTGGAGGATATGACCCTGAAAGTTTTGATGGTCTAAATTCAGAGTTTTATAGTACTGATTATGCATCAGTGCTTAACGACATAACCGCTGCTCCTTCTGAAGGACAAATAAATGATCTAATCTCAGCTTTTCTTGCAGATGCCCAAACCGATGACGGTTCTTCAAGCAATACGCAGCAGACATCATACGAATTCCCAAATTATGACAATAGTTTTAGTACTTCCGCCTTCGGGAATAGGACTCTTGTCTCAGGTGCTTTAAACCCGGCACTTGTACTCTTAGAAGATTATTCAGCAGAAGAAAACCTAATTGCCATTGACACTGAAGACGTTGAACAAAGCCTTGAATATACAAAAGGGCCACTTGACGTAGATTCTGTTTTGATTGAGGCTCACGAGACAGAACAGATAAGTTTAACTGTTGAAAACGAAAATATAGGCGATTATGAACTAGGGATTTCAAACTACGAGGATAACGTTGAGCATGATGGAGATTTAGCAACTTCAGATGTTTTACCTGTAAATGCTATTACCGTTTCCAGCGAAGCTGCTGCTGATAATGGAATGCAAGTAACAAGTATTGGTGCAGACGCTACAGATAATAGTCCACCGGGTTTAATTAATAGTGACAGTCTTGCAGCCCACAGCCCACAACCCACAACTCATAACGAAATAGTCTTCATTAATTCTTCTGTAATGAATGTCGAAGAAATTGTTGATGACCTCCCTGAAAATGCAGAGGTTGTCTATCTTGCAAAAGGTTCAGATGGAATTCAGGAAATTTCAGATTACCTCGCCAGTAAAACCGATGTCGATACAATTCGTATAATTTCTCATGGTAACGAAGGATATTTTGTTTTAAACGGACAAATTATTGATAGTGATTACGTTACCGAAAATGCTGATATTTTTGATGATTGGGGCGATTCTCTTACCGAAAATGGAGATATTATGTTGTACGGCTGTAATCTTGCAGCAACTGCTGAAGGGCAGGACTTGGTTCAACATTTAGCTGACCTGACCGGAGCAGATGTAGCAGCAGCCACCTTCGCAACTGGTGGAGCCACAGTCCCTATTAATAATTTGGACATTGAAAATTCTGATTCTTCCTCCTACAGTCTACAGCCTAAATCTTCCAACTGGTCTCTTGACTACCAAGTCGGTGTAATCGAATCTGCACAGCTCAACATTGACGGATATGAATACCACCTTGCAGCCCAGGTTGTAACAAGTAACGCAGATGATGGTGGAGGAGCTGAAACAACTCTTAGAGAAGCCATTGCCGCTGTTGGAGATGGTGAAGAAATTACTTTCAACCTTTCCTCAGGAAATGAATTTATTATTTTAGCTTCAGAACTAACAATTGATAAAAGTTTGACTATTGATGGTGACAATACTGCCGGTAGCGGAGTAGATGTTGTTGTCAGTGGAGATGGTTCGTATAGAGTGTTTACTCTAGCTTCAGGGGATATAGATATTGAAAATATTACTATTCAAGATGGATTTTTAGATTCCTTGCCAGGCGGAGCAGGTATATATGTTGCAGACAACTCTAATGTTGCAACTTTAGATCTAAGTAATGTATCTTTGACTAACAACACTTCTCAAGATGGAGGTGGAGCAGGCCTTGCAGTCTTGGACGATGATACAATAATAACAATGAATAATTGCAGTGTGACGATGAACCTTGATGGGGGTGGCATATTTCTACAGAATGCCTCATTAACATTAATCAATAGTACAATAAATGATAATATGGACCTCACTGGTAGCGGTGGTGGTCTCTTGCTTGAAGGAACGTCAATATTGACAGTTGAAAATTCTACGATAAGTGGCAATACTGCAATGACAGGCGACGGTGGAGGTATTTGGGCAAACAGTACTTCATCAGTAGCAATCACAAACTCTACTATAAGTGATAATACTGCAAGTATAGGTGGCGGTATTACCATAGTTGACAACGCAGAGCTAACAATTTTAAACTCCACAATAAGTGGGAATATCAGTAGCGATATCGGTGCTGGAATTGCTGCTTTAGGAACTTTAGTCAATATATCGATTACTAATTCTACAATAAGCGGAAATCTTTCAAACGCCAGTGGGGGCGGAATTTTCAATGAAGGTGCAATGACTATTGAAAGCTGTACTATAGCGAACAATTATTCAAATAATGATGATTCAGGAGGAGAAACTGGTGGAGGAATATATCTTGGAAACGGAACATTAAGTGTACAAAATACAATAGTCGCAAATAATTACAAAGGTTCAGGTTCTCCAACTTCTGATGATTATTATCGTTCTGGTGGAGCATTAACAGACAACGGATATAATTTTGTTAAAACTCAGAATACCGTTATTTCAGAGGAAGGATTTCAAGCCTTAAACAATGTACTCAATACCGATCCTATAGGTCT
>Ga0233447_1000732_pt1 | contig 33132 bp, 25 predicted proteins | sample SI_124_October20_3_FD_183014 | JGI IMG/M metagenome (GOLD analysis project Ga0233447, IMG submission 183014) | Seawater microbial communities from Saanich Inlet, British Columbia, Canada - SI_124_October2016_135_MG | ecosystem: Environmental > Aquatic > Marine > Inlet | place: Canada: British...
TGGGATGGTTTGGGATTGGCCTGTTACTGTAGGTTGTGTTTTTGTAGGTCTTTTCTTTACATTTAGATTTTTATTTATTCAGGTTCGATGTATACCTCATGTTTTTGGGCTTTTGACTGGAAAGTATGATGATCCTAATTCTATTGGACATATTAGTCACTTTCAGGCTTTATCAGCGGCTGTGTCTGGCACTGTTGGGTTGGGTAATATTGCAGGTGTAGCTTTAGCTGTGGCTGTTGGTGGGCCTGGTGCAATATTCTGGATGTGGATTGCTGGTTTTTTAGGTATGGTTATTAAATTTATTGAAGTAACACTTGGTGTTATGTACAGAGAAGAGAATAAGGAAACAGGTGATGTTAGGGGTGGGCCTATGTATTACATCAAAAAAGGGTTAGGTAAAAAATGGAACCCTTTGGCAATGTTTTTTGCTATTGGTATTTCTCTTACAGGCTTGGTTGTTGGCAGTATGTTTCAAGCTAATCAAGCTGCTGTTGCATTAAATACTTATTATAATGTGCCAAAAGTTTTGACAGGTATTTTAGCTTTGGTCTTAGGTGCTATAGTTATTATTGGCGGTATTAAAAGGATTGGAAAAGTTGCATCAAGAATAGTGCCGATTATGTGTTTTGGTTATATGTTGGGTGCGGTTGTTATTTGTTTTTTGAATTTTGAAAAAGTTCCCGAAGCTATTAATTTGATTGTTACAGATGCTTTTACAGGTAAAGCAGCGGCTGGTGGCGTGTTTTTAACAGTTTTTTTAATTGGAATTAGAAGAGCTATATTTTCTAATGAAGCAGGGATCGGTTCTGCGCCGATTGTTTATGCAGCTGTAAAGACAGATTATCCGATAAGAGAGGGTGTTATTGCAGCTTTGGAGCCATTTATTGATACTTTGGTTGTATGCACAGCTACGGCTCTGATAATAATACTTAGTGGTTTTTATGGGACAGAGAAATTTCAGGCTTTTAATGATACAACAATCAATTTTAAAGCAGCATCAAAAGAGCTTCGGTTAAATAATGGATGGACTATTGGGAAAAAGGCACCTAGCGAGGTTTGTGGTTTAAGGTCATTTAGGGATGGGAGTTATGCTCTTTATTTTAGTGGGAAAGGTGCAAAAGAAAAAGCGATAAAATTCCCTGTTATTGAAGTGAGTAAATCTGATTCAAATAAAAAAGGTTCGTTTAGAGAAGGTAAATCTGTTGTTGATGGTATTAGATTTTCATATATGAAAGTAAAAGGCGATATGGCTGTTAGGCTTGTGGATAGTGACGGAGCTATTGTTGCAAGTTTAGTTTTAAAGCCAGGCCAGGATAAGGTTGTTGAAAAGGATAGCGTTACTGGTGAAGAAAAAGTGGTTTTTAAACTGGAAAACTATAAAAAAGACAGGGTTTGGACAAGTGCGATAATTCATTTTGGTGATGTTTACAGAAGCAGACTTAAAGAGTCTGGTTTAAAAACAGATATGTTACACATGGTTTTAGAGCCTATTGGTAATAAAGTTGTTTGGGCTTTTGATAGAGTTCAGCCAATTAAAAATATAGAAGGTATTGAGCTTACTACAGCCTCTTTTGATAAGTTTGCAAATGGGTTCGGTTCTATATTTATAACTATTGCTGTTGTTTTTTTTGCGTTTTCAACACTAATTACTTGGTCATATTATGGTGAGACATCAGCTGCTTTTGTTTTTGGTGATAAGGTTATCACCCCATATAAATGGCTTTTTGTGACAACAGCTTTCTTGGGTTCTATTGCAAGTTTAACAACGGTGATTAATTTGGCAGATTTAATGTTGGGATTAGTTACTATTACGAATCTGTTTGTTATTTGTTTACTTTCAAATAAGGTTAGAAAAGAAGCAAAAGAGTATTTTAGGAAGTTAAAAGCAAAAGAATTTCCAATTTATAAATAAAAAAAAGGATCAGGCTTATTGGGCTTGATCCTTTTTGAATATATTTAGATAACTCGGGGAAGCTGAAGGAGCTAAAGGGGGGGCAAACTCTTTTCAATTAACCCCGAGTTATTAAAGGAAATTTAACTTCCTAATTAACTTATCGGTAGTTATGCAATAAAGTTGTATTGATATTTTTTAATGGGTTGTGATATTTGACTGTGAATCTGGATTCTGATAGATTTGGGCGTTACTTATGAAAAAAGGTTATGTGATAATTGTTTCTGGGCCATCTGGTGTAGGTAAGGGTACTCTTATAAAAAGAGTTTTAGCTAAGATGCCAAACTTATTTTTGGCGGTTTCTGCAACTACTAGGCAACCGAGGGAAAAAGAAGTTGAAGGTGTTAATTACTACTTTTTATCTGAATCTGAATTTAATAGAAATATTGAAGAAGATAATTTTGTAGAATGGTGTGATGTTCATCAACATAAATATGGTACTTTGAAAGAAGAGGTAGAAAGGTATATAAATAACGGAAAAGATGTTATTGTTGAGATTGACATTAAGGGCGCAAAGAAAGTTAAGTCCAAAATGGACAGGGTTATAAGCATATTTATTACACCAGCTCGCTTTGAAGATTTGATAGAAAGATTACAATCAAGAAATACGGAAAAGAAAGATGTAATAGCTCGTAGATTGTCGATTGCAGGTCAAGAATTGGCAGAGATTGGTAGTTACGACTATATAGTTGTAAATAATGAGATAGATAATGCTGAGAATGATATTATCAATATTATTGATGGTTTTAGAAATCAAATAATTATTTAAGGAGTTAGTAAAAAATGGAATTTGAAGAAGATGTTAATTTAACAAAGTTATTAGAGAAATACCCAAACAAGTTTATTCTTTCGATTGCTGTATCAAAACGCGCAAGACAGATCCAGGAAGGTGCAAAGCCTCTAATAGAAATAACAGAAAATGATTTGATGACTCCTGTGAAAATTGCTTTAAAAGAAATTGCAGCTGGTGTAGTAGAAATTAATACAGAAATAGAAGAAGATGAGGATACTGAGCTGCTGGATAAGATGGATGTTCAACTTGAAGCGGAACTTGATATTGATGAAGAAGCAAAATCTAAAGATCTTGCAAAAGACTCAAAGTCAAAACAGAAATCTAAATCTTTAGCAGCGTAGGCTGTTTTTAACTACAAAAATAAGTGAAAAAGAACGTAATCCTTGGTATAACTGGTGGGATAGCGGCTTATAAAATCCCGGATTTGGTAAGGCTTTTAACTAAGTCTGAAACTACTGTTACCACAGTATTGACTGACAATGCAAAACATTTTGTTACAAAGCCCGTTCTTGCAACCTTAACAGCAAAAGAACCATTAGAAGACAACATGGTTTTTGAAGCTGCCCATGCTCCGCATCTTTCAGTTGTAGAAGATCCTAGTATTATGGTTATTGCTCCGGCAACTGCAAATATTATTGCAAAGTGTGCTTATGGTATTGCAGATAACTTGCTATCAACTATGTTTTTAGCCTATGTGGGGCCAAAACTGATTGTGCCTGCAATGCATACTGAAATGTGGCAAAATCCAATAACCCAAGGAAATGTTGAAAAGCTAAAAAAACATGGTGTTCATTTTTTAGGGCCTGCAGCAGGTAATCTTGCTTGTGGTGATAAAGGGGTGGGGCGTATGGTTGATATAGAGCTTATTAAGCTTAAAATAGAATCATTGCTTTATCCGCAACTTAATTTGGTTGGTAAGAAGGTTTTGATAACCTGTGGTGGTACAACAGAGGCTATTGATAATGTTCGGGTTATAACAAATAGATCGACAGGTAAGTTAGGCTCTCGATTAGCTCATATGGCAGCGTTTATGGGCGCTGAGGTGACGATTGTTTCAACTGTTTCTGTACTTGATAATCCACATTTGAAAGAAGTGGTTTATGTGGAATCTGCAAGTGATATGAGAGAGGTTGTAAATAGCAAAATTAAGCATAATGATTGTTTGTATATGGCAGCTGCTGTTTCTGATTTTACTTGTAATAAATCAGGTAAGAAGTTTAAGCGATCAGAAAATCAAACTTTAGAGCTGGAGGCGACAGCAGATATTTTGGCAGAAATAGGTAGCAAATATTCAGAAAAACGTTTGATAGGTTTTTGTTTAGAGGATCATGACCTAGAAACCAAAGCCAAAGAAAAAATGAAAAAAAAGAATCTGGATTATATTGTTGCTAACACCTCAAATAATATAGGTAAACAAACTCGATCATTTACAATTTATGCTCAAAAGAGTGATAAGCAAAAGTTCGAAAATATCAGTCTCAATGATACTGTTGTTAAACTTCTGAAATTAATATAAAAAGGCTGTTGCGAAATACCAGAAAAATTTCTAGCAGCATTTCGCAATAATCCTATAAATTCAAAAAAATCAAATCTTTACATAAAAGCTAAATCTGTTAAAATTTTTTATTATGAACTCGCAAAATTTTGATCTGTTAATTATAGGTTCTGGACCTGGTGGTCATACAGCTGCTTTTCATGCGGCTAAAAATGGCTTAACTGTTGGGATGATAGAGCGTAAAGCTATTGGTGGTGTTTGTATGAATGTTGGTTGCATTCCTTCCAAGGCAATGATCCATAAAGCAGCATTGGTTAACCAGATTGGTGAGTTGGAACATATGGGTATTGCTGTTGAAAAAAGTGGGTTTGATTTTTCTAAGGTTTATGAGAATACTTGCCAGTCAGTAGCTAACTTGAAAAAAGGTATAGAATTTGTTGTTAAAAAAAATAAAATCGAATATATACAAGGTAATGGTGTAATAACTGGTGTAAATACAGTGAAAGTTGGGGAGATAGAATATACGGCTAAAAATATAATAATAGCTACTGGTTCGACACCAACCTCAATTCCTGGCGTAACTCCAGATCATAAAATGATTATTGATTCTGATGATGTTTTTGATGTGAAAGAGTTGCCAAAAAGTTTGTTGGTTGTTGGTGGCGGTGTTATTGGTGTTGAGCTTGGTTATGTGTTTAATGCGTTTGGTTCAGAGGTTCGAATAGTTGAGTATCTGGAACAGATTTTACCTTTTGAAGATAAAGATACGGCATCAACTTTAGCTAGAAGTTTAAAGAAACAGGGGGTTAAACTATCAACTTCAACAAAAGTACTATCTTTAGAGGTAACAAAAGATGGTGTGAAAGCGGAGATAGAAAACAAAAAAGGTGTTAAAGAAGAGATTGAAGCTTCATTAGCTCTTATTGCGACTGGCCGAAAGCCAAATATTTCAAACATTGGTTTGGAAGGTTTGGGGCTAGAAACAGAACGAGGTTTTGTTAAGGTTGGTGACTTCTGTCAAACAGTAGTGAAGAATATTTATGCAATAGGGGATGTTATTAGTACTCCAATGTTAGCTCATGTCGCAGCAAGAGAAGGTATTATTGCTGTTGATCATATTCTTGGAAAAGGTGTTAATAAGTGTGTGGATGCTCAGTTGGTTCCAAGTGCTGTTTATACTGAGCCACAGGTTGGTAGCTTTGGTAAAACAGAAGCTAAGCTACAAGAAGAAGTTGTGGAGTACGAAAAGAAACAAATACAGTATCGGGCTTTAGGTAAGGCAGTTGCTACTGGTGAACTTGATGGGCTGATAAAAATATTAACAGATTCAAATACAAAACAAATATTAGGTGTGCATTGTGTGGGTGCTCAGGCGACAGAAGTTATTCACTCTTTATTAGTTGCTAAAACAGCAGGTTTAGGTGTTGATGAGGTAAAGAAGACAATTTTTGCACATCCAAGTTTTTCAGAGATAATTAGCGAAGCTCTTCATTAATTAAGGAAATTCTCAGGATACTTACTTCCATATAAAAAAAATGCTCAGAGGTCTGTGCGTACGTTGTTGCAGAGCAGTTGAGACTAGAACATCTCAGAGCAGTGTGTGTGTGTTATAGCAGGGTAGCTCGAAAATGAGTTTTTTATACAGATATTTCTGTCTTCGTGGGAAGGTTGTTAGTATTCGTGTGCCAGAACAGCAAAATTAATTGCTTTGCAATAATATGAATAAATTAGCTGTGTTTAGTAAAGCCCAATTCTACGAAATCATTAAAAAATAGCTAAAAAAATAAATAAAAATCACTATATAGGTAATATCTTCTTATATTCCTGAATAATTTGGGTGAAAATAGCTATAAATATGGTATGCAAGTTAATTAAATTGAGTTATAATTTATGTTTGGAAGCTAATTTGGCTTCTAAAAAACCTAAAAAATAATAAATTTTATCTAGGAGGATAAAGAACATGTCAAAAAGCAAAAAATATTTAACTTGTGATGGTAACCACGCTGCGGCGCACGTTGCTTATATGTTTAGTGAGGTGGCAGCAATTTATCCAATTACTCCATCTTCAAACATGGCAGAAAACGTTGATGAGTGGGCTGCTGGTGGCAGAAAGAATCTATTTAATGAAACAGTTTCTGTTTCTGAAATGCAATCTGAAGGTGGTGCTTCTGGTGCTGTGCATGGTTCACTTCAAGCTGGTGCATTAACTACTACTTTCACAGCTTCGCAAGGTTTACTTTTAATGATCCCAAATATGTATAAAATAGCTGGTGAGTTATTACCATGTGTTTTTCACGTTTCTGCAAGAAGCTTGGCAGCACAAGCACTTTCTATTTTTGGTGACCATTCTGATGTTATGTCTGCAAGAAATACTGGGTTTGCTTTTTTAGCTTCTGGTAGTGTACAGCAAGTTATGGATCTTGGTGGTATAGCTCATTTGGCCGCTATTAAAGGAAGAGTTCCTTTTGTTCACTTTTTTGATGGTTTCAGAACTTCTCATGAAATCCAAAAAATTGAGACTTTAGAAAATGAAGATCTTGAAGATCTATTAGATAAAGAAGCACTTAAGGCTTTTAGAGATGGAGCACTTAATCCAGAGCACCCAGTAACTAGAGGGACTGCTCAGAATCCAGATATTTATTTTCAATCACGTGAGGCTTCTAATAAGTTTTATGATGCTATTCCAGATATAGTTAATGACTATATGCAAGAAATTTCAAAGATTACAGGTAGAGATTATAAACCATTTACATATTATGGTGCAGCTGATGCAGAGAATGTGGTTATTGCGATGGGTTCTATTACAGAGACTATCCAAGAAGTTGTGGATCACTTGGTTTCTAAAGGTGAAAAGATTGGTCTTCTAACGGTTCATCTTTATAGACCATTTTCAGCAAAATATTTTATGAACGCTATGCCAAAATCTGTTAAGAAAATTTCAGTTCTAGACAGAACAAAAGAGCCTGGTGCAAATGGAGAACCTCTATATTTAGATGTAAGAGATTTATATTATGGTAAAGAAAATGCGCCTGTTATTGTTGGTGGAAGATATGGACTAAGTTCTAAAGATACAACACCTGCGATGATGGTTTCTGTTTTTGATAACCTTAAGCAATCTAATCCAAAAAATCAATTTACTGTAGGTATTGTTGATGATGTTACTAATCTTTCATTGCCATTACTTCCTGAAATAAGTGTTTCTGCTGAAGGTACATTTGAAGGTAAGTTCTATGGTCTTGGTGGTGACGGAACTGTTGGTGCCAATAAAAGTTCAATCAAAATTATTGGTAATACTACAGATAAGTATGCACAAGCTTATTTCGCATATGACTCAAAAAAATCTGGCGGTATCACAACTTCTCACTTAAGGTTTGGAGATTCTCCGATTAGATCGCCTTACCTTGTAGTAACTCCAGACTTTGTTTCTTGTCAGGTTCCTGCGTACTTAGAAAAGTATGATATGGCAAAAGGTATCAAACAAGGTGGTACGTTCTTACTAAACAGTATTTGGGATGTTGAAGAAACTAAGAATCGTTTACCAAACAGATTAAAGAAACAGTTAGCAGATAACAAAGCTAATCTTTATATCATTAATGCAACTAAGATCGCAGAAGAGATTGGTCTTGGTGGAAGAATCAACACGATAATGCAGTCTGCGTTTTTTAAAGTGTCTGACATTATTTCTTTTGATCAAGCTGTAATAGAAATGAAAACAATGATCAAAAAGGCGTATGGTAAAAAAGGCCAAAAAGTTGTTGATATGAACAATGAGGCTGTTGATCAAGGTGGAGATAGTGTAGTTAAGATCGAAGTTCCTCAGGAATGGGCAACCTTAAAAGAAGAACAAGTCGTTGTTGATGGTAGCTTACCAGCATTTGTTAAAGATGTTATGAACCCAATAAACAACCTTAAGGGTGATGATTTGCCAGTAAGTGCATTTAATGGTAGAGAAGATGGAACTTTCCCTGCAGGAACTACTAAGTTTGAAAAGCGTGGTGTTGCAGCTAATGTTCCAGAATGGATTCCTTCAGCTTGTATTCAATGTAATCAGTGTTCATATGTTTGTCCTCATGCAGCTATTAGACCGTTCCTTTTAACAGATGAAGAAGCAGTTAATGCGCCGATAGGTACAGTTTGTGAGCAAGGCAAAGCACAGTTTAAAGATTATAAGTTTAGAATGCAGGTGAGTACACTTGATTGTCTGGGTTGTGGAAACTGTGTGAATGTATGTCCTTCTAAAGAGAAAGCTCTTGTAATGAAGCCTCTTGGAACACAGACTGCGGAAATAGAGCGTTGGAACTATATGCATGAAACTGTTGGTTATAAACAAGATATAGTGCCAGCTGATGCGAATGTGAAAAATAGTCAGTTTGCTCAGCCTTTATTTGAATTTTCTGGTGCTTGTGCAGGTTGTGGCGAGACTCCATACCTAAAAACAATTACTCAGCTTTTTGGTGACAGAATGATGGTAGCGAATGCTACAGGTTGTTCTTCTATTTATGGTGGTTCTGCGCCATCTACTCCGTATTGTGCTAACAAAAATGGGCAAGGGCCTGCTTGGGCTAACTCGCTTTTTGAAGATAATGCAGAGTATGGATATGGAATGGCAATTGGTGTTAGAAAGATGAGAGACAGAATTCAAAAACGTATGACTGAAGAAATAATGAATGTTGGACCAGCTACTCAAGCAGCGTTTGAAGCTTGGATCAATGATATGGAAAAAGCAGGAGAATCTAAAGTTGCTTCAGCAGCAGTGGTGGAAGCTCTTAAGACAGAATCTAATCCTGTAGCAAAAGAGATAATGGAGCTAGCTCAATATCTAGTTAAAAAATCTGTTTGGATTGTTGGTGGTGATGGTTGGGCTTATGATATTGGTTATGGTGGTCTTGATCATGTTCTTGCATCTGGTGAAGATGTGAATGTTATTGTTCTTGATACAGAAGTTTATTCTAATACTGGTGGTCAAGCTTCTAAATCTACTCCAGTTGGTGCAGTTGCTAAGTTTGCAGCTTCTGGTATGAAGATTAGAAAGAAAGATCTTGGTATGATGGCTATGAGTTATGGTTATGTTTATGTAGCTCAGGTTGCAATGGGTGCAAATCAATCACAGTATTTTAAAGCTTTGAAAGAAGCAGAAAGCTACCCAGGTCCATCATTGATCATAGCTTATTCACCATGTATAAATCACGGTCTAAAAGCAGGTATGGGCAAAACTCAGCTAGAGCAAAAGTTAGCAGTAGAAGCTGGTTATTGGCATACATATAGATTTAACCCAATCCTAGAAAAAGAAGGTAAAAACCCATTTTCTCTAGATTCAAAAGATCCAGATTGGGCTAAGTTTCAAGGGTTCTTGCTGAGTGAGGTTAGATATTCTTCACTTCAACAAGCCTTTCCAGAACAAGCTGAGGTTTTATTTAATGTTGCAGAAGAAGATGCTAAATGGAGATATAACAGCTATAAAAGAATGGCTGCTATGAACTATGCAGAAGCAACTACAGCATAATTTTTTTTTCTTAGTTAAATAAAAAAACCAGAGCTTTTTAGCTCTGGTTTTTTTTTATTTAAAGTAGGTATCCTATCATAATTACACTAAAAAATAGGATAAATAGCTTATGAAATAGTTTAGCAAAGTATTTCATAGGATGTGTAAATATTTCCACATCTTCTGCTATATTTACCTTCAAAATTAAGAATAATGGACTTAATATCTGGCTTTTTAAGAAAACGGTTTTTGGAGTTTATACAAAATTATTTACAGGCTTGCGCAATTTGCGCCCTTATTTAAAGAATCTATTAAACAAACTGTTTAGAAGCTATAAATTTGTCCACCTCTAATAGTGATAGTATTATTTCTCCAGTCCTGACTATTCCAGATAGAACCAAAACTAGATGAGTAATTAACCTCAAACAAAAATGAGCCCCAAAGTGTGCTAACACCAATCATGTACCCAGAATCTGAAGACTTAACTACCTCAGACAAGTCACTTGAATAGTCATCCCATCCATTTTCTAGAGTTTGCCTTCTTGTTATAGCAACTCCATAATAAGGCCCTGCTTGAAGCGCCAGTTTAAACCAGTCATCGTTTATTACTCGGTATTGAATCAAGATAGGGAACTGTAGATAATTTATCTCTACAGTACTGCCCAAATACTTTGCTCCCTTACCAATTAACTCAATACCTGGACAAAGATACAAATTATTACTCAATCTTAGTGAAGCAAAAAAGCCTAACTCAACACCAATCTTGGTATCAAAGGCCAACTTATCCTTACCAATAATATCTGATAGCACTAAGCCTAGGTTAGGTACTACATAATTAAGTTTTTTAGCTGGTTTGACACCTAGTTCTTCATCAACCTTAACCATTTCTTTCTTTTGTATATCCCCATACTCTTCCTTCATTTTCAAAAACCGCTTGTACTTATTAAATTCGTTCTGTTCCCTTTCTAAATCGGTATTATCTTGTCCGAATATCAACGGTTGATAAATCAAAGAAACAACACAAATCAACAATAGAACTATATGTTTCATTTTTTACTAATCCTTCCTATAATGCCGAAACCTGCTTGACAGATTTCTCAACATTTTCTTTCAACACTTCTACAGTTTTTTTAATAACCCGTGTCATGTCAGGGTCATCAAAAGAAAACTGAAACTTTGATTTGTCATAACCAATTATTTCTGGTGATACACCCTCAAATCTTTGCTGATAAATAGTAACCCCTTCTTTATCAAAGACCATAACATCTACCTTTGCAAAGAACTTTAAATAATCAGGTGTGAACGGAATCTGAAAGGCATCTCTATAAGCTTCTCTTTCAAAATAAGTTCTAAAAGTAACTAACGCATCAACCCCAAGTTTTTCACAGAGATCTTTTAATGCCTCAGCCTTTGGCTGATCGATATTTCTATAAGGAGGAATGCTATAATAAATACCATCCTCAGAGGTAGTTATTGGGATACTTTTATAAGTACTGCTTTGAGCAAGTTTTTCTACTGGGTATATTTCAACATTTAATGACTTCACCCATTTCACTAAAGGAGCCTTAATATCTTCCATTAGCTTATAAAGAAAAAATTCTTCCTTTTCCTTTAATTTTTTTGCCATATCACCTTCAAGACTACCTTTACCAATATCTTGCACCATATTAATTAAACCTGAGCCACCACCTCTACTAATAGAATGCATTCTGGTATCAGATCTAACACTAATAATTGCCACTTTTTTAATATTCTGATTTCTTAGATCCTGCAGGTTTCCAGACCCGCCACAACCACTTATAAGACACCCAACTATAACCAATAAAACAAAAAACTTATAAAAATTTCTCATATTACAACATCCTTTCATATTTAATAAAAAAATATTACCCCAGACAACATAGTTAGTCAATTAAGTTTTTTATATAAATTTAAATAACGAACAATAAATGCGCGATAAATATGTAGAGATCAATACAAAAAAAATCACATCATTATTAATTGTCCTAGATATTTAATTAACTGCATCCCCATGTTTAAACGATTCTTATCCCTGTACAGATACTATTTATTTTTATTTCAATTTTTCAAATAACAAAGGTCACATCGTGTCAAGCTGAACATAAAAAACATCGCAAAACCTTCGCAGCAAATACCTGAGTTACTATAAAATAAAGAGGTTGTTAATGATTTTATCAGTTATTTAATTATATTGCTAATAATTAACTGACGTTGGTATTGTTGCTGAAGTCCTTAGTATGATCTATTAAATTAGCATTAAAATCAGGAGAAAAAGCACACTTAATTACTACCTTTGAATTTAAAAACGTGTTACACAGTCATTTTTTTGATGTAAATATTATTTTGCTCATGTGAGAAGAATATTAAGACTAAAGTTAATAAAAATATATAGTATAATTTAAGTATATATTTTTTTATAAAAGGAGTTTTTTTAATGAGTGATAAATATTTTGTTTTAGATACTAATGTTCTGATCCATAATCCAGCAGCTATTAATTCTTTTTCTGATAATACGGTTATTATACCTTTAACTGTAATTGAAGAGTTGGATCGTCTTAAAGTTGGATCTGATAAAAAAGCGATGCATGCTAGGGAAGTTTTGCGAGAGTTGGATGATTTGGTTAAGAAGAAAGAGGCGTTACAGAAGGGTGCTAAATTACCAAGCGGTGGTAAGCTTAAAATTGTGTACCAGCAGAGTAAAGAATCTTCTTTGCCAGCAGAACTTGATTATACGGCTCATGATAATAAGATTTTGTCAGTAGCTAAAGAACTACAAAATGAGGGACATAATGTTTTCTTTATTTCCAAAGATGTAAATGCTCGTATTAAGGCAGAGGCTGTTGGACTTAGGTCTCAAGACTATGAAAAACAAAAAGTATCTTATGAATCATTGTATCGTGGTTGGCGAGAAATTTTTTTGAAACCTGAAGCTATTCAAGAGCTATATTCAAAAAAAGAGATTGAGATAAAAGGATATAACTTTAATCCTAATGAATGTGTGTGCATGAAAACAGAGGGCGATGATAATGTGTCTGCGCTTGGTAGATTTAATGAGAAATTGGGTAAAGTGTTGCCAATAACAGAGCATTTTGAGGCTATGGGTATTAAACCCCTAAACCTTGAGCAACAGTTTGCCTTTGATTTGTTACTTGATGATAATGTTAAGCTTGTTACTTTGATTGGTCAGGCAGGGACAGGTAAAACATTGATTGCTTTGGCTGCTGGTTTGCAGCGTGTGATTGGTAGAAAACCTCGGTATGAGAAATTATTGGTAGCCAGACCTATTGTGCCTTTGGGTAGAGATATTGGCTATTTACCTGGTTCGAAAGACCAAAAACTTAATTTTTGGATGCAGCCTATATTTGATAATTTACAGTTTATATTAAGAGATAAAGCAAAGAATAAAGAAAATGATCATGGGGATGCAAATAATGGAAACGGTAATGGTAGGCCGGATAAGATAGATTATCTAATAGAAAAAGGGTTTATTGAGATAGAAGCAATAACTTATATTCGAGGTAGAAGTATACCAAATCAGTTTATTATTATTGATGAGGCACAGAACCTGACACCTCATGAAATTAAGGCAATAATTTCTAGGGCAGGTGAAGGCACTAAAATTGTATTAACAGGTGATGCTGAGCAAATTGATAACCCATATTTAGATGCGAACTCTAATGGACTTTCTTATACGGCAGATAGGATGAAGAATCAAGTTGTGAGTGGGCAGATGTTTCTTTCTAAGAGCGAGAGGTCTGAGCTGGCTTCTATTGCAGCTAATATTTTGTAGTTTAAAACTTTTAAAAAGTTTTTTAAATTATTTAATTATTTTTGTCTTGCAGACTGCTGATTTTGGTTTCTTTTGATAGTTTAGGCAGTAAACTTTAAGATCTCATTTTAGAAAAATTTCTTCTTTTTAATAGTTTCAAGACAACCATAAGGGGCTTGGCATCCCCTTAAAGGTTTTCTTGACTTTCCTATAACCCATAACGACCATAACTCAGTCAGAACTTACATTACTTTGGAAAAGCACAAAGAAGTATAATTTCTTCCTCCAGAAGTAAGGGGCTTTATGGTTTGTTAGGAGCATGTCTTTGGTTTGGATGGGTATTATGGCAGGCAGGTGGATGTGTTTTGGTTTTTTTTTGAGTGCTATTTGGTTAGTCTTCTAATTATTCTCTGTGCTTAGAATTATCAAGGGTTGGTTATTGTTAAATCGTGCTGCTCTGCAACAACGTGCGCACACGGCTCTGAGATGTTCTAGGCACAAGTGCTTTGCAACAATGTGTGTACTTGGGTATTGTTGTTCTTTTGTATTATAATGTTAGCTATGATTCATGCAGTTATTATGGCTGGTGGTAAGGGTACTCGGTTTTGGCCGCTTTCTCGGTCTGTTAAGGCAAAGCAGTATCTAAATATTGTAGGTAATAAGTCTTTGCTAGCTCAGACTATTGATAACTTGCAACCTTTTATTGCTAAAGAGAATATTTGGATAGTAAGTAACCAGGCTCAACTTCCTTATTTAGAAGAGTATAAAAACTATATTCCAGGTGACCAGATTTTGTTGGAGCCTGTTGGTAAAAACACAGCTCCTTGTATTGGCTGGGCGGCAATTGAGATCCAGAAAAAAGATCCAGATGCTACTATGATTATGTTGCCTGCTGATCATTTTATTGAAAACATACCTGAATATCAAAAAACACTTCAAATAGCTGTTGATACTGCACAAACTAAAAATAATCTTGTGACTATTGGTGTTCAACCAAAATTTGCTCATACGGGTTATGGTTATATTGAAGTGACAGAAAAAAGTGATGCTGTTCTTCAGGTAAAAGCTTTTCATGAGAAGCCAAATAAGAAGATTGCAGAGTCATATATTGAAACTGGTAAGTTTTTTTGGAATAGTGGACTGTTTATATGGCGAGCTAATAAGATTTTAGGTCTTATCGAAGCTTTTTTGCCTCACAATTTTGAAGTGCTGCAAAAAATAGCAAAGATTGATACTTCAAATGATTCTAATAGAAATGAATTAACTCGTTTATTTAATGAGTTTGAGTCTATTTCAATAGATTATGGTATTATGGAAAAATCGTCTAATGAGACTTGTTTGGTTCCGGCTACCTTTTCTTGGAGTGATATAGGTAATTGGATTGCTTTGGATGATTTTTGGCAAAAAGATGAGCAAGGAAATGCTAGAAAAGGGCAGCTTATAGCTTTGGATAGTAAGAATAATATAGTTCATTCTAATAAGAAACTGGTTACTTTAGTGGATGTTAATGATCTAATTGTTGTTGAATCTGATGATGCACTTTTAATATTACCTAAAAGTAGCGATCAAAAAATTAAAGATCTTTATAATGAACTGCCAGAACAATATAAATAACAATAAATCAGATATTCCATTTAATTTAATAATCCAATCAAACTCACCAGGCGAAATTACTGCTTGGCTAACACCTATGGTTTACAACTTTAAAAAGCTTATGCCAAATAGCACAGTAACTGTTTTCCTTACGCCTTGCCAATATTCAACAGGTCAGGAATCTAAAATAGCTAAGAGTATATTTGGGGTTGATCGAGTTTATACACCAAAAGAAACGATAAAAAAACTGTTATCAATTCCAATTAGAATCAAGACAGAGGGGCAGGGTGCTATTATCTATTTAGGTGGTGACCCTATTTATAGCCAATTATTATCGCTGAAATATAGGTTGCCTGCTTTTGCTTATACTGAACATAACAAAAAATTGGGTTTGTTATTTAAAAAAACTTTCTTTAAAACAAAAGATGGCGATTTAATGGCAGACTATGTGAAAATGTTTGATCTAAAGAAAGAAGCTATTCTTAAAAAGAATGATTTAGAGTATAAAGACTATTGTCTTTTCTTTGCAGGATCACGACCACAACATTTTATAAATCTTGTACCCTTGTTGAATGAGGCTGTGGAATATATAAAGAAGACGTACCCTGATTTTCAAGCGTTATTGCAAATTTCTTCATTTATTTCAGAAGATCTTATAGCGCAGGCTGGAAAAGCGGGTTTCTTATCTAATTTTCAAATATCTGCTGGTAAATCAGTAGAGGCTATAGCTATTTCGAAATTATTGGTAACAATACCTGGTACAAATAATGCAGAAGCTATGTATCAACAAAAACCGTTGCTATCGTTATTACCCCTAAATAAACCAGAGGTGCTAATATTTGATGGGATTTTGGGTGTAGTTGGAAAATTGCCAATCTTAGGAAAACTACTTAAATCTATTAGCATACATATCTTAAAAAGAAAAAATCGGTTTTATGCGTTACCAAATATAATAAAAAACCGGGAAATAGTACCTGAGTTGATAGGTAATTTGTCATCAATTGAAATTGCAGAAAAAATAATTAGTATCTACTATAACGAAACAAAACTACTAGAAATACAAAATAAACTAAAAGCTTGTGAACAAGATAAAAACCTTGCTGAAGAGATATGTCGGTATATTATTGATTTTGAAAGTTAAGAAAAGTTTGATTTTTAATCTAAAAAGGAGTTTGTTATTACTAGAAAAACAGCTTTGATTACTGGCGCTTCAAGTGGTATTGGCTGGGAATTTGCAAAGGTTTTTGCTGGTGCTGGTTATGACTTGGTTATTGTTGCGAGGTCTGAGGTGAAATTGATCAGGCTCAAAGAAGAGATCGTAGCTGAAAATGAAGCTAAGGTGATGATTATAATTAAAGATCTTACAGCTGAAAATGCTGGTGTAGAGATAAAGCATATTTTAGATGATGCAGGCATTGTTGTTGATTGCTTAGTTAATAATGCAGGGTTTGGTGACTATGGCGAGTTTTATAAGCTTGATTTGAGTAGAGCTTTGGATATGATAAAGCTGAATGTCTCGGTTTTAACAGAGCTTACTCATTTGTTTTTGCAAGGTATGGTTGAGCGAGGTGACGGCTATGTGATAAATGTAGCGTCTACCTCTGCTTTTCAACCAGGGCCTTTGATGGCTGTTTATTTTGCTACCAAAGCTTTTGTATTGCATTTTTCAGAAGCTATAAATAATGAACTTAAGGGGGAGGGTGTCGGGGTTACTGCTCTTTGTCCTGGAGCTACATCATCAGCGTTCTTTAATGTTGCTCAAATGAATGAATCAAAGTTGGTTAAGAGGTTGTTGCCAACACCAAAAGAGGTGGCGATTTGTGGATACAAGGCTATGTTGAAAAGGAAGCCTGTGGTTATTCATGGTCTGTTTAATAAAATACAGACATTTATGGTTAGATTTGGCTCGCGTGGTTTAATAGTGAATCTTACCAGACATGTTATGGGAAAGTGATATAATTAATTTATGAAAAAGTTTTTTTTGGTAATACTTATTCTTTCTTATTTTAGTTTGTCAGGGTGTTACAAAGAGAGATTTGTATATTTTAATGATTTTGGGCCTGAGGCGCTTTATATGCGGTTAGAGTGGTTGATTGGCAAGCAAACTGTTGATGCGAAAATTACTAAACGAGGTTTTGAGCGTGAATTATTGGTGGAGGGGAATAAAAACGAGAGATACCCTGCTGTTATTTATTTTAGGTGTGAAAAAGCAGATCTTGGAACTAAGGTGGTTATTGGTAGTGATGATAGTGACCTACTGAAATTTGAAAATATATATGGTTATATTGCTAGGTATTTAAATAAACCTTTGCCAGGTCCTGGATCTGTTGAATATGTTCCTGTTCCTGGTGGTGGGCCGCCAAGCCCAGATGACTTTTATAATGATGATTTTTTTGATTACTATAGTGAGTCTGGATCTGGTGGATAGTTAGTGTGTTAGTTTTAAAATAAATAATATTAGGGAGAAATATATGACTGAAAAAGATGTTTATGTAAGACCTTCTTGGGATGATTATTTCATGGAGATTTGTAAAACAGTTGCGAAGCGCGCTACTTGTAATAGAGGGCGTAGTGGTTGTGTGATAGCTCGTGATAAACAGTTGTTGGTTTCTGGGTATGTTGGGTCGCCTGTTGGGTTTGATCATTGTGATGATGTAGGTCATCAGTATAAAAGAATGTTACATGATGATATGGATGGTACTGTTACACAACATTGTGTTAGGACTGTGCATGCAGAGCAAAATGCTATTTGTCAGGCTGCTCGTCTAGGTATTTCGATTGAGGGTGCTACTCTTTATTGTAAAATGACACCATGCAGAGTTTGTGCGATGTTGATTATTAATTGTGGGATTAAAAGAGTAGTTTGTGAAAAGAAATATCATAATGGCGCAGAATCTGAAGCGATGTTGAAAAAGGCAGGGGTTAGTTTAGAGTATTTTATTGAAGAGGTAGAGCAATATACTAAACAATAGCTATAGTTATAAAAAAAATTATCTTCTGATAAGTGTTTTTGTTGTTTTTGTTGTGCCTAGTTCGTTTGTGGCTTCGCATTCTAAGATTGTTTCTTCGAAATTGGATAGCTTAACTATTGCATAGAACTTATTTGTAATAGGGTTGATCTTGAATGGTTCTCCATTTATTACTATGATATCTGAGAATTTACAGAATCCAGAAAAGCCGATCTGATTACCTGTTTTTTGAACAAATACCTTATCATTGAGTTCTATTCTGATCTGAGGTTTTTGTCTTTGGATGACTTGTGTTTTTTCAGTGATTTCGTTTTTTTGGAGCTCATTTTTTTTAATTAAGATTATGTTTGAATTATTGGCTTTTTCTTGGGCTGCTTTATCTGTGGCTGGAAATAATGATCCAAAAGATGTGACTGGATTTTGTTGAGGGATTATTAAGCTAGGGACTATGGCATTAGTTTTAGAGCTTGAAAAAAATATTAATATTAAAATGAGTAATATTTTTTTTAATATAAAGAAAGCAATAAATAAATATGTTTTTTGGTTTTTTAAGTTCATGTTTTTTTTTGCTCCTATACTTTTTATAATATCATAGTTATTGATTGTGTTTGTTCATAGCTAGTTGTATGTCGTCTTCTACTATGCTGGTAATGGCGTTTGAGGCTTTGGCTAGGATGTCTGGGAGAGCAATGGTTTCTTCTTTGTTGAAATTGGCTAGAACAAAGTTGCTAACGTCCCATTGTGGTGGCAAAGGCCCTATTCCTATACGAAGTCTTGGGAAGTCTGTGGTGCCAAGACAGGTTACGATTGATTTCATGCCGTTATGTGTGCCCGCTCTGCCTTTCATGCGGATTCTCACTTTACCGAATGGAAGGTCAAAATCATCGTATACAACTAAGGTTTTGTTGTTTGGAGTTTTGTAGAAAGCTTTGATTAGTTGTACTGCTTCACCAGAGCAGTTCATGTAGGTTTCTGGCTTGATTAAATATATTTTGGTTTGAGCTAGTTGTCCTTCATATAATTTGGATTTGAATTTTTTACCGACTTTGTTTAGATCAAGAGACTTGATGGTTTTGTCGCCAGCCAAAAAACCGATATTATGGCGGTTGTATTTATATTTTAGGCCAGGGTTTCCCAAGCAAACTATTAAATAGGTCATATAGATAATTATATTACAAAATTAAATATCTAATAAAATAATATTTTGATTTTATATTATTACCCAATTTTTTATGGGTTGATGAGAGCCTTTTGAAGAGCTCGGTTTTGGGATGTTCGTATTGAAGTGCTTTTTGATAATAGTATAAAGATTTTTGATAGTTACCTTTAATATAATAGTGGTTACCTAATGTTAATAATAAAATTTTGTTTTCTTTGTTTGAGGTTAGATGGCTTTCGATTTTGTTTAGTATTGCTGTTTCATGGTTAAAAAGATACATGATATAGATCCATGTAGCCATGTTTTGTGGTTCATTACTTTCCCATAAATAAGAGATTTTGGAGGCTATGTTTTTACTGTTAATGTTAGAGTTTGCTAATTTTGGGTGTTCTTTTTTTAGGGCAAAGAGTATTAGATCTTTATTTATGGTTACACATAGCCAGTTAGGGTCATTTATTTTGTCTTGGATAAAGCTGATATTGGTAGATTTTGTTGGTATTAATATTAGCTTGAAATTGTATTTGGTGGTTGCTGTTTTAAAGAAGTTGGGGTTTGTTAAGCAAAGATTGTATGTTTGCCATACTTTTTTATTAAAAGCTTCTGGGCGGCTATCAATAAATGGTTTTATGTTTGGAGATAGGCAGTAGGTGATATAACTGCCAGTACCAAAGCTATTGAAAATAGGGCCTTTGAGGTTGTGTTTTTTTATGTATTCTGTGGTTTTTGAGTGAGTCTTGTTTAGACCTAAACCAAAGTTTGAGTTACTTAGATAGTAATTATTAAAATATATAAAGATAATGATGGGGATTATGGTTGTTATTAGCACTGTTTTCCTGGTGCTTATTTTTAGGTTAGTGATATTGATACAGGTGATCAGATAAAAAATAATAACAGAGAAGCCGATGTTTCTGGCGGCTGTAAAAAGCAAGAGCAATCCTAGTAGCCCAAGTAGTTTGTTGAAGATGTGTTGCTTTTTTAAGCTTAAAAGAGTTGTTGAAATAAAAATAAAAATAAAATACAGAAGGTAAATAAAAAAAGGGCTCCCTGTATTTAGGTATGTGTAAAAAGCTCTCATCTCAGTCATCTGAATATGGATATCTTTGAATATTAGCAATGGGTAAAACATGCCTTTGATAGTGTTTGGGTTTAGAAGGCAGGCTAATATTATTAGTATGATGGTTATGATTAGTATTTTATTTTTTTTGAAGTTAAGTTTGTTTTGGTAGGAATAATGTATCAAAAAGAAGAGAAAGGTAGTGGGGCCAAGAAAAAAATAGATATGGGTGTTGACCCAAAACACTTGTACTAATGGCAGAAAGTATAATGTTTTGCTGGTTTTTTTTAGGTTGGAAAATAGAATTAATAAGAAGATACTAAAAAACAAATAAGAAAAGAGTTCTGGTCTTATTTGGTTTCTGATGACAAAGGCAGCAACTATTGAGCAGGATATGGCGATATTGAGATAGAAAGATGTTTTATTGTTTTTTGATGTTTTAATGAGGGTTAGTAGCGTTGCAATCAATAGCATGATTTTGAATATGTGTAGCCCAATGAACCCAAATAGTTTTTGTATTTGAAAGATAATAACACCAAATAGCCAGTGATGGTTTATGAATGGCATGTTACTAAAAGATTGTGAGTAGAAGTTTTTATATAATAATTGTGGGTATTCGAAAATGAGTTTGCCATTTGTTAGGAAGCGGCCAAGATCTGTGTTTTGGATTAGGTCTATTTTATTTAAAGAGAAGATGGCGAGTGTGGCTAGAAGGATTGTTATTAAAAGTGTTTTTAGGTAGGTTTGTTTTGTTTTGTTTTGCATGTAAAGGATTATAGCAAGAAACTAGTGTTTTAGTATGTTGATGTTGATCTATGTTTACAAACGGCAGGTTAGAGGCTGGGTGGTGGTTCTAGAGCTGCAAAGTCGTCAAGTAAAGTTCTTTGAAGTGGAAGGTCTGGGTTTTCTGTATCTTCTGGGTCAAAAATTAAAACTCTTGCAGCATGTGGATTTTTCCTAAAATATAGTCTTTCAGCCTCATGAATCATTAATACTATTCTTTGTTTTAAATCTGTAATTATTAAATTCAATTCATTGAGTTGGTTTTGTAGTGTTTTTCTTATTTTACTAATTTCAGAAAATTCTTCTTCTAGTTCTGCTGTAATAGTTTTTTTTGCTTTTTTTAAAGCCTTTATTCTTTTTGTTAAATTTCCAAGCTGTATGCTTATTTCTCTGATCTGATGTTTTAATGGCTCGGTTTTTGATCTAATAACTCTAATTTCATCTTTAAGAGGTTCTGTTTGAGTTAAATAACGCTGTCTTAATATTTTGGTTCTTTTATCAAGACCTTTTGGGCCAGGGACATCATGATATGGAGACCTTGTTGCTGTATGTATAATTGGAGGTGTTGCAGGTGATCTTCTGCTGGTTTTAGGTGTTCGGAATGTTGAAGGGGTAACAGGATCTAGGACGGGTCTTGTTCTGTGTTCTTTTGGTGTGCTAAAAGGTGTTGGTGTTGGTTCTTCTAGTTCGGTTAACATTCCTTCGTAGTTAAACAGGCAAGAACTGCAAGAATTTGCTATTTGCCCAAAAGGGCGTGGGATATCTTTTTTTTGTTTTATCTTAGGTGTAGGAACTAGTTTCATTGGAGTTCCTGCTCTTTGGGCGATGACTGCTGCAGTTTTAATATCTTGTATGCGAGCTGCATCAATTGCTGCATCAAGAAATGGTGCTGCAAGTTTTTGTGATAAAACTGCTTTAGAGTATGGAGCTTCTGTATAATCTTCTGTATTACCTGCATACCAACTTTCGTGCAAGCCTAGTATTTCAAGATCTTCTCCCCAGTTTTTGGATAGTGTGTGATGCATATAAAGTAACGGGTATAAAGCGCAGATGTGGCCGTTGTGTGCAGAAACGGATGTGTCTTTTTGTTTTGGTATGTCTTGCATGAAATTGGTGTTAAGGTTTTTAGGGGCAAAGTGGGTTGTTTTTTTGTCTAAATAAGGTCTTAAAATTTCATATATTTCTGTAGCATTTTTTTTGCTACCAGAAGTAGAAATGATGTAATGGGTTTCCCCTGCTTTTGTTCTTATGGCCATAATGCCGATCATGACTTTTTTGTTAAAACCAGCTGTGTGTAAAATTTTGAAAACTTTAGCTTCCATCTGTATTGTTTCTCTTGAAAAACCTTTAATAGTTGGTATGTGACTATTTGTTAGTTTAGAATCAAGCCAACTTACCAGTTCGACATAGTTTTTCTTATGTCTAGTAAGGAATTTTCGAATAGAGGGTTCTGAAGGTGATGTTTCTGTTTGTAATTCTTGCATTCTGGCAATAACGCCGTAAAAGTTGAAAACAAAGGTGAGCTCATCAAAAGGTATTGCTGTGAACGTTGGTGCTAGTATTTCTTCGGTATGTGTTTTTTTTGTTTGGGTGAAAAGCTCATGTTGATGATCAATAAAATCTTCCTGACTGGCTTTTTTAGTGGTTAATTCTCTCATTGTCAGTTCATATTCTTCAATAGGTACTGGGTATAAAACTTGTTGATTTTCTATGTGTCTGATTTCGAATGTAGTATGTGCGAGATCAATTATGCCTTGATACATTAGCGCTTGATGTCTGTTTAGGCTTCCGTCTCTTAAAGTTGTTAGTCTTTCTATGTCAGTTGATTCACGTAATGTGCTATAGAATGCGCTTGTGTTTGGTTCGGTTTTTGTTTGTTTTTTTGTTCTTTGAATGATAAGTATTTTTTCAGATGAAGAAAATCGGATTATTATGGTTCCCTTAACTTCTCTACTTAGATCTAATAGTGATGTTGCAGTAGCTGCTTTATGTTTGTTAAGCCATTTAATTAGTTTTGCATGAACATTATTTAAGTCAGCACCTGTGAGATTTGAGGGTGTATGCTCTATTGAATGCAAAAGTTCTTTAAGGTGTTGAGGAATATCTGTTCGGGATGTTATATCACAGCCAAGAAGGCTTTGAAGGGGTAAAGCTACTTCTGGTTCGTAATATAATATTGGTTCTTGATCACAAGCTATAACTTTTTTCATTGTTCTCCCGCCCCCGGGTTTTTAGGCTGTGTATTATATCATGGGTGTATGGAAAAACAAGTAAAAATATAGAAGGGGGTTGTTTGCTTTATTTAAGGAACAGGGTAGCTAGTGGGAGCTGTTGGTAAATAGGGTGGCCATCTTCTTGCTGAGATCCTATGACAAGCGTCTTTTGATCTATAACATGGATGGCGGTTGTGTCTTTTGTTATTGTTTGTATTATAGATGGTGATTTTGAGAATGAAACCAAGGCTAGGTGGTCTTCATCAAAAGCTAAAACTGCATGGCAAGTGGTTTCTGGTATTAACGAAAAACTATGTGCGTAGTTGCTGTCTGGTATTGTTTTAAATCTGAAATCACCTGTTTTAGGGTTGGTTGTGCCAAAGAATCCAAAATCTGACCCATCTCCACAACAGTATACGGTGTTTTTATCGATATAATGAACATGTCTAAAGTCTAAAGTTTTGTTGTTCACGGTTTGAGTGATATGTTTTTGGAGTGGTATTTCGAGGGTTGTATCTATGATGTAGATTCCTTCATTGGTGGCTATGGCTATCATTGTGGAGTTTGTGCTTAATGGGCTGGCGCAGTGAAAGCGAGTAGAGTTTGTTGGTAGGCTAAATATTTGGTTTGTAGTCCCTGTTTTTGTGTTTACTTGGAATACACCATCTTTAAGTGTTGTTGCTAATAATGAGTCCTCAAAAGTGAAAGAAAGATTTGTTATTTCAGAGCTGTAACCATCTTTTGAGGAAAGCATAAATACTGTTTGCTCACCATTTTTAGAGTTGTAAATCACAACTTTGCCACAATCCAATCCTAAAGCAAGTAAGCTGCCATCAAAATTGAAGATGGAGCAATGGATATCATTATCTTCAGAAATAGTAACTGTTAAGGGTGTGGAAAATTCAGGGCTGAATAATGTGATTTTTCCGTCTTCTCGGGTTATTGCTGTTGTCTTTGTTTTAGGGTGATAGGCTATGTCTGTTGCAAACCCACCTGATTCTGGTGTGAATATAGAGCTTTCTGTTCTTGCAAAAAAAGCTTCCTTAAGAATGCTTAAAATTTTTTTGTTCATAATGAGCCTTAGTTTATTATGTTTTGATAGTTTGTTTTTGAAAAATGAATATATAAATAAGTGTATATGTACAGAAAAATAAGTCAAGAAAAGAAAAAAATAAGTAAATATTTATATGGTTTTGGTGAAAGAATCCCTGTTCTAGAGAATGTCTAAAAAAATAGAATATCTTTTGTTTTCCCCTGGAAGCTAATGTGCGGAGGTGGGAAATGACTTGATATTAGGTGTTATTTGATAATATGACTAAATCACAAATGTTTGTGCTGGTTGGGCCTGTTTCTATTAGACAGTTATCGATCTTTTTAAAGAGGTTGTAGCTGTCAAATCTACTGATATAGCTTTCAATATCAATTTCTTTTTCAACTAATTTTGAAACAGTAGCGTTGTCTATTATGGCGCCGGCAGCTTCTTTTATATAGTCTTGGCCGTCTGTACCGATGCTGGTGGCTGTAAATTGAATATTTTGTTTTTTTAGATGGTTTAGGAGTAGTGCCATGGTGTGTTGGTTCCGGCCACCTTGGCCTGAATTTTGGGGTAGGGTGACGGTTGGTTCTGTGCTTAATAGGTATATGGTTTTGGGTGTGGTGGTTTTTAATTTGAGGGTTTTAAGGTATTTCTCGGCCGCAGTTTCTACGCTGCAATTTAGGTTCGAGGTGATGATTAAGGGTTTGTAGCCAAGTGTATCTGCTTTTTCAGACATTGCAGTTAAAGCGATGTTATTGTCGCCAATAATTATGTTGGTGGTGTTAGTTAGTTTTTTTGGTGTGTCTGGATGCTGGCCTTTTAAACCGTTATTAAAGTATTTATTGATGCTGGTGGCTATTTTTGTTGATAGATTATATTTAGCTAAAATATCAAGGCAATCTTGAAATGTGCTGGGGTCTGAGGCTGTAGGGCCAGAAGCGATACTGGATAGGTCGTTTCCAAGTACGTCAGATAGTATTAAGGTGATGATCTTTGCAGGTGCAAAATGTTCAGCAAGTTTTCCGCCTTTGGTTTGGGATAGATGTTTTCGGATTGTGTTTATTTCGGTTATGTTTGCGCCACAACTTAGTAGTGATTTTGTTATGTTTTGTTTTTGGATTAATGAGATCTCTGGCACTGGGCAAGGCATAAGTGCAGATCCACCACCAGAAATTAAACATAAAATAGTGTCGTTAGCCGTTATGTGATATTTAGCTTTTAGTTCAAGAATAGCTTGGGTGCCAATAACGCCAGCTTTATTTGGTATGGGATGTGTTGCTTTGATTTGTTGGATTTTTTTTGTTTTGTAGGTGACGTTGGTTATGATTGTGCCAGCGGTAATTAAGTTTGGAGGTATTATTTCCTCTATTGTTTTAGCCATAAGCCCAGTTGCTTTGCCACAACCGATAATGAATAAGCGCTTTTTTATGTCATTCCCGTGTAGGCGTGAATCTAGTAAAAGACTTATGGATTCCTGCTTGCGCGGGAATGACAATGGTGTTTGCTGGGGTGATGATTGTGGTTGTTGGGGGTGGATTGTTAGGGTTTGGTTTTTTTTGTTGTAGGTTAAGTGGTTTTTGATGATGTTTGCTGGTAATACCTGTTTTATTCCGTGATCTAGTATGGTTAACAGATCTTTTCTTTCTTTTGTTATACTTAGGGTTTTGAGGTTTTTGATTAACATGATTGGATTATAGCATTTTTTTGATCTATTAATTTTGGGAGTGTTTTTTTTATGTATAAGATTTTGGGGTTTGTTGAATATAAAGAAACTAGGAAAGATAGGGTGAGAAGATTTATAAGTGAGGGATTGAAAGATGGTTTTATCAAGGTGGCTATCAAAAATTATTATAAGGGTTCTCTTAAAGAGGGTGATGTTGGATTTTCAAGAAGGTTTGTGGATAGTTATTTGTACATATTAGGAGTGTGTAGAGTATTGCAAGAAAATGGTATTGGAAAGATTTAGATGTTGACCCTGGCGCAGCAACTAAGGAGATATAAAGGTTTTGTGATGGAAGATCTGTTTTTTTGATTTTGTTTTTTTTGTTTATGTGTTTGCATTTGTGTGCTTTTATACTTTTGTTGCAATTTTTTCAGATAATTATCGATAACTATATATATTTACATTGTTTTATTGTTTTTATCTTGGCAGATTTGATAAATAAGGGGAGGGGCAAAAAAGGAGCTAATTAATATGATTGCAAAAAAAGTTGTGAGTCTTGTTAACCCAAAATATGTAATTGAAATACCTTTGCCAAAAAGTTTAGCTAAAGAAAAAAGGGATTACAGTGTTGGTGCTGAAGAAACTGGGTCTGTAACTAAAGCATCCAATAAATATGTAATAGAACTAGAAGGGGCTTCTGCCAAATTGGTATCTATCTTTGGACTTAAAAGAGTTGTTGTTATGCATGAGAATAGCGATCATGACATAACAGGCCTATGTTTACAGGTAGAACATGACTCTATTGGTGATACAAATAGAGCTGCTGCTTTAAAAATTGTTTTTAAAAATGGTGACTTTGCAATGATTTTCCCAGTTATTGAGCCAGCTATAGATACATCAGATTTTCGATATAGAGAAGTATATTCTAAATTAAAAGCATCTTCTGTTAGATTGTTTTTTAAAAGAGAAGACAACCAAGATGGGGGTCAGTTTGCCTTACATTTAGATGTTCTTACACATGATGATAAAACTATTACTTCTGCATATTATCCGCATTGTCACGACAGAAGTTCTGGCTCTATTTATGATACTATTCCGGTATCTTGTCAGGCAGGGTGTTCTGTTGGTTGTACTTTTTGTTATGTGCCAAGACCAAAGATTAGAGATTTAACGCCTGATGAGGTTGTGGGTCAAATAAAGCTTGTTAAAAGTGTTGCAGAAGATATTGGGCAGCTATTGGCCTTGCCACTATCCACAAGAACTTTTTTTGTGCAACCTGAACCAGAAATCCTGGAACCTGAAACTTTACCAACATTGATTTCAGAAAGACTACGTATGGCAAAAATATTTAATGATCCTGATGATACTTCAAGATTAGTTAAAGTTGATATGACAAAAGATGGTGAAATTGCAAATCATGAGCACCCTTATGAGGTGCTAGCTGCTGTCACACAACCTGACTGGGTTTGGCGTGTTCGAGTAAATACAGCCTTGCCATATTCAACTGATAAGCCAACTCCCTGTATGACTGCTGCATCAACACATTCTGGCCAACACTTTATGGACGAGTATTTACGATTCACAAATAAAGCCTCTATTGAACAGGTTGGCAAACCTAGGCTTTGGGTTTCTTTTTCTACTTTTGATGAAACTGTAAGAATGGGCAGAAGACCTGTTGGCAAAGATGGCAGATCAGTTAGAACACAAAAAACAATAGTTGCTGGGCATGAAATTCCTTGTGACAAAACCCCTTATTTTAGTAAGTCTGCTCATAGAGTTGTGAAAATTGAAACTACTGATGACATATTTAAAAAGCCTTTAATAGGTTTTACAGAAACACGATATTTATCAGATTATTCAGAAAGTGATCGTGTATTAATTGATCTTTGTGATGATATTAGTACACCAATAGAAACTACTCCACCTATATTGAGAATTGAAGATAAAGGTGAACCTACAGTAGAACTAAAAGGTGTAATTTCTGAAAGAAAAACTATGATGACTGTGACTCCAATGGCTTTTATTGGTAAATTTGCTCAAGATTTACAAAATATGTATAGAGCTCGTGGTGTTTTTGAAACTGAAGACCCTGGTCTTATAGGCTTAGGGCATCCAAAAAGAATAAATTTAACCTGCCCTTTTACTGAAGACTCTGTATTTGCACCTGAAGTCTTAAGCCACTTTGCCAGTAGCTTTCATCCAGATGAAGTTGCAGTAAGAATTAGACGCTGTCTTCCTGGTGGGCTTAATTTTTTTGAAAGAAAATCAGCAGATGTTAGCGGAAGACAATTATCAGATACAAGCTATCAAACCTTAAGAAAGTCTATGTCTGATATGGGGTTCTTGGTTTTTAGTACGGTTATGTCAGGTATTGTTGAATGGTTTAGCACTTCGACAGGGACATACAATACAGGGCCAAATGCGATAATACCTATTTATGATATTACTGCGCCTATTGAATATCAACATTGTCATAAATGTGGTGGTAGCTGCATATTCCCTGGGATTAATATGGATATGAGTAGTTTTTTTGAATCAAGCACAGAGATTATGCCTATAGAGCAGTTTCCTTCATCTGAAATTATCAGAGGGGTTTCTACTTTATGGCTAACTAGAGTTGACGCTGATGAATTGCCAGACATAGAAGATTTTGGAAGATCCTGAACTTTTAGATTAGCTAGCTAAGACATCTCTAACCAATTAGAACTAATCGGTATGTTTACTTCTATACCCAATCCAAAATAGGAACTAGAACTCAAATTTTCATTTTGGTTTGGGTATATGTTATCCTGAAACCTGCAAAAAAATAATATGTTTAAAAAAAAATATAAGTGGAATATATACTTTATAGAAAAAATACTGGGGGGGGAAAGGGCATGATGGATACTTATCAAAAGAAACAGTTAATAAAAGAAAAAACAGATACAAAAGTTAGCTGTGCAATTGATAATATGAGCTGGCAAGACTGTTGGGACATAGCAGACTATATATCGCAACTGCCACAATTTAAAGATGGCTGTGAAGAAAATCACTTGATACTTTTAACAGTAATTAACGAGCTATTAGAAAACGCTTTTAAGTATTCAAAAAAGGAAGATAAATTAATAAATTTAGAGCTGGAAAAACAATATAATAAGATAGAGGTGAAGACAGTAAACAAAGCAGACAAAGACCAAGCTAAAATTTTACAGGGGTTTCTTAACGGTTTGGGAAAGACATCTATAAAGAATATGTTTTACAAATATTTAGGTAAAAACTATAACTTCATGGAAGAATTCTCTCAGATAGGTCTTACAACTCTTTTGAAGGATTATGATTGTTCGTTAGATTTTAGTATTGTACCTAAAAAAGATATTTGTGATGTGGTGGTGAGGGCAGATGTTTATGTAAGTTAGGGTTTTGAATTATTAACTAAAAAAAACTGCGAGTAATTTCGTGGTTTTTTTTTAAGAAAAAGTAAAAAATTTACTGGAATTATTATCAATGTGTTACGATAACTTAATATGATATTAGATATTAAATATAAAGTTATTGCTAATTCAGGTGTGCTAGAAGGTTTGGCTAGTTTACAAGAAGTGTTTCCAGGCAGGGTTAGAATATTAATAAAAAAAACAATGGATAGTCTTATTGTTAGGGATAGAAATGAACTTTTTTTGTGGGGAGATGTGCTATTTTCAAAAGCTGATAGGCATTACAGTGTTCCTCTTGAAAGATATAAAGAAGTAAAAAAACTAGGTTATTCAAGCGATATGCACGGCAGGTTTGATAAGCAGTTTCAGCATATGTTTAAGACTAGTTTTGTGGATGAGCGAGGGCACTGGTGTGGTGGTAAGAATACTTATGTGATTAATGGCGATGTTATAGATAATAAAGATAGGGATGGTTCCCTAGATGATTCTTTAGAAATGCTGGAATGGTTATTGGCTGTACAAAAAGAGGCAAAAAAAGCAGGTGGTGAACTTGTGATGATACTTGGTAATCATGAGTTGATGCTTATTTTATTTCAGTTATCTTACTCTAGGTTTATTGATGAGCAGGTTAAAGAGGTGGGTGCTTCAAAAGAGGCTCAATACAAGGTGTTTAAGTGTGTTGATCTGTTATTAACAGCAATTATTGATGAAAATATCAAAGCTTGTTGGGCAGATGATAAACGAGTGTTTTTTCATGCAGGTGTTTCAAAGCGTTTATGGGAAGAGACTTTTTTGCCAGAGATAAAAAAACTAAAGACATGTGGTATTTTGAGAAGAGTCTTTGGTAGTATTAGGGAGTCTAGTGTTGAACTTACAAGAGTAGATATAATCGACTATTTTAATAATATATTAAGAAATACTGTGGTTCGTATAAAGAGAGTTTATGAAAAAGCTAGAAAAAAAGGTGTTGATAAAAAACCAAGTGAGTTGCAATTTCTTTTAAAAAAGAGCATTTATGGCGAACTATGTTTAGATACATGTAATATAGGTCGAATGTTTGGAGATAGATATGGGTGTAGCTCAAGGGATTTTCATCCTATGTTTAATATTGGAAGAGATCGTAGAGGGAAAGCTGCTTATGGTGGTGTTTTTTGGGTGGATTCCAGGGAAACAGCGTTAACAAAATTTGAAGGAACACCTCTAGCACATCATATTAAAATTGCTGGGCATACATATGTGGGTGATAAGGGTATTAGCTTTTACGATGGTTGGGTTTTGTGTGATGTTAGAAGAGATTGCTCTGGTGTTATTTCTGGTGTTGATGATGAGCATGACCAAGTTGTTGTTGTTATTGAAAAGAATGAGCCTGGTAGTGTTTATCCTCTTTATGAATATGTGATTTCTGATAGGGGTGGTTTTGGGGGCAAATATGATGAGGGGCTTGTAGGTGTAGGGGAATGTGTTTGTAGTAATTTTGGATGTGTCATTTCGTAGTTAGTTTTTTTTGTTGCCAATTTTTTACTTTACTTCTCTTCTCTTCTCTTTTCTTTGTTTTTAAAAATATTACGTAATAAAACATGTGTATAAATTTATTGAGCATCATCGACTCTGGTGCTAATATGGTTTTATTCATATGAAAAGTTAAAAAAAATAGGGGTTATTTTTTTTCTATAATATTTGCTTCGATGCTGCACCCAGCGTAGTTTTGTAAGTAAACAAGAAACAAAAAGTCGGGTGGTTACTGCACAGAGTCGTATTTTTTTGAAGGGCGCTATCCTCGCTCTACATAGGTTCCAGGACGCTTGGATTACTTTTATTGGTAGGAGTTGTTTTAGTTTTGATAGTTTTTGGATTCTACGTAAGTTTTTGTGTGATCGTATATGGTATTTGACAGTGAGTGAGGGTAGAGTGTTAAGAGAAAGATTCTATTAAGGTGTTTGAAGATAAAAAAGGGAGGTTGTTTTGATGCTAAAAAAGATAGTTGATTCGTTTAAGAAAGCTTGGAGGGGTGAGGAGAAGCTTTCGGTTGTGTTTTGGGGGTGGGTTGGTGGTGTGCAACTTTTGTGGGTTATTTTTTGTGTACTAATATCTTCTTTAATTTCGAAGGGTTATACGGGAGTAACAAGACTTCAAAGAATAAATATATATAGTCCTGATTTAATTATACCAGTTACAGATACCGTTCCCTTTGTAGTTGCAGGAATAGTTTTAATAAGCTCTTGTGTGCTTATATGGCGGTGTTCTTTTAATTCAAATAATAGATTTTGGGGGTATTTTTTGAGAATAGGGTTTCTTATTTATTTGATTGTTATGATAGGGATGTTTATATTGCAAAAATCTTTTTTTGAATATTTGCAAAAATCTTTTGTTGCAGAAAGTTTTTTTCTATCAATATTTAGTTTTTAGGAGGGGGTAAAAGTGATATCAAATTATGTAAAAGTAGCTGTAAGTTATGATGTGTACGTAGATCCAATAAATTCAGGATTACCTTTGGGCTGGGAGATATATAGTAGTGCTCCTGATTCATCAATAATGAATGCATATTATGGGAGAGCCTATTTAAATAGAAATACGGGAGAGGTAATAATAGCACACAGGGGGACAAATAATATAGCTCATGATGGCTATGCAGATATCCAACTGTCAGTGGACAACCTACCAACCCAATTTGAAAAAGCCAAAGAATTCATAAATGATGTAAAAATTAAAATGTTAAGCGATGGTCTTAACTCATATAATGTAAGTTATACAGGCCATTCATTAGGTGGTGGATTAGCGCAGATGAGTGCAGCGTGGGACTATGCAAATGGAAATGCAAGTGCAGACGCAGTGGTATTTGAAAGTCCAGGAATAACAGAAGAGATGTTGAAAGATGCCTCGGTTAGTGGGGGGTATATGGTAGATGGATTACCAAATGATGTAGAAGGACCAGTAGATTTAAATGATTTAGAATTGATAAATTATGTAACATCTCCAAATGCAGTAAATACATGTAATAGTCATTATGCAAGATTAGTACGTGTTTATCCAAGTTATGAGGTAGATGAAAATGTGTTGCAAAGTAAGCTATCACTTGCAGATGATTATACACAGTATGTAGGGCAACAACATTCAATAGCAGGAATATTATCAGAATTTGATTCTAGAACAGGAGATGCAAGACGAAAAAGGGACGTGCTTGGTTGGTATGAAGAAGGATATGAAGATTATTATAAGGTTTATGATTTAAATAAGGAGTATTGGGATCTGCAGTTTGATAATGCTTGGAATAATAATATTGTGTTGGAAGAGTCTGTATATTATCAAGGTAAGCCAGAGAAAAAAGTAAGGGATTTATATAGGAGTTTGGGAGAGTTTAAGGATGACTATATAAGCAAAAATTTGGGTGGTACAGATTTTGAAATAACAGCAGAGCAGAAAGTGGAAGATTTATTCGCCAACAACGGGATCGATTATTCACATAGTTTGGATATAGCTGGAGGAGTAGATTTACCGAGTTTTTCAGATAAGACGGGTTTGTCTATAGATACGGCATTGGAGTTGCCAGAGTACGAGAATGATTGGATGGGAGCGAATGCGGGGAATGCTGTTGCTGAGGATTTGGAGTGGGTGCAGGATGTTCAGGATACTGTGCAGGCTGTGGTTCAGGATAAGATTGATGAGACTGTGGATGCGGCGGTGGATTTTGCTGAGGATTTTTTGAGTAATTTCGTAATGGGGCTGTTACAAAATACCGGAAAA
>Ga0233447_1000739_pt1 | contig 32939 bp, 42 predicted proteins | sample SI_124_October20_3_FD_183014 | JGI IMG/M metagenome (GOLD analysis project Ga0233447, IMG submission 183014) | Seawater microbial communities from Saanich Inlet, British Columbia, Canada - SI_124_October2016_135_MG | ecosystem: Environmental > Aquatic > Marine > Inlet | place: Canada: British...
CACCGTGCCGGGGCAAATTTTGCAATATGAATATTCACACCGGCTTTGTTATACATTTTCCGAAGCTCTTTAAATTTATCCATCGAAGCCGAAAGCCGCCACTCTTTTTGCAAAGCTGCGGCTTCTTCTCTCGCTTTTTGTAATTTATCTCTTTCTTCATCAGAAAGTTGAACTCCACGTGGTGGACGAGCCGGTCCCTGTGGAATTCCGGCAAATTGTTCTGCCACATTCCCCATCAATTCAATCGAACTAATTCCGGCTTCTAAACAATACTTTAAAATATCTTCGGCTGTGCTTGGCATACTTCGCCAACTATAGGTAATAGCGCCAATTTGTACACCACCAAATTTTGAATTGGGTTTAGCTGACGATGCACTGTTGCATCCAAAACTCATAGGTATAAACGATAAAGCTGCAGTTGCAGCTGTGCTTGTTCCAATAAATTTACGCCTTGAAATCGAATTTGATTTTTTAGAAGTATTCATAATAATTAAAATTTAAAGAGTTTTTTTGTTGAATTTAGCTGACTAAAATTAATACAATAAAATTAGATAACATTCAAATAAATAATTGACATCTAAAAAAGTTATAAAAAAACCACTTATCTTTAAAGTGAATTGATCGAAAAATCTGTAAACCACAAAATATGATTAAACCGTTGTATTGGGTATTTTCCCTACTAATTATTGTCAGTTTGTATTCTTGTAAAGTAACAACTGATGATTCAGAAATTAAGCCAAACATTTTAGTTTTGATGTCGGACAACCATTATTCTGAGCATTTGGGTTGTTATGGCGACAAGACAGTAAAAAGCCCTGCAATTGATAAGATTGCCGAAAATGGCGTTAGATTTACCAATGCATTTTGTGCTTCACCTTCTTGTACACCTGCCCGAGGTGCAATGTTGGCAGGGCAGGAAATTTGGCGGCTTGGCGAAGGTGCTAATTTGTGGAGTACCCTTTCCAATACAATTCCAACATACCAGGATATTTTGGAAGAAGCCGGATATTTTACCGGGCACGACAGAAAAGGTTGGGGACCCGGAAATTATGAAGCTGGCGGCAGAGATAAAAATCCGGCTGGAACCACTTTTCTTAATTTTGGTGAATTTCTGGAACAAAACATTGACAATAAACCATGGAGTTACCTTTTTTCCTCGAAAAAACCACACCGGCCTTTTGAATATGGAGCAGCCGAGAAAGCAGGACTCCAAATCGACAGTGTATTTGTTCCACCTTATTTGCCCGATTCATACGATGTTCGTTCTGATATTTGCGACTATTACAATGAAATAATGAATTTCGACAAACAGGTTGCAGAGGCAATTAAACTGATTGAAAAAAATGGAATGGCAAAAAATACAATAATTGTTGTTTGTGCCGATAATGGTTGGATGATGCCGCGGGGACTTGCCAATTTATATGATTTTGGAACAAAAGTACCTTTAATTATTTCGTGGCCCAATAATATTCCGGGAAACAGGGTAGTCACTGATTTCGTTAGTCTCAACGATTTGGCAGCTACTTTTCTTGAATTTGCGGAAGAAGAAATCCCTGAAATAATGACATCAAAAAGTTTAAAGAATGTTTTATTAACTGAAAAAGAAGGTCGAGTAGATTCGGAACGCACTCAGGTTTTTATTGCACGCGAACGTCATGCAATGGCACGAAAAGGAGGATTTGGATATCCGGGACGTGCAATTCGCACTGACGATTTTTTATACATTCATAATTACGAGCCTGACCGCTGGCCTGCCGGCGATCCTCCACTTTTTGGCGACATCGATGGGCACATGTTACAATATTTCAGCCCGGCAAAGGAATTTATGATGGAAAATAAAAACGACCCGAAAGTAAAAATTCTTTATGAACAGGCTTTTATGAAACGTCCCAAAGAAGAATTATTTGATTTGAAAAATGATCCTTTCCAGATGAACAATGTGGCTTATTCAGATGAATATCAGAATATTAAAAAACAACTTGCAGCCCAATTGAAAGAATATTTAGTATCCACTGAAGATCCGAGAGAAACTGGTGGAGAAATTATTTGGGACACTTCGACATATTTTAATGAAGCCGACTGGATTGGTACACCCCGAAAAGAAGCTCGGGAAAAGTTTATGTTGAATGCAGAATATTCATACAAATAGCAGGCAGTAAAAAAGCCGGGCTTTTCAGTCCGGCTTTCAATATATAAAAGAATTCAATTATTCTTCTTTCTTTTCTTCTGCTGAATCTTTTTCAACTTTAGGCTCCTCAGCTTCATCTTCAGCTTTTACTTCGGTTTCAGCAACAGCTTCAGTTTCTTCGAGTGGTTGTACATCTTCAACAACTTCTACTTCATCAGCAACTGCTGTTTCGGTAACAGATTCTGCTGTTTCAACCTTTTTAGCACCACCACGGCGCGAACGGCGTTTTTTCGGTTTTGCTGTTTCTTCTTTTGCTGCCAACATTGTTTCGTTGTAGTCAACCAATTCGATAATACACATTTCAGCATTGTCTCCCAAACGATTCCCGGTTTTTAAAATTCGGGTATAACCTCCAGGCCTATCAGCAACTTTACCTGCAATTTCCCTGAATAATTCAGAAACAGCGTCTTTATCTTGCAAATAGCTAAATACAACCCTACGTGAATGTGTCGTGTCGCTTTTGCTTTTTGTGATTAATGGCTCAACATACTTCCTTAAAGCTTTGGCTTTTGCAAGTGTAGTTGAGATTCTTTTGTGTCCTATCAGAGAACTTGCCATGTTTGCCAACATCGCCTTTCTGTGTGCACTTGTACGGCCTAAATGATTAAATTTTTTATTATGTCTCATTGCCTGTTATTCCTTGTCAAGTTTAAACTTAGTAATATCCATTCCAAAATTGAGCCCCATGTTATCCAAAAGGTCATCTAATTCAGTAAGCGATTTTTTCCCAAAATTCCTGAATTTAAGTAAATCATTGCGGTTATAAGTTACCAAATCGCCCAATGTATCCACATCGGCGGCTTTTAAGCAATTTAATGCACGCACTGACAAATCCATGTCAACTAATTTAGTTTTTAGTAGCTGCCGCATGTGAAGCACTTCCTCGTCAAATTCTTCATTTGCAAATTTTTCATCAGAATCGATGGTAATTTTCTCATCGGAAAATAACATGAAATGATAAATCAGGATTTTTGCTGCTTCTTTGAGCGCTTCTTTCGGTTGGACTGAGCCATCTGTTGTAATATCCAAAATCAATTTTTCGTAGTCGGTTTTTTGTTCAACACGATAATTCTCGACAGTGTATTTTACTTTTTTGATTGGCGTAAAAATAGAATCAATTGCAATTACCTCTAAATCAGGCTCAACCGGTTTATTTTCAACCGAAGGGACATAACCGCGCCCCTTGCTAATGGTTAATTCCATTTGAATTTTTACGTCAGGTTCCATCCGGCAAATTACCAGTTCAGGATTTAACACCCTAAACCCGGTCATAAACTTATTAATATCGCCGGCAGTAAATTCTTCCTGCCCCGTAATAGTAATGTTCACCTTTTCGCTATCGAAATCATCAACCTCGTTTTTAAAACGAATCTGCTTTAAACTTAAGATTATGTCCGTGACATCTTCAATAACACCTTTGATCGCAGAAAATTCATGGTCAACACCACCAATTTTTATTGTTGAAATTGCATACCCTTCGAGCGATGATAACAATATTCTACGTAATGCGTTACCAATTGTAATACCGTATCCAGGTTCCAACGGACGAAATTCGAATTTCCCGAATTTGTCATCGGATTCTATCATTATAACCTTGTCAGGCTTTTGGAATGCTAATATTGCCATAATAACCTAAATAAATTTATTATTTTGAATACAACTCTACGATAAGCTGTTCTTTTATGTTTTCAGGTATTTCTTCACGTTCGGGGTTGTTTAAGAATTTTCCGTGCATAAGCTCGCTGTTCCATTCCAACCACTCGTACCTTGAACTCCGGCGCGAATTTAATGAGTCTGTAATTTCTTCCAACGATTTTGATTTTTCCCTAACGCCTACCAGGTCGCCAGGTCTTACCGAATACGAAGGAATATTTACTATGTTTCCGTTTACAATAATATGTTTGTGCGAAACAAACTGACGGGCTGCAGCCCGTGTTTTAGCAATACCCATGCGGAAAACCACATTGTCGAGCCTTGCTTCGAGCAACTGCAACAATACTTCGCCTGTTACCCCTTTAGCAGAAGAGGCTTTTTTAAACAGCGTACGGAATTGTCTTTCTAAAACTCCATAAGTATATTTTGCTTTTTGCTTTTCTTTTAACTGTAACCCATATTCCGATTTTTTTCTCCGCTTTGCAGATAAACCATGCATCCCTGGTGGATAGTTCTTATGTTCAAACGCTTTATCGGATCCGAATATTGGTTCACCGAATTTACGGGCTATTTTAGATTTTGGTCCTCTATATCTTGCCATTATCTTTTTGTTTAATATTATACACGTCGTCTTTTAGCAGGCCTGCAACCATTGTGTGGGAGCGGCGTAACATCAACAATCTCAGTTACCTGGATTCCAACATTGCCCAAAGCCCTCATTGCCGATTCGCGTCCGTTGCCAGGCCCTTTAACGAATACTTTAACTTTACGTAGCCCAAGGTCGAAAGCAGTTTTCCCACACTCCTCGGAAGCTATTTGAGCTGCGTAAGGAGTATTTTTTTTCGAACCCCGAAATCCTTTTTTCCCAGCTGACGACCACGATATTACTTCACCGTTTGCATTTGTCAGCGTAATAATAATATTGTTGAAAGAAGAGTGGATGTGCGCCTGTCCGTTTGCCTCCACAACAACAGTTCTTTTTTTACTTGATCCTGTCTTTTTTGCCATAATTCAAATTCCTTATTTAGTGGCCATTTTTTTATTAGCAACAGTCTTACGCTTCCCTTTACGGGTACGGGCATTATTTTTAGTACTTTGTCCGCGTACTGGTAATCCAATACGGTGGCGGATACCCCGGTAACTACCTATGTCCATTAAGCGTTTTATATTCAACTGAACTTCTGAACGGAGTTCGCCCTCTACTTTAAAACTATCGTTAATAACTTTACGTACCGCAGAAAACTGATCATCGTTCCAGTCTTCTACTTTTAAGCTTTTATCAACGCCAGCTTCTTCAAGGATACTGTTTGCCCTGCTGCGACCAATACCATAAATATAGGTAAGTGCAACCTCACCTCTCTTATTATTTGGAATATCAACACCAACTATACGTGCCATAAATTTAATTTTAACAGATTAATTGTTATCCCTGACGTTGTTTAAACTTAGGGTTCTTTTTATTAATCACATACAAACGTCCCTTTCTGCGAATAATTTTGCAGTCGGAGCTACGCTTTTTTACCGAAACACGGGTTTTCATTATAAAAATTATTTAGTTTTTATATCTAAAAGTAATCCTACCTTTTGTTAAATCATAAGGCGACATTTCCACTTTTACTTTATCACCTGGCAAAATTTTGATATAGTGCATTCGCATTTTACCTGAAATATGAGCTGTAATAATGTGCCCATTTTCCAATTCAACACGAAACATTGCATTTGATAATGCTTCTATAATTTTCCCATCTTGTTCGATGGAAGCCTGTTTTGCCATAAAATTTGTTTTTTCTTACAATTTCTATTTCAATAAAATTAAACGTGGATAAAACCTGTTCCTTTTTTTTAGGGTAGGTTATAAACCAACTTTACATTACACCCGGACGTCCCTTAATCCGGCCTGATTTCATCAAACCATCGTAATGACGCATTAACAGGTGACTTTCGATTTGCTGCAAGGTATCTAACACAACCCCCACAAGAATCAACAGCGATGTTCCCCCGTAAAAATAGGCAAACGACTGATTAATCCCCATTAACATTGCAAATGCCGGGAGAATAGTAATCAAGCCCAGAAAAATCGATCCGGGCAAAGTTATCCTCGACATAACAGTATCAAGAAATTCGACAGTTCTTTTCCCCGGTTTAACACCTGGGATAAAACCACCATTCTTTTTCATATCCTCGGCCATCTGCGTAGGATTAATAGTTATTGCCGTATAAAAATAGGTAAAAGCAACAACCAGCATAAATTGTGAAAAATTATACCAAAATCCAGTAATGTTTGAAAGGGCCGCTGCCACACCGCGTAAATTTTCGGAATTGGCAACGCCAACAAGTGTAATTGGCACCATCATAATTGCCTGGGCAAAAATAATTGGCATAACACCAGCAGCATTCACTTTTAAAGGGATGTACTGACGCACACCTCCGTATTGTTTGTTGCCCACAATCCGTTTTGCATATTGCACCGGTATCCTGCGTGTTCCCTGAACCAAGAGAATAGATGCCATAAACACCAGAAATAAGATAACAAACTCGATAAGGAACATAACTAATCCACCACCTTGTTGTTCGATACGCATAGCAAATTCCTGCACAATCGATTGGGGCAAACGTGCTATAATACCAATCATAATGATAAGTGAGATACCATTACCAATTCCTTTTTCGGTAATTCGTTCACCTAACCACATAACAAACATCGACCCGGCAGTTAAAATGAGTACCGATGAAATGGTAAACATTGCACCTTTCATTGCAAATGCTGTTTCAGGTAACTGATAAACCAGATTTGTTAAGTATGCCGGTGCCTGGAAAACCAAAATCAACACGGTTAAATACCTTGTAATTTGGTTAATTTTCCTTCTTCCCGACTCTCCCTCTTTCTGCAACCTCTGGAAATAGGGTACTGCGATTCCCATTAATTGAATCACAATAGAAGCGGAAATATACGGCATTATTCCTAAAGCAAATATAGATGCCTGCGAAAAGGCCCCTCCGGAAAACATATCAATCAAGCCCAACAAACCGTCTGAAGTTTGACTCTTCAAATTTTGTAATTGAGCGGGATCGATTCCCGGAAGCGAAACAAAAGATCCTAATCTGTAAATTAACAAAAAGAACAAAGTTGTTCCTATCCGCAACCTTAAGTCTTCAATCTTATAAATATTCTTTAGGGTTTCAATAAATCGTTTCATTACAGTTTACAGTATTTCAGTGGTTCCTTCTAATTTTTCAATTGCTTCTTTGGCAGTTTTCGAAAAAGCATGTGCTTTAACATCGAGTTTTATACTTAATGTGCCTCCGCCAAGGATTTTAATCCTGTCGTTTTTTGATGCGATCCCCCCACTTATCAATGTATCTTGATCGATGGAAGTCAGGTTCCTTTTTTCAGCTAAAAGCTGCAACATTTCCAGGTTGACAGCTTTGTACTCCACCCTGTTAATATTTTTAAATCCCGATTTAGGTACTACCCGTTGTAAAGGCATCTGACCACCTTCGAAACCAATTTTTCGTGAATAGCCGGATCTGGATTTTTGCCCCTTATGACCGCGTGTGGATGTTCCTCCCCTTCCTGATCCTTGTCCTCTTCCAATACGCTTTACGCTTTTGGTAGATCCCGGAGCAGGTTGTAAATTACTCAAATTCATAATTCAGATATTTGAAATATTATTTTACTTCTTCAACACTTAATAAATACCTCATTTTATTGACCATGCCAATAATCTGAGGGGTAGCTTCGTGTTCCTTTGGTTTATTCAGTTTCTTCAAACCCAATGCTTCCAATGTTGCTTTTTGGCGTTTTGTAGAACCTATGCTACTTTTTACTTGTGTAACTATTACTTTAGCCATAACTGTGTTATCCTTTAAAAACTTTTTGTAACGAAATACCTCTATGCTGGGCAACAGTGTTGGCGTCTCTCAACTCGAGTAAAGCAGCCATTGTTGCTTTTACCAGGTTGTGTGGATTTGAAGAGCCTTTCGATTTAGCCAGGATATCGTGTATCCCAACACTTTCTAAAACAGCGCGCATTGCACCACCTGCCTTAACTCCGGTACCCGAAGAAGCAGGTTTTAACAATACATTGGCGCCGCCAAATTTAGCCGTTTGTTCGTGTGGGATTGTCCCGTTAATTACCGGGATTTTCACGAGGTTCTTTTTAGCTGCATCAACACCTTTACCGATAGCAGTTGTTACTTCGCTTGCTTTTCCAAGGCCCCAACCTACAACACCGTCTTCGTTACCAACAATAACAATGGCCGAAAAACTAAATGTCCGTCCACCTTTGGTAACTTTTGTAACACGGTTAATGGCTACCAACCTGTCTTTTAATTCAAGGTCGCTTGTTTTTACGTTTTTATTACTTGTCGCCATAATGTATTATATTTTAAGGCCACCTTTACGGGCAGCTTCAGCTAATTGTTTAACCCTACCATGGTATAAATAACCATTTCTATCGAATATAACTTCTTTTATTCCGGCTGCTAATGCTTTTTCGGCAGTTAATTTACCAACCATTGCGGCTTTTTCAGATTTTGTCCCTTCCTGACTTGCTATCTCTTTTGCTGCTGACGAAACTGCCATTAGGGTTGTTCCCTGAGCATCGTCGATAAGTTGGACGTAAATTTCTTTATTGCTTCTAAATACACTCAATCGTGGACGGCTAGCTGTTCCGGTTACAATTCTGCGGACCCGGGTTTTTATTCTTGTCCGCCTCTCTTTTTTTGTTAATGCCATAATAATTAATTTTTCAAAAATTATTTTGCAGCGGCTTTACCAGCTTTACGCCTTAATACTTCGCCAACAAACTTAACACCTTTTCCTTTGTACGGTTCTGGTTTACGGAACGATCTGATTTTTGCGGCAACTTGTCCAACCAATTGTTTATCTGTACTTGACAAAGTTACGATGGGATTTTTCCGTTTTTCAGATACTGCCTCTACTTTAACTTCAGGAGGAATTTGCAAATAAATATGATGCGCAAAACCTAAAACAAGGTCTAATATGTTACCAGGTAACAACTCGGCCCGGTAACCTACACCAACTAATTCCAACTTAATTTCGAAGCCTTTCGAAACACCAATAACCATGTTGTTTACCAAAGACCGGTACAGTCCATGCATTGATTTAAGGCGTTTTGATTCGCCAACCCTTTTGAAAGTGACATTATTATCTTCTATTGACAATTCAATTTCGGGATCAATTTGCTGTGTTAATTCACCACTGGAGCCTTTTACAGTAACAAGATTTTCCTTGCTAACTTTAATTTCTACTCCTGCTGGTATTTCAATGGGTAATTTACCTATTCTTGACATGACCTGTTCCTCTTATTAATACACGTAACATAAAACTTCTCCACCAACATTTAGCACGCGTGCTTCTTTGTCGGTAATAACACCCTTCGATGTTGAGATAATTGCTATGCCCAAACCATTTAATACACGCGGAATATTGCTTGAATCGCAATATTGGCGCAGACCTGGTTTACTTATGCGTTTTAACGCCTTAATAGCAGATATTTTTGATTCCGGGTTATATTTCAATGCAATTTTAATATTACCCTGGAAACCCACTTCGTCTTCAAATTTAAAATTTAAAATGTACCCTTTTTCTTTAAGAAGTTTGGTCATTTCTTTTTTTAGGTTTGAAGAAGGAATATCAACCACGCGATGGTTCGCCTGAATTGCATTTCTTACCCTTGTTAGATAATCCGCTATTGGATCTGTTACTTTACTCATTTTTTCAAGTTCTTATAAACGATTACCAACTTGCCTTTTTTACACCGGGAATTAAACCGGAAGAAGCCATTTCGCGGAAATTAATCCTGCTAATTCCAAACTGTCGCATGTACCCTTTGGGCCTTCCGGTAAGTTTACACCTGTTGTGCAAACGAACTTTGGAAGAGTTTTTGGGTAATTTTTGCAAACCAACCCAGTCACCTTCAGCTTTCAGTTTAGCTCTTTTTTCGGCATATTTCTCAACTAATTTTGCACGCTTTACTTCGCGGGCTTTCATTGATTCTTTGGCCATTGTTTAGTTCTTTTTTACGTTTTTAAATGGTAACCCTAGTTCTTTCAGCAAAGCAAAACCTTCTTCGTCGGTATTTGCAGAAGTAACAAAGGTAATGTTCATCCCGTTTATTTTGCTCACTTTATCGAGAACGATTTCCGGGAAAACAATTTGTTCGGGTATGCCTAAAGTATAGTTGCCCCCACCGTCCATTTTACTTTCAATTCCACGGAAGTCGCGGATACGTGGCAATGCCACAGCAATTAAACGGTCGAGAAATTCATACATTTGGTCGCGACGCAATGTAACACGCACGCCAATTGGCATTTTCTTCCTCAATTTGAAATTAGAAATATCCTTTTTTGAAATGGTTTGCACAGCTTTTTGGCCTGCAATCATTGTCATTTCGGTGGTAGCAACCTCGATAATTTTTTTATCGGCTATCGCTGCTCCTACACCCTGATTAAGGATAATTTTTTCCAATTTCGGAACCTGCATTACTGAAGAGTAATCGAACTCGTTCTTTAGTGCAGGGATTATTTCTTCCTGATATTTCTTTTTAAGAGTTGGTATGTAAGCCATTACTTTATCTCCTCTCCAGATTTTTTGGAAAAACGAACTAATTTACCTTTTTCATCCAATCTCCTACCAATGCGTGTTTGTTCTCCCGATTTTGGGTCAACAAGCATTAAATTGGAGATGTGTACGGGTGCTTCTTTTTCAACAATACCTCCCTGCGGACTTTCTGCATTTGGTTTAGTATGTTTTTTCATCAGATTTACACCTTCTACAATTGCTCTGCTGGTTTTCGTAATTACTTCTAACACCCGGCCTTTCTGACCTTTGTTATTTCCAGTAATAACTACCACCGTGTCACCTTTTTTTATGTGTAACTTTTTTTGCATTTTGCCTTTTTTCTATTTACAGTACTTCGGGTGCGAGTGAAATAATTTTCATATTTTTATCTCGCAGTTCACGTGCAACAGGGCCAAAAATACGTGTACCACGCATTTCTCCGGTTGGGTTTAACAGTACCACTGCATTGTCGTCGAACCGGATATAAGAACCGTCAACACGGCGTACTTCCTTTTTGGTCCTCACAACAATAGCACGCGAAACTGTACCTTTTTTTACTTCACTCCCTGGCATTGCACTTTTTACGGTAACCACTATAGTATCGCCTAACGAAGCATAACGTTTTCTGGTTCCGCCTAATACACGGATACAGAGAACTGTTTTTGCCCCACTGTTATCGGCTACTGCACATCTTGATTCTTGTTGTATCATGATTACTTAGCTCTTTCAATTATTTCAACTAACCTCCAACATTTAGATTTACTGAGCGGACGAGTTTCCATAATCTTTACAGTATCACCAATATTGCAGGTATTGCTCTCATCGTGGACATGGAATTTAGTTGTTTTATTAACGAACTTTCCATAAATAGGATGTTTAACTTTACGTTTTTCGGCAACTACAATGGTTTTGTCCATTTTGTCGCTAACAACAACCCCGATTCTCTCTTTCCTGAGATTTCTAACTTTATTTTCTTCCATCGCTGAATTAATTCTGATTTTCGTTTAATTCCCTATCATGAAGAATTGTCTTCAACCGTGCAATATTCTTTTTGCTATCCTTTAATATCATAGGATTGTCAAGTGGGGATACTGCGTGGTTTAATTTCAGGCGAACCAGGTTTTCCTGTTCAGTCTGTATCCTTTCGACGATTTCTTTGTTCGTCAGTTCTTTGATTTCAGATGTTTTCATAATTCACCTTTTTTTATTCTTCAACAAAATCCCGCCTAATTAAAAACTTGGTCTTTACAGGTAACTTCTGAGCAGCTAAACGCAAAGCTTCTTTGGCTAACTCAAATGGTACGCCGTCGGCTTCGATTATAATACGCCCTGGAGAAATCGGAGCAACAAATGCTTCTGGTGCCCCTTTACCTTTACCCATTCTTACTTCGGCTGGTTTTTTAGTAATTGGTTTATCGGGAAATATCCGTATCCAAATTTGACCTTGCCGTTGCATGTGCCTGGTTACCGCAACCCTGGCTGCTTCAATCTGCCTACCGGTAATCCATGCTTCTTCCAACGACTTAATTCCAAACGAACCGAAAGCTAATTGGTTACCCCTTTGTGAGTTTCCTTTCATTCGGCCCTTCTGTACTCTTCTAAATTTTACCTTTTTTGGCTGTAACATCCTAATTTATTTATTGAGTGTCAAACCACTAGTTTCTTCTTCTGTTCCGGGCGGGGCCTCTACCACCGCCTTTGCCAGCCCTGTTTGGTTTCTGTCCAACATTGGGTGAAAGATCGCGGTTTCCATATACCATACCTTTACATATCCAGACTTTAACTCCGATAAGCCCTGTTTTAGTTAAAGCTTCTGCTAATGCGTAATCGATATCGGCACGCAAAGTATGTAACGGAGTACGGCCATCTTTATACATTTCAGAACGGGCCATTTCTGCTCCGTTAAGCCTTCCCGAAACCAAAACTTTGATTCCTTCGGCTCCCATTCTCATGGTTGAAGCGATGGCCATTTTAGTTGCCCTGCGGTAAGCAATTTTACCCTCGATTTGCCTTGCAATGTTAACTGCAACTATTTTCGCATCGAGTTCAGGGCGCTTGATCTCAAAAATATTGATTTGAACCTCTTTACTGGTAATTTTTTTCAATTCTTCTTTTAGTTTGTCAACTTCCTGACCACCTTTACCAATAATAATACCTGGGCGTGAAGAGTGTACGGTAATTGTAATTAACTTCAAGGTACGTTCAATAACGATTCTTGAAATACTGGCTTTGGCCAAACGTGCGTTCAGGTACTCCCTGATCTTTTGGTCCTCAACCAATTTATCACCGTAATCATCACCACCAAACCAGTTCGAGTCCCATCCTTTAATGAAGCCCAAACGATTTGCAATTGGATTTACTTTTTGTCCCATGTACTATTAATTAAGATTTTCTTCAACAACACTTTCTTTCCTATCTACGTAAATTGTAACGTGGTTCGAACGTTTTTTGATTCGATGTGCACGACCCTGGGGAGCCGGACGTAATCTTTTCAAAATACGGCCTGAATCAACCATAATTTTATCTACGCAAAGTTCACTTTCTTCTAAACGTTCTCCTTCGTTTTTAGCCTGCCAATTGGCAATGGCCGAAAGAAGAAGTTTTTCAACCTTTCGGGAAGCTTCTTTAGAAGAATATTTTAAAATGTCTAATGCTTTGTTCACCTCCAATCCGCGGATCATATCGGCCACAAGCCTCATTTTCCTTGGAGATGTTGGGCAATTTTTTAAAATAGCAAAATATAAATGCTTATTTTCTTCTTTTCTTTTTTCTGCTGCTAGTCTTTTTCTGGCACCCATTGTCTTTTCTTTTAATTTTTAATGCAATTATGCCTTACCTTTTTTTACCAGCGTGCCCCCTGTATGTACGCGTTGGTGCAAATTCACCCAAACGGTGGCCTACCATATTCTCAGTGATATAAACCGGGATAAATTTGTTACCGTTATGTACAGCAACTGTATGGCCTACAAAATCAGGAGAAATTACTGATGCCCTGGCCCATGTTTTTACTACCGATTTTTTACCTGACTCATTCATGGTCAGAACTTTTCTTTCAAGTTTGAAATCGATAAAGGGGCCCTTTTTTAACGAACGACTCATAATTATTCCTCTTTACTTATTTTTTCCTACGTTCTACAATATACTTGCTGGAAGCTTTCTTTTTTGAACGGGTTTTGTAACCCTTCGCAAGAACACCTGTGCGCGAGCGTGGATGTCCTCCTGAAGATTTACCTTCTCCACCACCCATTGGGTGATCAACCGGATTCATAACAACACCACGTACCCGTGGCCTTCTTCCCAACCATCTTGAACGACCGGCTTTACCCGATTTTTCGAGGTTGTGTTCAGTATTTCCAACCGTACCAACTGTAGCTTTGCAGGAGGTTAGTACCATACGAGATTCGCCTGAAGGCAATTTTAAAATTGCAAATTTACCTTCACGTGAGGTCAGCTGTGCATAAGATCCTGCACTACGAGCCATAACGCCACCCTGCGAAGGGTGGAGTTCAATGTTGTGAACCAATGTACCAAGAGGTATTTCGGCTAAGGGAAGTGAATTTCCAATTTCAGGTTCGACACCTTTACCGCTCTTCACCGTTTGGCCAACTTGCAACCCATTGGGTGCCACGATGTATCTTTTTTCACCATCTTCGTATTGAAGGAGTGCAATGCGAGCGGTACGGTTTGGATCGTACTGAATTGAATCGACAACAGCAGCAATTCCGTCTTTATCGCGTTTAAAGTCGATAATCCGGTATTTGCGTTTGTGTCCCCCACCTCTATACCTCATTGTCATGCGGCCCTGGTTATTTCTTCCACCAGATTTCCGCAGGGGCTCCAACAATGATTTCTCAGGCGTAGATGCAGTAATGGTATCAAAAGCGCCAATAATTTTGTGCCTTTGACCCGGAGTTACTGGTTTTAATTTTCTTACTGCCATTTTATATTAAATATTACTATAAAAGTCAATACTATCTCCTTCTACCAAAGTTACAATGGCTTTTTTGTATGAAACCGTTTTCCCGGATATTACTCCGGATTTGGTAAATCTTGATTTGATTTTGCCACCATAAACCATGGTATTTACAGTATCTACCGAAACATCATAAAGACTTTCGATAGCCTTTTTAATTTGAGGTTTGGTTGATCTGCGATCGACAATAAACCCGTAACGGTTGAACCGCTCTGCCAGGTTTGTCATTTTTTCGGTTACTAATGGTTTAATTAATATATCCATTTCTGATAGCCTTAAAGTTTAAATGTTTCATCGATTTTCTTAACCGAGCTTTCCAGAAGAACAATCGTTTTTGCGTTTAGTATCTGATAAGTATTTAATTCAGAGGCTATTACAACCGAAACATCTTTTAAATTTCTGGAGGACAAATATATGTTATTATTTTCGACTGGTAAAACGAAAAGTGACTTTTTATCTGCAATTTGCAAATTACTTTTTACAGCCACCATTTCCTTTGTATTTGGTGCTTCCAGATTAAAATCTTCGAGAACCAATATACTATTTTCACTTGCTTTATAAGTTAATGCCGATTTTCTGGCCAACTGTTTAACTTTATTGTTCAATTTAAAGCCATAGTTACGCGGGCGAGGTCCGAAAACTGTACCGCCACCTCTGAAAATAGGTGATTTTATGCTACCTGCCCTTGCTGTACCTGTTCCCTTTTGCTTTTTAATTTTACGGGTACTTCCAGTAATTTCCGCACGTTCTTTCGATTTGTGCGTGCCCTGGCGTTGATTTGCCATGTATTGTTTAACATCTAGATAAATGGCATGATCGCTGGGCTCAATCCCGAAAATCCCGTCGTTTAATGCGACTTTCCTTCCGGTTTCTTTTCCTTCAATATTCAGTACACTTAGTTCCATTGCTTCCTAATTATTATGTATGAACCTTTGGCTCCAGGTACTGAACCTTTTACCACTAATAAATTCTTTTCGGGAATAATTTTAAGCACCAGCAGGTTTTCAATTGTCACGGTTTTACCACCATCCCGACCTGCCATTCTCATTCCCTTAAAAACACGCGATGGCCATGATGATGCTCCAATTGAACCCGGTGCCCTTAAACGATTGTGCTGACCGTGGGTAGCGTCGTTAACACCTTTAAACCCATGTCTTTTAACAACTCCTTGAAAACCTTTCCCTTTTGAAGTTGCTACTACATCAACATAATCGTTTTCGTGAAAAATGTTAACACCAACCTCATCTCCCAGTTCAAATTCTTCCTGGAACGTGTTCTTAAATTCAACTATTTTACGCTTGGGTGCAACCCCGGCCTTTTTAAAATGGCCAAATTCTGCTTTTGTGGTGTTTTTTTCCCTTTTATCACCATAAGCAAGTTGCAGCGCATTGTAGCCTTCTTTTTCTTCGGTCTTAACCTGTGTAACCACACAGGGACCGGCTTCAATCACAGTGCATGGGACGTTTTTCCCCTCGACACTGAATACGGATGTCATTCCGATTTTTTTTCCAATAATACCAGCCATTTTGGACTACTTTTAATTATCAAACTTTAATTTCTACTTCAACGCCACTGGGCAATTCCAGTTTCATTAAGGCGTCGATTGTTTTTGCGGTTGAGCTATAAATATCGATCAGTCGTTTGTAAGAAGAAAGCTGAAATTGTTCTCTTGATTTTTTGTTTACAAAAGTTGAACGCAAAACTGTGAAAACCCTGCGGTGTGTAGGCAGTGGAATTGGTCCACTAACTATTGCACCCGTAGTTTTTACGGTTTTAACGATCTTCTCAGCCGACTTATCAACAAGGTTGTGATCGTACGATTTAAGCTTAATCCTGATCTTTTGACTCATAATGAGAAACTTGTTATAATTATTTTATAATAAATCAATTCTACCTTGCACATTTTCCAGTACTTTCTCTGCCAACGAACGGGGAACTATCTGGTAATTGCTAAATTCCATCGAAGAAGTCGCTCTTCCCGATGACAATGTCCTCAAAACAGTTACGTAACCGAACTGTTCAGCTAATGGAACTTTTGCATTTATAACGCGTGCACCACCTTTTGTTTCCATCCCTGTAATATCGCCCCGCCTGCGGTTTAAGTCACCAATTATGTCGCCCATGTATTCTTCCGGGGTCACAATCTCCAATTTCATAATAGGTTCCAGTAATTTGGGGCTAGCTTTCGAAGCAGCATTTCGAAATGCCTGTTTAGCACAAATTTCAAACGCTAATTGGTCAGAATCAACAGGGTGAAACGAACCATCAATCAAAGTAACTTTTAAACTGTCAACCTGAAATCCTGCCAATGGGCCATTTGAAAGAGCTCCTTCGAATCCCTTTTGCACTGATGGAATAAATTCCCGAGGGATTCTTCCACCTTTAACTTTATCGATAAACTGCAATCCGCTTACACCTTCGTCAGCAGGTTCAACATTAACAATAATATCAGCAAATTTTCCCCGTCCACCAGTTTGTTTCTTGAATACTTCGCGAAGTTCAACCGATTGACTTATTGCTTCTTTATATGCTACTTGAGGTGCTCCCTGATTGCACTCTACTTTAAATTCGCGTTTTAACCTGTCAACAAGTATTTCGAGGTGCAACTCGCCCATTCCCCGAATTATTGTTTGACCGGAATCGTGATCTGTATTTATTTGAAATGTTGGATCCTCTTCAGCTAATTTCGCCAATCCGTTTGAAAGGCGATCTATGTCTTTTTGAGATTTTGGTTCGATTGCAACACCAATAACTGGTTCCGGAAAATCCATGCTTTCTAAAACTATTGGATTTTTAATATCGCAAAGTGTATCTCCTGTATGAATATTTTTAAATCCTACGGCAGCGCAAATATCGCCTGCTTCAATTACATCTTTCGCGTTTTGCTTGTTTGAGTGCATTTGATACAAGCGTGAAATCCTTTCCTTTTTACCTGTACGTGTATTAAGTACCTGCGAACCGGCATCAATTTTTCCTGAATAGACCCGCAAATATGCCAAACGCCCGACAAAAGGATCGGTGGCAATTTTAAATGCCAAAGCTGCCAATGGTTCATCGACACTGGCAGTGCGGATTATTTCTTTATCGTTGTCAGGATTAAGACCTGTAATATCGCCGTTATCAAGCGGGCTTGGTAAAAAAGCGCAAACTGAATCGAGCAATCTCTGAACGCCTTTATTTTTAAATGCTGAGCCGCACATCATAGGAATAATAACCCCTTCGATGGTTGCCCGACGAATAACGTTCAGCATTTCGTCTTTGGTAATTGATTCTGGATCTTCGAAATAACGTTCTAAAATTTCGTCATCAACTTCAGCAACCGATTCAACCAGTTTTCCCCTCCATTCTTCGGCCTGCTCAACTAAATCAGCCGGAATTTCTTCCAAACTATAATTAGTTCCCTTATTTTCATCTTCGTACCAACGCACCGCCTTCATTTCAATCAGGTCGATAACGCCTTCGAATTTTTCCTCGGCACCAATTGGGATTTGAACTGGTACCGGATTGGCTTTCAGCTTTTCTTTAATTTCGCTATAAACTTTAAAAAAATCGGCTCCTGCCCGGTCCATTTTATTTACAAATGCGATTCGGGGTACGCCGTATTTTTCAGCTTGTCTCCAAACAGTTTCTGATTGAGCTTCAACACCACCAACTGCACAAAACAGTGCCACACTTCCATCTAAAACCCTTAGAGAGCGTTCAACTTCAACGGTGAAATCAACGTGTCCGGGCGTGTCGATTATATTTATTTTGTGTTCAACATTTTTGTAATTCCAGAAGGTAGTAGTTGCTGCCGAAGTAATTGTAATCCCTCTCTCCTGCTCTTGCTCCATCCAATCCATGGTAGCTGCACCATCATGTACTTCGCCAATACGGTGTGTTAACCCAGTGTAGAACAAAACACGTTCGGTAACTGTGGTTTTACCCGCATCGATGTGCGCCATAATACCTATATTCCTTGTATATTTCAGATCTTGTTTAGCCATTATAAAAACCAATTTCTCTATCTTATATTTTTACTAAACTAAAATCTAAAATGTGCGAATGCACGGTTGGCTTCGGCCATTCTGTGGGTATCCTCTTTCTTTTTGAAAGCACCGCCTTCTTCGTTGAAAGCAGCAATAATTTCCGCAGACAATTTATCGGCCATTGATTTGCCCGATCTTTTCCGGGCGAATAAGATTAAATTTTTAATGCTGACAGAAACTTTTCTTTCGGGCCTAATTTCCATAGGAACCTGAAAAGTTGCCCCACCAACACGGCGGCTTTTCACTTCAACCATTGGAGAAATGTTCTCTAATGCTTTTTTCCAAATTTCAAGTGGGGTTAATTCAGTTTCCTTGACACGTTTTTCTACCAAATCTAATGTATCGTAAAAAATTGTGTAAGCGACTGATTTTTTCCCGCCTACCATAAGATCGTTGACAAACCGGGTTACCGAAGTATCATTAAACTTTGGATCCGGCAGTAAAAGTCTTTTCTTTGGTTTTGTCTTTCTCATTTGTTTGTTTTTTAGTGTTATTTTAATTGGTTGCCCTAAGGCGGTCTTCAGCTCCTCTTTTACTTTTGAGAAGATTACTTACTCAACCAAACCACTGCAAATAACTTAATTGCTTCTTATAATATTATTTCTTCTTAGGTCTTTTTGTACCGTACTTCGAACGACGTTGCGAACGGCCTTCAACACCAGAAGTATCGAGCGCACCCCGAATTAAGTGGTAACGAACCCCTGGTAAATCTTTTACCCTGCCCCCGCGCACCAATACAATGGAGTGCTCTTGCAAGTTGTGGCCTTCACCAGGAATATAAGCATTTACCTCTTTACCATTTGTTAACCTTACCCTGGCGACTTTACGCATGGCCGAGTTTGGTTTTTTTGGTGTAGTAGTATAAACGCGAACACATACCCCACGGCGTTGCGGGCATGAATCTAAAGCCGGAGATTTACTTTTCTCTACCTTACTTTGTCTTCCTTTCCTAACTAATTGTTGAATAGTTGGCATAAATACCTGTATTTTATATAGTTAATAATCTTTTCAAAAATGGACTGCAAAAGTATATTAATTTTCCCATAAAACAATGCTTTTACAGGCTAAATTGAATACGTCCCCATATTTTCGGCTCGCAAAAGTACTATTATTGAATAAAGAACAATACGTTTTCTGCTTTTTTTTCAAAAAATTAAGATTAAAGATTCTTGAGAATAAGTAGCTGAAAACAACAACAACTTATTTTTTCAGTTTTTTACGCGTTCTTTCCAAAGTGATTTTAAGGGGTTAAAAAAACGCTGGATCAATTTCAGGTTCTCGGTAATTATTTCTGACTGCCCCAGGAGCTGATTTTGAAGTTCCAGTTCTTTGTTGTAGTTTGTCACCAAACCATCCGGGAAATTCACTTCAACCATGTAAAAGTTATCTTCTGAAACCAAAGAAATGTTTTTCACTTTGCCACGGACTAAACCATATTCCATGTACGGATAATTATCGAATTTAACAATTACGTCGAGCCCGGTCTTTACCTTGCCTGAACCACGAACCGGAAGTTCTACCTTCCCAATTACTTCACCCAAATTTTCAGGGACAATTGTAAATACCTTATCACCTTCAACAACATTTTGATTAACACTCCAAAATTTATTAAATGTAATCACCCCGTCGATTGGGGAACGCATCAGATAAGTTAATTCCCACTTGCTCATTTCGCTTTTCAGGTTATTAAAAGCTTCGAATAAACCCGATTGGTATCTGTTTCTCTGATCGAGGAATATTTTATTATTTTCAATCATTCTTTGTTCAAGAACACCAATATCTATTTGTTTCTGAGCAAAAAGGGAATGTATGCCATCGAGTTCTGATTTTTTACCGAACATTTCCGATTCGGCTTTTTCAAAATCGATGGATGAAATTACCCCGTTATCATTTAATATTTTTTGCCGTTCGTATTGCCTGACTTTTATTTTATATTCTTCGTCGATAGCATTTTTTTGTTCCCAAAGCCTGTCGCATAAAACGTTAGCCATTTCGTGTTGTTGTTTCAACGACTTATTTATTTGAGGATAATAGTCCTGTTCAACAAAAATTAAAAACTCGTTGTATTTCGAAATAAACTGTGAATAAAATTCCTGGATTGTACCTAATTGCAAATTTCTATCGAACTCTTTAAATTTGGTAAGTTGTGAATTGTTTATGTTAAATTGCACAGAATCGATTATAATTTTCAGTTTTAAAATATCGTTATAATCCGATGGGTTTTGAATTAATGCAATAATTTGATTGCCTTTCACTTTTTGTTTGTCGCTAACCAAAAGTTCTGTGATAATTCCTGTCGAACGGGCAATTAAAATGGCCGGTGGGTTTTCAGTGGTAACCCTGATTTTTGAGTGGATAATATCGGGATACCTAAAAATAAAAGTAAAAGCAATAATCAGCGAAATGACAATCATAAAAATTAAAATCCCATACCTAACCAACTTCGAAGGCACACCCCCCAAAATTTCCTGGACTTCGCCCGAACGGATTTCTATTTTGTTATTATCAGTCATTATTCACTTGTCATTTACCAATAGTCAAATAATTTTCCTGTTTTATCTTTTAACCTTCTTAATTTCCCAGTTCCAACTGATTTTTAACCAGCTCGAAATATTTTCCTTTTATATTGATTAATTCATTATGTTTCCCTTTTTCAACTATTTCGCCATTTTCCAGTACAATTATCTGATCGGCATTTTTTACAGTACTTAAACGGTGTGCAACAACTAATACAGTTTTACCTTTCGAAAACTCAGACATATTTTCCATTATTAGTTTTTCGTTGTTAGCATCCAAAGCGTTTGTCGCTTCGTCGAAAAACAAGTAGGCCGGGTTTTTATAAATAGCCCGTGCAATTAAAATCCGTTGCTTTTGACCCTGGCTCAACCCAACTCCTTCCTGTCCGATTTTAGTATTGTATCTCAAAGGCAACGATTCGATAAAATCTTGAATATTAGCCATTTTAACAGCATGTAACAATCGCCCTTCTTCAATATTACCTTCCCGAACCACAATATTTCGTGCAATGGTATCAGAAAATATAAAACCATCTTGCATAACTACACCACAATTGTTTCTCCAAATTTTAGGCGAAAAATTGGCAAGCCGGATTCCACCAATCTTTATGTCGCCTTCAACAGGCGGATAAAATCCCAGCAACATTTTTATTAAAGTTGTTTTTCCGCTACCGCTAACTCCCACAATTGCAGTGGTTTTATTTTCAGGAATTTCAAGATTAATATTATTTAATACTTTTGGTGAGCGAGGCCCCTCGTATTGAAAAGCCAGACCTGTAATCGAAACAGATTTGCTTTCAGGAAGATTTTTAACATTGGTTGCCGAAATATCTTCTTCATCTTTTTTCTCATGGATTTCTGCCAGACGTTCCAAACTGATTTTAGCATCTTGCGCGTGGTGCATAAAATTAATGAGTTGTTTAAGTGGGCTATTTAATTGGCCAATTATATATTGAATTGCCACCATCATTCCCAAAGTAAGCTCGCCATTAATTACTGCGGTTGCCGAAATAATAATAATCAGGATATTTTTTGTTTCGTTAATAAATACCGAACCTGCATCCTGATACTGTTCAAGCGATAAACTCTGAACACTGACTTTGAACAACCCCGCCTGAACACGTTCCCACTCCCAGCGTTTCTCCTTTTCGTAATTATTGAGTTTAATTTCCTGCATCCCGTTAATTATCTGGATGAGTTTGCTTTGGTTTTCCGATAATTTATTAAAACGCTTATAGTCAAGCTGCCGGCGGCGTTTCATAAAAATATAGACCCACACAAAATAAAGTGCCGAACCGACAAGAAAAATCAATAATATTTTCAAACTATAAATAGCCAGGACAATTGCAAAAACCAAAAGATTAAACATTGAAAATAGCACTCCAATTGACTGTGCTGTTAAAAACCGCTCAATTCTACCATGATCTTCAATCCGTTGTAAAATATCACCTATCATTTTCGAATCGAAAAAACCAAGTGGCAGTTTCATTAATTTAATCAGAAAATCGGAAATAATTGAAATATTTATACGTGTGCTGATGTGCAGCAATATCCAAGAACGAATAAATTCAACCGACATCCGGCTGATAAACAATACCAATTGCGCAATTAATACAAGATAAACAAATCCGACATCCTGATTATTAATACCAATATCGACCACACTTTGCGTGAGGAATGGTAAAATCAACTGGATAACACTTCCCAATAAAAAACCCAGAAGAAGTTGGATGACCAGTTTTCGGTAAGGTTTCAGATAATTAAAAATGAATTGAAAACCAGTGCGGCTTATTTTTTCATCAGGTTCCTGATAAAACTCCGGTGTTGGCTGGAGCAGCATACAAATCCCCTTTTCTTCACCCTCTTTTACAGTAGCCAACCAGTGTTCGCAAAACTCTTTTTCGGTATATTCCAATCTGCCAAAAGCCGGATCAGCAATAAAAACTTTTCCTTTTTTGAATTTATAAACCACTACAAAATGCTCCTGATCCCAGTGGACAATACAAGGAAGTGGTGCCTCTTTCTTAAGTTGTTCGAAAGTTATTCTTACACCCATCGAACGTAAACCAATAGATTCGGCTGCATCGCTAATCCCTAAAAACGAAACTCCTTCGCGGGTAATAAACGATTTTTCTCTCAGGAATTCGGCAGTAAAATGTTTCCCGTAATAATTGGCAACCATACGCAAGCAGGTTGAACCGCAATCCATGGCATCTAATTGTTGAAAAAAAGGGAATTTCGACATACAACTTAATTGGCCACCAAGTTAGAAAAAAAATGGAAAATGAAATCCTGTTACGATTGTCAATGTTCCTGCAAGTGTATTTTTTGCAATTAACAAGAAATTTCGATGTGGTTAATTTTGTGTAATATTTATTTTGTAGTTTCACAAGTACTTTTTTTTAAAACATCTTTTAATACGACAAAAACTTAAACGAAATCTGCAAATTGATTAAAAAAAGATTGGCAAATAGAATTCTATATTACTAAAATTAAAGTAGTTGATTCGAAAATATCAATTATAAAATAAAACGATGAAAAACAAAATGGCTGGCAAAAGGGAGCCCGTTAAAATAGGTTTATTCGGAATTGGACTTGAAACATATTGGGATCAATTTGAAGGGCTTTTTGAAAAATTAAAAAGTTACCAGACGATAATAAGCGAAAAGATTAAAAGTTTTGGGGTAGAACTTATTGATGCCGGGATGGTTGACAATCCTGAAAAGGCACAAAAAGCTGCTAATTTTTTGAAAACACAAGATGTTGAAATTCTATTTCTTTATGTTTCAACTTATGCACTTTCTTCAACTGTTTTGCCCATAGCACAAAAATTAAAGGTCCCGATTATCATCCTGAACCTTCAACCTGTCGCTCAACTTGATTATAATAAATTTAATGCGCTTAACGATCGCGGAATAAAAACAGGAATTTGGTTGGAACATTGTCAGGCTTGTTCGGTTCCCGAAATTGCCAATGTATTTATTCGTTCTGGTATCAATTATGAAATTGTTACCGGCTTTTTAAATGATAAAGAAGCATGGGAAGAAATAAAATGCTGGACTGACGCCGCTAAAGTTGCTCATGCAATTCGTAATAACCGGATGGGAATTCTTGGGCATTATTATGGTGGCATGCTCGATGTTTATACCGATCTAACAAAACTAAGTTCAACTTTCGGAACTCATTTCGAAATCCTTGAAATGTGTGAATTGAAAAAACTCCGCGATTTAGTTTCAGAAAAAGAGATAGAAACAAAAATATCGGAATTTAATTCCGTTTTTGAGATTGTTCCTGATTGTGTGGAAAATGAAATTATAAGAGCCGCCCAAACATCGGTTGCCCTCGACTATCTGGTAAAAAATCACAATTTAGGTTCTCTGGCCTATTATTACGAAGGTGAATCAGGAAACGATTATGAAAATATTGTAACATCGACAATTGCCGGCAATACTTTGCTTACAGGTAAAAACATCCCTGTAGCAGGTGAGTGCGAAGTAAAAAATGCACAGGCAATGAAAATTATGGCTGAATTTGGGGCAGGCGGTTCATTCTCCGAATTCTATTTAATGGATTTTAAAGACGATATTATTTACCTCGGGCACGATGGCCCAGCCCATTTTGAAATAGCGGAGGGAAAGGTAAAACTTGTTCCGTTACCCATCTATCATGGCAAACCGGGCAAAGGCCTTTCAATACAAATGAGGGTTAAAAAAGGACCGGTTACTTTACTATCTGTTGTTGAAAAGAAAATGGGAGTTTCACTTTTAGTTGCTGAAGGGGAGTCGGTTCCCGGTCCGGTTTTAGAAATAGGAAATACCAATAGTCGGTATAAATTTTCGTTAAATGTAAAAGAGTTTATCAACGAATGGTCGAAGCAGGGACCTGCACACCATTGCGCAATCGGGATTGGGCACATTGCAAATAAAATAGAAAAACTGGGTAAAATCCTTGAAATAGATGTTACTAAAATTTGTTGAATAAAAATTTTGATACTTTTAGTGAATTATGACATAAAGATATTTTCCTATAAAAAGATGCCTGTAATTCGAAAAGTTTAAGCAGTTTGAATCGTAGATTCCAATGTTAACTCATTAGAATTATTTAAACAATCTTCGTAAAAAATTGAAATTTTGATGTACAATTTTCTTTTTGAGAAAGGGAAAATTTCATGAAAAATTTTAAACAATTTTAAATTTTAAACAAATGAGAAAAAAAACAAATATTTTGATTTTAGGCATAAAAGTCTTAGCACTGACTTTCATAGTTAGTTTGATATTTACAGGATGCCTTACAAAAGAACAATCACAATCGATAAAACCAAACATAGTAATTATCCTTTCAGATGATCAAGGATGGGGAGATTTAAGCTTAAGTGGGAATACAAATCTCCAAACTCCTAATATTGATAAACTTGCTTCCGAGGGTGTTACTTTCAATAATTTTTACGTTTGTCCGGTTTGTTCTCCTACCAGGGCCGAGATGCTAACTGGCAGATACCATGTGAGGGGAGGTGTATTTGGAACATCGCTTGGTGGCGAAAGGCTTGACCTTGACGAAACGACAATTGCCGATGTGTTTAAAAACGCCGGTTACCAAACTGCTGCTTACGGCAAATGGCACAATGGAATGCAATATCCTTATCATCCCAACGGGCGCGGATTTGATGATTATTATGGTTTTTGTTCTGGTCATTGGGGAAACTATTTTAACCCGATGTTGGAACATAATGGAGAATTGGTAACTGGCAACGGTTATATTACCGATGATTTTACCGACCATGGTTTGCAGTTTATGGAACAAAATAAAGACAAGCCATTTTTTCTATACCTTCCTTTTAATACGCCTCACCGCCCTATGCAAGTGCCTGATAAATGGTGGGATAAGTTTACTGATAAAGAATTAGAACTGAAAGCCAGTATTGCCGAACGAGAGGATGAACCCTATACAAAAGCTGCTCTTGCCATGTGCGAAAATATCGATTGGAATGTGGGGCGGATTTTAAATAAAATTGAGGAGCTTGGCATCGAGGACAATACAATTGTACTTTATTTTAGTGATAACGGTCCAAACAGTTGGCGTTGGAATGGCAGGATGAAAGGCATTAAAGGATCGACGGATGAAGGCGGCGTGCGTTCACCGTTAGTTATGAAATGGCCTGGAAAAATTGAAAAAGGAAATAGAATTGAACAGATTTCGGGTGCAATAGATTTGTTGCCTACATTGGCAGATTTGGCAGAAATTGACCTTCAAATAAAAAAACCACTGGATGGTATTAGTTTGAAACCCTTACTATTAGAGGATAACCCAAATTGGAATGACAGGTTTTTATTTACTTATTGGAAAGACAAGTTAAGTACACGAAATCAAAAATACAGGTTAGATAATAACGGGGCAGTTTTTGATATTGAAAATGACCGGGCGCAAGTAAATAATTTAAGCAGTGAAATTCCGCAGATTATGAATCAAATGTTGGAGGCTGCGGAAAAATTCAAGAATGAAGTTTTAATTGAACTACCTGTGAAGGACGAAAGATTGTTACCTCTTGGGCATCCTGATACAAAATTTACCCAAATCCCAGCTCGCGACGGAATAGCTCATGGTAATATCGAACGTTCAAACAGATCGCCAAATTGCACTTTTTTTACCAACTGGATTAGCCTGGATGATAAGATTGTTTGGGATGTGGAAATTGTAGAAGAAGGAAACTTTGAAATTGTATTGTATTACACTTGCCCCGAAGGAGATGAAGGTTCTTCTTTTGAATTGTCAATGGGTAACGACAAATTAATTGGACAAATTACAGAATCATTCAATCCTCCATTAACCGGCATGGAAAACGATCGCGTTTTTAGGGGGAATTCTTACATAAAAGAATTTAAACCTCTAAAACTTGGAAAAATACACGCAGAAAAGGGCAAGATTGAATTGACTTTGAAAGCTTTGGAAATACCTGGAAAATCGGTAATGGATGTTAGGTTGCTAATGTTTGAGCGAGTAATTTGAAAATACTTATGATCGAAAAACAAATGATAAATAACTGAATGTTATTGAAAAGTTACAAAAATGATTGGGCATGAGAAAAGGTTTTTGTTTGTTCATCCACTTCAACTTTAATTACTAATTGATTTTTTTTCAAAAAGACTTTTTAAATTAATTATGGAAATTTTACTTCTAAATAATATCGATGATGAAGTAATGTTGGCGTTTGAAAAATTAATTCAACAACTAAATTCAAAAACTGAAATACCTTCAAAAAATTATCTAACCGAAATTATTAAAGCAAAAGATTCATATATTTTTCTGACTAAGGAAAAGGAGATAGTTAGCATTTTAATGCTTATTTTATATAAAATACCGAGCGGCCGGAAAGCTTGGATTGAAGATGTTGTGGTTGATGATAATAGGACAGGGAGTGGAGTTGGGAGTTTTCTTGTAAATTATGCAATAAAATTTGCCAAAGAAAAAGGCATTTCACAATTTAACGAACTTCAGTACACTGCCTGTCCTATTTTCATCTGATAGATACGTACGTAAAGTGATACGAGAGGTTCACTGGCAGCGGCCAGGTCGTTAACAACCTACACACGATTATCGACTGCCATTCTTCTTCAAAGGAATTGTAATTATCTTGGGAGTATAGATTTTAGGACTTGATAATATTTCAGAAAAATTTGTATTGTTAATGTCATACGTAAGGAGCATCACATGATTTTTTGAATCGTAATATTGAATGTGTTCTCGGGGCAGGTAACAAAAATTTGATTTACTATATAATAAATTGCCTGGTGTTATTTCGGGAATTTCATAAATCACTATTTCATCAGACCATGGACCTGTCAATACAGGAGCAGTGCGCATTTTTATTTTATTGTCCATGAACCTTATATCACTAATCATTACCCATTGTTTCATTTCCGGATGATAGTTAACCGTAGTGCTTCTGAAACCATTGACTATCGTTTCCATATCATTCGTATTTAAACCTTCTTTCCATGTCTTGTTCAAGGCATAATATTCAAAAGGTTGTTCCGGATTATTTATAAAATCAATTGGTTTCCTAACCAGAACCTGAGCTTTGTCGTAACGACTTACAAAGAAATATATATAATCGTCAAGTACTATGTGAGGCCCTAATCCCATAGAAGGATTGCCAAAATCCTTCAAGGAAATATATTCAATTTGCCATTCGTTAGGTGCGTCATAGGTATTGCTGATTTTTGCCAGTGTAAATCCTAAAAGCGAAAAATTGAAAATATCGTCAGGTGATGCACCAAGCTTGCTTCCAACTTTTTCAAGCACTACATATAAATCGTTTTTAATCATAAAAGCTCCAGTCACCCAATATTTATAGCGCTTGGTATAGGTTTTAAAAATTGGTTCTGGATTATTAGAATACATATTGTTCCAGAAATATTTTATATCAGTCTCTCTATTGGGTAAACACGATTGAACAGCTACCGTGTTTGAGACCATTTGCATTCCCGGCTCCTTTCTGCTTTGTTGATTTTTGTTTCCAACATAGGTGTCACTAAAAAGGAATAAAGTTGTAGTTGCATTTAATGGAACCGAAACATCACCATCTCCACCAAGCCAGCCATCTTTAAATGGAAATTTTGGAATACATTTTTGCGAAATAATTGCTTCGGGTTTTACCTTTGAGTCTTTTTTTGTAAGATTTGTTTTTTCGGCAATATCATTATGATTACTTATTAATGTGATAGAATTTTTAAAGATCTCTTGCTCATTCTGGTGTTCCGCTAAAAACGATTTTAATTCATCTGTTTTGAGAGTCAACAACATAGCGTTTTGAACCCATTCATATTTGAGAGTTAAATTATTTTTCATAGCATAATTGTAAAACCAGGAATAATTTGATTCATGGAGTTGCAATATGTCTTTTGTTATGCTGATTTTGTAAAATGAGTGCCCGGTAACGAAAGAACTCCTATAATCTCCATCACCTAATGTATCTGGCATTACACCGCAAAGATCGAGATATATTTCATCCTTTATTTTTACAAACACGGCTTCAAAAGTGGATGCATTTGTTTCACTACCATATTTTAATAGATAGAAATTGTCTCCAGCTTTTTGAAATGAAATGGTCATGTCAAAATCCTGAATGCTCCACAAACCTTCTATTTCAGGAATCAATACGGCATCCTGTTCAGTAAATAGTGGATGAAGCGATAATACTTTTTGTGAATATGCTGATGAAAGAATACAAAATGAACAAATGAAAATGATAAATTTAACTTTCATAATTTTAGCTTTGGTTCATTGTTTATATGGTGCCTCTCATTTGGTTGCCGATAACGGTGACAATATTAAAATGTTGGGCATTTTGAAACTCCAATCTTTCAATCTACTTCACTGATTATTTAATGTTAAAATATTCATGTCCAATATGTTCGTCCAGTTTTTTATATTGCGTGTTATACACAGATGTTTATTTTCTTATCAAAATAGATTGCATAAAAAACGGAAAAACTGGTCTGATTTCAAATTCTTTAATTCCAATTCTATTCAACATAGCTTTAATTTCATCCGGTCTATATGCAGCTCGAATTGAATTGAAAAAACCACTTTGAGATTTTATATAATAAAGCCATCTAACTCTTTTTAAATCATGTATATAAATCAATCCATTATCATTCAGCATTGAGTATAAGTTTTTTATTGCCAATTCTGCATTATCCCAATGATGTAGTGTAAAAGTTGAATAAATCAAATCAAACTTTCCTAAATCTTTTATAGAATTTATATCACAAGCATCTCCAATCATATATTTAACTCTTGTCATTAAATCTTCAGTTAAATCCAGTTGTGCAAGCTTAATCATTTCGGGCGAGATATCATTTGCGGTAATTTCTACATTTGGATGTTGCGTCGCAACAACCTGTGTAATAATTCCTGGTCCAGAGCCAATTTCTAAATATTTGCCCTTAATGTCCAACTTTTTTATAGAAGACAAAAAATTATTAAATCTTGCCTTTGAAGCATTTTTTGCATCGTATAGATATTTATTTGCATTTTCAATATCATGAAAATAATCTTGATGACATTCAACAATTCGTTCCATAATTATCTCTAATTTTTCATTTGTGGCAAACACATTGTTATGTGTTTTTATTATTTATCATCCCTGTTTCATAATATTCCCTGATCTAATTTTTCTTTTCTTTTTTCGCCTTATACGAATTATAATAAATACTAACCAATACGCTGCTGCGGCAATTATAACAAAACCCAAAGGGAAAAAATCAAATCTCGGAATTATCGAATAGGCATTTATTTCCTTAAGAGATATATTTGTTAAGTCTTTGATAATAGATTCATTGCATCTGTGATTCATGCTATTTATCATAACCACAATACTCAAGTGGTGTTTCGGCAGATAAACCATACGAGCTGAAGTTCCAATATTAGCACCACTATGTCCAATTGCTTTTTTCCCATTTGAATACTTCTTTTTAAATAGTTGTACACCTAATCCGTACCCGGTCATATTGCCGCTTGGCTTGAAGGTGACATATTGTAACATTTCATCCATTGATTGCTGATTTAGGATTTTACCTTCAAAAAGAGAGTGGCACCATAAGGCTAAATCTTCTGCAGTCATAAAAATCCCTGCTGAGCCATAGGTTATACTTTCATGTGATTCTCGTGGAAGGAATGTCAAATCGAGATACGAACCATCATCATTGAAATTATCCCCAAATACATGAGCCTGGTTGTCAGGAATTTTCTCTTCTATCGACAAACGAGCACTATTGATATTCAATGGCTGCCAAAAATGTTTTTTAAATTCTGATGAAAGAGTTGATTCAGTTGCTTTGGTTATAATCATAGCAAGCAATAAATAGTTTGTATTTGAGTAACGAAAACCTTCTCCGGGTTCAGAATAAGGTTCTTTAATATAGGTCAATACTTCATCAGGTGTCCATATTTTCGTCCTGTCTTTTATAAGGTCATCCCATATTTTTTGATTACTCCAAAACATATAAATTCCACTGGTATGGTTTAGGAGTTGCCTAATTGTAATTTCACTGTTTACATGAGGATACTCAGGTAGCCATTTTGATAAAGGGTCATCAAGCGAAAGTTTGCCTTTTTCTACGAGTTTGAGAGTAAGAGAGGCTACAAAGTTTTTTGTTATACTTCCGATGGCAAAAAGCATATCCGGTTTAATGGTAACGGTATCATGTGAAATCCCACTTGTACCCGTCCATTTCTTATCCTTAGAAAAAATTATGGCAGCAGAAACACCTTTGACATCATATTTTTTAATTCCATTATCAAGTACATTTTGTAATTTTTGTTCTAATGGTACTTTCTTGTCTCCAGAGCAGGATAGAGAAGAAATGATAACTAAAAACAATATGAAAGTCGAGCAAATTTTATTTAGTTTCATAGGCTTTTTATTTTTTACTTCATTTGAATTACACACTCCAATTGCATTGCACATAACTGTTTGGCTAAGTGCTGTACGGGATTTCTAAGCACTTCACTTTCAAGTTGCACTAAGCCAATTCGTTTATTCATTTTTTCATTTTTTAAGCCAAATCGTCAAAGACGAATTGGCGTTGTTGATACGAAGAACTGCGGTTCGAATACCCGCTGTACCCCATATGGTATTTAGCTTTTGTTAGCAAACGTTTTTTGTTATTATTTTAATTCTTTCTTCAATTCTCTTTTCATAAACACCATCAGGTAGTTCGATTATCGCAAACACCAAAGGCTCAATAATTTCCAATAAGTAGAGTATTAGTACTGGTATTTTAGTATAAATGTAATTCCAAAGATTCTCAATGTCACTTGGATTTGAAAAGATAAAATTCAAATTTTGGATATCTGTTTTATTGCTTTTATTTCTCGTTGTTGATAGGTGTAAAGCTTTATTTGTAAGATTAATGAGACTATCTGATTCTTTTTGATTGAAAATCCAATCGAATATTTCTTCTTCCTTAAGTGTTTTTGAAGCTAGTAAATAGGGAAGGGAATTTTTTATTAAATCTTTTTTTTTGTTATCGGTAATATAGTTTACATCAAATGAATCCTCATTATTAAATTTATCCAGAAAATCTTCATCAAACAATATTCTTAAAAAAACAGGAAGATGATATACAAAAGGTTTTCTAAGTAGTGAAAAAGCAACTGTCAATCTCATCTTTTTAGAAGCTAATAAAGCCTCCTGCAGAAAATAACAAACGTCCATTATTAATCCATTGACAAGGCTTTTTATCACAAAGTTATCATGCTCCTCAAACTTTTCTTTTCTCAATAGATAATCGAATATATGTTCGTCTTCTTTAAAATCATCTACTGATTCTAAGTCAAATTTTTGAAAGCGCAAATCATTATAAACTTCGTTTACAATAAACTCTTCGATTTGTCTGACAAACAATTCACATTGTTTGTGTTTATCCCAGTGTCTTTTGGGTAAATATAAATATTCGCTATCCAGATTCATTTTTCGCTAATTGTTAATCTTTAATATATTTGGAAACGACATCTAAATCCAATCGTGAGCATTTAACTTGCATGAAATTTTCTTCCTTCGATAAAACTTTACCAGCTGAAATCATACCGATGACTTTACTTTCCATATTTAAAATCGGTGCTCCAGAATAACCAGTGTGACAATATCCTTCAAAGTATAAATAATTCCTGTCTATAGAAATTAGTTTTGATTGTTTTCCTGTCAGCGTTACATGCTCATTTGATTCAGTCGTAGGTCTATCATAGCCAAGATAGTCGATTGTATCTCCAACAGAAATCTTCTCATTGTCTGTTAGTTTTAATGGAGTGATTTTAATGCCTTCTGGTAGTTCTAAAACTGCTAAATCTAGAGGTGCAAAAGTCGCTTTTTTGGTTAAAAGATAATTTTTTCTGTGACTCCCTGGATGATAGTAAAGGGAATCAATGTCTTTCACAACATGTAAACAGGTCAGAACAATATTAGGCTTTAAACATACAAATCCAGAAGCTAAAT
>Ga0233447_1000745_pt1 | contig 32840 bp, 43 predicted proteins | sample SI_124_October20_3_FD_183014 | JGI IMG/M metagenome (GOLD analysis project Ga0233447, IMG submission 183014) | Seawater microbial communities from Saanich Inlet, British Columbia, Canada - SI_124_October2016_135_MG | ecosystem: Environmental > Aquatic > Marine > Inlet | place: Canada: British...
AAGCAATGAAGATAGAACTACAGATTAGTTTATTCGTAGTTTTAATGCTAGTCTTAATCTTAAACTATGGTTAAAGACCCGAGGATGAAAGTATGAATAAATGTTCAATAACAGCGTTTTTAATAGGTATTACGATAACTGTATCATCTTTAGCCTTTTTTGGACAAATGATGCAGATGCCAAGTAAGGCAATGATGATGGGTAGTACAATGATGCAAGGACAAGATAAGCCTTGCGACTGTAATTGTTCCTTGACTAAGTAAAGGGGTCGATTTCGACTCGGTTTAATTACGGCTTATTCTCCCTTAGTATCTTCTTAGCCAACATATCAACAACCTCAGTTAGCTCATCACTCAGGTAGTCATCTAAGTCCATAGCAACCTTACCTTCAATGCGTGACAAACAAAGTAACACTCTCATAATCTCTGATTTATTCATCTTCCTTCTCCTTATTAACCTTATTAAAACTTGAACACACCTTGTCGTGTAGTCGCATCTTTTCCAACAAGGATCTGATCCTGTCTTTCTTCTGCCAGAAATTTAGAGGAGGTTCTTCTTTTAACTTAGCTACCTCTAATGTCAACCTAGTAACAGTATCATCTAATCGTGCTACGTGGTTTATTAATTGTTTCCAAGGCTGTTCATCATTCATCTTATTTCCTTATTAAATTTGGTTGTGGGTAACGCCCACGACTCGCGCGTCTCTTTATACTAACGAGGTGATAATCTTGAGGAGATGAACCCCGAACATTTCTACGATTAAATGCTTTTTGCATACTTTACCAGATGTCATCACCCTCTGGCGATACTGGTGCTGATTTATTTTCACCACCAGTATTAGATTGTTTATCTTTAGCTTTGCCGATAGATAGTGAGAGAAACTTATCTCCACTACTCTGGGATGTCTTTTTCCATGCACTCAAGAAGTGATCCACTCCGTTGATATTGATCGTTCCACCAAAGTCCGGATGTCTTTCCGATTCTTTAGTTTTGTTTAAGAATAATACACCGCTGTTTGTGTTGTCATAATCGCTCATTTTTTTAGCTCCGTTATATAGTATTTAACAATAGGTTTTCCACGATAGGTTTCCAGATCTACATCCTTTAACTCAGGGATTTTGGCATACGATATACGCCCCTTACCCTCTGATCGTTTTAACCTTACTCCACCACCGCTTGATGATTGGTTATCTGCTAACTCAATCAATTCATCGCGTAGTTCTTTTTCACGCTTCTTTAACTCATCCATCTTAGCGTGTATGTTTTTCCATTCGTTTGCAGCATAAAGCCACTGAGCATCATCTCTCTCTACAACATCCTTATCAGATACTGGTGGAGCTTCGCCTTTTTTCATGTATTCCCAAAAAGACTTCCATGCTTTTAATATTTCACTTTGTTTTTCTGGATCGGACTTAATCATCTGCATGACCGCAGAGTTAGTGTTGTGATCATATACCCAGAATACTAATCTATCAGCTCCAGTAACTAACAGCTGCTGTTGAGTCTGATAATCATATTGATCTGGAATATCATTACCTTTCACTAAAGCTTCCCAAAGTGTAGATTCTTCACCTTTCATGGGTACTTTGATCTCAGCTACAATAGATTCTTTTTCATTCCAGCCATCAAGGGATGCACCAATAGGGATGCCATCTATCTCACAGGTAACTACTACTGGATCAAAAGAGATCTCCATGTTTAACTCTAGCGCAGCTCTAGCTGCAGGCTCTAGTCTAGTACCTCTAAGCATAGCTTCGTTTACTTCAATAACTCTAGTGCCATTCTTTACTTCATAAAGCTGTAAAGGTGTAGCTGGCATCCAAGGTGATTTAGATAGTGCTGCAGGTACTTCAGAGGCCATACCGTAACATGATCTAACTTTCAGCCATTCATCACTGCCTTGTGGCAGATCCTTATCTGGTATAAATCTTAAATTAGTTTTTTTCATTCTTCTCCTCTATTTTTTTAATTGTTCTTATTAGGTTGCTGTTAATCTTGGTCTGTTCTTTTTGAAACTTGTGTAAATACTCAACCTGCTTTTCAAGATTAAATATCTTTTCCCAGACTAGATCGCTCACTTCTTAACCTCAGTTACTTTAGGTTTTTTAGTTGGCTTCTTTACCGGCTCTTCATCTTCAAACGGTAAATCCTCACCCCTGTAGATATACAGACCCAATCCATGAAGTGCGAGGCATTTAGCAAGGCAGCGTTTAATAGATGTATTGATCTCAAATGAGTTAGGGTTTGGTATAGGTTTATTAACATGATTAAGGACTGGCAGTATCTCAGTACGATCTAGGCCTTGTATTGTTACTGAAACTTTAACATAACAACCAGACTGATCTCTTAGGAACGGTACTAATATGTCAGTGTTGGCCTTAGTACCTACTTTAAATGTATCAGACATCTTGATAGCAGTACCATCACCATCATTACTGTATGTATCGTGAACTTCAAAGACACCCTGCATCATAGGGAACTCATGAACATTCCATGTCATATCAGGATAGATTCTAAGTACACCTGTTAGTGCATCAGTCCATGATAGATATGATAATTTTCCTTTTGATCTTTTGTATTCGTTAGCATCTATTTTATCTAAAACACTAAATACGTCTTTCTTCTTGGCTGTTGCCATAGATAACTCCTTTTTTTGTTGTTAAGAGAACTTCAGTATAACAGGTGTTATTTTAAATAGCAACCTAAATTCTCAAATTAATAAACCCTCTTAAATGGTATAACTATAGATCACTATAGATCGCTATAGAACACTATAGAACACTTGCGTACTTATATAACATCTGTTATACTAACTCCATGAAAAAAATGACTATGGAATATATACAGGCCTACGATGAAGCCAGAAATGCTAGGGATTCTATTATAGATTATTATGGTGGAGCTGTAGATTTTGCTAATAGATTAGACATAACTCCAGAAGCTATAAGAATGTGGAGATCTAGATCTGTAGCTATACCAGAGGGTAATGCTTGGAAAATTGTAGCTTGGGGAGATTTTTCGTTTAGTCAGATAAGACCAGATCTTAAATAAAGAAAAAGCCCTTGGTAGATTTTGCTACTCAAGGGCTTTTAAGACTGTTTCAAGACAAGGCAGTATTGAATAGTCTAGAACGGAGCGATCCGCTTCATGGTTGCCAATTATATATCCTTTTTCTACATTGTCAAACTTTTTTTAAAAATACTTTACATTTGTTTTAATTTCTTGGTATATTTGAAATCTAAATAGGCAGTATTGAGATAAGTCGATCATCTGATTCACCCACTCAATTAAAACTAAAGGGAAACCCCTAAATCTGCTTTTTAACGCGCTAGTAAGGGCTTTGTAGTTTCACAGTTATATTGGATTTTATCCTTGGCTGTATAGATCAAACAAAGCAGGTGTAAGCGCAGGGGGCGGCATTAGTGTCGTAATTACACCAGCCAGAGCAGCTAATTGTAATCTGGTACTGAATAAACGATGGACTAACTCCGTTGAATAATCGGGCGTACTTAGGCTAGTCTTTTGATAAGGCGGCCTTGGGTAAATTCGTCTGAAATTCACTCAGGATCTTCACCGTTGAATAACATTAAATAGGAGCGATTATATGCAGTTAAGAATATATCAAGAACAGGCCATAGAAGGACTACTCTCTTCTCATGGATCGGGAAATAGAAAAGTCATACTTCAATCAGCAACCGGAAGTGGAAAAACCGTTATGGCTTCATCCATAGTTCAGCGAGCTGTTAAGAAAGGCAAAAGGGTTTTATTCCTAGCACATAGAAGAGAGTTAATAGCTCAGTGTTCTGATAAGCTATCAGTATTTGGTATAGATCATGGCATCATTATGGCTGGTCAAGATACCCAGAGCTGGCACAGTGTTCAGGTAGCTTCAGTAGATACATTAAGAGCTAGAGCAATCACATCTAACAGAATGAGATTACCTGAAGCAGATATAGTTATCATTGATGAATGCCATAGATCGTTGTCAAATACATATCGAAAGATAATAGATAAATATGATAAGAGTTTTATCATAGGTTTAACAGCAACACCTTGTAGGGGAGATGGATTAGGGCTAGGTCATGTATATTCAGATATGGTTTGCGCTCCATCTATTAAATACCTAATATCAAAAGGCCATCTAGTGCCGGCCAGATACTTTGCGCCATCAATCCCAGATCTAAAAGGTGTTAAGTTAGTAGCAGGTGATTACAATTCTAAACAGTTAGCATCTAGAATGGACACTGGGGAGTTGATCGGAGATATAGTAACTAACTTTATAAGAATAGCACCTAAGAAAAAAGCGGTAGTATTTGCATCTTCAGTGCAACATTCCATAAATCTTAAAGAATCTTTTGAAGCTGCAGGAATTAAAGCAGGCCATATAGATGGTGAAACTCCGTCAGAAGAGAGGGATTTAACATTAAAGCAGCTTGAGAGTGGTGAAATTCAGGTACTATGTAATTGCCTTGTTCTAACCGAGGGGTGGGATTGTCCATCTGCTGAAGTCTGTGTACTCGCTAGACCTACAAAATCATTGGGTTTGTATTTACAAATGGTAGGTCGCGTTCTAAGACCGATGGAAGGCAAGGATGAGGCTCTAATTATTGATCATTCTGGTGCAGTATATGATCATGGGTTTGTTGAAGATGAATTTGAATGGGATTTAGATCCTAAAAAGAAAATTCAGGAAAGGAAAAAGCGTGAAACAAAGCGTGAAACAAAACCAATCACTTGTGAAAAATGTTTCAATGTCTATGAAAAACTAAGAGCCTGTCCATCTTGCGGTGCAGTGCATATCAAAAAAGGTAGGGCATTGATCGTGGGCGATGGTGATCTAGGTGAAGTTGATAAGAACTCTCGCAAAGCAAAAAAGAAAATCTACACATCTGAAGAGAAGCACTTATGGTATTCAATGTTTCGCAGCTATGCTGAGATCAAGGACTATAAGCAAGGCTGGGTTTATCATAAATTCATTGCTAAGTTTGGTCATAAGCCAGACAAAGTATTACAAGGCCATTCTATAAAAGAACCATCAGCAGAATGTCTATCTTGGATAACTCACATGAATATCCGTCATTCTAAAAGGAGAATAGCATGATTAGTGATCAAACCAGAGGTAGATGGGTAGATATTCTTGTTGGATTGGGGGTTGATGTAAGGCATTTACAAAACAAACATGCACCATGTCCGTTCTGTGGTGGTAAGAATAGGTATAGGTTTGATAATAGAGAGGGTAATGGAACTTATATCTGCGGAAAGTGTGGATCAGGGGATGGCTTTCAATTCATACAGAAAATGTTTGGATGGAATTTTGCCAGAGCTGCAAAGGAAATTAGGTTAATAATAGGGGAGTGTAAAAAGGTGGTAGTAAAGAAAAAAGATCCGAGATATGGTTTAAAAAAGATAGCACAATCATCAAGGCCGATCAGTAGTGATTCAGATCTGGTTGTATATTTGAATAGTCGTGGAATAAACTCGATACCAGATTCGTTAAAAGAAGCAGATCTGTATTATTTTGAAGAAGGTATTAAGACTGGAACTTTCCCAACACTTGTATCACTGGTAACAGATAAGAACGGTAGAGGCTTAACTTATCATCTAACTTATACTCATAGGCAGCAAAAGTTAAAGTGTTCTGCGCCTAAGAAAATAATGACACCGGTATATCCGATAAAAGGTGGGTATGTAGAGCTTTATCCTGTTGAAGAACACATAGCTGTTGCAGAAGGCATTGAAACTGCGCTTGCAGTGCGAGATTTAACAGAACTTCCAGTGTTATCTTCATTGAATGCACAAAACCTAGCAGCACTAGATTTGCCAGATATTGTTAAGAAGGTAGATATATACGGAGATAATGATAAATCATACTGCGGCCAGAGAGCTGCATACACTCTAGCTGAGAGATTAGTGCGTAAAGGTATAGAAGCTACAGTCAAACTGCCGCCAGTGGTAGGTGAAGATTGGCTAGACTATATAGTTAAGGATCGTAAGCTAACTTTAGAAAAAGTAAAAGAAACCAATCCTGAATTTCATCAGGGCATTACCAAGCTTATGGATGTATTTGGAACTGATCAAGTAACTATAACTGAGGTAGCATAATGAGTGAAGATTTTAAAGAACTAAAACAACAAGAGATAAGAGATAAGTGGGTTGAATACTCTAAAGCAAAATCAGAGCATGTTTATTTAGAGCATTATCGTAAGTCATTACTTGCTATACTACAAAAAGAATACATGGGAGCTGGTCATACTTCTGTTGCAGCACAGGATCGTGAAGCAAGAGCAGATGATCGGTATATTAAATTGCTAGAAGGTATTAAAGTAGCAGTAGAACAAGAAGAGGCAATGCGTGGGGAGTGTAAGATGGCGGAGTGGCAATTTGAGGGCTGGAAGGCTCGTATCTATGCCGATCAACGTGAAGCAAAGCGATATGGCCACTAAACCAGAAAAGGAATACATGAACAGGGTAGCCGATCTAGGCTGCATTTGTTGTCATCAATTAGGATTTCCAGACACACCAGCTGAAATACACCATATTCGTACTGGATCGGGAATGAGCCAGAGAGCATCAAACTACGATATTATCCCACTATGTCCGACACATCACAGGACTGGTGATTGGGGTACTGCTTATCATAGAGGTGCTAAAGAGTTTGAAAAGCGATACGGAACTGAATTAGAATTATTAGAAATCGTAAAGGGGGCTTTAAATGGGTAAAATGCAAAGAACTAAAGGACAAGTGGGCGAGCGTGAGTTTGCTAAGTTAATTGAAGATAATCTGGGTATAGAGTGCAAGCGTAGGATTGAACAAACTAGAGATAGCGGCCATGATCTAGATCTAATGGATTATGCTATTGAAGTTAAGAGGGCTAAGAAACCAAACATATCTGGATGGTGGAAACAAACTGTAGAGAATGCAGTGGCTGTTAATATGATACCTTTACTTGCTTATAGGATTGATAACCAGAAGTGGCAAATAGTCATGAGCTTTAGGCATACATTAAATACCTTTGGTGATTGCAATATGCAAGATCTAGAAAAAACCTTAACATTTAGGCTGGATGGTTGGTTTGATTATGTGAAACAAAGGCTGTAAAAAATACAACCTTTGCCAAAACTTCCAGAGTTTTTAACCAAACTTCCTAACTTTTAATTTAGCTGAGATAAGTGGTAAAACCCAAGTGGGCGGTATTCTGTTGCTGCGCCAAGCCAGAACGGTTTTTCTTTTCCGTTTAGTCATGGCTGCAACATCATTCACACTCAGTTTATTTTTTATCATAAAGTCTATTAGCTTTTCGTTTTCTATCATTTTTTTTATCCCATATAATGCAAACAATAGGGATTATAAATAACATCCCTAGTATCATCAATTTAGTTAAAAATCCGATAAATATCAATATCGAATCCATCATTTTTGTATCAAATAACCATGTGTACTTTCAAATCCCTGCATCAGCTCTGCCAGATCTTCTTTTGTCAATAGCTTTAAGTATTTAAACAGATAGTATTCAGCTTTGTACTTGTCTGCGCTCATGTAAGCCAGCCACGCTTCTTTTTGCCTCTCTTCAATAGTCATTTACCATCTCCCAAGATCATAAATAACAACCATGCTAGATATAAAATACCTATCCCTAGTAAAACATTAAAAACATCTATCCCTGCAATCATTTTTTACTCCCAAATTCATCTGCATGTGCATCTCTTATAGTTCCGCGTATTTCATCGTCAATGTACTCACTCCAGCTATTATGTATAACTGCAATTAAATGCAGCCAGTTTTTCTGATTAACAGCAGAATCTGATAGATCCATAACATCCAGATAATCTTCGTATGTCCAGATAAATTTCAGATCTCTTATTTTGTTAAGCTTGCTCATAAATAGACTCTCCATTTGAAAATGTTGCAACTTTACGATAGCTTCCCAGATTTTTCTTCATCCAGTCGCTAAAATTATCTACAAATCTCTCTGCAAGCGGCAATAAGCTATTATCTTCTGGATAAATATCATCGTGCAAGCTTGCATGTACTCTGCATGATATACTGGCCAATCCCATGTATTCACTTACGCCAACTTCTACAAATCTATTCTCTAAAAATATCCTTGTTTCGCTCTGGCCATGATACCTATGATCCCATCTATCCGAATCTTCTATGGATGGGAATCTCTGCATGATCATCTCTGATATATCTCTTAACCACCAATCCCATTCATCCTGCCCAGCCATTTCACAGTATTCTGGTTCAACCTTTGATATATCTGCACCGCAATCATCACAAACATCTTCAAGCTGCATAGCGCAATCTTCAGTACACGCTTTATACCATCCCATTTTTGATACATCTTCATAAACTACTGCATCTGCATTAGTCAAATAATCTACACTTCTTCCCATTTTCTCGCTCCGTTTTTATTAAAAAATAATACTGCATCTATAGCATCGCCTTTTACGATAGCTCGATCCAGCTCTTCATATAACCAGATATTATCTCTGGTCGTTTCACGATAGACTAAAACTTCCCATCCATCATTAAGATCACTCCAATCAATACGAACCAGCAAGTCCGTATCATGCATAAAAACAACCTTTTCTAATTCTTCTAGCATCATTGCATAAATATTAAATTCTTCCGATAACTTCCCTAGTTTTAAATTATTCATGTTGATCCAAAAAAAATTAAAAAAAACTGCTCTCAGATCCGGCCAGATTTTCACTGATCCAGATCCTGCAAGCGTAAAAATAAGCCGATTCTAGCGATTAAAACCGGCTGCCCTTGTCATTGATCAACCAGCCAACCGTTCGCCTCTATATCGGCCTGTTCCGGCTCTATCCATTCGGTATTTAAAGCTTCGATCCGCTCCGCTTGATCATAGATTTTATTTATTGCATCTCTTCGCTGCAGCTGCGGATCTTCTGGCTGCGGATCTTCGGCCAGATCTTGTTCAAGCTGCTTGATCCTTGCTGGTATAACTTCGCTATAATTGCAAGCGTTGCAGCATTGCAGCGGCTGGCCATTTATATCTGTAATCTCTTCGCCTGTATGCAGATCAAATGTGCCGATCACTGGATCAGGATTATTGCCGTAACCGGTAAAACCCTCTCCGCAAATGCAGCAGGTCCAGCCTTTATCTTCCCAGCTCCAGCCGCTCATGTGTTAGCCTCTGCCATTGCAACCTCTTCGGCTGCAAACCAAGCCAAGCAATTCGCTGCCATCTGATCCGGCTCTGATCCGTAAAGCGTTCGGCCGATTTCTTCGTCTGTAAGATCCTGAGCGCATCTAAAAGATTTAACTAGCAGCATCACGCTGCCAGATCCTAGATCTTCGGCCAGCTCTTCCAGCCGCTCGATAATCAGATCTTTATTTTGATTATAAAATTCTACTGTATCAGAATAATAAATAAAGCCGCTAAAGCCCCCATCAGCTCCATGATTCATAATATCGCGCATGGTCTGATCTGTATTCTCATCGCGACCGCCAAGCTGCTCGATCACTGCTGTTGTTAATTTTTCCACTATTGAAAATCTCCTACTATCATTAAAATAATACATCCCCAAAATACAAGGGATACAACTAAGGCCGTAAGCCAGTTTAATATCGTATCAAGCATTTAGCCGCCCACGATCATAAACACGCTGCCGATCAATACGATCATGCCGCTGATCACTGCAACCGCAGCAAACAAACCAAAAATTATATAGTTATATAGCATTATGCTCTCTCCCAAAATCGCGCAAATGGATCTCGCGCTGGATCTCTGGCTTCCAGCCTTTGCTATCAACTCTGCCCAGCTCCAGATCTCGCGCATCTGGATAGTTATAATCCGGATAATCTTTGCCCTGCTCATAAGCCCTGCAAAGGCCGATCTCTTGCGGTAGCAGATCATAACCCATAACATAATGCTGCTGATCAACTACACTGATCTCGAACTCTGTGCCGATCTCGCTATCGAACCAAGCTGCAAAATCATCCGCTGCAGCTCGATCCATTAAGTTTGTTTGATATACTTGCATTATGCTCTCTCCTCTAAAGTGAAAACGCCTTTGCTCTCGAACCAATCATTATAAGCTGCAGCAAGCTCTGGAAAGCCAGCCGCTATTCTTCTGCGGTTGCTTGTATCTGCTTTAGCGTATAAGATCACTAGCTGCATGTCAAAATGACTGCCGCGCCCCTTGTACTGCCATCTATAAACTTCTTCTTCCCAGTGATTCATTTTGCCAGCTTCATATCGTGTGTGTCTGTTTGTCATATCATCGCTCCGTTGTTATATTAAAGTTTTCTAATATAGATCCATCCTGCTGATCTATGGTCATATTATAAACACAGAACTTCTACAAATGTAGAACTATTTACAAAGTATTTTCTATTTACCTTTGAATAGCTTGATACAGCTGCATTTACAATGATATTATCATTTTGATCTGTTTACTGCTGCGGCTGCGGATCGCGCACCTTAAAGTGTTGGATCGGATGCACCCTGTATTGTTCCTCTATCCTATACAGTAATACAACCTATCTAGTAGCTGATCCTGCTGCTGGTCCTGCCAGATCTTCCAGAACTTCCAGAACTTCCAGAAAAAACTCCGTTCCCTCTTCTCGCTCTCTCGCTGCTTATATTCTATGGATCGGATGCTGCATATCGTATATGTACTGCTGCAGCGCGGCTTTGCTGCATTCTGGCCAGCCTGATACCCCCCATCAACGACACCCCACCCCCCAAAACTACACACGCGACCATAGTATAGGGTTCATTTCACGCATCGGAGGGTAAATAGGGTTATAACCTGTGTTATAATTTACTCATGAACCTAGCAACAACAGTTAATAATGAGCAACAGGCCGAATTTATCAGGCTTTATGTAGCTTCAGAGGATGCAGGTAACGCTGCAAGATGTGCGATTAGAGCAGGCTATAGTGAGGCTACAGCTAAACAGAAGGGCTACAGTATGAAGAGGCAGTTTGCTGAAGTCATAAAGGAAGAAACTGTTAAGCTGATAGGAGATAGTGCCACATTGGGGCTTGCAGGGATTATTAATCTGGCTAAAACTGCTAGTAATCAGAATGTTAAACTGCAGGCGTGTAAGGATTTGTTAGATAGAGCAGGGTTTGGTAGTGTTAATCAGATTGAGATCTCAGGCATGGACAATAAATCAGACGAAGAGCTTAAAAAAGAGCTAGAATTACTCTTAAATCAGAATATAATTGACGTAACTCCTACAAATGTAGAAAAAGAGGATATATTAGAGAAAACTAATAATGTTGCTGTGTAAGGGATAAGTGACAAGTCACCAGTAGTAAAACACTTTACTTTTTTGGATTGGAAATGAAACACAAACACGCTAAAGAAATACATGCTTGGGCAGAAGGTTACACAGTACAGCATAAAGTACATCTGTGTTGCGAACATCCAGATACTGCTAGATGGGAAGATTGTACTGTTACACCAGGTTGGTACGAAGATAGAGAATACAGAATTAAACCTATTGAGAAGGAGTTATGAAACATAATATTGAGGATTGTAAGATTAAGTTAAGAGCTATCTGGAGTTTGGCACAACAGATTAAGTTAGGTGTTAGAGAAGATGTTGATGAACAAGTTATTGTAATGCTTGCTGAACAGATACAACAAGACACTGAATTATTAGAAGGTGAAGATGAATGAATGTATTAAGTTTGTTTGATGGAATGAGTTGCGGGCAGATTGCCTTAGACCAATTAGATATTAATGTTGATAACTACTATGCTGCCGAAATTGATAAATGGGCGATTCAAGTAGCTAAAAAGAATTATCCAAACACTAAGCATCTTGGCGATGTAACTACACTAAGAGGTATGGATTTACCTAAGATTGATTTATTGATGGGCGGTTCGCCTTGTCAAGGATTCAGTTTTGCTGGTAAACAGTTAAACTTTGATGACCCACGTTCAGCATTGTTCTTTGAGTTCGTTAGATTACTTGAAGAAACTAAGCCTAAGTATTTCTTGCTTGAGAATGTAAGAATGAAGCAAGAATATCAAGACGTTATTAGTGAGCATTTAGGTGTTAAGCCAATAATGATTAATTCAGCTTTATTGTCTGCTCAGAATAGGGTTAGATTGTATTGGACTAACATACCAAACATTGAACAACCAGAAGATAAGGGTATTGTGCTTAAAGATATTCTTGAAGATGGTGTTGATGACTCATTTGCTCAACACAGGGTTGATAAGTTTGAATCAACAATGAAAGAAAATCCAAAAATTTCAAAAAAGGGCATTAAACAACTTAACTCGCCAAGTTTTTCACAACACAGGGTTTATGGTATTGATGGTAAATCACCAACACTTTTAGCAGGTAACTCTGGAGGTGGTAAAGAGCCTTGTAAAATACAATTAAGACCTTGCGAACTGAAAGAATTTAATAAAGACTCAACGTGTCACCACGTAGCAACAGCAACAGATATTAAAGGCAATGAATCAATTAAACGAGTTTATGCTGATAGTGGTAAATCACCAACAATAACAACAATGGGTGGTGGACATAGAGAGCCAAAGGTCCTATGTGGCGCTTGGCGTGGTAGATATATTAAAGATGGAAAACGTCAGGACCATAAAGGCAGTGTTGCAGGTAAGACAGAACAAAGGCTAGAAATTAGACAAGATGGTAAGACTAATACTTTGACCACCGTTCAAAAAGACAATGTTGTTGTTACACCACCAACCTACCGCAAATTAACACCAATGGAATGTGAGCGTTTACAGACTGTGCCTGATAATTACACAGAGGGGGTATCTAACACTCAGCGTTATAAGATGCTTGGCAATGGTTGGACGGTTGATGTTATTGCTCATATATTAAAGGGGATGAAATGATTGACCTAGAGCATCAGGTACAAAAAGCAATATGTCAGTATTTGGATTTAAGAGGTGTATGTTACTTTGCAATTCCTAATGGTGGAAAGCGTAAGGTTAGAGAGGGTGAAGAAGGAATGACTCAAGATGAGATTTGGGAAAAGGTGGTAAAAGAATTATGAGCGTTGAAGAGGCATTAAAGATTGCTAAAGAATTACAGTTTAGGCAAGATCATAACAAACTGAAGCATTATAAGCCTTATGAATATCAAGAGAGGTTTCACAATGCTAAAGCAGCACAGAAACTATTGATGGCTGGTAACAGGATTGGTAAGTCATATTGTGGTGCAGCAGAATTAGCCTTTCATTTAACTGGTTTGTACCCTAAGTGGTGGCAAGGTAGGAAATGGGATAGGCCTATTAGAGCTTGGGCTGGTGGTGCATCGAATGAAACTACTCGCGACATTCTACAAAAAGAACTATTCGGACAGCCTGATGATCCTCATGCAAAAGGAACAGGTGCTATACCGTTAAATCTAATCGGTGAGAAAACCAGAAAACCCGGAGTGCCAAATGCTCATAACTCAGCTGTTATTAAGCATGTTAGCGGTGGCTGGTCTAGGGTTGGTTTTAAAGCTTATGAGATGGGTAAAGAAAAGTGGATGGGTGAGTCACTAGATGTTATCTGGCTAGATGAAGAACCACCACCAGAGATTTATTCTCAGTGTGTGACTCGTACAGCGGATAAAGGTGGCATGGTTTATATGACATTTACGCCTGAGAACGGAATGACTGAAACTATTGCTCAGTTTATCAATGACTTGAAGCAAGGTCAGTTTATGATGCAGGCAGGCTGGGATGATGCACCTCACATGACAGAAGATGTTAAAGAGCAGATATTAGCAGCACTACCACCACATGAAAGGAAGATGCGAGAACAAGGTATTCCTTCTCTTGGATCGGGATTGGTATTCCCAGTTCCTGAAGAAGTCATTAAATGTGAGCCTTTCGACATACCTGATCATTTTCCTAGGGTATGTGGCATGGACTATGGTTGGGATCACCCTACTACAGCAGTATGGATTGCTTGGGATCGGGATGCAGACATTGCTTATATATATGACAGTTATTCTCAAAGACAAGAAATACCAGCAGTTCACTCAGCCGCTATCAACGCAAGACCGAAATGGATTCCAGTTATATGGCCGCGAGATGGTAGGCAAGCAGATAAAGGATCTGGTACTCCGTTAGCAGATCAATATCGAGCATTAGGTGTAAACATGATGCAAGGTAGAGGTAAGAGTTGGGGCGGTTGGTTTACCAATCCACCAGTAGATAATCAGCAGGAAGGATCAGGTGGAGTTTCACTAGAATCTGGAGTCATGGAAATGCTTGAAAGGATGAAAACAGGCAGATTAAAGATATTTTCAACACAATCGGGCGTTTTTGAGGAATTAAGGATGTATCATAGGAAAGAGGGAAGAATAGTTCCATTTAAGGATGACTTGATTTCTGCTATGAGGTATGCGGTGTTATCTTTGCGACATGCGAGGATTAAACACTCCCAGCCTAGGCAGTATGAAGCAGATAGTAGTTTTAATATATTTACATAGGAGAAATAACATGGGCGGATTTGTAAGAAAAGTTTTTGCACCATCACCACCGGCATACACGCCACCAGCAGCACCTGTTGCTGCACCAGTAGCAGCTAGAGTAGAACCTGAAGCATTAGCACCTGAAGCATTAGCACCTGAAGCAGAAGTTCCAGCAGCAATGTCAGAATCCATCAAGAAGAAAAAGAAAGGCAGATATAGTACACTTCTTACTGGATCGGAAGGATCACTAGGTAGTCCAGATATTGAGAAGAAATCACTATTGGGGAATTAATATGGGTGTATTTAGCGCGATTAAAAAGATGTCTTTACCAGCTTTGCAGTTCAAAGACTCCCAAGGTAATAATGCACCAGCAGCAGTTAATAGGGTGGGCAATCAGGGGATGCAAAAAATTGCAAAGCCACTTGGATTTCAAGATAATCCAGCACTAGCAGACCTACCAGAACCTGCATCAGTCGCAGCAGCATCAGAAGCTGGGCTTCTAAAGAATAAGAAAAAGAAGGGTCGTTACGGAACATTACTTACAGGCGGTAAGGGCGTTACTGATGATGCAGAGTTAAGTAAAAAATCACTATTGGGAAATTAGTATGGGAAAGAAATCAGCACCAGCACCTATTATACCACCTGCATATACAGCACCTCCAGTACCGGAAGCTGTAGATCGTAAAGATCTAGACAAGCAGACACAGGAAGCTAGAGAAAAAGCAATCGCAGCATCAACATCTACAAAAGATGGATCTGCAGCACCTCAAGCATCTTTGTTATCTGAGAGAAAGTTCTGGGAAGAGCAGGAAAGTAAAAAAACATTGTTAAGATGATCGAGTTAAGACCGAATGCAGGACAAGAAGTTACAGATTGGATTACAAAAAGAGTAGGGGTTACAGCTCTTAGTGATTGTACTAATTTTGGTTTTTATGAAGAGGGTGAATTAGTTGGGGGAGTGGCATTTTATGAATACAGAATACAAGATATTGTGTTTTCAGGTGTCATGGAGAAAGGTAGTTTTAATAAGACAATGCTAAGAACATTGTTTAACTACCCTTTTATTCAATTAGATTGCCATAGAATTACTGCCTATACAGAAACAGATAATAGGCAAGCAAACTTATTCTTAAAGAGATTAGGTTTTAAAAAGGAAGGCACTATGAGAGAAATCTCAGAGCGACTAAAAGATATTCACATTTATGGTATGCTAAAAAAAGAGTGTACTTGGTTATAGGAGAACAACATGGGAAAGAAATCAGCACCAGCACCTTATATTCCACCGCCACCGGTTGATTACGCACAAGAATCAGTGCAAAGACAGAAAGAAGAAGCGGAAATGGATGCAGAAATTGTATTAGAAAGAACAAAAGCTTTGAATAAGAAGAAGTCTGGCAGATATGCAACACTACTTACTGGTGGTGAAGGCTTACAAGACGAAGCAGATGTTAAAACTCGTTCACTTCTTGGATCGGGAAAGAAATAGGAGATTATTATGGCAGTAGAGCAAATTATTAAAAGGCTTGGAGCATTAGAGTCGGCTAAAGGAACATGGACAGATCACTGGCAAGAGATACTTGACTATGTAATGCCTAGAAAAGCAACAACTACAGTAAGATATTCTAAAGGTGCAAAGCGCACTGAGAAGTTATATGACTCTTCTGCAATCCATGCCAATACATTATTAGCTGCATCATTACAAGGAACACTAACTTCAGCATCATTACCTTGGTTTCACCTAAGAGTAAGAGATGAAACACTGAATCAACAGCGTGATGTTTCTGTTTGGTTAGAGGATTGTCGTAATAGAATGTATAAAGCCTTTAGTACATCTAACTTTAATACTGAAGTACATGAGTTTTATCTTGATATTTGCTCTATCGGTACATCTTGTATTGAAGTAGAAGAGAATGGTGGAGATCTAAACTTTAGGGCTTTACATATTTCAGAGTATTTTATTGCTGAAAATCATAAAGGACAGATTGATACACTATATCGTAAGTTTGAATATTCAGCTAGACAAGCAAAGCAGAGATGGGGTGATGCCTGTGGAGCTAAGATTGACGATGCGTTTAATTCCAAACCAGATAAAAAATTTGAGTTTATACATTGTGTAATGCCAGCAGAAGAATATGAAGGTAAGAAGATCACTAAATTACCTTGGGTTTCTATATATATATGTATAGAAGATAAAAACATTGTTCATTCTGGTGGTTATAACGAATTACCATACCTTGTAACAAGATGGTCTAAGGCTTCAGGCGAAGAATATGGTCGTTCACCTGCTTACAATGCACTACCAGACATCAAAACTCTGAACAAAGCAGTAGAATTAGGTCTTAAAGCATGGGCTAAAGCTATTGATCCACCACTTCTAGTAGAAGATGACGGTGTAATCGGTAAGGTTCGTACTACTCCAGCAGGTATTACTGTTGTTCGTAGAGATGGAGCTATCAAACCATTAGATACAGGTGCTAGATTTGATGTGTCTGACATGAAGGAAACAGAATTAAGAGGTGCTATTAAGCAAGCATTCTTCTCAGATCAGTTAGAACTCCAGCAAGGCCCTCAAATGACTGCTACAGAAGTGCAAGTTCGTTATGAATTGATGCAAAGATTACTTGGCCCAACACTAGGTAGATTTCAAACAGAGTTTTTAAACCCTCTTATCGAAAGATGTTTTGCTATTATGGATAGGAGTGAGAAATTCCTACCTGCTCCAGAAGCGTTAGATGGAATATCTATTGATATTGAGTATGTTGGCCCTCTAGCTCGTTCACAAAGAATGGAAGAAGCTGTAGCTGTAGAAAGATTGTATGAGATGGCTGCTAATCTTGCACAGATTGCTCCAGAAGTTATGGATAACATTGATCATGATTCTGCAATTAGATCTAGAGCTGAATTATTAGGCGTACCTAAGAACATTATGCGTGATCCTGCTGAAATTGAAGAGCAAAGAAAAGCTCAGATGGAACAACAGCAGCAAATGGCAGAAATGCAACAAGCACAACAAGGCGCAGATGTTGTATCGAAAGTTGCACCAGTAGCTGAACAGATCAATCCAGAAAATGTAGAATCTACACAAGCAGGGGTTGAGCAAATAATGCAGGCTATGCAATGAGTACAACAATAACAAAGTTAAGAAAGGATTATGCTGATTGTTTCGGATCTATCTCTGGGAATAAAGTCCTAGAAGATCTGAAGTCAGCGTATCAAATGCGAGAATCCTATGTGAAAGGTGATCCGTATGAAACCGCGAGGCGAGAGGGTGAAAGAGCTGTCTATCTTCGTATTATAAATATGTCAAATATAAAAGAGGAATAAACTATGAGTGAAATGGCCACAGAAGTAACAGACAACGCAGATGCGCCTGTTCTAAGTGACAACCAAGCAACAGATTGGAGAGAAGGGTTGTCAGATGAGTTAAGAGCAGAACCAACACTGGCAAACATTAACGATTTAGAATCAGCAGCAAAGACACTGGTTCACCAACAAAAAATGATGGGAAGTAGAATCCCACTGCCTAAAACAGATGAAGAGCGAGATGAGCTTTACACTAAGCTTGGTCGCCCTGAGAATGCAACTGATTATAAAGTTGATATTCCACAAGGATATGAACAATACTATCCTGAAGAAATGATGACTTCGTTTAAAGAAACAGGGCATCAATTAGGTTTATCACCAGAACAAATGCAAGGCTTAGTTGAATGGCAAAAAGGTTCAGTAGATTTCCAAATGAATCAAGATCAAGTATCTGGACAAGCGTTAGGAACTCAAACTGAAGAATCCTTAAAACAAGAGTTCGGTGCTAACTATGACAAGAACATGACTGCAGCAAAGAGAGCTTTGGCTGTATATGGTAATGATGCGCTATCAGAAAAACTAGCGAACCCAGCCATAGGTAATGATCCAGATTTAATCCGACTACTTGCTAATGCTGGAAAGGATATAACTGAAGATTCGGCTACCGGTACAGCTAACAACTCTCTGGTAATGAGTCCTATGGATGCTAGAATGAGAATTGATCAAATCAATAGTAATAAATCACATGCGTATTGGGATGCTACAAATCCTAAGCACATAGATGCTGTTGATGAAATGAATCAATTATTTGCAAAAGCGCATCCAGAATAAAAAAGTATGGTAAGATAATGCTCAAGCGGTGTAAAATCCGCTTGTAATCAACACCGCCCTTATGGATAACGGTAGATTAAAAGGTAGTTCTAAACTCGTTTAGCCAGCGTAATAGGCAGGACACCCGAAAGGACAATGACCGTTTTTTGTTTAATTATAAAAGGAGGACATTATGTCTACTCAAATTACGACTGCTTTTGTCGAGCAGTATAAAAGTAATGTGTTGCACCTTGCACAACAGAAAGGTTCACGATTACGCGACTCGGTTCGTTATGAATCAGTAACAGGTAAGAATCACTTTTTCGAAAGAATTGGTGCAGTTTCAGCTCAAAAGCGTACTTCACGCCACTCAGATACTCCTCGTATGGATAGTCCACATTCAAGACGTAGAGTTTCAATGGATGACTACGACTGGGCTGATTTAATCGATCAGGAAGATAAGGTTCGTATGTTAATCACTCCACAGAGCGAGTATGCAATGGCTGGTGCTAATGCAATGGGTCGCGCTATGGATACTGCAATTATTGAAGCAGCAGTTGGTAATGCCTATGGTGGCGTTGCTGGTGGTACTACTATCGCACTTCCATCTGCTCAAAAGATTGTTCACGCATCAGGTGGTTTAACAGTTGCTAAACTTCTTTCTGCTAAAGAAGTGATTGATGGTTCTGATGTAGATGCTGAAGAAGAGCGTTACTGTGTACTTTCTGCGAAGCAAGTAACTGATTTGTTAAATACTACTGAAATTAAATCTTCTGACTACAACACTGTTAAAGCGTTGGCACAAGGTCAATTAGATACTTTCTTAGGCTTTAAGTTTATCCGTTCAGAGCGTTTAGGTACTGATTCAGATGGCAACCGTCAGGTTACTGTGTACTGTAAATCAGGTCTTGGTCTAGCAATGGGTTCAGAGATTCAAACTCGCATTAGTGAGCGTGATGACAAGAACTATGCTACTCAAGTATTTTTATCAATGACAATCGGTGCTACTCGTGTTGAAGACGAGAAAGTAGTAGAGATTGCGTGTACTGAATAATATAGGAGAATAATCATGGCTGTAACTACTCAAAAAAGTACGCAAGTAACTAACTTTGATGCTAGTCCTTCTGTAAGAGAAGAAACATCTGATGTTCATGGTCGTTTACGCATTGCTGCGTTCGATCACACACAATCAGGTGCTGGTGATGCAACATCTTCTGCGGAAGTTGCGCGTTTACCTGCTGGAACTGTTCGTTTGTTAGGTGCGTTAAGTCGCGTTGAGCATAACTGGACTACTGCTAGTGCTACTATGGACATTGGCTGGGATGCTTACACAGACCTAGAAGGTGATGCTGTAGCTGCGGATGCTGATGGTATTGACAACGGTGTTTCTGTTGATACTGCTGGTGCAATGGCTGTAGGCTCTGCATTAACTGCGGATACTAAAGTATTCACTTCGCAAGGTGGCGTATCTATTAGATTAACAAGTACGGATACTGCTATCGTTTCTGGCGATACTGCATCTGGCTACTTGGTTTATGTACTAGACTAAAGTTATAAAAAAAATGAGGGTTTCCTGTAACGGGTTATCCTCACCACATTCAGGAGAAGTGATATGGCAACAGCGGTTTCCATTTGTTCAAACGCATTAAGAAAACTTGGTGACGATCCAATCACATCCCTAACTGACGATACAGAAAGAGCAAGACTCTGTAACGCATTTTACGAACCTACAAGAGATGCTGTATTAAGATCACATCCTTGGAATTTCGCAATAGAAAGACAAGAGCTAAGTAAGTTAGTTGCAGCACCTGCATTTGACTACGCTTATCAATATACTCTTCCAACCAGTCCTTATTGCCTTCGTGTTCTCAAAATGGAATATGATGAGTACATCTTTAAGATTGAAGGAAGAAAGTTATTATCAGATGAAGGAACTGCAAAGATTCTTTACATTGCACAAGTAACAGATACAGCACAATTCGATCCAATCTTCACAGAAGTATTGACAGCTAGATTAGCTGCTGAATTAGCATACTCAATAACAGGAAGCAATAGCCTTTCTAAACAAATGTGGGAGCTATATGAAATCAAAGTCGCAGAAGCTAGATCTATTGATGGATTGGAGGGTTTTATTGATGGTCTAGTATCTGATACATTTACATCATTTAGGGGTTAAATGGCTAGAGTACATCCATTTCAGTCTAACTTCACAGCTGGGGAGTTAAGTCCTCGTCTTGAAGGACAAATAGACTTTAAGAAATATTTTAACGGTTGTAGTGAACTAACCAACATGATTGTATATCCTCATGGTGGCGCTACTAGACGAGGAGGAACTCACTTTGTTTCTGAGGTTAAGGATTCGACTAAAGAAGTAAGGCTTATTCCTTTCGAGTTCAATGTAACTCAATCCTATGTACTAGAGTTTGGTGACACTTATATTCGTTTCTATAAAGACAACGGTCAGATTCAATCTGGCGGTTCTGCTTATGAAATATCAACACCTTATTTAGAGGCTGAACTAACAGAACTACACTTTGCACAATCAGCAGATGTTATGTATATCTGTCATAGTGGCCATGCACCTAGAAAGCTATCTCGTACAGGTCATACATCTTGGACATTAAGTACACCTACATTCACATGGGCTGGTTCAACACCTTGGACAAGTAGTAATGGCTATCCTAGAACAGTATCGTTTTATGAACAGAGATTATTCTTTGCTGGTAGCTCTACCTATCCACAAACAATATGGGGTTCTCAAACAGCTGACTATGAGAACTTTGATCAAGGTACAGGCTTGGCAGATGAGTCAATGGAATATGCTATTGCTACTAATAAAGTCAATGTAATAAGATGGTTACAACCAAGTAGAGATCTCATTGTTGGAACAGCAGGTGGTGAATTTAAAGTAGGCCGCCCACAGGGAGAGCCTTTAACACCATCTAATGTAATGGTTACTCAGCAGACTACTTACGGTAGTTGGACTATCCCACCTATCCAGATTGGTAACGCTATTCTATTTGCACAGAGAGCTAGAAGAAAGATTAGAGAGTTCTCTTATCAATTTCAGAGTGATGCTTATATTGCTCCAGATATGACTTTGTTATCAGAGCATATAACAGCAGGCTACCTTAAAGACATGGACTATCAACAAGAGCCAGATTCAGTTATTTGGGCGTGTACTGCAGATGGCAAGATGTTAAGTCTGACTTATGAAAGACCTGAAGAAGTAATTGCTTGGGCGGAACATGAGATTGGTGGTACTAGCGTTGAAGTTGAGAGTGTTTCAGTAATAACTAATACAACTCAGGATCAATTATGGGTAGCAGTTAAAAGAACTGTCAATGGATCAGTAGTAAGGCATATTGAATATCTAGACCCAGACATAAATGTAGATTCAGGTATCACAGGCACTGTATCAACCGCTACAACCTCTGTAAGTGGACTTTCTCACTTAGAAGGGGAAACGGTCAAGTTAGTTATAAATGACTCTGTATTCCCAGATAAAGTAGTTTCAAGTGGTGCTATATCTATATCAGTACCTACTGGTTGGACTAATGTAGATATTCAAGTAGGATTAGGATATACATCAACTTTAAAGACTATGCGTGTTGAGTCAGGTTCTCAAGCAGGTAAAGCACAAGGATTAAAGAAACGATGGAATGAGGTTAAGGTTAGATTGCTCAATACAACAGGTGTCAAGATTAATGATGACCAACTTCCATTTAGAACATCATCAACTCCTATGAGTTCAGGTATCGGTTTATTCACAGGTGATAAACGAGTTACTAATCTTGGTTGGGATAGAGATGGTATTATTGAAATCAAACAAGAACAACCTTTACCATTAACGGTACTAGGTATTCATGGAACATTAACGGTGAGTGATTAATATGTCAGTAGCAGCAGCAGCAGCAGTAGCAGCAATATCAGTAGCAGGCGGAGTCATTGGCGCAAGAGGTGCTATTGAGTCTGGAAATGCAGCATACAAGATGGGTCAAGTTGAATATGGCGAAACCTTAAACGCTTATCATTATAAAAGAAAGGCAATGCACAGGCAGGCTATTGAAGCTATCCACATGCAGGTTGCACAGTGGGGTGGTAGCGGAGCATCAGCTGGCGTAGGATCAGCTGAACTAAATGTATTAAAATCTATTAATGATTTACAAGAAGATACAAGAGAAAATTTAAGAACATCTAGGTCAGAAGCATGGAAACATTGGATGGCAGGATCACAGCAATTAACAGCATCAAGGTATCAAGCTACAGGTTCTTTACTGTCAGGAATTACTGGTGCAGCCACAAGTTATAAGGCAATGAAATGAGTTTAAAATATGGCAATTAAAATAGCATCAAGAAAGACTATTGGATTAGGCAATACAACACCTGTTTCTGGAAGCACGAAATGGCTTAGTGCTGCAGCAGCCGGTGGTAAAGGCGCACAAGATTTAGGTAATCAACTTGTATCAGCATCACAAAGAATAGCATCTGCATTCTCTGAGAGTCTTGATAAGCAAGAAAAGACTAATCAGTTAAATAGTGCATTAGGAAATTTTCGTACCTTTGAGCAAGGTGGTGCAGAAGATAATGGTAAATATGGAAACAACTCTCCTTATGGAGTAATCAATAGCGCATCATTCGGAACTTACGATCCGGAAACTAACATGATGTCTAATGAGGTTGATACTAAGAATATACATGGATCGGTTGGAGCTATGTATGACCAGTACAAGACTGATTCAATAGACGGAATAGAAGATGATTTTGTAAGATCGAATATGGAAAAGCAGTGGGCTATATCAAGAGCCACCGCTATGAACCATGCTTACAATCAAGGTTTAAAGTATCAACAAGGTATCAATACTACTGCATATTTAGGAGATTTATCTGAAACTTTAAAAAGACTTGGCGGTGGCTCTTCAATACAAATTGAAGAAGCTTACGCAGATGGTAAAGCTATGTTATCTCAGTGGGGTGCTTTCCCAAATCTAAATCCACAAGGGGCAAACCAATTCAAAACACAGTATGATGCTGCCTATACAAAGCAAAGGGCTTTCAGAGCAGTAACCTTTGACAACTTAGGTTTTGATAATCCTGAAATTGGTGTTACAGAAGATGGTATTCCAACTACTACTACAACCGAACAGTACAATACCGCTATATCATTATTAAGCCATGATTGGACAGTTTTAGATAGCCCAAGCTACACAGAAGAAAAGAAGCAACAAATTATTGACGCAGTAATGGCACTAGATGATGGTGATGTTACAAAGATAGATGGTCAAAGAGCAGCATTAATTCAGAAGTTTGAAAGAGATCGTAGCATCCGTAAAGGAGTAATTGATAGCAACAATAATATTATAGTTACAGGTGTTATATCAGAATTGAATGGATTAAGAAACACAGGAACTTTAACTCTAGAGAAGCTACAAGAGATATGGCCTGATCCTAGTGAGAAAGATCAGTCGTTGTATAATGTGTTTGCAAATCAAACTATAGGTAAGACTAAGACTGATTTTACTGGCCCAGAGTTATTGAAGTTTAGAAATCTAAAGCTAGATATTCAAGAAGGTAAAAGCGAAGATCCTGTAATACAAGATATTATTGACTTGTTTATGAGTGATCCAGAAAAGGCTAAAGTTGAGTTTATGCGTTATGTATCTAGTAAATTCCCACTTATACCTGACAAGCATTGGAATCCTATCAATTCATTCTTAAAAGATACAAGCAAAGATTGGAAGGTTTCTAAATTAAAAGCTAGGGCACTTAAACGTGCAGAAAACTCATTAATATTACAGATTCTAAACCCTGCTGAACACAGAAAGTTAGTGTTAAATAATGCTAATTCAGAAGAGTTTTTGGCATCTGTTATTGCTAATGGCGATAAAACAAGTATTACTGAAGCTAGAAATCAGGTTCAAAATCTAATGATGAACTTTGAAGAGGTTTTAGAGCAGACTCTAATAGAAAAGAAGAAGCTAGACGGAACTTCATTTGAAGCTATGTTAAATGCTCCACTATATAAGATGGATGAGAATGGCCAAAAGGTAGGCGTTCCGGGATATGAGAACCCTAATTACATAGTTCACAGATTGATTAAGGATCAGCAAGGATCAGTAGGCACATCTGTCCTATCCAAGATTAAACAGAAAATAACACAGCAGCAAGTAGATAAGCAGAACGAGATTGACAATGCTCAAAAAATGGTTGTGTATTCTAGTGAAGAAATAACTAACAAGCTTACAGACTGGTCTATTGATAATGGATGGGATAAATCACTAACTGCTAATCAGCTTAATATTGAGTTTGATGATGGATCTACATTCTCAATGCCCCTACCAGAGGGAATGAGCCAAGAAGAAGGTTCTATGCTTTATTACTCTAAGATTGCACAAATGCAGAAAGGAGATCCTAATCTAGTTGTAAATATTCCGGCAGACTCACCTATTCCGGCAGGTTGGACTTCAAGATTAGAACCTATTGAACATCAGAAGGCTAGACAAGCTGCACTAGCAAATGGAAACTTTGATCAGTATCTACAAGCCGATAATCTAACAGACAAAATGGATCAAGATGTTCTTCATATAGACAGACAGATTCAAAAGCTTTCTGATGAAAAATCAGCAGTAGATAATCATATAGCTGAATCTGGCGATAAGGATGTTAGCATTTGGGAAACATCATCAGCTGAACTAGAAATACAGATTGCCGAGTTGGAAATGAAAAGATATGATGCACAGATAGGTATTGTTAGAAGTGAGATTGAAGCAGAAGAAGCAGGATTAACTGAAATTGAAAAACAGATTGCTGCTAAAGAATCAACTATAAAAGATATTGAAGCTAAGAACGCTGCAGAAGAACAAGCAAGGATTGAAGAAGAAGGTAGATCTATGGTGTTAAAAGCAATAGATGCAACATCTGATGCAATGATAGATTTTGCACAAGGATTAACAAACCTATATGTTGGTAGTTTTGTAGATAGTTCCAATATTAGAAAGTGGATAGAAGAAAAAGTTACTATTGTTGATTATTTGAACAACACATCAAGTATTGATTATTCTACTTATGATGCATGGCATGAAACAGGTATTGCAGAATGGAAAGCCCATCCTAAACCAACAAAAGAACTATATAAAAAGTATAAAGCTGCTCATGATAAAGCAGAGAAAAGAGATGATAGACTATTAAAAATGCTTGAAAATGTATATGAGAGAAGAGGTTTATGAAATCACAATTCTTAATTGATAGGTTATCAGACGGTTACACATCTGAACAAGCAAGAACATCATTTTTAAATAAACGCAATGAACTTCTTGGATTGGGAAGGACTGATGCTGAGATCAATACTGAGCTAGGTGTTTCATTAAATCCTGTAATGTCTTATGGATCTGGATATAGCAGCATTATAAGTCAAGGCGATACAGGCTACAGCAAACCAACAGAAGTATTAGGCGAAGTAGGTGTGTTTAATTGGGATAAAGAGGCTGTTAGAGATGGTAGCACACAATATCCCAAGTTCGCATTTGAAACGGATACTGGTACAAAATATCATCAGATAGCTACAACTGCACAAGGCGGCAGGTGGGAGAACATGCTTAAAGCTGAAGATAATTACAATAAATATTTACAGTGGAATAAAGAAGATGTAAGTGCTGATCTATTTGATGTATGGTCTAATAAGCCAGATATAGCTACTGAAATTGCACAAATGGTTGATGCTGGGCTAACTTGGGATCAAGCAAAAGATCGTTTACAGTTCTTTGATACTTCTAGACAAAAGAATCTAGCTGATGGTGATCAGGATGAAATCTATGGCAACCCAGAGATCATTCCAGAAGGTTTTGTTAGAATGCGTATAGATGTTGAAAGCTGGAATATAGAAGAAGATACTCCAGTTTATTCAATCAATCCAGAGTATCAAGTTGTTCCTACTGAATTTGAAGAAGCAACTCTAAGTCGTAGTAGGGAGTGGGCGAGAAATAATCAGTGGTATTGGAGCGAAGAAGATCAGAGGCGTAAACCACCTATTGATATGAATCCTGATGAATATGAGTGGGATTGGTATAATACTATTGAGCATGGAGTACAACAATCTGTTTTTGCTATGGGCGTTAAATTCCATAGTATTCAAGAGGGTGAAACTCTAACTTTGAAAGAACTACTTGGTGAATCTATTTATTTAGAAGAGCAGCCAATGATGAAGCAGCTTGTATATGCTGCCGCTGGAATACTACCAGATACTCCTATTTATTGGGCTGGTTGTAAAGCCGGCACTGCAGTAGGTGCAGCTGTAGGTTCAGCAGTTCCAGCAGCAGGTACTGCGAGTGGTGCTACGGTTGGTTGTTTTGCAGGCATGTTTGGTGTTCATGGTGCTATTCGTAGTATTTATGACGATCTATTACAGAATGCAACGGATGTAGAGAACGAACAAGATTTCATGAAGTATTTGACTAACGCTATTCGTGAATTTGGTGCGGAAGCTGTTATTGGTGCTATTACTGGTGTTGCTAGTGCAACATTCACTAAGATGGCAATGAACTCTAAAAATCCGTTTATTAGATCTATCATTAAAGGCACTACAGGTAAGACTGGCAAGCAATATGGAGTAAATTCTGCAAGGTTATTAACTGAAGCTATAGCAATGACAGAAGCTTCGCATCTTGATCCTTTTAGAAACATCTTAGATCTAACACTACCAGATAGTATTTTCCCAACTACACAGGAATTTTTACACAGTATAGCTGTCTTATCTATATTACATGCCTCTAATACTGGTATATCTAAGATGACTGCACCTATCAAACTAAGAGTTGGAACTACAGATTTCGCAGTATATAACAGATTAAAGAAGATATTTGTTCAATTTGGTATTAGATCTAACACATTCACTAGCTATTTAAAAGACAATCCAGAGATTGCAAAAGGCATTATTGAGGCTATGCGTGCAACACCTAGAATAAAGAACGGTAAATATTTCTACGATCTTCCTAAAGAAATTCAAGCATCTTTACATGCTATTATTATTCAAGGTCAGAAATCAACTGCTAAACACACTACTACTGATGGCATATACAGAGCCTCTCAATACACCTATCAGCATGACAGATCTACTGGTGGCCAAAAGATTGAACTAACACACGCTGAACATGCTACAGCACAGGCAAAAGAAGGAACTCCAGTAGTACAAAATATTAGAGTAACTCTTCGCAGGGCTAGAGATAAAGGTATCAATGCTTGGGAGATTGAAAAGCTTGATGGTGAAATATCTACTGATGGATTAAAGCACATGGTAGAAATGTTTGTAGATAAGGGCAACGATATTCATATTGGTAAGGGAGTTGAAGTGCCAAGTGATTTAAGGCTTATTATTGAGGATATGACCGCTAAAAGAATAGAAAAGCCTGAAGAAGAAATTAAAGATTTAACTCAGTTAGATATAGATCTGTTGCAAATTGATGACATGATTAGAGCTAAAGGTCTTGAAGCTAAAGAAGTAGGTGGTGGTAAAGAGGCACAAGAATTAGTTATCGAATCTCTCCAATCCATGAAAGAATTGATTTACGGTGAGTCTATAGAGGCATCTAGTATCAAGGCTAAAGAGCTTATTGAGAAAAGAACACTGGATCTATTGCGACAAACTTCAGAGAAAGAGTACGATAATAACGGTGGTTTCCATCTACCTGAATATCTGATAGCAACAAATCAAATTAAACTTAAAGGTAATCATGAGTTCTCTTCTATTGAAGAAGTACATTTGCCTAGAGTTGAAGAAATTAGAAAGAATAATGACGAAGGATGGACTATTGTTTCTCATTCATCTAGAAGATCTGATCTAACAAGTTTTGACACAAGATCAGAATACTTACTTCATATAGGTGATGATGCACAAGCTGCAGCAAGACTAGATAATCCTTTCATTTATAGAGTTTTATCTAAGATTAGTAACCCTTTAGTTATTAAATCAGAGCAATTAGCAAATGGTTTAGAGGATTGGCGTGGTATTGCTCATTATCTTCAGAGTAAGGGTGTAGATATTATGACCAGAGATGAAGCACAAGATATAGCTAGAAAAAGAGTAGGAAGCACAACATACTCTAATCAGAATATGGCTATTAGGGCTTTCCTTATGGAGAGAGGTTATGATGCTATCTATTACAGAAACGAGATTGAAGATGTATCTGGTGATAAAAAGTCTAGAGATTCAGCAGTATTATTAGATATGAGCAAGGTTAAGATATTAGGTGTCATGAAGAAAGAATATGATGCTAATGGAAACCTAAAACTTAACTTCACAAAAGAACTAGCTAACGCTAAAGCACTAAACTTAGCAAGCACACAATCATTTAATCTTGGATTGGTTAGAGATGCAGAGCGTTATAACAGAATGCTAGAGTTACCTGACATTGTGGAGCTAGGTAGATTAATGATGGATGGTAAGTTTGCTGTAGTAACTAACAAGCTACCAGAAGGTGTTAGAGGTCGTGCTATTGTTCATGAGGGTGCTGAATTAAGAGCAGCTATTAAGATCAATGCTGAACTAGGTAAAGATACAGCACAGCTAATGGCTACATTAATGCATGAGATTGGACATGTTGTTGATTACATATCGAAAGAAGGTGATCATACTATGGCCAGAGGCAATATCATTGGTCGTATTGCAAGTCTTAAAAAGCACTTTGGTAAATATTATGAAGGTACTCCAAGTGGAGAGAAGCCACTAACTAAAGGTGAGATTAAAGACCTGAAGAAAGAGGCTAGAAGATTAGTTAATGAAACTGTAAAAGACCTATCCAACATAAAAGAGATTAAAGACTTAGGCATTACTCCACAAGAAATTAAAGACATCTTCACAGGTGTAATGAAGCGTGCTGAAGTAGATCCTAGTTTATATCTGTTTATTCAAAAAGCACATAAAAAGCTCAAGAAGGATATTACTAGAGCAGCTATGAGAGGACAAATACATCCTGAGATTGTTAAGATACTTGACTCTAGTGCTAAAACAAATGCAACGCCTAAGCATTCAGCTGATAAGATCAAGGCTAAGTTTAAGGAAATATTTGAGGCAGAAGTTACTCGTAGAAAGCTATTATCACAAGATTTAATTCATCAAGAGCTTTATGAGTTGTCAAAAGAATGGCGACCTTTCAATGAAGAAACAGCAAGTAAAAAGTTCCTTACTTATCGTAAAAGTTCTAAGGAGATATTTGCTGATTTTATAAGTGCTTTAGTTGTAAATCCGTTTTTCACCAAAAAGAAAGCTCCTAATGCTTATGCTGGCTTTATGAACTGGCTGCATGAGGGGCATCCTAAATTCAGAGAAAACTGGTTCAAACTACAAGATGCTCTTAATACTCCGAATGGTGGTAGAAAAGATTTAAGCTTGCGTATTCTTGCAGGTATGCGTGATGGTGATTTAAAGCGTATTGAAATGATGGAACATGATCTAGATCCAAAAGAGGGATCTAATACTATGAAGTATAAGTTGTATGATGAATACTTTGCTATTACTAGAGATCAAAATCTGTACGAAGAAAGAACTGGAAAAACATGGAAAGAGGGTGAAGATCCAACTCTAGGTGTAGAGAAGATGCTTTATAACAAATCTGCTCATGAAGAATATATCTTTGATTTACAGTACATGGTTAGAGAGTTTTCTAAAGATATGGAGATACCACAAGAGAATATTGAGTTATACCTATTCTTCAGACGAATTGCATTAGGTGATCGTTCAGAACTTATTAACCCTTTTGGTGTGGATAGGAAGATTGCTGCTGAAGAGATGGCAACATTAGAAACACAACATCCAGAACTAAGAGATGTAGCAGAACAATTCTGGCTGGTTAGACAAAAGAACTTTATTAAAGAAGTACAAGAATCCGATATGTTTGATGCTAAGTTAAAGCAGAAGATTATCGAGAATAAAGATTATGTTAAGTTTAATGTGGTAGAACACATGGATGCTCGCTACGGTAAAGGCATGGGTGCTAAGTTGATCGGCCAGATTGGTACATTCAAAGGTGTTGAAAGCCCATTAACCGCTACTGTATTTAGTGATCTATCTATTATTGATGCAATAGTAAAGAACAAGGCTATTGATAATACGATTAAGATGTATGAAGAGGCTTTAAAAACAGCACCAAAAATGTTTCACTTTGAGAAAGCAGAATATGAAACTGTAATGCTTAATGGCTTTGCTATTGAAAGACCTGTTGAGCCTCATGGTGAAAAGTACAAAGGCAAGAATCTAGAACTACTGATGGTTATGCGTAAAGGCAAACTAAAAGGATTCTATGTTGATAAGTGGGTAGCTAAAGCATTTAAAGAAAGCGCTATTGACAGGTATAAGGCTTGGGCGTGGGTTCAGAATATGAATGCATACTTCAGAGAGGTCTATACCGTATCAAATCCGGGATTCATGTTATTCAATGCTGCGCGTGACTTCCAAAGAACTGTTAAGAATTTGCCTAGTCGTGGTTGGTATGATGAAATCCCTCTAGTTAAGTGGGCTTCTTATCTTCCGTTCTGGGCTAAAGGCGGTGTTGATGGTGTTCATAGATATTTTGGTGTACCCAATCAAGTAATTAGTAACATGAGAAGTGGTAGATCTCTAATCTCAGTGGCAGAACCTTGGGGTGAGCCTTCTGATGTTATGGCTATGGAAAGAAGAATAGCACAATTCAGTCAATCTAAAACATCATGGAATGAGTATATACATCATCCTATTAGAACAATGATTGATGGTATTAGAATATTTGGACAGTTTGTTGAAACACAGAATAAAGCTGGTGGTCAAAGATGGATGGAAAGATACTTCCCAGAGTTATCTAAAGAAAGAATCGCCCACATTGTAAGAGTACAGTTAGGATCTCCTGCTTTTCTTAGAAAGGGTGAAGCGTTCTCAGTTTATAACAACTTATTCATGTTCTCTAATGCTATGAAAGAGGGTTGGAGAGGTGATTGGGAATCATTCAGAAGAGATCCTTTGACTGGCAAGAAGTCATCTAAGAGATCTGCTGAGTATTTAAACTCAACATTCCAACAAGTTTTTGCAACTAAAGCTTTGATGTTTGCTATGGCTCAAGGCTTAGTAGGATTAACAGATGAAGATAAAGCCAAGAACGCAACAATCATGGGAATGACATCAAACTATATTAAGACTAACTATATTGTTATACCGTTAGATCTTGTTGAGGTTCAAGGCCCAGACGGAGAGAGCTGGGTACAAAAAGGAATAATACTAACTATTCCTCTAGATGAAACAGCTAGATTTATCAGTGGTAATGTATGGCAAATGTTTACTAATTCCCCTATGGCTCATCCAGCCACAAGAACTGGAGAGTTTGGTGAAGGACTAATGGACTATGCTGCAGGACAAACTCCATCTTTCTCGCCACTATTTAAGATGTTACAACAAGCTGGTGATTACTATGTTGGTAACGGAAACCCTTATGATTACTTTAGAGAAGAGAATGTAATTAGTGAGCAAGCACAAAAAGCTGGTGGTGAAGCTAGATCAACAGAGTGGCAAGATAACATCTGGAGCAGTATGGGTGGTCGTATATTCTATAAAGATACTCCTGACTGGGTTAGAAATGTTATGGGTTATGAGAATAGAATCGACCTAGGTGAATTATCTAATCTTGGTAAGGAAGATGTAAACAATAAACTATTAACCTTCATAAAAGAAAATAACGATTTGCCTTTCATGGAGAACATCCTAGGAAGATGGTTAAGAGTAGTTGATTCAGGAGATATGCCACATGCTTTAGGAACTATGAAGAATGAAGCTATGTACTCACAAGAGAATATAGATATTAATAGTGCTATCAGTAAGATGCTAACTGGTCATGGTGATCAGATTAATGAAAGAGAAGCTATAGCACTCCAATCCAAGAAAGGAAAAGATATTCTTAGCAGATCAAGTAACATGATGCGTAGATATGGATCAAATGCTTGGATGCATGAGTTTAGATCTGCAAACGGTGATAAGAGAAAAGAAGCTGACATTCTAGCAGCAGCATTGAAGTTGAAGAATGCTACTGGAGATTTGAATGCTAAACAGTTTTTAGATACTTATTACGAGAAAGGAATAAAGGGAATGAAAAAGGATATGGGAAGAAGCGGAGCAATGCCGAATTTCCCTAATATTCAATAGATATTTTGTTATAATCATGAACAATTAGAGGTTAAAAATGGCAGTATCAAGCACAACAAGTAAAGTAAGTTATTCAGCGTCATCGTCACAGACCGTATTTGCGTACACATTTAAGATATTCGCAGATGCAGATTTGAAGGTTTATG
>Ga0233447_1000750_pt1 | contig 32779 bp, 36 predicted proteins | sample SI_124_October20_3_FD_183014 | JGI IMG/M metagenome (GOLD analysis project Ga0233447, IMG submission 183014) | Seawater microbial communities from Saanich Inlet, British Columbia, Canada - SI_124_October2016_135_MG | ecosystem: Environmental > Aquatic > Marine > Inlet | place: Canada: British...
AATTTCAAAATTAGAAAGACGATATGATAAAGCAGCTCAGGCAAAAATTGATATTATTTCTGATAAAGATAATTTTGTAGTAAATGATCCTATTCGTGATTTGAATGGAAGCTTTAGAACCATTTCAGTAAAACCTATTGATGTTTCAAAATTTGCAAAAACATTTTTTGAAACTGAGTATCAAATTTTTATGTCAGCTACAATTGACAAAAATACTTTTTGTGAAAATATGGGATTCGAAAAAGACGATGTTGCTTTTGTTGACACCCCAAAATCACCATTTCCAATTGACCATCGAAGTATTGATCTTTTAAATATTAAACGACTTAGTTATGGTTCTACTGAAGATGATGAAATAGAAGTTATCAAAACAATTGATAGAATTTTAGATGAACATTCAACTGTGAGGGGATTAATTTTAACATCATCTATTCCACGATGTCAAAAAATTCTCAGATACCTTTCTCCAAAAAATACCCGACGTATTCGAATTTGTCATAGTAAAAATAAGGATGGAAAAACTCAGGATGAAGTAATTTCTGAACATGCATCTGATCCTACAGGAGTGTTACTATCCTCCTCACTTTGGGAGGGCGTTGATCTAAAAGATGATTTATCTCGATTCCAAATTATTGCCAAGGTCCCATATCCAAATTATAAAGAAAAACGTACAAAAGCAAAAATGGATAAATTTCCTACTTGGTATACTTCACAAACATTAACTAAATTATTGCAAGGATTTGGTCGTTCTATTAGAAGTAATGATGATTGGGCCAAGACATATGTTTTAGATTCTGCAGTAAATAACGTCTTTTTCAAAGCCCAGCAAATGATTCCAAAGGCATACCATGATGTTTTAGGCATGGAAAATATTTAGTTTATTTTGAATAGATTGATTTACCATTATGAAATTAGTAAAAACATATTTCTTGTAATTATTTGATGATTAACTAATGGGTGCCAAAAGTCTTTCAATAAATATCGGTATTGGTATTTTTGTTATGATTTTGTGGATGTTTGTAATTAGTCCTGAATTAAAAACTACACATGAACTCATTGAACTAAATGCTGAAAATACTGGATTTATACAAATTTCAGATAATGTTGGTGATCCTCTTTCTGAACCCATTAAAATGGAGTTTTTCTGGACAAAAAAAATTACTGAAGAAAATGGAAATGAGATAATGATTCATACTGTATATGATTATAGGGATATGAATACAGATGAAAGTTTTTGGACAGTTGAACTAGATGAATTAGTAGATAAAAAAACTAAAAGATATCTTGAGAAACCCGGATTTTTTGCATTTCCTACAAATCTAGAGAAAAAAGACTATGATGTTTATGATGTAGGCGGTTCTATAATGCCTTACAAATTTGAAGGCGTAGAAGAATTGGATGGTTTGGATGTTTTCAAATTTTCTGGAACTGTAACTTTTGATATTTCATCTGAATATCCTGATTTTGGCGAAGAAATTTTTGAAGATTATTCTGCTGTAAATCTAATTGAACCAATTACTGGAATAGATGTATCATTTTCCGAAAAATTTACTGATTATGCAGTAATTAATGGGGAAAAAATTCCTGTTTTAGATGCATGGGATGAACCTACTGCTTTTTCAGAATCTGTTTTAATCAAAAAAGCAAAAGATCTGATCATTCTATATTCAATATATGATAAAATTGTCCCAATTATTATTTCACTATTTGTTTTAGCAATAATCATTGCCGTAGAAATAATTCTAAAACTTCGTAAAAATTTACTTGTACAACAGGAATCTAAAATTAAAAATGAACGATTAGTTACAATTGGAGAATTAGCAGCAAGAATTGCACACGATATTAGAAATCCCCTGACTATTATCAAAAACTGTAATGATACCTTGAATTTTGTTAAAGATGATTCAGTAAAATTTCAAAAAAATTTAGAACGAACTGAACGGGCAATTAATAGAATCACTCATCAAGTTGAAGGAATTATGGATTTTGTTAGATATTCTCCATTGGATTTAGTTCAATGTTCATTGTTGGAAATTTGTAAATCTGCATTAATGGGCATTCCACTTGAAGACGAAATAAAAATAAATCTCCCTACAAATGATGTGAATGTTTTAGGAGATAAAGTGAAATTAGAATCATTAATGTATAATTTAATTATTAATGCTGTTCAATCTACGAATAATCAAGAACTCATAACTATTAGATTTACAGAATCAACTGATACAGTTACTATAGATGTTGAGGATCAAGGTACGCCAATTCCCGATGATATTAAAGAAAAAATATTTGAGCCTCTATTTACCACAAAACAATCAGGAACAGGGTTGGGCCTTGTAAGTTGTAAAAATATTGTTGAGCAACATAAGGGAACTATTTCTGTAAGAAATGACCCTGTAACTTTTACAATAGTTTTACCATTGAATGTCAGTTTAGATGTTGATTTTAAAATTAAATAATCAAATTTGAGAACAAAATTTAATCAATATTTGGGTACAATGATTATTTTGAATTAACCTTTAGTAGATAACAGTAATTCGATATAGCATAATTTGTTTTCTTTCCTGTTATCTCTATGAATAATCTATGATCGCGATCTATAAAGCTTGTGGACAAATTGTTCATTACTATGGATTTGGTATAGTAATTGCCCCATTGGCAGCAGATCCTACTAGTGTTGCATATTTTGCAAGAGCTCCTGTAGTGTAGTTTGGTTCTGGTTTTCTCCATTGTTGTTTTCTTTTCTCCAATTCTTCAGATGATACATGAAGATCAATTGAATTAGTTTCAGTATCTATTGTAATTTCATCCCCATTTTTTACAAGTGCAATAGGTCCGCCAACATATGCTTCTGGTGCAACATGTCCTACCATGAATCCTCGTGTTCCTCCTGAAAATCTACCATCAGTAACCATTGCAACTTTTTTACCTAATCCTTGTCCTACAAGTGCTGCCGTAGTTGCAAGCATTTCTCTCATACCTGGACCGCCTTTGGGACCTTCATATCTGATAACGACTACATCACCTTCATCAATTTCACCTTTGGATACTGAATCAAATGCATATTCCTCTCTGTCATAGACACGAGCTTTTCCAGTAAATTTAGTCATCTCTACACCTGCTGTTTTAATTACTGCACCTTCGGGAGCAAGACTTCCTTTGAGAATTACTGCAGTTCCTACTGCATGAATTGGATTTTCAACTGATCTTACAATTTGTTGATCTGTTTGTGGAATGTTCCAAGAATTTAGATTCTCTTTGATAGTTTTTCCAGTTACTGTCATACAATTTTCATGTAGTAATCCTTTATCCAATAATTTCTTTAAGACAAATGGTATTCCTCCAATTTTATCTAGGGAATTCATCACATAATTTCCACCTGGTTTCATGTCAGCCAAGTGAGGAGTTTTTTTCCTTACTCTTTCAAAATCATCATATGTCAAATCAATATCTACTTCATTTGCAAGTGCAAGTAAATGTAAAATACCATTAGTTGATCCTCCTACAGAATTTAACATTGTAATTGCATTTTCAAATGCTTCAAATGTTAGAATTTCTTTAGGTCTAATATTCATCTTCAATAAATTGGCACATGCAACACCAGAATCATATACCATTTTTTCTCGTCTTTCATCTTCCGCTGGTGGACTAGCACTACCTGGCAATGCAAGACCTATTGCTTCTGAAATTGATGCCATTGTATTTGCAGTAAACATTCCTCCACAAGATCCTTCATTTGGACATGCAGTATTTTCAATATTTTTTAATCCTTCAAGAGATAATTGACCTGCATCATATGCTCCAACTGCTTCATACACATCAACTACAGTTAGTTCTTTACCTTCTAACATTCCTGGCATTATGGTTCCACCGTAAACAAAAACTGATGGAATGTTTAATCTGGCCATTGCCATCATAGTTCCTGGTAAACTTTTGTCACATCCTGCAATTCCTACTAGAGCATCATACTGATGTGCTCTTACCATTAATTCAATTGAATCAGCAATAACTTCACGAGAAATCAATGATGACTTCATACCTTCATGACCCATTGCAATTCCGTCACTTACTGCTATAGTTGAAAATTCTCTAGGCGTGGCCCCTGTATTAGAAACTCCTTCTTTTGCTTTTAGTGCTAATCTTGGAAGGTGAATATTACAAGGTGTTGCCTCATTTCCTGTGTGGCATACGCCGATAAACTGTTTTGATAAATCCTCATCACTTAGCCCCATAGCTTTGTACATTGCTCTTTGTGGGGCTCTACTGGTTCCTTCTACAACATTTTTACTAGAAATTTCCATTATGTGTTGATTCATTGTTGCTATAATTTAGACATATTGTCTATTTTCTAGTATACTTGTTCAATATTGATTAAAAATACTTGATTTTTAAAATTAATTTTAATAAAATTTTTTCTAGTCTAAATTTGATTTTATTGATGGTAAAATTATTGTAAAAGTTGTAGGATCATTACTAGCTGAAATAGTTCCATTATGTTGTTCAACAATTTTTTTACAACTGGCAAGACCTAATCCTGTTCCATGTTGTTTTGTTGTAATTAATGGTTCGAAAATTGACTTTAAATAATTTTTAGGAATACTATCTCCATCATCTGAAACTGTAATTACTATTTTATTTTTTGATTCTTCAAATGATTTGATTGTAATTATCCCATTTGACTTAAATTTTTGAATGGCATTAATAATTAAATTATAAAATAATGATTCCAATTTTATTTTATCACAGTAAACAAAAATGTCTTTTGTAGGTAGAATAATTTTTACTTTTTCATTTACTTGAATTCCCATTATTGCAGATTCAATTATTTTTAATAATGATAATTGATTCATTTCTAATGGGGAATCTTTGAGAAAACCCATTACTCCATCAATTTGATGAGCAATTCTATCTACTGCTCGATCACATCTGTCAATTGTATTATTTATCTTCTCAGGTTCATTTTTTAATAATTTTAAATTTCCTAAGGAATTTTTAATCACACTTAGCGGATTTCTAATATCATGTGCAATTCTTGCAGACAGTTCACCAATTGCCGATAATCTTTCTTTTTCTAATAATTTTCTTGATAACTCTTTTTGATGTGTAATATCGTTTCTTATTGCCACGTACTCGTAAATTTTTCCATTTTTATCTGAAAATGGAACGATAGTAGTTGAATTCCAAAACAATGTTCCATCTTTTGCTTTATTACAAATTTCTCCTTGCCAGACTGCCCCTGATGAAATTATCTTCCACAAATCGTCATAAAATTTTGGAGGATGTATGTCAGATCTGACTATACTTTGATCAGTGCCGATAAGTTCTTCTTTAGAATACTGTGAAATTTTACAGAATTTATCATTTACATAAGTCACTATTCTATTTGGATCAATTATACTTACAATTGCTGATGCGTCAAGAGCATTTCTTAAATTTTGTTGTAAAGATAACTGCGATTCAATGTCTGTATTCTTTTTTAGATGCTCTATCATAGTATCAAAAGAATTTGATAGTTGGCCCATCTCATCATTTGAATTTATTTTACTTTTAACATCTAAATTTCCTTGGACTACTTGACTTGATATGTTTTGAAGTTTTTTGATTGGATTAATTATTGATTTTGAAATTACAAATCCCAACACAAGTGCTCCTACAATTATTGTAATTATTGTTACAATCATTGTTATTCTCCAAGAATTTGTATTTTCAAATGATGCCTCTAGGGATGCATCCACCTCTTTTGTAGATTCAATCATTAGTGCTGTGTATTCTAAATTCCTACTTTCGAGATATTTTGAAAGACTATTTTGATATTTTTTTTTATGTTCCCAATACTTTTCAGACTCTAAAATAGTAATAGCACTTTCAGAATCCTTGCTTTCTACAAATTTAATTGCCTTTAATTCCATTTCAACTAAATTGTCATTTGCTTCGCCTACTTCCATGAAGAATTCTTTCTCTATGTTAGTACCAAGCAATAACACTATGGATAATTCTTTACTTAGAAGCGGTTCTATTTCATTATATTGTAATTTCCATTTTTCGTTTTCTGTAAATGCATAATTTCTAGCAGCCTGGGTTAACACTTCATCATAATATTTTATATTAATTGCATATGATAACAAATTCTGAGATTCATGTAGGGTCTTTATGCTTTTATCTACTACAATTAGTTGATTCAAAGTATTATCTATTTGAAAAATTGAGATTGTCCCAATAACTCCAATAAAAATCCCAATAATTAAAAATCCTAAGAATAACCTTGTTTTAATATTCATTTCTTGTTTTAAAAATCATATTTCTAATTATTTAATGATGATCATGATTTTAAAATTGAACTGTCTAATTATCATATTTTCATAAATTTTCTCTTAATTTAGCATTATATGTTAAATCTAAAATTTTCATTGAGTTTAAATTGTAAATATTTTTAATTTATGTGTGGAAGAAAAGACATTATCGTGTCCTGTATGTCAAAGTAACAAAGCAGAGATTGCAGGTGAAAATGTAAAATTAAGTGGAAAATATGATGATAAGGAATTTCTTACAACGGAACTAACTGTTTTACGATGTGTAAAATGTGGATATTACATGTTTTTTGATAAACAGGCAAAGTTTACAACAAAAGATGAATAATATCTTATTTGATAATTTCTTGGTTATTTAGTTCTAATAATTGTGATTCAATTTCTTCAGGTGTTTCTGCACCATATGTAATTAGAATTCTATCATCTTCTGTGATTTCTAAATCTCTAATATCTGAAACTTGTTTATCATTAACAAAGAAGTTTAGTGAATAATCTTCATTTGTACAGAAACTTCTTCCATCTTGGAACACAAAGCATTGATCATCAAGACCTAATGCTAATGTCTCAAAGAGATACCCTGTAGTAACTCCTGTAGCATGTTTATGGATAGTGCCGCCATCTCTTCCTTCAAAGTGAATCCAACTTGATTTAATTTGGTAAGCTGGGGCTGAAAAATCAAAACTATCTCCAAAAATCTTTACTAAAATTGCAGCATGAGAATGCTCACTGCCTAAAACTCCTGCATTTTCTGGTCCTCCAGGTGCAGTTTCAGTCATATTGACAAACATATAGACAGAATATCCTACAATTACAGCAATTACAGCAAATACTCCAAGTGCAATCAGTGTTTCTTTTCTTTTTTGTGCTGAATGTTTAGTAGCATAATTTTCACGCTTTACTTCACGATCCCTTCTTTCTTTTCGTCCCATGAGATAAAACGATTCAAAAATTTACCCTAATTAACCATTCGTTAATTTTGTGACTATTTGAAATTGTTAATTTCATTTTCTAAAATTATAATTGATAATTAAAAATCAGTCAATCTTTAAATCGATATTTTTTTTAAAAATATTGTGAGAAAAGCGATAAAAGGTGGGATAATTATTGTGGTATCAATTATTGCTTTTTATGGTATTATGGGAATGTTGTTGTATAGTTGAATCCTCATTATTATTAAAACAATAAATAAAATTAGAAATTGCTAAAAATATGGATTGTATTTTTTGTGATATTTTAGATGGGAAAAGAGAAGGTCATTTCCTTTATGAGGATGATTCACATGTCTCATTTTTAGACAAGTATCCGATTGATGATGGTCACAGCTTAATTATTCCAAGAAAACATCATGAAAAAATTACGGATATGAATCCCGAAGATGTCGGTAAAATATTTTCACTTACCCCAAAAATCGCTAAAGCCATTTTAGATGCAACAGGTGCTGATGCATTTAGTCTTGGTCAAAATAATGGTAGGGCAGCAAAACAAATTGTTCCACACGTTCACATACACATAATTCCAAGATATAATCACAAAGGCACCGTGTGGACAAAACGTCAAATCTCAAATGATACTGAATTATCAGAATTAGCAAAAAAAATACGCAGTGTTCTTACTTAGAGTGGCCTGGATTATACCTCAATATGGCACCAATTTTTCCAAGACTTGCAAGCATGTTTCCATGTTCTGCACTTCCAGAAATCACTTCTAATTGAGTTCCAGTTTTTGCTGCAAGTATTTGTAAATAATCTACAATATCTTGTTCTTTGATTTCTGTATCCATTGCATTACATTCGGGACAAGGTTTGTTTTTGTATTCTGTCTTTTTTGGAATTACAAGTGGTCTTTCTACAATATCTTCTTGAATGTGTTTACAGCGTTTACATGTTGCCTGAACTCTATGTAAATTGGTGTTATCTGTAATCAGTAAAAGTTGAACTACGTTATTTTTTAGATATTCTATTACTTCTTGTAATCCGTATGATCCTTTTCCTGTATTGGTGTTTATTTCTCTAAATAGATTCTCTATCATTTTTTTCTCTTCAACCATTCTGAAATTTCCTAAAATATCTCCTGATTTTGCAAATGCCTCTCTAATTCCTTCAGCACCTGCATAACCTGCATCAATTGTATTGATGATGTTATTTTGTAATCTGTATTCTAAATAATTACCATTTATGAAATCTTCCTTTGTTGGACCTGGGCCTGAAATTATTAGTCCTTTAACCGGATAGATATCAATAAAATATTCTCTAGTTACTTGTGCAACTCTGTTGTAAAAATAACTTAATTCCATTTCTCTTAATTTTTGAAATCTTTTTGCAGATTGACCTCCTTGTCTGTGCTTTCCTGCAACACCTGAACCTGTCTGACCTAAAACTTCAATTTTCTCTCCATGTAATAATCCCCAACCTGCATCTTTTGCATCAATTGCTAAAAATCCTATTAGGTTGTCATCTTTTAGCATATCTTTTAGAATATCTACGTGAAAGTGATCATCACATCTGTAGAGATATTGATTCAAATCTTTTGGTGGATCAATTTCCCACACTGTAACTACTTCACTTCCTAATGGACCTCCCTCTTCTGCAGGTAGTGCACCACAGAACATTACTAATCCTCTTTCTGGTGTTTTTTTGTATAGCTTTAATCTTTGAACAACTTTACCCAGAGAATCAACAACATGTGATCTTGTAAGGTCTGACTTTATGTTATCTGCAGTACCTTGTTCTTGTTGAAGTGAACTAATAATTTCATGGAGTTGTTTTCCTTTTGGAATGTATACTGTAATTAATTCTGTACCTCTACCTGATTTTTCAGATAATTCTTCAAGTGTTTTTCTAATTTTATAGAGTTTAACTGAATCTTGTTTTTCTATGTCTATTCTCTTATTCATCTGTGATTTTTCCTAAATTTGCGAATATTAATTGATTCACTTCTAGAATTCAAAATCACATCTCATCAAATGTTTTTAGAAATACTTCTAATGGCTGATTTCCTCTTATTTTGATGATTTTTTGATCATTAAATATTAAAAATGATGGTGTAGCATCAATTCCTAACTCTTTTCCAAATTCATGTAGTGCTTTTACTCTATCTTGATATTTGTGATCATCAATGCATTCATTAAATTCAATTAAATCTAAATTCATTGAATTTGCAAATCTATCTAATGAATCCCTTGTAATCCATCCTGTTTTTTCTCCTCCCCAGTTTTTGTATAATTCATCATGGTATTGCCAATATTTCCCTTGATCTTCAGCACAATATGCTGCCTCTGCAGCAAGTAGTGAATCTGGTCCATTTAGTGGAAAGTCTTTGAAAACTAGGTTGACTTTACCTGATTCAATAAAATTCTCTTTGATGATATCTAGTGTATTTTGATGAAATTTATAGCAAAATGTGCATTGATAATCACCCCACTCTAAAATTGTAATCGGCGCATTTGATTCTCCGATAATTGGAGATCCATTTTCAATTAATTTTGATGCAGTAAATATTTTGGAATCCTTTTCTGTTTCTGGATACATTGCTAAACCCCCTCCTACAATTATTCCAAAAATTACCGGTATTACAAGAAGGTATAATTTTGACATATTTTTTATTAATTTAATTTCTAGTATAAAGTGTCGATTTGATTAGTGGATCTAGGTAAAGGATCATTTCAAAATTTTATTCTCATCCAAGAGCTTAAATATATTAAATTCTTGATAATTTCAATGTCCGAATCAAGACAAATTTCTGTATCAAAAAATGGTGTTTCAAAACTTGCAATTATTGCATTAGCACTAGTATTTGTAGCAGGATTATTTGTTGTAGGATTTGACCAAGGACATATCTTTAGTGTAGTTATTGGTGAACAAGCATTTGCAGATCTTTACATCCATGAGTTAACTCATGATATGCGACATGCAGCCGGTTTTCCATGTCATTAGAAGTATAATCTAATGAAAACAGCAATTTTTCTAATAATTGTATTAATTTCAGGTGCACTAGCCGGCTTTATTCATGGAACTGTAAATTTTGCAATAGTTGAACCATACCTTGATCAAGCAATAGGGATTGAAAATCAAAATTTGTTTGCATCAGGAGAAGAACAAGACACTCCTCAATTCTGGGCAGAATATGAGGGATATAGAATTTGGCAAAAAAGTGGACAGATTTTAGCTGGAGTTATTTTGGGAACCTCTATTGGTGCATTATTTGGTTTAGTCTTTGCATTTGCTAGAAATGCTCTACCTGGAAATAATGATATCATAAAATCACTAGTTTTAGCTGGAATCATGTGGTTTACCATGTATTTGATTCCATTTCTAAAATATCCTGCAAACCCTCCAACTGTTGGTGATTCTGAAACTGTTGTGTTACGGGCAGCACTCTATCTATCATTTATTGCAATTTCAGGATCAGGTGCATTTGGATTTTACAAATTATCTACAAAATTTGAAAAGAAGAAAAAAATTATTTCATTAATTGGATATGGGATTTTTATTTCTGCTGTATTTTTTATAATGCCTGAAAACCCTGATGAAATTACTGCACCAATGAATCTTGTAAATGAATTTAGAATAATGTCTGTACTTGGTGTTACTTCATTTTGGATATCAGTTGGTGTAATACTTGGATTATTTTGGAATCGTCTAAAACCTCATCAGGAAAATACACCTTCTTTTAATTAGTTGTTCTAACTCTCTAGAACGAGAATAACATCAACTCGTTTAAATATCTAAATTATTTCAAAAAATATATGTCAAGAAAATTAACATTACCTCAATTAAAAAAATATGATGTTACACAAAAAATAATTGAAGCACTTGCAGATTCTGAATCAAGAGCAATATTATTTTCAATAATTAGAACAGGTCATACAGCAGCTGATCTTTCAGACAAACTAAAAATTCCATTAAGTTCTGTATACAAAAAACTCTCAGATCTTGAAGAATTGACTTTAATCAAAGTTGACAAATGGATGATATCTGATAAAGGAAGAAAATACAAAGTGTATAAAAGCAGAATAAGTAAAGCTGATATTTCTATTAGAAAACCTGAAGCAACTTTAATTCTAGTCCCAAACAAGTGATATTGATGTCAAAACCAAGTATTATTCAATTATCCGAGTTTGATATTACTCAAAAAATCATTGAATCCCTAAGCAATGTATGTACTCGAGCTGTACTATTTTCCATAAAAATTACCTCAAAAGATGCAACTCAAATTGCAGATGAATTAAAAATATCGATTTCTACGGTTTACAAAACACTATCTGTTCTGGAGGATCTTGCACTAGTTGAAGTAGAACAATTTGTTATTTCTACTGAAGGCAAAAAAATTAAACAGTATCGAAGTAGAATTGGTAAAGTCGAAATTACATTAGAGAATTTAGAACCAAGTATGAGTTTGTATCCTAACCTTTCAAATACAAATTCTGATTCTTAATTTAGTATTTCCAATATTTGTTAGAGAAATTATCTAGTTTTACGACTAACTAAAAAGAAAAAAAGAGTCTAAACTCTAATACTAATTCTAGATTTTGAAGTTACTACAATTATGCTTATGATTGAAACAACTAATATCATCATTGCAATTGTACCAAATTCTGGAACAACTTCAGCAATAGTATCCATTTTCACAAGAATTGCATCTATTTGAGAATCAATTTTAGAAATGGATTCACCATTTTTTATCATATCTCTAAGTTCATCTCTTAACATGATTTCAACTTCTTCTGAGAGTTCTTTTCTGTCTAACTCGATAAGAGGTGCTTCGAGGAATTCAAAATTATCGAGATATGCTCTGATGACAAGACTTAGTGCCAAGTCTGTATCGCCATTAGCATATTCTACTTTTGTTTGTTCTAATAATTCTCGAATGTTTTCAACATAATCTAATGGGTTTGTTTCTTCACTTTCAATACCTAATACTTCATCAAACTCATGAATTATTCTACTTGCAATAGTATCTATATCTGAAGGATCTACCCTTACATCATATGCTGCCCAAAGATCAACATATAGTTCATCAATCTCTTCAGCTTCATGTGTAGGAACCTCAGATTTTATTTCATCAAATATTTGCTGTGATCTCCATACAAATGCAGAACCATCTTGAAATTCTGCCATTTCACCTATTACTCCATCAGAAACAGCTTCAGCATATTCTGCTATTGATGTTTCAAGTAATACTTTGATCAATCCCATTTTAAACTCAGGATTTTGACTTAATTCATCTCCAACAATTGTTGAACGTGCAATTGCAACTACTTCTTTTGCATCATCAATTGCTTGTTGTGCTTGTGCTCTTGATACTTCGGTGTTTGCTCTGTGTTGTAACTCCATCAATGTTTCTTGAACTTGTACATCAAGGTCAGGACTTGCTATCTTTAATTCTGGTTTCATTGATTCATACAATTCTGCAATTGGGTGTGTTGCATGAATTAATGCAAGTTCTGCATTATTATCATCCAGATTTTGTTCTAATGCCCAAAAATGTCCTAAGGTCTCTTCAAGAGCAGAAGCAAAATTAGCTTTGTCCTGAGAAGAATCTGCAGAAACTACTTGGGTAAAAGTAACAGATAGAAGTACAGAAGTTATTAGAATTGATGTCATTGTTACTTTCTTCATAAAATTTTATTTTTAGAAACTGAATTTAAAGCAATAGTCTCTTCTTGATAATCGTTTTATGATCTTAGAATGATGTTGAATATTTTGTAAACATATTCTCATTCTATAGAGTTAGAATGAAAACCTAGAATGAAATCTTGCTTTAAATAATTATCTTTTTCTAAATTTTTTAGGAAAATATGAAACGAACAATAATTTTGACATCAATTATTGTATTATCAATAATTGCTGTTGCAACGATTCCTTTGGGCCAAAGTGTTCAAGCACAAAGCTTAGTACCTGAATGGGTAAAGTCTAATGCTGGATGGTGGGCTGAAGGAACAGTAGATGATACTACTTTTCTAAACGGGATTACATATCTTGTTGAAAATGGAATTATCAACGTTTCATCTGAATCAAAATCTATTGATGTTGAAACATTAACTATTGGATTTATTCCAGTTGAAAAAGCTGATGAATTAACTCCAAAAGCTCAAGCACTCGAAGTATTTCTAGAAAATGAACTTGGTGTTGATGTAGAAATTGTTGTTCCATCTGGATATGAGGCTATCATTGAAGGAATGAGATTTGGTCACATTGATGCAGCTTTTATGGATACTGGTCCTGCATGGATTACTCATCATAGAACAGGTGCAGAAGCAGTATTGGCAGAACTTGTTGCAGGAAAAGTAAATTATCAAGCAACAGTTTGGACTTTGGCTGAAAATGACTCTATTCAAACAATAGAAGATACAATTGGTAAACGAGTAGCATTTACTAGCATTACTGGTTCTTCTGGTTTTGTTAGACCTATGGGCACTTTGGTTACTGAAGGACATGTTACCATTGAAGGTGATGATATTGTTGCATTACAATCTGCATTAACAAATAACTTTGAAAGTCATACTTTTGCAGGAGGTTACAAAGCAGCATTAGAATTACTCTTACTAGAACAAGTCGATGTAGCGTTTGGTTCAGATATTGCTCCTAAAAAATATCTTGACTTGGAAGATCAAGCAAAATTACGTCCTGTTACAACAATTGGACCTGTTCCATCACATGTTTTCATGGTAAACTCTGACATGTCAGAACCTACTCGTGATGCATTAGTTAGTACTTTAATCAAACTCAACTATGATGAGAATAATTCAATTTTGAAGGATTTGTATGGTGCTGAGGCACTTGTTCCAACTACCACTAGTATGCATATTGGTGAATTTGGTGACTACATTAATGCATTAACTGGCCTTGATCAACTTATTCTTGACAAATACAACAAGAGCAAATAAAAACTGGCATTCTGGAAATGAAACAAATTCAGATGACCACTAATTCTTCTTTTTCATTAATTTCAACAAATAAAATTATTCAAATGAGTGATGTTTCCACATCTTATGATTCTAAAAATTTTGCATTAGAGGGAATTAATTTATCTATTGATAGGGGGACTAATTATTCAATTGTAGGACAATCAGGTTCTGGAAAATCAACGTTACTTAAATTAATGAATGGTATGATGGTTCCTGGAAAAGGAATAATCAAAATTGATTATGTTTCCCCTGACATGAATAATAAAAAATTTAAAAAAATGATGAATACCATTGGATACATTCCTCAAAGTTTAGGATTGATAAAAAACATTTCAGTTCTTGATAATACTCTCATCGGTGCATTACCTAGATTAAACAAAGTACAATCATTGTTTAAGAAATTTCCAGAAAATGAAATTAAAGAAGCTAAAAGAATTCTTCAATTAGTTGGATTAACTGGAAAAGAAGATAGAAAAGCCTACATGCTTAGTGGAGGTGAAAAAAGAAGAGTTGCAATTGCTAGAGCTTTAATGCAAAAACCTACAATTCTGTTAGCAGATGAAATTGTATCTGAATTAGATCATGTTACTGCACGTGAAATTATGGATTTAATTCGTGATGCTCAAAAAAGAATGAATTTGACTGCAATCATGGTACATCATGATATGCAACTAGCATTAGAATATGCAAATAGAGTTGCAGTAATCAAAGATGGACACAAAATCTTAGAGATTGGTGTTGAGGGTGCCGATATTGTTGATTTTCAAACAGGCGATATGAGTACTGAAGAAATTATGGAGATGTATTCTGATGACGCCAAAAAATAACATCATTATTGGAGTAATTGTAGCGTTACTAGTTATTGCATCATACAATGTAGATGCAAACCCAATTGATTTTGTTGAAGGGCTACCTAATCTTGCAATTATTCTTGAGGAGATAGTAGAAGTTGAACCAAAGTATATTCCAACTGCATTATGGGCAATGTTTGAAACTATTCAAATGGCATTTATTGGAACTGTAATTGGAATTATAATTGCATTACCTCTTAGTATGCTTGCAGCAAGAAATCTTAACAGTAAATTTGTCTATGCTCCAATTAGAGCACTGTTAGCTGCAATTCGTACATTTCCATCAATTTTATGGGCATTACTATTTGTGATCATGGTAGGTTCTGGTGCCTTTGCGGGGGTTTTGGCAATTATTATGTATACAATTGGATTTATTGCAAAATTACAATATGAGGTAATTGAAACAATTGATGCTGATCCTATGGATGCAGTTGGTTCTATTGGCGTATCCAAAGTACAATTGATTACTTATGTTGTGATTCCAGAATCTGCATCACACCTTCTTAGCCAAATGCTTTACATGTTTGATTATAACATTCGTCAAACTAGTATACTTGGATTAGTTGGAGCTGGAGGAATTGGTTTTTACATAATTAATTACATTAAATTCTTTGAATATGGAAAAGCTGCAATTTTCATGTTAGTTGTTTTGATTACTGTTTTAGTAATTGATTGGGTGAGTGTGAAGATTCGAGACAAATACATTATCAAATCTCAACATGGTATGGAAGTTCAAACAAAATAATTTTAAAAAAAAATCTTATGTAGTAATTTTGTCTAATTGATTTGATTCTGTTGCTGTTTTAATCTCTCTTGCAATTCTTTTACCCATACTCATAGGCTCATTAAACAATAGAGAATAGTATGGGGACCCATCCATGTAGATATTTGATCCTGCAACAATTCTTGCTGAAAACTCAAAAGATCTAAATTTTGCATTTTCATCATAAACGCCTTCAATACAAAATGGTCCATTCATTCCTGGTGACACAACTCTCTTTGCAGCCTCTACAAAATTTTCTCCCATTGTATACACTTCATCTAACAATGATTCACGTAATACTAGGGGGCTATTTCCTATCACATTAAATGATGGAACTTTATCTGATTTTAACTGCTGTTCTGCAGGTATCCTACCAAGACCTTCAATATCTGATTCATGTCTTTGATCAACTCCAAAGAATTCTAATTCATCTTTTAATGGAGAATAAAAAAATTGTAAATAAGCTAAAACCCCTGCTGCATATTCTTGAATGTAAAGTGTTTCATCTTTTGAAATTATCCCTTGTGAAATTAATTGATTTCTTTTTGTATTGTAATCTTCTTCATTTGCTGCCATAAAGTATCCTTTACCGCCAGCTGCACCTTGTCTTTTCACAATTACTAATTTGTCAATGTCTTTGGGATCTGAAACAGGATTTGGCATTGGTAAACTTGCCTCTTTCATGAGTTTTTCTTTCATGTCTCTGTCTGATTCCCATCTTAGAATCCATTTGTTTCCAAAGACTGGTGTCTTGATTGATTCAATTTCTTCCGAATTCATTTGTGCAATTAGTGTTCCATGTGGAATCAAAACTGCATCATTTTTCTCAAGAATACTTTGACATCTTTGATCTAAAACTTCTTTGAATGAATCCACAATTATTAATTCGTCAATAAATGGAAATCTTTTGTATAATTTTTCACGTTTTTTTTCACAAACAAGTATTGTTTTTAATCCTTCATCTTTGGCACCTTTGAGAACTTGCAAAGAGCAGTGAGATCCTAATGTTGCTACGGCAGTCATTTTGATAATTCAAGTTAAATTTTGTACTTTATGAACTATGTGCGGATGTAACGTATTGAAATACTTCATCTATTAACTCCACACTTAATTCTGATTTTATATCCTCAGGAATTACCTTTAAAACAAAATCATACATTGTGGTATTTTTAGGCAATTCATCCCTTTCTTGTAAAAGGGAAAATACGGCAATACCATTTGAGATCACTGCAATCATTTTTTCTTTATTTGAAAGAGTCATAATACTAGTGAAAAATAGTTCTAATTTAATTATTTTTTGAGTTAAAATATCAGTTTTCTTGTTATGTTATCTGGCTTTTGTAGGTGATAAATTAATTACACCGTGAAATGTGGAATTAATTAAATTATGATTGAAACTGAATTAGGGAATTTACGTAGATCTCACTATTCTAATGAAATTACATCTTCTATGGATGGTACTGAAGTAACTGTAATGGGGTGGGTTTTAACAATTAGAGGTCATGGAAATATTTCATTTGCAACTATTTGTGACAAAAATGGAGAAATCTCGGTAATTGCCAAAAAAGGTGATTGTTCAGATGAAATTCGTGAAAAAATTTCTTCACTCAAAGCACACTCATCCATTGCTGTTATTGGAAAAGTAAAATTATCTGAAAAAGCTCCTAATGGATATGAGATTATTCCAACAGAACTAAGGGTTTTCTCAGAAGTAGTTAAAATTCCGCCATTTGAGCCAACTGTAAAAACTGTAAAAAATATTGATACTAGACTAGAGGTTAGACCAATTGATCTTAGACGAAAGACATTACAGCATATTTTCAATGCTAGAAGTTTAGTTTTAAAATCAGTAAGAGATTATTTTACTGGTCAAAATTTTACTGAAATTAATACACCAAAAATGATTGCAACAGCTACTGAAGGTGGTGCAGCTTTGTTTCCTATTTTTTATTACAACAAGGAAGCATTTTTGGCACAAAGTCCCCAATTATACAAAGAACAACTAACAATGAGTTTTGAAAAAGTTTTTGAGATTGCACCTATATTCAGAGCAGAACCATCAAGAACTAATCGACATTTAGCTGAAGCAATTTCAATTGATTTGGAGGAGGCTTTTGTTGATTATAATGATGTGATGAGTAGAATTGAGGAAATTATCAAAATTGCAGTTCAAACAGTTATTGATTATGCAAAAGATAATTCAAATGTAGAATTTATTATCCCTGAAATGCCTGAAACTATTCCAAGATATACTTATGATGATTTGGTTGATAGAATGCAAAAGGCAGGTGCAAAAACAGAATGGGGTGATGATTTGTACCCATCTAATCTTAAAAAGATTGGTCTTGATGGTTTTTACTTTATTACGGATTGGCCACTTGGACCAAAGCCATTTTATGTTAAGGACAGTAAAACAAATCCAAAAATTTCAGAATCTTTTGATTTAATGTTTGGTGATTTAGAATTATCATCAGGAAGTACAAGAATTGAAAAACGTGATGAGTTAGCTCAAAGAATGAAAAATAAAGGAATGAAAACAGATTCATTTGAATATCATCTTGGTGCATTTGATTACGGTGTTCCTCCTCACGCCGGATGTGGAATTGGTCTTGAGCGATTAATTATGGCATTGACTGGTACTGAAAATATTAGAGATGTAACATTTTACCCTAGAGATGTTGATAGACTAACTCCTTGATCAATATCATTTTAACTAGAAAATTTTTAAAAGTTGACTATTGTACCCTTTGAATGGTGTTGCAGGTAGGCTAACACTATCAAATCGATACTTGATTAATGGTTAAAGCGGTATATTGCGTCAACTTTCAATAATTTATGACTCAAAATGATATTTGATGATCTGTTTGATCATTTCAAACAGACGATTGATGATATTAAATTACTAGTTTACTAAAATATGATGAAATTCCCCGGAAACCTCTGCGGAGATTGTTTCCGAATGAAGTGTGTAGACGAATGTGTCTGTGATTGCCATGGAATAAGGTATTTGACGGTTAAAGAATAGGCACAAATTAAAACAATTCTGACTGTCTAAAACATTCTAACAGGTAAATAAATCAAATAATACATTTTTGAATTTAATCATGCAAGAAAGTTTGGTTTCTCTAGATAAAATTAATGATCTTTTTAAACGATATACTGACGAAAGAATGCTGCCTGCTTTTTCAAAATTTTTAGATGAAAAATCTATTTTTAAAATTAATACATTTACCATGAGTGATTGGAGAACAAAAAATCAAGAACTTTTAGAATGTGATGATGCATTTACATCAATTTATTTAAATTCTAATGGTGATCTTCGTTTAAGCTTATTATTTCTCATTGATTGGAAAAATACAGTTAGTGTTGTTCAGAAATTACTTGGTGCAGGTAGTTGTTCACGGGATTTAAAAAAATCTGCATTACTTGAAACTGGAAATATTTTAACGGGTTCATTTTTTAATGCAGTAACTGATAAAACCGATTTTACCATAATGCCATCCATTCCTCTTTATTCTGAAGATACATTTGCATTATTGTCAGAAATTTTAGAAATGAATTTTGCAGGAGATGAAGAAGAAGCAATACTAAATGAAATTGTTTTTTTGGGTGATGATACGGGCCTTTCAATTAAATTAATTATTGCATTGGATGCAAATGATGCTAAAAAATTAAGTTGATAAAGTTAAAATATTTTTAATTTATTTTTAATATTTTTTTGTAATATTATCTTGCTTTACGCTTATACCCTTGCTCTATGAGGCAATTTTTTACAGAAGATTTTTCATACATTTTACCTGGATTTTCATTTTTAGATTTTTCAAGGTCTTCATCTTTTTCTATTTTAAACACTTTTTCGATTTTTTGTTCAACTTTGTCTGAATAAATAATATTAGTTGAAGATGAATTTGGATTTTTCTTACCTGTTTTCTTCTTTTTTAATTGACCACTAAATATTGAATTTTTAAGGTACCACGCAATATTTTTTGAATCTGTAGATGATGATTTTTTAATATTAAAATCTCCAAGTGATTTTCCCATGATTCATATTTTTTCTAGCTCCATAATACTTTATCAAATAAGCCCATAGAATTTATGACTAGATAAAAATATTCTATCCATGTCATAAAGTAAAAACCCATAAATGTCATTATACAATCTTAGAATGATGAGCAGTCAGATACTTTTAGTTGATGATGATATTGATTTACTTGCCACTTTTGAAGAATCATTATCTCTTCGAGGTTATGATATTATTACTGCACATAACGGAAACGAAGCTATAGAGCAGTTCAAAGAAAAAAATCCCTGTATAACATTCATGGATATTAGAATGCCTAAAATGGATGGCTATGAAACGTTTTCAAAAATTAAAAAAATTTCTAATAATGCAAAAATTGTTTTTGTTACTGGGCATGAAACTGTTTCTAAAACACAAATTGCTAGAGGTGAAGGGCTGATAGAATTAATTGAAAAACCTACTGTTGCAGAAAAAATTGTTGAATTAATTAAAGCAAATGATTGTTAACCAATTAATTCCCTAGAAATCTATAACTCAAAAATCTTTAATCAAAAAACAACTAAATTTTAAAATCTAGATAAACATTATATCTAAGAAATCTGTTCTTAAATTGAAATAAAGATGAAACAATATAGAGTGGTAGAATTTCTAAATAATAATTAGGTGATAAAATATGGTGACTGAAGAAGAAATAGAACGAGTTTCAAAATTAATGAAAATAGATGTTGATGATCATAATGAATATGTGGATAAAGTTCAAAACATGATTAATTATTTTGATATTTTAGATTCTGCAGGTGTAGAATCTGAAGAAATCACCATGCCTGAAATTCCTGTATCTAGTTTGAGAGAAGATGAACACATTCCATTTAATGATAAATTAATTGAAAAATTAAATAATTACAAAGGAACCTATGTTCGTGCACCAAAGATGTCTTAATGAACCTAAAAATCTCTGCTTTAGAATATGTACAAGAAGTACAAAATGGAAATATATCATCTGAGGATTTTGTTGCAAAAACTTTAGAACAAATTAACAAAGTTGATGAAAAACTCCATGCTTTTTTATCTGTAAATGATGATGCAGTAAATCAGGCTAGAATTATTGATAAAAAAATAAAATCGGGAGAAAAAGTTGGTTCATGTTTTGGAATGCCGATATCAATTAAAGATAACATGTGTATCAAAGATAGTAAAACCACTTGTGGCTCAAAAATGCTTGAGGATTATGTTGCACCTTATGATGCAACAGTCATAACAAAACTAAAACAACAAGATGCAATATTTATCGGCAAAGTGAATCTTGATGAATTTGCTATGGGATTGACAACTGAATTTAGTGCATTTGGACCAAGTAAAAATCCGTGGAATCCTGAATTTGTTCCAGGTGGATCTTCTGGTGGAAGTGCAGTTTCTGTAAGTGCTTTTGAATGCTCCATGTCTTTGGGTTCTGATACTGGTGGTTCTGTTAGAAACCCTGCTAGTTTTTGTTCAGTAGTTGGTTACAAACCAACTTATGGTTTGATCAGTAGATATGGATTAATTTCATATGCAAACAGTATTGAACAGATTGGTCCGCTTGCTAGAACTGTAAAAGACACTGCATTTATGCTAAACATGATTGCTGGTTTGGATGCAAATGATAACACTACAATAGATAACAAAAATGAAGATTATCTTTCAGGAATTGATTCAGGAATTGAGGGTAAAAAAATTGGAATAATTAAAGAAATGATTGGAGAAGGTACAGATCCTGCAGTTTTATCTGCCACAAATGATGCCATTGCTAAATTAGAGAGTTTAGGTGCAATTTGTGAGGAGATTTCTATTGATATGGTGAAATATTCTGTTGCAGCATACTATACAATTACTGCCACAGAAGCTGGAAGCAATCTTGCAAGATATGATAATCTAAGATATGGATATGATTTCCCACTTGAAGGATACGAATTTAATTCATACATTTCAAAAGCACGAAGAAATTTTGGACCAGAAGTTACAAGACGAATGATTATCGGCGGGTTTGTTCCATCTGCAGGTCATGCAGGAAAATATTTCCTCAAAGCAATGAAAGTAAAAAGTAAACTTACAAAAGAAATCAATGAGGCATTTAAGAAATTTGATTTCTTAATAGCTCCTACAGTTCCAATTCTTCCATTCAAAGTGGGTGAAAAAATCAATGACCCTGTTGCATTATTTTTAGTTGATATCAATACTGTTACTGCAAATCTTACAGGAAAACCAGCAATTTCCATCCCTTTTGCTATTTCAAATGGATTACCAATTGGTATGCAATTATTTGCAGATTCTATGCAAGATAAATCACTATTACAAGTAGCATATGCATTGGAACAAACTGTAAAATTACCGGAGGTACCAATTTGACTAAAATAGGTTTAGAGATTCACTGTCAATTGACAAATTTAAAAAGTAAATTATTTTGTTCATGTAAAGCAAACTATAGGGAATTTGAAATCAATGAAAACATTTGTCCTATATGCATGGGGTTGCCTGGAAGTTTACCACGATTAAATCAAGAAGCTGTAAAAAAAGCAACATTGATTGCAATGGCACTAAATTGTTCTACTCCAAATAAAATTGCATTTTTTAGAAAAAATTATTTTTATCCTGATTTACCAAAAAATTTCCAAATTACTCAACTAAACATCTATGGAGATACTAGTGTTGGTGGAGCAGGTTCAATCATGGTTGGTGATAAAAAAATCAATATTACAAGAATTCAACTAGAGGAAGATCCAGGACGATTAATTTACGAGGGTAGTTCATCTAAAAATCAAATTACATTAGTGGATTACAATCGTGCAGGCACACCATTAGTTGAAATTGTTACTGAGCCTGATTTTGAGAATCCAAAACATGTAAGAGAATTTTTGAATATTTTGTCTGATTTATTGGAAAATTTGGGAGTATCTGATCCTAGTTTAGAAGGTGCAATGAGGGCTGATGCCAATGTATCCATTGAAGGTGGAAAGAAAGTTGAAGTTAAAAATATTGGTTCATTTCATGATTTAGAAAAAGCTGTACATTTTGAAATTACAAGACAAAATAGTTTACATTCTCGAGATATTGAGATAGCTCAAGAAACACGTCATTGGGATGATAAAAGAAAAATTACAATTTCATCACGTTCTAAAGAAGAAGAACTTGATTATCGATATTTTCTAGAAGGAGATATTCCTTGGATTACGATTGATCCAGAAATTCAGCAAAAATTAAAATTAGAAATGCCTGAAAGTATTAGTTCTAAAAAAGAAAGATATGTTTCAAAATATAATATTCCTCCACAAGTTGCAGATGTTTTATCTTCTGACAAATTTTATTCTGAATTATTTGATCAATCACACACTGAATCTAATGCTAAAGAAATTGCAAATATAATTACAACTGATTTAATGGGATTAGTTGACACTAGAGAAAAACGTGAAGAATCAAAAATTACATCCACACATCTTAGGGATTTGGCAGATTCAATACAGTCTGAAAAGATTTCAAGAATTTCTGCAAAAAATGCGTTACATGAAATTCTCAAAACAGGAAAAAGTGTTACAGATGTAATTTCTGAATTAGATCTTGGTGCTGTATCTAACGAGTCTGAACTCTCTGATATTATTAAAGAAGTAATTGCAAGTGAACCTGAAGCAGTAGAACAAGCAAAATCAAATCCTCAAACAATTAATTATTTGGTCGGTAAAATAATGCAAAAAACTAAAGGAAAAGCTGATCCTAAATTATCACTTGATTTGTTAAAACAACAGATTGGATGATTTATGATTAATTTATCTCTGGAAGACATTGAATTTATCAAAATATTGGCAATGTCTGATGCAACAATTCTTCAATCAGGCATGAATGATGCCACTAGAACCCGATTAGATGAACAGGTAGGGGTCATTTTAAGGGCATATTATCATGAAAACACCATGAATACAGGTACTGTAGTAACTGAAAAACTCAAAGAATTTGGCATAACGGAAGATGTGGGTAAAGCTGCAATTGCATGTGCAAGACGTCTCGGTATAGATATTTCATAAATTATAAAATCTTTTTACAGTAATTATACATCTAAAAATTAAATCTTGTCTGATTTTGAATTTATTCCAAGTGAAAAACAAATTCAAGAATCAAATATTTTTCAATTTATGCAAAAACATAACATTACATCATTAACTGAGTTATCTAAAAAAGCAAATAATGACTTAGAATGGTTTTGGGAATCCGTAGATAAAGATTTAGGAATTATTTGGAATTCACCTTATTCAAAAATTTTAGATTCATCAAATGGAATCATGTGGTCAAAATGGTTTGTAAATGGAAAAACAAACATTTACAGTTCTTCTGTTGAAAAATTTGCTAAAATAAATCCAGAAAAAATTGCATATTATTTTGAATCTGAAGATGGAGTAAAATCGACTATCACTTATTCTGAATTAGACACTAAAGTTTCAAAACTTGCAAATGGATTAAAATCACTTGGGATAAGAAAAGGTGATGTAATTGCAATTTATTTACCGATGATTGAGGAAGCCATAGTTACAATGCTTGCTGCATCAAAGATTGGAGCTATACAAACGGTGATTTTTTCAGGATACAGTGAAGAATCACTTCATATTAGATTAATTGACTGTAAAGCAAAGTTACTATTTGTTTCAGATGGATTTAATAGAAAAGGAAAAAACATTTCTCAAAAACAAATAGCTCAAAGTGCAATTATTGATACAAATATTGAAAAATTAATTGTTGTTCCATACAAAGGAATTGATAACTATGAAACAACTGAGAAAATAATTTTTTATGATCAACTACTTTCATCTCAAAATAATATTTGCACTACTGAGATTTTGGATTCAGAGGATCCTTTGTTTATTTTGTATACTTCTGGCACTACAGGCACACCAAAAGGTGTGGTTCACGCTCATGGGGGATTTTCAGTTTTTGCAGGACATCAGTCAGCATATCTAATTGATACACATGAAAATGATATTTTGTTTTGGCCTGCAGATATTGGTTGGATTACTGGGTTAGTTTGGAATGTTTATGGTCTGTTACTAATGGGGGCAAGTGCTGTAATTTATGATGGAGCATTAGAATTCCCTAATTATGATCGAATTTGGAGTATGTTATCAGAGTATGGTGCAACAATTTTTGGAATATCCCCAACTGCAGTAAGATTATTTAAAAAAAATAACATTGAACCATTAAAATCACATTCATTAGATAAAATAAAAAATATTCCAACAACTGGAGAACCGATGGACAAAGAATCATGGTTTTGGTTATTTGAAAAAGTTGGTAAAAGAAAAATTCCAATCATAAATCTTTCTGGTGGAACTGAAATTGGTGGTGCAATGTTATCTGTATTTCCTGGAATGAAATTAAAACCATCGACAGTAGGAATTCCTTGTCCTGGAATTAATTTGGATATTGTAGATGATGATGGAAAATCAGTTAGAGAGAGAAAAGGATACCTTGTAATAAAATCTTCTTGGCCCGGAATGACACGTGGATTACTAAACGACAATGAAAGATATTTGAAAACGTATTGGTCTAGATTTGAAAACATTTGGTTTCATGGAGATTATGTTCTAGTTGATGAAGATGGGTTGTGGTATATGCATGGTCGTGTAGATGATGTCATAAATATTTCTGGACATAGAATGAGCACTACTGAAATTGAACAATCAGTTTTATCATATCCTGAAATTTTTGATGCAGCTTCAATTGCTATCCCTGATGAAATTACTGGAGAAGCAATTGTTGTTTTTGTAGTGTTAAAAAATAAACATCAAAACATTCAACAAGAAATATCGACACATTTATCTGAAAAAATTGGTAAAGTTGCAAAACCAAAATATGTTTATCAAATATCTAATTTACCTAAAACTAAAACAGGTAAAATAATGCGTAGACTGTTAAAATCAAAACTTTTGGGAGAAGACCTAGGTGATTTATCCTCCCTTGAAAACCCCGATGTACTAGATGAGATTAACACGCTCTAAAAATTCCGAAATTTTCTATGTATGATTCTCTTGTATCACTCAATGAAATCTGAGTATTTTGTTCATTTTGATAAGACTGGTATTTTATTGAAAAATTTCTCTATTAATGATAGTTGAAATTCATTATAGATCAGCAAGTAGAGGATATTGAGCTTCCCGAGAATCTTAAATTAAATACATTTTTGCAAGAATTTCATTCAGATTGCACTCATCCTGAGTGTTCGTTTGGATTTTATGGGTATGCCTTTGGACAATCACCATTTCATGTTCCAGAATTAGTTCAAAAGGCATTAGCAGAAAATGTTCACAAGGGTGAATATGCAGCAGTACCTGGCGTAGAAGAACTTCGAGAAGCAATTTCAGAATATAATAAATATTATTTTCATATGGATGTTGATCCTGCAAGAATCTATGTTGGACCTGGAACAAAAGAACTAATTTATAATTTATTAGAAATTTTACATGGAACTGTAATTTTACCAACTCCTGCATGGTTGGGTTATCTGCCACAAATTCGTTTTCTAAAAAAGAATTATCACATGTTGCCAACAGGAGTAGATAAAAAAATCAACCCTCAAGATTTAGAAAAATTATCATTAAGATTACACGATAGACAAAAAATTTTAATTTTTAATAATCCAAACAACCCTACAGGACTTGTTTATTCTAAAAAAGAAATGGAAGCAATTGTAAAAGTTTGTAGAGAACAAAATATTATTGTAATTTCAGATGAAATTTATGCACAAACAACATACGAGTTTGAAAACTTTGTAAGTATGGGTAAAATTTATCCTGAAGGTACATTTGTTACAAATGGTTTATCAAAATCACATGCAGCAGGCGGTTACAGATTAGGTTATGTAATTTTTCCACAACATGCACTTGATGTTAGAAGACAATTCAAAAAAATACTTGCAACTGAATATACTGCAGTTACTACCCCAATTCAACTTGCTGCAGTTGCAGGATTTCAAATTAGTAAAGAAATGGATGAATATTTTCAGATCACTCGAAAAATTCATCAAATTATGGGAGAATATGTTTATGAAAAATTACATGAAATACCTGGAGTTACTTCCACAAAACCTCAGGCAACTTTTTACCTGTTAGCTGATTTTAATCGATTTACTCCTGAATTTAACGCATCAAAAATCTCAACTTCACAAAAATTCTCTGAGACTTTAATTCAACACCCGTATCATACTGCAATTGTTGGCGGCGATAGTCTAGTTTTAGAGAGAACAGATTATAGTGCTAGAATGGCTTTTGTTGATTATGATGGTAAAAAAGCATATGATGTATTTCGTGACAATTTCCCAAAATCACATTCAGATAAAATAGAATTTGTAAAAACTAACGCACCAAGAGTTGTATCTGGACTTAATATGATTGAGACTTATTTTGATCATTTATTAAAAAATGCTGAATCAAAGATTGATTGTGATTTTTCTTCATTAACTGTAGTTAACTAAGTGTAGTAGTAATTGCGTATAATCCATTAACAATTAGATCTCCAAACAATAATTGTATGACAAACCCTGCAATTATCAATAATAGGTAGGGAATTCCGGGAGTAATCCATGTGTTTGGTTTGGTTGCAAAATTTTCATTTTCTGCATGATGCATTGTAAATGAAAATCTTTTTGATTTTCCCCTTTTCCTCTCAATTGAAAATCCATATTTTGGTTGTTTAGATCTATATCCATAGATACATGCAACTATTTTTCGATATTTTGTTTCATTAAATCCTTCAAAAATATCTTCATGTTGAATTATAGATGATATGTTTCTCATTACATTGATAATTAATGGGATTATTATCAAAACTGCAGCATTTGATAATGTTGTTAGTGGAGTAACTTCACTTTCAACTAATGTGATTTGTGGTGCAATTAATGCAAGTGCAATTAGAGCAAATGCATCAGCTCCGCCAAACAATCCTATTCTCCAAATAATTATTGTAATAGGTGCAATGATTAGTGCAAATAACATAGAATAAATTGCATCCATAGGTTCTGGTTCAATTAATAATAATGCTAGACCTATTCCGCCAAATGCTACCCAAAGATAATCATGAACTTCTCTTTTCCAAATATCAAAAATTCCACCAATAGCAAGCATCACTAATGCTATAGCTATTCTGATTAGATTGATGTCCGAAACAATTTCCATTTAAGATGCATTCAAGTCATTGCTTTTTATACATTCTTTTAAAAATTAGTCATTATAATTACAAATTGATTAATGAATTCTTATGAGTTGACTATTTCTTTTTTTTAATTTGTTGTGCAACCATTGGTAAGAATGCACCTACATCAGTTACAATTCCTAACGCTTGCCATGTTCCTCTATCCATTAATTTTGTAACTGTTGGTTGATTGATGTCTACAACTATCACTTTAACATTAGCAGGAAGCATGTTTCCTGTTGCAATTGAATGAAGCATTGTTGAAATCATTATGACCATACTTGCATCTTTTAGAACTTTTTTGTATTCTCTTTGTGCTTGAGAAACATCTGTAATTACATCCGGTAATGGACCATCATCACGAATTGATCCAGCTAAGACAAATGGGATGTTCTTTTTTACGCATTCATACATAATTCCTTTAGTTAATTTCTTAGTTTTTACCATATTTGCAATAGAACCTGCTTTGAAAACTGAATTTATTGCATCCATGTGGTTTCTATGTCCGTGATATGCCAAAGTTGCATCTTGAACATTCATTCCCAAAGATGTTCCAAGTGTTGCATATTCAATATCATGAACTGCTAATGCATTTCCTGCTAAAACTCCATCAATATACCCTAATTTGATTAATTCTGATACTGAATCAGATGCCCCTGTATGAACAATCGCAGGTCCTCCAACTATGATTATTTTACCTCCTTTCTTTTTTGTATTGTAAATATCCTCTGCAACTTTTTTTGCAATGTGTTGAGTTGGTCTTTCACTTGAACTTGAACTTCCCATAAATTCAAAGACATTAACTCCCTCCCTTGGACGTTCAGGTGGAGAAATTTTAACCCCATTTTCTCCTATGATTACTGCATCCCCTTTCTTCACATCTCTTACTGGAACACAATATGCTTTGTTTCCTTTAACAACAATACATTTGTCCATCATCATATTTTCAACATGTATCCATTTTTTCTTGTGAAATATTTGGGTGTGATTATTAGTTGTACTGTAAAAAGTATCTGGCATTACACAGTTTTTTGGAGATTTTTTTAGAACGACCTCTGTTTGAGTTTTAGATACTGCACCTTCACGATAAATTGTTTCAAGAATATTATCTAGATGTTTTTGATTTTTAGCAATAATTTGTAATCGAGCATAAGATTGATCTTTCTTTTTTACACCAATATCAATTTCTTCTACCTTAAACTCTCCTTGTAAATCCATTATTTTATCAAAGATCTTAGTTAAAATCAAAGAATCAATAAGATGACCACTAACTTCAATCTCTTGTGTAAATTTTGTCATTTTACTACCTTTACAATATGATAACTAAAGGTTTACGTTTTATTTTGAGGCTAAAAATTAAACAGGTAATATTACCTTGCCTTCAAATTTTGGAATGTTGTCAGATTCAAAGACTTTTTCCAATTTTTCTTTTTGTAGTTTTGTAACTCCTTGAACAATAGTTTTTGATGAACCACTTTTGTCAACTAGTGCCAAAATATACCCACTATTGTCAGTTAAAACAAAACCTGCAGATTCATCCACAAATGCATACAGATTTTCTGCGCCTACAGCCTCCCAAATTTTCGATTTATTGTCAGTTAATGCTAATGCAGGCATTGCTTTTCCATCGGTTAATTTATTGAGATATTCTCTTGCTTCAGCTACCCTTTTTTGGCCTAACTTTAGAGCTTGAAAATATTGCATGTATCGAAGATATTTTGGTTGTTATTAAAACAATGACTCTACAAAAGATTGTTATAGAATATCTTAGATTTCTTCCATATGCCATTAACAAATAATGTGATAATCAAACTAAATGAAATAACAACTATGATAGAAGATAAAACAATAATTTCTGAAAAAGAAGTTGAAGAAATTAAATTAATTTTCAAAAATTTAGTTGAAAAAAATGAAAGATATGATGTTGATGAAATTGAATTTTGGTTTAAAAATGAAGGTAGTTGGACTAAAAAAGAACCAATAATTAGAATTGTAAATCTTTCAAATTACATTCAAGATAAATATCAACAAACAGCTCATCTTAGAATTCTATCTGATGATGATTGTGGTTGTTAAAATCAAATTTCAAGTTGTTCTAATAAACGTCCAACAATTTCTGAATTAATTTCTCTTTCACTCATTATTTTTTTTAATCTAGACTCATTTTCTGTTTCATTTAGAATTAGTTTAAAATATTCTTCATCAAGATCATTATTTGCTTGTAATCTTTTAACAACTTCAAACAAGATACCTATTACTTGTTTTTGTGCATCAATTAATTCATCTTTACTTCTTTCAGACATTAGATATCACAAATCATTAACAATCTTTGTAAATAATTCTTTTAATTTAGGATTGGTAATGTCTATTTTTACTGATTCAAAAAAAGTCTCTAATTTTTCTTTAGAATACCCTTCATTTTGATATGTTTTTGCTTGTAATACCATTTCCAATTTATCAATTTGATGTATGATTTTTGATTCAGGCGATATGTTTTCTTGATATTCTTGCCAAATTTCCAAATATTGTTTTTTTATGGAATCTGGTAAATCTTCAATTATTTCATTAAATGCTGTATTTTCAAGGTGTATTTTCTTTTCCATATCGATTTGCTCAGGTGTAAAATCACCAATTTTTGATTCAGCTAAATCATGTAATAGAACCATTTTCAAAATTTTTTCAGAATCATAATTTTCTAAATCAGATATCACCATACTCATCATTGCCATGGAGTATGAATGATCAGCTACTGATTCAGGATTTTCTATAGATACTTTATCTATCCATCCTTGCCTAGAAATTTTTTTAAGGTTTACAACTGTTCTAAAAAAATCTATTATCATAATTACTTAGTGATGAAATTTTATACTAATGAATTTTCATATTCTTTAATTTTAGAATAACATAATAGGCAATTTAGAGGATACTCAATTATGAAAATATATACTAAAACTGGGGATGATGGTAGTACTGGATTACAAGGAAATCTAAGAATCGATAAATCTCATCCACGAATTGTATCTTATGGTACTATTGATGAAGTAAATGCATCACTTGGTATAGTTTTAACAAATTCATTAGATTCAGATATCATAAATTTACTAACAAAAATTCAAAATGACTTGTTTTTGTTAGGTTCAGATCTTTCAAATCCAAATCTAAATGATATAAAAAATCGTGTTTCATTAGAAATGATTACTAATTTAGAACAAAATATAGATAAATTTGAATTAGAATTGACTCCGCTTACAAATTTCATTTTACCTGGAGGGGATATTGCTGCAGCTCAATTACATTATACTCGAACAGTTGTTAGACGAGCTGAAACACTAGTTGTACTATTAAGTGAAAAAGATGAAATTAATTCAAATTGTATTAAATATCTAAATAGATTGTCTGATTTGTTTTTTGTTTTATGTCGTTTAATTAACAAACGAAAAAACAAAGAAGATATTTTATGGAAGCCAGAATAGTTAAAGTTTCTATAGGTATTGACTAATTATTAAAAATCAAGTAGTTTCTGAAACCACATTTAGTATTTCAGGATTTTCAATCTCTGATGATTTATTTTGATTAATGGGTTCTTTTAGCCACTTGAATGTCGGACTGTTAACAAATTTTGCACCTTTAAGATCAAATTTGTTTTTACACTTTAAACAATTAAAACCCATTTCTGGTTCGGGGAATTTTTCTGTACAATTTTTACAAATAAACACACTAGGCATAATTTTATAATCAACACCTAATGCTTTTAGCTCTTTTTTACATTGTGGGCATTGATCATTTTCAAATGTATTTTCGGGTCTAATTGTACCACAATCATAATGTTCAATTAATTTTGTTTGATCAAAATTAAAACTATTACATTTTGGACAAGAGAATTGAGTTGATGTATTTACTGAATCACATTGGTTGCACAATATTTCTTTAATCTCATTTGTCTCTAGTACTTCTCCTTTTGAAATTAAACCTCTTAGAAATGATAAAACATGATCTGTAGGATAACCGCAATTTTGTGCAATTCTTATTACACTTGAACTATGAACAATTTGTAAATGTTCTTTTACTTTGTCAATCTCTAATTCCATACCTGTACTTTCATCTAATTCATATTCAATTTCTACGGTTTTTACAACTTCTTTTATTTTTTCAAATCTTAATGGTTTTGGAATGAAATATGTTATTCCTAAAGAAAACAATTCTCTAATTGTACTATCGTTTTCCTCAAGTGAAGTTTCTAAAATAATTTTAACTTGACTAGTTTGGGAAAATAACATGGGGGCAATATCTATTGCACACATATCTGGTAATTCGTAATCCAAAAATACCAGCGGCAATATTCCCAAGTTTAATAATTCACTAAATTTTTCTACTGCATCTTCTCCATTATCCACTGTGAGAATTTTAGTAAAACCAATTTTTTGGACATATTTGGTTAACATCATAGTTACCGCGGGGCTATCTTCTATGATAAGCACTGTCGAATCATAAAAGCTCATAAAATAATTTTGATTTTTTTTGATATTACCTGTCATATGATCAAAATGAACAATCTTTATGATAATCCATAGAAATTTCTGATTGTACATAAATTTGAGAGTAAATTTTCAGTTATTTTTGGATTTTATCTAAAGGCATAGTGATTGTTCTATCTGATCCTTTACAGTAATTTTTTCCTTTGAAATGTTTGTGAATTTTTACTTTTGCCATCATGATACTATCTATTCC
>Ga0233447_1000757_pt1 | contig 32551 bp, 27 predicted proteins | sample SI_124_October20_3_FD_183014 | JGI IMG/M metagenome (GOLD analysis project Ga0233447, IMG submission 183014) | Seawater microbial communities from Saanich Inlet, British Columbia, Canada - SI_124_October2016_135_MG | ecosystem: Environmental > Aquatic > Marine > Inlet | place: Canada: British...
TGACATTGCAGATTGCAGAGAAATTTCCAGATGCAAAAGTCACGGCAATGAAACAGGCAGTCATGTCTAAAATGCAGTCCATTGACATGTTTAGATCTTTCAGCCTGGGTATATCCATTATTGTGATTCTCATTGGCTCATTGCTGGTTCTGGTCACCATGATGGGATCCGTAAACGAAAGGACCAGGGAAATCGGAATTTTCAGGGCCATCGGGTTCAGACGGGGGCATGTCATGCAGATTATCCTGTTGGAAGCCCTGTTGTTGGGTATCATTGGCGGTATCCTGGGATTTGTTATCGGAAATCTGATTGCTTACGGTATTATTCCGATAGTGATGAAAGATGGGGCGTTTGCCGGAATCAATGTAAATCTTGGAATTATCTCCATACTCATGGCAGTGGCCTTAAGTCTTCTGGCAAGTCTTTACCCTGCGTTTAAAGCCAGTAACATGGACCCCAGCGAAGCATTAAGAGCACTTTAAAAATAAAAGAGAATAATAATGACACAGGTTAATCATTTAATCGAAATTCAGGGATTAAAAAAAACATATCAAAGTGGTGACACTAAAGTTACTGCCATTAAACAGATGGAATTTTTTATTGATGATGAAGAGTTTATTGCCATTATGGGACAGTCCGGCTCTGGTAAGAGTACATTGTTGTCCATCATGGGTGCACTCAATCACCCGACCCAGGGGAAAGTTCTTGTGGATTCCCTTGATCTCTATTCTTTAAGTGGTGAACAAAGGGCTGATTTCAGGAGCGAATATATTGGATTCATTTTTCAGTCTTTTCAACTCATTCCCTATCTGACAGTTTTGGAAAACGTCAAACTTCCCATGGCTGTAACCGGTCAGAAAAAAAAGGTCAAAAATCAGATGGCATTAGAGGTGATCGAACGAGTAGGGCTTGAGTCAAAAGCATACCGGCTGCCGGATCAGCTGTCAGGCGGAGAGCAGGAAAGGGTGGCCATTGCACGGGCCATTGTAAACAAACCTCCTATCATACTGGCTGATGAGCCAACTGGAAATTTAGATTCAAAAACAGCCAATGAAATCATGATGCTGCTGCAATCTTTGAATGAAGAAGGGCATACCATTATTGTGGTTACCCATAACTCGGATATGGGAGCCTATGCAACAAGAAGTATCAAGGTTCAGGATGGGGAATGTTTTGCCTGAAAAAAGTGACTAAATACCAGGCCATGACTATTTATTGCCATGGCCTGGCATTATCAACATTTATTGAGCGTCCTTGATACCCACTTCTTCAAAGGTTTTAATGTCTGCAAGAATCCTTGTGGAAAGATCTAAAAGTTCCATGCACACTGCAGCGCCCGTTCCTTCACCCAGTCTGAATTTCAAATCAATCAAGGGTTCAAGACCCAGTCTTTCATGCATATATTGATGTCCTATTTCCACGGATTTGTGGCTGGCAAAGAGATAATTTTTTGCGGCAGGGCAAAGTTCACAGGCAATCAAAGCTCCGGCAGTGGAGATAAAACCATCACAAATAACAGGAATGCCTTTGGCAGCAGCACCTAGAACAAGGCCCGCAATACCGCCGATTTCAAGGCCGCCGACTTTTGACAGGACATCAATGGGATCATTGGGGTCTGGTTTATGAAGGGCCAGCCCTTTTTTTATCACGTCAATTTTATTTTTTAAGGTTTGATCATCTATGCCCGTGCCGCGACCTGTGAGTTTTTCAACTTCAATACCTGAAAAGGCGGCAATAATGGCTGAAGAAGGTGTTGTATTACCGATCCCCATGTCACCCGTACCCAAAAGATCAACAGGCGCCTGGGCATCAAGTTCGTTTACAATCTGGATCCCTGCTTCAATGGATAAAATAGCTTCTTGCCTGGTCATAGCAGGTTCTTTTGTAAAATTGGCTGTCCCTTTTCTTATCTTTTTATGAAATATGGGAAGGTCAGGTTCAAAATCATGGTTAACTCCCAGGTCAGCAGCCTTTACCGTGGCACCGGCATGCTTTCCAATGACATTGACCGATGCCCCATTATTGGCAAAATTATAAACCATCTGGGGGGTGACTTCTGCAGGGAAAAGACTAACCCCTTCCTGGCAAACGCCGTGGTCACCGGCACAGGTGATGATCTGTTTGTTGGTAAGTTTAACATCAATGGTGCCTTTTATTGCTGCAAGTCTTGCTGATATCTCTTCCATGACACCAAGACTTCCAGCAGGTTTGGCCTGGTTGGCAAGGCGATCCTGAGCTGCCGCCAGTGCTTCCTGGTTAAGTGTTTTTGAAATTGACGAAAGGGTTTGTTCTAATAATGACATGATATCGTTTCCTTGGTATTGATTTTCCTGCAAGAACCAAAAAAGGGTTTTGCAAGAAATAAATTCTTACAAAACCCTTTACCATCGAGTTTTACAAATATTGTTACCTGGCACGTCTTCTGGCTTCCGGCATTAAATCCTTTTTTTTAGGCCTTCCCGTTTTCACAGTGGCAATTTAAAAAAATAGATATTTCCGGTTACAGCGGCGGGACCGTCCCGGAGTTTCACCGAGTTCCGTTGGCCTAGGTAACCACAATAAATTATTAGACTTATTTACAGAATAAATGGAATCAAGTCAATACCCCTTTGATTTTTTGGAATTGATGATCAAGGTTTTTCGGGAACACAAATCAAAAACCATCTGAAACTTGTGTAATGGCGGTCTTTTTTGACAATGAAATTATTATCAATCTGTATTTCCATCATTGAATTCTGAAAAGCTAAAACTACAAAGGGTAGTCTGAGATCTTTTCTGAATCATGAAAGAGCCGATTTTAGTCTATTATTCTGGGCAGTAATCCTTGCTAATAAAGGCGTTGACTACTTTATCCAGTTGTGAGTGAAGTACAAAACTGATCATTCTGCGATGGTATTCATTAGACTCTGTTTTTTTAGAGCTGGAAAAGGACCTGTTCCATAAATTTATGGGACAGGTAGAGCTCATCTTCAGTAATCTTCCAAAATCCTTGAAGTGTAAGTCTTTCGGGATGCAGGGCCTGATTTTATTAACCGACATTTCCTTAAAGATTCAAAAAGCTAAATTTTTTGTTCCACATTTTGAAAACCCGGTAAATAGATTTTTCCAGGTATTATTTTTCCCAATCGTTACGGTTTCTCAATAACTGTAGTCGGATAGAGACATCTGTTTTAATCACGCCCTCCATTTTATTTATTCTATCAATCAGCATGCGAAGCTCTTCCTGGGATTTTGCGCTGAACTCAATATCAAAATCAAATGCACCGGTGAGAAGGGCGATATACCATATCCGGTCAATCTTATTGAGTTCATTTTTTACGTTATCTATCTTTTTTATATCGGTTTTGATGCAGATGTTTCCCCTGAACACATAGCCCATTTTTTCCTGGTTAACAACGGCCACAATCTGAATCACTTCATCATCAAGAAGCTTTTTGATCCGTTTCCGAATAGCTGTTTCCGATAATTTTAATTTATTGGCAATTTCCGTGTTAGGTGTTCTGCCGTTTGAATTAAGTATTTTTATAATCTGGGAATCAATATCATCGACCTGTAAATTCAATGTGCACCTCAAAAAGTGATTTGCAGAGCTTTAGGTTCAAGCTTTCCTGCAATATAAAATTAACGATTCGGTTTGATTCCTACCATGGCAGGAATCAAAAAACAAGTTCGAATATCGAACATTCGAATACGGTACTAAAAAAATGAAATTCGTATTAAAATTAAAAAAAATAGTTGACAATCGAATAAAAACTATATTATTTGGGTTGATAAGGGTTGTCATCGTTGATCTGGTGTCGCCAATTTAAGCATCAGGTCAACAAAAATCAAACTTGTTAAATAAAAAGGCTGTTACCAGCTTAACTCAATTATACTGGGAGATTTATATGTCGCAGATAAGTCAAGACCTCATTAAACGAAGAGAAAAAAATATTCCCCAGGGTCCTTTTAATACGACCACTGCATTTATTAAAAAGGCTGAAGGGGCGTGCATGACCGATGTGGATGGAAAAAAATATATTGATTTTGCAGGCGGCATCGGTGTCAACAACGTTGGCCACAGCCATCCGAAAGTGGTAAAGGCCATAACTGATCAGGCAAATTCATACATCCATACCTGCTTTCATGTGGCCATGTATGAACCGTACGTGGAGCTGGCGGAAAAACTCAATATGCTTGCTCCCGGTAATTTTGATAAAATGACCATGTTTGCAAATTCCGGGGCCGAAGCCGTTGAAAATGCGGTAAAGATCACCAGATATGCCACTAAGAGAACAGGGATTATCTGTTTTGAGAATGCATTTCACGGCCGGACCCAGATGGCCATGAGCCTTACCAGCAAGGTTAAACCTTATAAACTCAATTTTGGACCGTTTGTTCCGGAAGTTTACAGAATGCCTTATGCTTATTGCTATCGATGTCCGTTTAAATTGAAATATCCTTCCTGCGACACTGCCTGTGCAGACTTTCTTGAAGATTTTTTCATCGGCAATGTTGCACCTGAAAATACAGCCGCTGTTATTGCAGAACCCATTCAGGGTGAAGGCGGTTTTGTGACCCCTCCAGCGGAATATTTTCCAAAGCTGAAAAAAATATGTGAAAAATATGATATTCCACTGATCATTGACGAAATACAGGCGGGTTCTGGTAGAACTGGTAAGTTTTTTGCCATAGAACACTGGGGTATTGAACCGGATGTGATTACCCTGGCAAAAAGTTTTGCCGGCGGTATGCCGTTAAGTGCGGTTATCGGGCGTATCGATCTCATGAACGCACCCCATGTCGGGGGCTTAGGTGGAACCTATGGCGGTAATCCCGTCTCCTGTGCAGCTGCCCTGGCTGTTCTGGATATCCTGTATGAAGACAATCTTCTGTCAAAAGCTAAAAACCTTGGAAAAATCCTTATAGACAGATTCACAAAGTTTGCCGGGCAATTTGAAATCATCGGTGATGTCAGGGGAAAAGGTCCCATGCTGGGGATGGAGCTGGTAAAAGACAGGGAAACCAAAGAACCTGCTGCAGAAGAAGCAAAAAAACTGGTCCAGCTCTGCTATGAAAAAGGATTGATCATTCTTTCCTGCGGTAATTTTGGAAATGTCATCCGAACGCTGATGCCGTTTGTCATTACAGATGAAGAACTGGAAAAAGGGCTTTCAATACTTGAAGAAAGTTTCCATGAACTGGAGAGGTCATAAAGGATCGGTTTTTTTAAACAAGATCTGCCGGACAAAACAGGCAGGGAACCTTATGATCCAAACACACCATAAAGGAGGGTGAACTCAAAATGATAGACTTGGAAGAATATCATCCGGATGATTACAAATTAAGAGATATAAAAGCAGCCAAAAAGGAAGTGGATGAGATCGTGGATATCATCACGATGCCAACCGAAAAAATTTCTCTTGAAACAAGAAAAGAAATTTCTAAAAAAACAGTCCGCAATTTTCGTGACCATATTAATAAAGGTTTTCTTGAATACAGAAAATCAGTTACAGAGGCAACGGGATTTGCTGTAACAGAATGGACCGGTGAAGGGTCTATTCTGGTGGATGCCCTGGACAGGCAATTCTTAGATCTTTTAGGTGGATTCGGATTGTATTCATATGGTATCCGTCATCCCAAAATAGTAGCAGCCGTGAAATCTCAGCTGGATCGATCACCACAGTACAGCCAGGAAATGCTCGACCCTCTTCGGGCGCAACTGGCCAAAGTTCTGGCCCTTTTGACACCGGGTAAAATTCAATATGGATTTTTTGCCAATTCCGGGACTGAGGCCGTGGACGGGGCCATGAAGCTTGCCAAACTCTATACGGGTAAAAAAGGATTTATATCCACGCTCAAAGCATTCCATGGCAAGTCTCTGGGAGCCCTTTCCCTGATGGGAAAACATGTTTTCAGAAAACCATTGCTCCCGCTTCTCGACGGTATCCGTCAGGCACCCTTTGGAGACTTAAAAGCCATGGAACAGGAACTTATATCCGCCCGGGCAGTGGGAGATGACATTGCTGCGGTTGTTCTTGAACCCATACAGGGGGAAGCCGGCGCCATTGTTCCGCCGGATGATTATTTACCCGGTGTCAGGGAATTATGTGATCGTTATGGTGTGCTGATGATTGCAGATGAGGTCCAGACCGGATTCGGCAGGACCGGTGAACTGTTCGGTGTGGATCACTGGAATGTTAAGCCGGACATTATGTGTTTTGGAAAAGCCCTTGGCGGCGGTGTTGTACCGATGTCAGCCTTTATGTCCACTCCTGAAATCTGGAAGTGTATGGAGCCCAATCCGTTCATACACACCACTACCACCGGTGGTAACCCGCTGGCCTGCGCATCCGCTCTTGCTGCCATTTCCGTTCTTTTAGAAGAAGATCTGGCCGGCCAGGCAAAAAAGAAAGGCGAGTATGTACTGGGAAAACTGGGCGAACTCCAGGAACGATATCCCGGCATCCTGGCAAACAAACGCGGCCTTGGATTGCTGCTGGGTATGGAATTCCATACGGACGGTATCGGCTACAAAGTTGCATCCGGCCTTTTTTCAAGGGGTGTAATCACCGCCGGAACGCTGACAAATGCGAAAAATATTCGTTTTGAGCCGGCACTGACCGTACCCTGGGAGATTCTCGATGAATCCTTAAACCGGATTGAAGATGTTTTTAAATCCATTGAGCTTCCCAAAGGCAAACCCGATGAATATCTGTATACCGGTCAAATGCTCCATGTTGACCTGAGCAAAAACGAAATCCAGTCAAAAACAATCTCGAAAAAACTTCGGGAACAATATATCGGCGGGTGGGGCCTTGCTACCAAATACCTGTACGACGCTGTGGACCCGAAGGTCGATCCTTTATCCGAAGAGAATGCCGTTGTTATCATGACAGGTCCTGTCTGCGGTACGCTTGTGCCCACATCATCCAGAACCTGCCTGGTATCCAAATCTCCTAAAACCAATACCATATTTGAATCCAATATTGGTGGATCTTTCGGACCAGAACTCAAATTTGCAGGATATGACGGTATCATGATTACCGGAAAAGCCAAAAATCTGGTCTATCTCAGGATAGAGAACAGCAGCGTCACTTTGGAAGACGCAGGCAAGCTTGTTGGAAAGGGAATTTTTGAAACTGAGGAATGGCTGAAAAATGAAATCCATGCCGAAGCCAAAACCCTGGCCATAGGGCCTGCCGGTGAAAACCTGATAGATTTTGCCTGTATCGGTTCGGAATCCTACCGCCAGATGGGACGCGGCGGTGCCGGTGCCTTATTTGGATCTAAAAACTTAAAAGCAGTTGTCTGCAGGGGAACAGGCGGAGTTCAGGTCAATGAGATCGGTTCTTTTTATGAAAAAGTGGTCGAACATACTTATGGAAATCTTCTAACCGATGACAATATGTGGGCGAAAACACATGGAACCCCGCTTTTGGTGGATGTTACAAATGAAATGGGAATCCACCCCACTAAGAACTTTACTAAAGGAGTCAGCGCAGGCCGTCAAAACTTGAATGCCGATGCCATTGATGATGTTAAAATCGGTGACCGTTCCTGCGCCTCATGCCCAATGGGCTGCGGCAAGTTCACCTCTGTTAATGGGACCCAGGTTGAAGGGCCGGAATATGAAACGCTCTGCCTTGGCGGATCAAACTGCGAGATAGATGATCTTGAAACTATTATGAAATTTAACCGGCTCTGTGATGATTATGGCCTTGATACCATGTCCACTGGAAATATCATCGGGCTTGCAATGGATATCACTGAATCCGAACTTCATGACTACGGCATCAAATTTGGTGATACAAAACAATTCCTTGCCTTGATCGAAGAAATTGCCACTCAGTCCAGTGAACGTGGAAAAGATCTGGCACTGGGTGCCCAGAAACTGGCAGCAAAACATAATGCCGAAGATAAGGCCGCCCATTCAAAAAACCTTGAAATGCCTGCCTATGATCCCCGTGGAAATTATGGAATGGCCCTTGGATTTGCAACTTCGGAAAGAGGAGCCTGTCATTTAAGGTCATTTACCCTTTTTGAAGAAGAACCGTTTAAAGTCAAAGAAATGAGCCGTGCGGTAATGGACAACCAGAACCTGAATGCTGTTAAATTTTCCATGGGGCTTTGCGATTTCTGGGGTACGGTTGATACCGGCATTATGGCGGATTTTCTTACAAAGGGACTGGGCAAAACAATTTCTGCAAAAGATCTGGACAAGGCGGGTGAAAGAATCTGGAACCTGAACAAGTTGTTCAATCTAAAGGCGGGTTTTACCAGTTCCGATGATACGATTTCCCCAAAATTACTGAAAAAGACACTTGAGAACGGTCCCCTCGAAGGCCGTAAGTTTGATACTAAGGCTTTCGAACAGATGAAGACACTTTTATACAAACTCAGAGGCTGGGATGAACATGGAACCCCGACCAAAGAAAAACTGTCCGAACTCAATCTTTTGGATGCTTAAAAAAAGGCCTCAATTGCAAATATTATCGATGATGATAAGGAGAATATAAATGGAAAAATTACTATTGGCTATCCCGAACCGATGCACGGGCTGCAACAGGTGCACCTATGCATGCTCCGCCGTGAAGGAAGGGATGTTCATTCCATCAAAGGCCAGGATAAAAATCAACAACTTTGCCTACGAAGGATATTCTGTACAAAGTGTCTGTTTTCAGTGCCCAAATGCAGATTGTATGAAGGCCTGCCCGGAAGATGCCATAATTAAAAATGAGCGGGGTGTCATTGCCATTAATATCAATAAATGTACCCGGTGCGGAGAGTGCGTATCTGCATGCCAGTATGGCATGATGGAACAATATGATTCCGGTGTACCATATAAATGTGATTTGTGCGGCGGCAGCCCGGCCTGTGTTGGTGAATGTAATTTCGGTGCCCTTGTTTTCAAAGAGGCAGACAAAGTGTCCCGGAAACTTCGAAGCCAGCAGATGAAACAAAGACAGACAGATGGCAGACCTGATCAAAAAAGGCACAAACTTGCGAAAGTCATTCTCAAGGAAGCTGTCAGAGTACCGCGCACGGCAAACTATATGGGGTAAGTGTTTTTAACAACATAATAAAGAAAGGAAGGAAAAGAAATGAAATCTAAAAAATGGTTAGGCAAAGTGGCATTTGCAATTTTTATGGTATTGGCATTTTCTTTTCAGGCTAGTGCTGCTGGAACGAAGTGGAGATTACAACATTCATGGGGAGCCGCTGAAAATCACTTTTTTGAACACTATGCCAAAATCGTTAACGAAATGTCGGCAGGCAAAATTCAAATCTCTGTGTTTGCAGACGGCGAGTTGGTGAATGTGGAAAAGCTTTGCGATGCAGTAGCGGCTGGTACGCTTGAGATGGGACATACACACCCTGATTATCAGATGGGCACAGTCCCTGTGGGTGAGCTGGAAAGTGCTCCCTATTTATTTGGTAACCTGAAAGAAGAGATGGCTGCCATTTACAGGTATGGACTGGGCGACATCTACAAGGAGGCTTTTGAAAAAAGATACAAAATTAAGGTTCTTGGATTTCAGGCAGATGACTGTGGTGCCTTAATGTTTACAAAAGAGGTGAATAGCCTTAAGGACATGAAAGGGATGAATATAAATATTCTGGATCCCTATGCCACATTTTTGCACGATTTGACAGGCGCTTCCTCAGTCTATATGGGACCTGAGGAATTGTATACATCCCTTTCCCGAAACGTAATTCAAGGGGTTGAATACGGCGGGGCTAAAGCCATGTATGACATGTCCCTGCACGAGGTAACAAAGAGTTTTTTGCTTCCAAGACATCAAATTGCCTACTTCCCCTTTTATTTTATCAATCAAAGAGCATGGGATAAACTGCCTGCCGATCAGCAGGCAATTCTTGTGAACGCTGTCCAGGCGAATACTGTATACATGGCGGCTTTTTATGCTGAAAAAGAACAGGAAGCGTTGAAAACCATGGTGGATAAACATGGCATTAAGGTCACCCACCTGCCGGAAGAGGATGTAAAGGCCATTACCAATAAGTCTGTTGAATGGATCAAGAACGATTTTTCAAAGAGAGGCCCATTTTGTAAAAAAGCTGCTGATGCAGTTTTGAAAGCTATGAAAGACTTCGGACGAATCGAATAAAACAAGGCAAAGTTTGCAGGTGATACCTATCACCTGCAAACCTTTATCCGATAGAGGCTGTGTCATAATTTTGATATTAAGGCAGAAACGAAATGGACAAACTAAGAAAAGCAGTCTGGTTTATGGACAGCTTGGGCAGTGAAGCAGCAAAATGTGTCAAGTGGTTTATTTTAATTTTTGTTTTTATTACCCTTTTTGATGTGGGGTTAAGATATTTCTTCAATGCTCCGACCCTGTGGGCCCGTGAGTTGGTTGCGCTGCTGTTCGGCCCCATGTGGATGCTGACCGGCGCCTACCTTTTAATAACAGATGAGCAGGTACGAATGGATCTGGTGTTCCACCGTTTCAGTAACAGGAAAAAGGCCATTTTTGATTTGATTACATTCACGCTTTTTTTCTTTTATTTTGGAGCAATAGTTTTCTACGGATGGCAGGACTGGTGGAGCTGCCTCATTCATAGCGAACACTCCAGATCAGTTTGGAGACCTGTGCTGTGGCCTTTCAAACTTGCCATACCTGTAGGTGTTTCTTTACTGTTGATTGCAGGGATAGCCAAGTATATTCGCGACCTGTATGTAGCGATTACCGGGAGGGATTGGAATGGGAATTGAATGGATAACCATATTATTGTTTGGTAGTATGCTGCTGTTGTTGCTGACCGGTTTCCCCATAAGCTACGGACTGGGAGCTATAGCCATGGTATTTTCTCTGTGGTTATGGGGGCCGCAATCCCTTTTCATGGGCTATTTAGCGGCAGTGAGTACGGTGAATTATACTGTTCTGGTCTGTATTCCCATGTTCGTGTTTATGGGCATGATGTTGTATTATTCCGGGATAGCCGATGACCTGTATACGACCTTTCAATATTGGCTGGCGCCTATACCGGGTGGTCTGGCATCGGCTACAGTCGGTGTCTGCACCATGATTGCAGCCCTGGTGAGCTCTGAAGCCGCCGGCACGCTCACCATGGGGCGGATTGCTCTTCCCCTGATGCTCAAGCGGGGGTATCAAAAAGAGATCGCGACCGGATGCATCCAGGCCGGAGCTGCTCTTGGATTTCTTGTTCCGCCAAGCTGCATCGCAATCCTTTATGCAGTTATCGCAAAGGAGTCCATAGGCAGACTCTTCCTTGGCGGCGCTATACCCGGATTGATGCTGGCTATCATGTACATCATTTACATCACAATACGATGCTATCTCCAGCCACATTTAGCCCCCCCCATACCCAAGGAGGAAAGGCCGTCACGCAAAGAAAAAATAAAAAGCCTCAGGCACCTTATCATGCCGTGTGCCATTATCTTTTCGGTTATCGGGACGATTATGATGGGACTGACCACGCCTGTGGAGTCCGCTGCCATCGGCGCCCTGGGAGCCATGATCGCTGTTGCGATTAAAAAGAAGCTGAACCTGAAGTTGATAAAAGACGCGCTCATGGATAGTTCAAAGCTTACGGCGATTATGATGTGGATATTCATGGGAGCGATGACCTTTGGTCAAATCTATGATGCGCTGGGAGCCAAGGAGATCATACATACCGTGACGACTGCCCTCCCACTTGGACCGTGGGGCGTTCTGATCATGATACAATGTACCTTTTTTATCCTAGGTATGTTTATGGATGATACAGCAATTCTGTTCATTACCATGCCGATATATATACCTATTATCAATGAACTGGGATTCAACCCAACATGGTTTGGCGTTCTTTACATTATCAATATGCAGATGGCATACATGACGCCTCCTTTTGGATACTGTCTGATGTTGATAAAGGGAGTGGTACCGCCTGAAATATCTATGGGGGATATTTACCGTTCTGTCATTCCGTTTGTAATCATACAGGGTGTGGCCCTTGCTCTGATTATGATATTCCCTGAACTCGTACTCTGGCTGCCAAGAGTGATGCTGGGTGGAGGATAAGTCAGCAAAGGTGACAGGACATGATAACAGCCCTGTCACCTTTAAACTTTTCTATTTTGGAAACTGATGATGAATAACTTAAAACAACCCACCCATTACGGCTTTTGGATGCCGGGTGAATTTGAACCCCACAAATCCTGTTGGATGGTCTGGCCACAGCGGGGAGATACATACCGCCTGAAGGCTGGGCCTGCCCAAAAGGCTTTTGTTGAGATTACCAGGGCTATTCTTGAGTTTGAGCCGTTAAATGTCTGCATATCAAAAGAGCAGTTTGAATATGCAAAAGGCAAACTGCCCAGGCAGGTTAATCTGGTTGAAATGGAATCGGATGATGCATGGGTCAGGGATACGGGGCCCAGTTTTATTGTTAATAAACACAGGGAGGTCAGGGGTGTCAACTGGGAGTTTAATGCCTGGGGCGGAATATTCAGCCCCTTTGATAAGGATGCTGCCCTAGCTGGAAATATTTTAACACATGAACAAATACACCAATATAACGCGCCTTTGATACTTGAAGGGGGCTCTTTCCATGTTGATGGTCAGGGAACTTTGATCACCACGGAAGAGTGCCTGCTAAATCCGAACCGGAATCCGGATCTTTCCAGGGAAGACATTGAATCCTATCTCAAAGCATATTTAGGGGTGAAAAAAATAATCTGGATTAAAAAAGGGGTCTTCATGGATGAAACAGAAGGGCATGTGGACAATCTGTGTGCCTTTGCACGTCCGGGAGAGGTTGTTATCACCTGGACAGATGATCAAACCGATCCCCAGTTTGAAATTTCAACACAGGCTTATGAAATTTTGTCCAGGGCAATTGATGCCCAGGGCAGAAAATTGAAAATTCATAAAATCCACCAGCCGGGACCCTTGTTTATTTCAAAAGAGGAAAGCTTTGGCTTCGATAAGGTGGATGATGCAAAATTGAGAAAAGAAGGGGATCGTCTTGCCGGGTCATATGTCAATTTTTATATGGCCAACTTCGGGATTGTCATGCCTTTGTTTGATGATCCAAAAGACCTGGTCGCCATGGACGCCATACAGAAAATTTTCCCTGAACGAAAGATAATCGGTGTTCATACAAGGGAGATCCTTCTGGGAGGAGGTAATATCCATTGTATGACTCAACAGCAGCCATTGTCTGCCTGAGCTTTGCATTAAACAATAAAAAAGGACAAACAATGAATCAGGTGACAGTAGCGGCAACGCAAATGGCCTGCAGCAATGATCGCAAACAAAATATCAATAATGCTGAAAATCTGGTGGTAACTGCCTCTAAAAAAGGGGCACAGATCATCCTGCTGCAGGAACTTTTTGAAACACGGTACTTCTGCCAGGAAGAGAAACAGGAGTATTTCAGTCTGGCAACCTCTCTTGAGAATAATCCTGCTGTAAAACACTTTGCAAATATTGCTGAAAAACTGAAGGTGGTACTGCCCATCAGTTTTTTTGAACGGAAAAACAAGGCCTTTTATAATACAGTGGCAGTGATTGATGCAGACGGAAGTGTCCTTGGAACCTACCGTAAATGTCACATTCCAGATGGTCCCGGATATGAGGAAAAATTCTATTTTAACCCGGGAGATACAGGCTTTAAAGTCTGGCTCACAAAGTTTGCCGACATTGGCGTTGGGATCTGCTGGGACCAATGGTTTCCTGAAGCGGCCAGAATTATGGCACTCAAAGGAGCGGATCTAGTGTTTTATTCAACAGCCATTGGATCAGAGCCTGTTGATGAAACCAACGATTCAAAAGATCACTGGCAGACATGCATGCAGGGCCACGCTGCCTGCAATATGGTTCCGGTCATCGCTTCGAACCGGATTGGAACCGAAACTTTTGGCAATTCTCACATCAATTTTTATGGCTCATCATTTATCACGGACAATAAGGGACAGGTCATTTCCCAGGCCAGCCGGTCAGATGAATCTGTCATCACAGCATCATTTGACCTTGAACAACACCGGCTGGAAAGAGCTGCATGGGGCCTTTTCAGGGATAGACGACCCTCCCAGTACAGTCCCCTTCTCACAAACGACGGCAGATATAAATAAAATGGCAGACAATCAATCATCAAAGGATAATCAGAACATTGTCGATCATGGAAGGCCTTCGAAAGCCAGCTTATAGGAAAGGAACTATTACAAATGACGTCAGATACAAATCTTCTTGGGTGTCGGTTCGATTTTTCAAAAAAAGTGGCTATCGTAACCGGAGGCAGTTCCGGTATAGGCTATGAAACGGCACGTATGCTTCTTGCCGGTGGCGCCAAAGTCCTTCTGACTGGACGAGATGAAATCAAAGGGGAAAATGCTGTCAGGCAATTGGGGGAACCAGGTCAAAAATTAAATTTTCTTAAGGCAGATGTATCACAACCAGCCCAATGTAAAAAAATTATCAGTTCAGCTATTGAACTATATGGCAAAATTGATATTGTCGTTAATAACGCCGGGGTCTTCAATGCGAATCCCATAGAAAACGTTACAGAAAAAGAATTTGACTGGATGATAAATACTAACCTTAAGGGCCCTTTTTTTGTATGTAAGTATGCAGTTCCTTTTCTCAAAGAAAATAAGGGAGGATCCATCATTAATGTTTCATCTGATGCAGGTCTTCAAGGAAATAGATTGTCATCAGTTTATTGTGCCTCAAAAGGAGGCTTGACCATTTTTTCAAAAGCTTTGGCATTAGATTTAGCTTCCTATGGGATTCGCGTCAATTGTGTCTGCCCCGGTGATATTGCAACCCCGATGCTTGATAAGGATCTTAAGACAAGAAGCGATCCAGAAAAGTATTTGGAAACTCTAACAGGATCGTATCCTGTTGGGCGATTAGGACGACCTGAAGAAGTGGCATCGGTAATTTGTTTTTTAGCATCCGGCATATCTGATTTTGTGACAGGTGCTAGCTGGTCGGTTGACGGCGGGATAACAGCGGGATGAAAGATGATTTGACTGTTCCTTGTCAAAATCAGATACATTTGCATGTAATATCGAATTTAAGAATACGCTGGCGAGCCTAATAGTAAACTTATCATAATTCAAGAAACAGTAACTGAAACAATTCTGAAAGCTATTGATCATACATTTTTGATCATCACTTTACAGTACTTTTAAATACTGATATGAATTTATTATAATGATACTAACAGACATAAAAACCCATGCCTCAGCTTTTGGTGTAGCTGCGTGTGTTGGTCTATTACTTTACTTGCTTTTACCAAATGACAATGGTCAAAATAAAACCGAACAAAATATGGTTTCCGCTCCCGGTATTGTTCAAGAAGGCGGAAGTGAATCTTTGACACCATTTGAGATAATAGGCAAATTAAAAGCTATAGCTACACCATCATTGCGTGAGAAAGCGGCTCAAGGTTATGTTGGTAGTGAAGCAAAATGGACTCTGTATCTCAAAAATATAATTAATCAGAAAGAAAATGATGTTCATGTAGTATTCACAGATACTATGGATCTCCCTCATAATACGCTCGTAACTTGTGTAGTTTCTTTAAATGACAACAAGATCTTAAAAGTAATAGAAGAAGGAATGTTAGTCAATGTATTAGGACAGATTTCCAAAATAGCCCCAAACAATGATTCAATCGAGTTAGAAAACGTTATTTTAAAAACTCCGACCAAATAATGGATTTACAACCTTTTTATATTAGGGACTTAGTTTAGTTAGTTAAGTAAGAGGACCAACTTTGAACTTAAGATCACTTGCATGGACCCAGCCCAACGCAGGCAATAAATCTTTAAAATTTAGAATTATTTGATATTCAGAAAAGCTAAATTTTTTGTTCCACATTTTTAAAACACGGTATACAAAAGCTTTTACCATCAAACAAGCGGATGCGCGACTCCATGGTCATTTCATGGCAGGCATCACATGGAATGCTTTTTAATATCCGGGCAGGTCTTACGGGCGGTACTGTTACCTCTTCTGTTGAAAAAAGATCGCTTAAGTCCGCTTCCAATAATCGTTTGATCCGATTGTCCCTGTCGCTTTCATCCCTTGCAAAATCATTATTGAATACGGCTCGAAACCCTTTTTGCATATCCCTGTCATAAAAGGTAAAGGCTGATTTGCCGTAATCTCTGTGGATCAGATTTCCTTTGCCAAAGGAACACCCCGTCAAAAACTGGATGGCATCCACACCGCACATGTCAGTTTCAGAAACACATACAGGATTTTCTGCATTCTGAATATCCATTTTTTCCATTGCAAGTTCCGATGCCCTGATTCCTATGGTCAATCCCGGGCAGCTGTGACCGTGGAATGCAATGGTATCGTCAATCAACTCTTTTTTTAATGAGCAGGTCATGTTTGAAACTCCTTTATTATTTAAGCTTTTTACGGATATATGAAACCAATGCCGCAACCACGCACAGACAAAAGGCCAGCACCCCGACCACCATCCAGGTAACCCAGGTGCCGTTCCTTACAAGGTGGTAAGGATTCCATGACGGTTCTGCCATTATCCGGCCCAGTTTTTTATTGTACGTTAAGGGAAAATCGGGGATGGCATCATTATTCGTATCTTTAAAGCTGTCGATGAATTCAAAGGGCATCTTCCATTCCTTGAGTTCCTGTATACCGTCACGGGTCAAATCGGAATCAATCACAGCAGAAGAGAGATGTTCAATGGGCTTACCCTCTTTATCCTTGGGAATAATTTCCAGAATATCATAGGTATAGCCGCCAATGATCTTTAAAAAAGTGGAATTGTAAATATCGGCCGTTACCCGGATCAGTTTTTTGTTTGACCTGGAAAAGTCCAGTTTTTTATATCCATTTTCCTCATCACCGGTCCAGATATCCGTGACCCTGTCAAACATGATGCGGTTTGGATTATAGGCGACTTTTGCACCGGCCAGTTGCAGAAAATAATCAGAACCCTTTGCAGGATAGATGCTGGTCAGTATTTCACACCCTTTTTTCAGTTCCGAAGCCGTTATGTAAAAAGAGATCAAAGGATACCCCAGACTGCCGTCCAGGCCGATGCCAAGGGGAACAGCCCTGAAAAGATCGCAGGCCTGGATGTTACCGGTTTTTCCCTTTAAAATATCGTCCCGGATTACCCCGTTTGATATGATGGCTACATCTGCAAATGGATCAAAACCCTTTGAATACTTCTTGATGCCGGTGCGTATGGCATCGGCCAGAAAATTTCCCAAAGAAGATTCTTCAGCTTTAATGTTCAAGTCAAAATCTGTATGTGCCACTATCTTTCTAAAGGATAATCCATGGATATTTAAAAATTCTGTATCGATTTTTTTTTCATATCCCTGGATGATAGATGAAATTTCATCATCACCAAGAATGCTGTCATTGATGGGAATGGCTTTATAGTCTGTCATTTCTAACTTTCCATCTTCAAGGGCAAGACTGATATGGCCTAGCTGTTTGCCATATTCCCAGGTCTGAACAATCAGGGTGTTGTTTACCCGAATCGGGGCTTCCATCTTTGTATGGGTATGACCACTGATGATCACATCAATACCATCCACATTTTGTGCCAGCAGTTCATCTTCGGATTTTTCACTATTTTTGTTCAGGCCGCTATGGGACAGGCAGATGATGATATCGGCCTTGCCTTTGAGGGCCGCTACCATTTTCTTTGCAGCAGCGATGGGATCTCCAAAAGAGACGGGTTTTGAAAACGGGGCTTTTTCAGCGGCATCCATGCCCATAAGTCCGAATATTCCGAATTTTATGCCATTTTTTTCCAGGATAATATGGGTCTTGATAAATCCTTTGGAAAAGGACTGTTCAAGTGAATTATCCTTAGGACTTTCCTGGCTGAAAATCATGTTTGAAATCAGAATGGCAGGCAGTCTGTTTTGTTTCTGGGCCGTGTTCAGTATCTGCGCAAGACCCTCGGGCTTCAGGTCAAATTCATGATTTCCCAGGGTAACTGCGTCATATCCCATTTTGCCCATGAGATCCAGTTCAAAGGCTTTTTCCCTGGACAGCATATGAAAAAAAGAGCCCATGAGAAAGTCTCCCCCGTCAAGGACCAGGACGGGTCCATCGCTCTGATCTTTTATCTTTTTAATCATTGTGGCGATTCTGGCGTATCCGCCAATGGTTTCATCGTCTGAAAGGGTCTGGGGGGTATAATCTTTGTTGGGCGAAAATCCCAGGAAATGGGAGTGAAGATCATTTGTATGGAGAATGCTTATTTCGTTTTTAGCTGCATTTGCAGTATTCAGGCAGATGAGGACGCTCAATAGTATTACAAAGTATTTAATAAAATTAGTCATGGCCGACTCCTTTATCATCAATGGAAAATTTGATTCATGCTATCATAATTTTAGTAATTTTCAATCACAATCTGGATTCCATTGCTTGGCTTTTTGGCGCTTTTTTAAAACCTTCATTCCCTGATCAATTGATGGGAAGGATCTGGCCGATATCCATTATCTTGAACCGGGAAGGATCAAGATTATTTTTCTTTATATGGCGGGTCAGATCCAGGCCTGGAAACCCGGCCGGTTCACTGCCTAAGTGAAAGGTGCCCCACTGGGTGGGGATGAAGTAATTGGCACCCAGATCTTCAAACCCTTTGACGGCTTCTTCAATATTCATGTGCTGGGCGTGCATGAACCACCTGGGATGGTAGGCCGTGGTCGCCATAAAGGCATAATCGATCTTGGGGTGGGTTCTGCCGATTTCCCTGAACCCTTTAAAATATCCTGAATCCCCTCCGAAATAGAGGGTTACAGAGGGGGTTATGAGAAGGTAGGAGGCCCAGAGTGACTGGTTTCTTCTTTGATTGATTCTTAAGGACCAGTGCTGGGCCGGAAGACAGATCAGTCTGGAACCCTTCCCTGTTTCAAATGACTCCCACCAGTCCATTGCGTGAACATTTCGTTTGTTCATGCCCATGACATAATTTTTAAGGCCATTGGGTACAAACACCCTTGAATGCGGAGGCAACTGCTTCATGCTGGACCGGTCCAGGTGGTCATAATGATTGTGGGAGATCACAATATTGACATCTTTGACAATCCGATTGAACGCTTCTATATCCAATGCCGGCGGGGTCAATCTTGCCGGCAGTAAGGCCCGTTTGGAAAAAATGGGGTCTGTAAGCCAGTATGCACCGTCAATTCGGATTAAAAAGGTGTTGTGACCGATCCAGAGGATGAAGTCTCCTTGGATCTGTTTGATTCTGTTCTCAGTGTCAGGAATAACACGGGGCAGAAAGGCTTTTTCAGGGTTCGTATAATTTGTCTTTGAAAACAGTTTCCACCCCAGTACATCCAGGAATCGTTTGTCTTTTATCTTCATCCACGGTACAAAAAATTTTTTATTTCTATAATGGGGTAAATAAAGGTCTTTGGCCTTAGTTTCCTCTACCTGCAGCGCCCATTGAGTTTCTGAAAATTGTTTTTTATCCCTGGAAGAACAGGAAGATACTACGGGCATAAGCAACATCGGCAGCAGCGCCATACAGACAATAAAACAGATAGCAGTGGAAGGCTTCATGATAAAGGTGAATTCATATTGATGGTAAGGGTTTGTTTGATAAACGGCCTCAGTGTCAAGGTGAAGGGTTAAATCATTGCGATTTGAAAAAATGGGTATATGGCATCCTGGTTTTGATCATTTGAGCCGAAAAATTCGACTGGCGTCAAAACCAGGATGTTATGGCTTGATCGTATCAGACTTACTAACCTGCATCATAGGTGCAGGCTGTGAAATCTATTTCTTCTCCGCATTTGTCGCATTTATGGGATTTCTCAAATTCATCTGAAAAAATTTCCTTTGTAGCATTGCATTTCGGGCAATTGCAGGAAAAGGATTGTAAATTCTTAAATTGTTCAAAACCTGGGCAATGTACTGGGGTGGTCATAATATCCTCCTTCTTTTAGATTTGATTTTTGTAACGAAAATCTCTTTCAAAAATTAAAGGTTAATTTGCCATCATTGTCAAGGCAAAATAGTGTTTCAATAAAAACTTGAAAATTTTTGCCCGGAAAAGCAGCAGATAAGATCAGCGGTTTTTTTTAAGCGTTAAATAAAAGATTCAGCTTATTTTAAATTTACAAGGGTTCTGCCTTTTAATTCGCCTTTTAATATACCTTGGATTTTATCCTCTAATTGATCAAAAAAAATTTCATCATAGATTCTATCAAGATAATCAAATTTCCAGTCCGTGGCCAGTTTTTTCCAGACATTTGTCCGAAAGGCCATGGGGCAATGCTGTGAATCTATCCCTAAAAGGGAGACACCCCTTAAGATAAAGGGAAAAACATTGATGGGCAGATCAAAGGATGCCACATTTCCGCAGCAGGTTACAATGCCATTCTGTTTTGTTGCCTTTATGGCCGTGGCCAGGATCTCTCCCCCCACGGTATCAATGACACCGGCCCATTGGGGTTTTAAAATGGGGGGTTTTGTATTTTCAAGAAAATCATCCCGGGAAAGAATGGTTTTAACGCCCAGGCTGTTCAGCAGCGCCGTGTCTGTTTTCCCCGTGACAGCTGTTACAGAATATCCAAGGTGGGACAATATTCCGCAGGCCATGCTTCCCACGCCGCCTGTGGCACCCGTGACAAGGATATCCCCATGTTCGGGTCTGATGGTTTGGGTTAATTTAAAAATTGACATTCCCGCCGTAAATCCGGCTGTTCCGAATATCATGCTCTGTTTCAGATCAAGGCCGTCCGGCAGCTTGACCACCCAGTCTTTTGGCACCCTGATATACTGCCCAAACCCCCCTGATGTGTTCATTCCAAGGTCATAGCTTGTAACGATGACCTTTTCTCCTTTTTTAAAGGGTTCAACAAGGCTTTCTTCAACAATTCCTGCTGCATCAATCCCGGGCGTATGGGGATATTGCCTTGTGACACCGCGGTTTCCCGTGGCAGATAAGGCGTCCTTATAGTTTAAGGAAGAATAGCTGACCCGAATGAGAACATCACCTTTTGGAAGATCATTAATTTGTGCAGTTTTAATCTGACGAATAAAGGTTTTTTTTTCAGGTTCTTCAACAATCATTGCTTGGTAAGATAAATTGTCCATAGGCTCCATCCTTTATAAATCTTTTTACTTTTTTAAATAAATTTGATAATTATGCCGGGATGAAAACTAATAAATTCCAGACCGGCAGGGTGGCACTTGTTTCATTCTCTCATTTTATCCATGATATGTATACAAGTTTTCTTTCTCCGTTACTGCCTATAATCATTGAAAAACTGTCCTTATCCTTGAGCCAGGCCGGACTTTTGTCCACGGTTATGCAGATTCCCGCTCTGCTCAACCCTTTTATCGGGTTGTTTGCAGACAACAAGGGTCTTGCCCGCTGGCTGGTTGTTCTTGCTCCCACCTTCACTGCCATACCCATGAGTCTTATTTTACATGCATCATCATATTATGTATTGCTGGTTCTGCTTTTTTTCGCCGGCATAAGCGTAGCACTATATCATGTCCCTTCACCTGTTCTGATTGCAAAGTATTCCGGGGGGAAAAAGGGCCGTGGCATGAGTATTTTTATGACGGGCGGAGAATCTGCCAGAACATTTGGGCCAATGTTTGCTGTAGCGGCTGTATCATTTTTAGGGGCGGATCATTTTTATGTGGTTATAGGATTTGCAGTACTGACATCGGTCATGCTTTATTTCGCCCTTGAAAAAGAGGAACAAAAAACTTCATTTAAAAGAAAAGGATCTTTAAAAGCATCATTCCATGAAATCAAACATGTGCTGATCCCTTTGTCCGGGATTCTATCGGCAAGATCTTTTATGCATGCATCAATGGGGGTTTTTATCACGGTTTTTGTAGAAAGAGAGACGGGAAGCCTCTGGTATGGAGGAGCTGCCCTTGCTTTGTATGAGGCATTTGGCGTGGCTGGTGTGTTAAGCGCCGGAACCTTAAGTGACTGGCTGGGAAGACAACGAGTATTATTCTGGGTGTTGCTTGTTGCACCCGTCGCCATTTTAATTTTTGTTTTTTCAACGGGTATTTTAAAAATTATCATGCTGGCTGTTACAGGGTTCACTGTTCTTTCAACAACTCCTGTAATGCTGGCCATCATCCAGGAAAATGCAAAAGAACATCCTTCCACAGCCAATGGCCTGTTTATGATGATCTCTTTTGCCGTCAGATCCATTGCAGTCCTTTTAGCTGGAATCATCGGTGATCTTGCAGGGCTTGAGAATATGTTTATTGTGAGTGCTGTCATTGGATTTACTGCGATTCCCTTTTTATTAAAACTTGGTATAAAAACCTAATATTAAAATATGGAGATAATGATGTTAAAAACCAATGAAGACAGGCTTGTCGAATTGGCCATGCAGTGCCAACCAGGGCCACCCAGGATCAGGCCCGGCTGGAAGGTGGATTATGAGGGCAAACCCTTTATCCTCCCCGGTATTGGCGGTATTACATTAAATATTCAGGTGGGAGATTCTGCTTTCGGCCTGGCCGGAGACCATATCGAGCCTGGTGTCAGTTGTTCGGCAAATGCCGAAAAACCCTTTGAGTTTCCTAATAATTCTCTCCAGTTGCTGTCCTGTGTAGGCAATGAGGCTGTTATCGTATCCGGAGATGCAAAAGGGGAAAAAGGGATTGTTACGGGCCATCATGGTGGTTCAGAACATGTGATGGTTGATTTTCCCAAAAAAATTCTCAAAAAGCTGACATATGATGATAAAATAATGATTAAAACCAAAGGCCAGGGTTTGAAACTAACCGATTATCCGGATATCATCTTGTTCAATCTTGATCCAGGCCTTTTTAAAAAAATGAAGATTAAAAAAATAAAAGACAACAGGCTTGCCGTGCCTGTTACAACCATTGTACCGGCCCAGTGCATGGGATCAGGTCTTGGTTCAGCCCATGTTGCAGCAGGAGATTATGATGTGATGACCAGTGATCCTGCAAGTGTTAAAAAATATAAATTAGACAAGCTTAAATTTGGTGATTTTGTGGCATTGCTTGACCATGATAACTCCTATGGCAGGGCATTTGTAAAAGGTGCTATAAGTATCGGTGTTGTGGTTCATTCAGATTGTCTGCTGGCAGGACATGGACCCGGTATATCCACTTTGATGACCTGCTCAACACCTTTAATTGAACCCGTGCTGGATGAAGGTGCGAGCATCGCTAATCTTATGCAAATAGGAACAAAAAGAAAAAAGCGTAATTCAAAAACAATTAAGACGGGCTAAAAAATTGAATATAAGTAAGAAAAGTATCCTTCAAAAAGGAAAAGGTAAAACCAGGAAACAGGCAAAGCTTGAATACCTGTATGAAAAAGAATCATTGTATTTTGCACAAATTGCCGAAAGTGTAAAAGACATTGCCATAAAAGAGCTTAAAAATTTAGGTGCCTATGATTTAAAAACGGTTTTCCGTGGGATATGGTTTAAAGCAGCAAAAAAAGATTTTTATCGGATCACTTATTTTGCAAGGCTTCTTTCAAGGATATTGGCTCCCCTTGTTTCCTTTGAATGCCATGACAAAGATGACCTGTATAAGGCGGCCAGGAAAATAAGATGGGAAGAATTTTTAACGGTTAAAGATACTTTTTCCATTGTTGCAAATGTTTCTGAATCGGAAATTACCCATTCCAATTTTGCAGGGTTGCGGGTCAAAGATGCCATTGCCGATTATTTCAGAGACCGGACTAATAAAAGACCGAATGTTGATGCAAAAGATCCTTATATTATAATCAATATCCATATCCACAAGAACCTGGCAACCCTTACCATTGATGCCTCGGGCGGTGCGTTACACAAACGCGGCTACAGGGAGGAATCTGTATCTGCACCCATGCAGGAGACTGTTGCCGCAGCCATAATCCACTTGTCTGAATGGGATGGACAACTGCCCTTGTATGATCCCATGTGCGGATCAGGCACGCTTTTATGTGAAGCCCTGATGAAGTATTGCAGGATACCGGCACAAATATTTCGAACTGGTTTTGGATTTGAAAGACTGCCGGATTTTGATGCAAATTTATGGGAGAAGATTAAAAAAGATTCCCGGGATAATTTCAGGGAATTGAAACAGGGCATGATTTCGGGAAGCGATGTGTCCGAACATTCTATTAATGCTGTTAAAACCAATATTATGGGACTTCATTTCGGCAGTGAGATTGCAATTGAACAAAAAGACTTTCAGGATATTGAATCCATTGAGAACAGCATGATCATTACCAACCCTCCCTATGGTATCAGAATGGGAAAAGACCAGAACCTTAATAAATTTTATCATAACCTGGGTCTTTTTTTTAAAAACAGATGCAGTAAATCAACGGCCTTTGTCTATTTTGGAGAACCCAAATATATAAAAAAAGTTCCCTTGTCACCATCCTGGAAACGCCCATTGAAAATTGGCGGTCTTGATGGCAAACTTGTAAAATATGAATTGTATTAAACTCAATAGGAGAATAGATAGTGCGTGATCGATGAAATTGTCAGTTTTCGAAGAGGCACTTGATATAATATGGAAAAGTCCAATACAGGTGGACAATACACCTGCAATGAATATAGAGAGGAGATGATCCTTTTGGGATTGCAGAAAAGGCTTGCTTCCCAAGGGTTAACCAAGGAAGAAAAAGAAAGTCTTTTAAAAGAGATTGCCAAAGTAGAAAAACAGATGGGCCTAGATTAGTCAGGGTTTTTTCTTTGGCGGAAAATATTTCCACAAAAATGATTTTCCATCTGGCGCATTGTGATTTCCATGACATCAAATGATTTGTTCAAGTTTTCAAGGACAAGATTCCGCTGTTTTTTTATCCCTAAAAGCAGTCTTTCAGCTTTTCTATTTTTTGCCATCATGGGGTAAGTTAAAATGGTGCCGTCCTTGTAATTTTTATTTCCATATTTTAGTTTGTACTGGGCTTAAATAATAGAATATATCATTCCTGATTATACGAGTCATGATGAAATAGTTCAATTAAGATAAACAAATAATAAAAATCAAATAAGAAAAAAATATCAATAAGTCAATATTTAACACGATCAGGCACAGGCCAATCCAAATATTTTATCAACGAAATATATTTATGTCTGAAACCCTGGTTTTATTGTTGGGAAAACCCATGTGCAACCCCAGAAAATGATTAGGTAATAGCGCTTTAAGATGCAAGACGGGCCAATTTTTTGTCAATACATTTATCCAATAAAGTAGAAATTTTTTACCCAAATTTTGCTTGTATTGTTTTTTAATATAGTGTATATTCTCCATGAGCTTGATACGCAACTGATTGAAATATAAAATGATTGAAATTATGAAAAAAGTTAACCTCGATCTTCGCACCTTGTTTTTAATATTGTCCCTAATGGCTGTTTTGTCAGTTGGTGTTGGAGGATCTCTTTATTATTCAGCCGTAAAAAATTCTTTGTTTGAGGCAGTGCACCAAAAAGCTGAAGAACAGGTTAATGACTTGAGAAATGAAATCGACTCTTATAAGACCTGGTCCCTTAAATCGGTAAAATTTTTAAGTAACCTTAAACCAATAAAACAACCTCTTATAAGTGGTGGTGTGATTGCTCTTTCTGAGGTCAATATAATTTTAGACTCTTTTCGGGATGATTTAAACGTCAGTGTCTGTTATTTAATTGACCCTTCCGGGAAAACAATAGCTTCCACCAACCGTGACACCGCCACAAGCTTTGTGGGAAAAAATTATGGATTTCGCCCTTATTTTAAAGAGGCTATGCAAGGTAGGCCATCCGTCTATATGGCCTTGGGGATTACCTCTAAAAAAAGGGGTATTTACTTTAGTCATCCTGTTTATGGGGAAGAAAAAGATAAGCCTTTGGGGGTTGTCGTAATTAAGGCATCCCTTGAAACAATTGAAAAGCAATTCCAGAAAAATTTTGATGGAATTGTACTGATGACTGATCCCCATGGGTTAATCTTTGTTTCCAGCCGTAAGGATTGGCTTTACAATTTTTTATGGAAAGCTTCTTCAGAAACGGTCTTGGATCTTACCAAAACAAAACAATTTGGGGAAGGTCCCTGGAATTGGACAGGCACGAAAATTTTTGATGAAGAAAATGCCGTGGACAAGCTTGGTAATAAATATAAAATACATCAACAACAGCTTGACACGTATCCTGGCTGGCAATTAACTCTTCTGCACAGCCACATCTGGCTTATAAAAAGAATAGCAGGCCCTTTAAGCAGGACAATCGGCATTAGCGCAGTATTATTGTTTTTGTGTTTTGGGGTCATCGTCTTTTTTCTTTTCAGGAAAGCAAATAATGAAATTGTCCAAAGAAAAAAAGCTGAAAAAGAACAAAAATTATCCCTGTCCAGACTCCAGGCAACTCTTGAATCCACCACTGATGCAATACTGGTGGTGGACAGTGATGGCAAAACCACAGCCTCAAATGAGCTGTTTGCCAAAATGTGGAAAATCCCAGTCGATATTATAAACACCCGAGATGATGACAAGGCCCTGGCTTATGTGTTGGATCAATTAAAAAACCCTGATAGTTTTATTCAAAAAGTAAAAGCACTATACGCTGACCCTGAAGCAGAAAGTTTTGACACTTTAGAGTTCAAGAACGGGCGAATTGTGGAGCGTTATTCCCAGTCCCAAAAACTTGACGAGCAAATTATAGGCAGGGTATGGAGCTTTAGAGATATTACCGAAAGAGAACTGGCCCAAAAGAAAAGGGAAAGTTTAATTGTGGATCTTAAAAAAGCACTTGATGAGGTCAAAACGCTTCAGGGAATTTTACCTATTTGTTCTCATTGCAAACAAATACGCGATGATAAAGGCTATTGGAATAAGATTGAGACATATATTGGAGAGCATTCCCAAGCTGAATTCAGCCACGGCATGTGTCCGGATTGCAGTGATAAATTATATGGCGATGAAGACTGGTATATTGAGATGAAAAAAGAGGATGAACTAAAAGAGTAATTGGCGATAGTCTTTGTTTTTCTCGCATATTTTTAAACTTAAAATTTGTATTCAAAGACCTAATCTTAACAAAAATGACTAGCTTGTAATAGGTTATCCTTATAAACTGTAAAATCATAATACTAAACTAAATAAACAGGACCCGGCATTATAGAGCTTGGTCTTGTGTTCGTAGCAGTGGTCCTTTTCAAGGGTTCTCTCCCATTGCATTATTGTATTATTTTTAATATACTTTGGATTAAAAAAGGTCAGGGTTTTAAAAAATATAAAACTTTAAAAATGGGGGTAATATGGGACTTCAGGATGAATTAAATGCATTAAAGGCACAATCAATGAAAAGGATCCCAAAACCGACTGCAGACATCATGGCAAATGCCATGGAGGAATTACACCATGCAAATATTTTGGATCATTCAAAAAGAAAAGGCGATGTGGCACCTGATTTTGAACTTCCCGATGCACAAGGCAAAATCATTTCATTAAAAACCCTTCTTTCAAAGGGACCGGTTATCATAAATTTTTACCGGGGAAGCTGGTGACCTTATTGTAATGTAGAGCTGCGGTCTTTGCAGCTTGAGTTTGATACCATAAAATCCCTGGGAGCCCAGCTTATAGCCATTTCCCCACAATTGCCAGACCAGAGCCTTGCCCTCCAGGGAAAAGAGAATCTTGAATTCCATATATTAAGTGATGTGGGAAATAGAGTAGCAAAGGATTTTGGTCTTGTATTCACCCTGCCTGAAACATTGCGCCCCGTGTATGCCAAATTTGGTATAGACCTGCCTGCTGCCAATGGCGATGACAGTTTTGAACTACCTGTCCCTGCCACATACCTAATAGACCGGAACAAAAATATTGTTCTGGATTTTGTTGAAATCAACCATACCCTCAGACTTGAGCCATCCCGAATTATTGAGGTATTAAAAGGACTTTAGGACTGCAAATGAATAACCCCGGTAAAGCATTCAAGGCAAGGCCTCTTAAACTATACCACGAATTAATGGCCAATAAAGTGGGCGATATCCTTTTAGTATCCTGCCCCTATGATGCATTTATCATGGAGGAGGAAGGCCGTCTTTCAACAAGAATCATTAATGAGTATAAGGGGCTCAACCTGTCAAAACCACCGAAGCTCACATGGGTATCGTCAGCATCAGAGGCATTCCAGAGGCTTGAAGAGAAAAGATTTGATTTAATCCTCGCCATGCCGAGCCTGGATGGAATGGATGTCTATTCCTTTGGTGCAAAGGTAAAACAAAGATATGTTGATCTGCCTTTTTTTATGCTGCTTCATAACACCTGCGATATTGATCAATATATTTGTCTGGATAATTCTACGGCCATTGACCGGACATACATCTGGGGAGGAAATGCAGATCTTTTGCTGGCCATAATAAAAAATTTTGAAGATGAGATGAATGTTGCCTTTGATACGGAAAATGCCGATGTCAGAGTGGTCATTTTAGTGGAGGATTCGCCCTATCATTATTCCTCTTTTTTACCCGTGCTCTACAAACAGATCGTGATGCAGACACAGTCTGTTATTGATGAATCCATTAATGAAGAACACAGATTGTTGAAAATGAGGGGTCGTCCTAAAGTATTGGTTGCCCATAACTATGAAGAGGCCATGATTCTTTATGAAAAATATAAACCCTTTCTATTATCTGTTTTTTCCGACATGAGGTATCCAAAAAACGGGTTAATGGATGGGCTTGCAGGGTACAAACTTTTAACAAAAATTAAAAACGAAATTCCAGACCTGCCCGTTCTGATTCTGAGTACAGAGGACCATAACAGGGAAAAGGTAGTGGATATACCGGCCGTTTTTATCAATAAAAATTCAAGCAATTTATTTGATCAGATTAAGAGTTTTTTTGTTTCCTATCTCGGGTTTGGTGCTTTTGTGTTTAGGATGCCGGATGGTGAGGAAATTGCCAGGGCAAGTGATTTAAGGGCCATTGAAAAACTTTTGTCTGAAATTCCGGATGAATCCATTGTTTATCATGCCAAGAACAATGATTTTTCAAGGTGGTTCATGGCCAGAAGCGAAATTGATTTTGCACTCAGTCTCAAACCCTATAAAATCAGTGATTTTACAGATCCCCGGGATATGAAGAAGTTCTTGATTGAAAGTATTCACGCCCGGAGGAAGGGATCAAGACAGGGTCAGATCATCGATTTTGATTTCCAGAAGTTTGATGCAGATACGGATTTTATGAAAATCGGGAACGGATCTCTTGGTGGAAAGGCCAGGGGATTGGCTTTTATGGCATCCCAGACTAGGCGGGACTCTTCTTTGAGGGATAAGTTTCCGGATGTGGCGATCAATATTCCCCAGACCTTTGTGATTTCAACTGAAGGGTTTAAAACCTTTATAGAGGAGAATGACCTGGCAAAGATTCTTGAATCTGATGAGGAATTGGAAGATGCTCAAATTGTTGAGCAATTTATTCAGGCCAGGTTTCCGGACAGCTTGAGAAAAAGCCTGTACACCTATCTGCAAAGCGTCAGATATCCCATTGCCGTCCGGTCATCCTCTCTTTTTGAAGATGCTCACTATCAACCCTTTGCAGGACTTTATAATACCTATATGCTCCCCAATTCACATCCAAACCTTGAAAAACGGCTTGAGCAGCTGATTATGGCAGTTAAACTGGTCTATGCCTCAACTTATCTCAAGGCACCAAGGTCCTATGCAAAATCCACCATGCATAGAACCGAAGATGAGGAAATGGCCGTTGTTCTTCAGCAGTTGACGGGCATGGCATATAACAATTATTTTTATCCCTCAATTTCAGGTGTGGCACAATCCTATAATTTTTATCCCATCTCACATTTAAAGGCAGAAGAAGGGGTTACCTATATCGCACTGGGACTTGGGAAAATAGTAATGGAAGGAGGGCGTACCTTAAGATTTTGCCCAAAATACCCCCAGTTTTTACCCCAGTTTTCCGTTTTGAACGATATCCTTGAAAATTCCCAAAAATATTTTTATGCTTTAAAACTTGACGAATTCCCGGATGATGTTAAATCCATATTCAGCTCCACTGAAGACCTTACACTTGAAAAACTTGATTTAAGTGATGCAATAGATCATCCTGTTGTCCGGTTTTTATCATCCACTTTTTATGCCCAGGACAACAGGATCAGGGATTCTTTTTCCAATAAAGGATTTCCAGTATTAACCTTTGCCAATATTTTAAAATTTAATTCTTTTCCTCTGGCTGCAATCCTTGAGGAGGTCACAAAAATAGGCAGTAAATGGATGGGGACCTCTGTTGAGGTGGAATTTGCAGTCAACCTGCCCCCGGATGAAAATCTAAAGCCCCAGTTCTCGTTACTTCAAATCAGGCCAATGGGGAGGTATAAACAAAATCTGGACGTTAAAATAGGAGAAAAAGAAATTAAGAAGGCTTTCGGGTATTCCACGCTTTCACTTGGGAATGGAGAATATAAGGATATTTTAGATGTGGTATATGTGGACCCTGAAACCTTTGATCCCGGAAAAACTATGGAAATTGCAGGAGAAATCAACAAAATTAATGCTTTATTTAATGGAAAGGGCAAACAATACGTTTTGATCGGGCCCGGCCGATGGGGATCGTCTGACCGGTGGCTGGGGATTCCAGTGGTCTGGAATGATATTTCCAATGTAGGGGTTATACTGGAAACAACCATTGAAAGTATTAAGGCTGATCCGTCCCAGGGCTCCCATTTTTTTCAAAATATTACCTCCCTTGGTATCAGCTATATTACCATTTCCGATAAGGGAGAAGATTTTATTGATTATGAATTTTTCAAGTGCCGGGTATGTGAAAACACAACAACTTATCTAAAACATATAAAATTTGAAAATCCCATCAAAATTCTTGTGGATGGAAAGACATCACAGGCAGTATTGATGCCCTATGAAAATGATTCATTGCATGATGCCATGGATGATATTCCAGTCATTACTAAATGATAAAAGGCTAAATATTGTGTAATTGTTCAGCCGTTAAAAAAAAATATCCCCAAAGCCCTGTCTGATGGATATTTGCAGGAGGTTAAGCGAATAGCCTCGAAACAAATATCCATCAGACAGGGCGGTTTCAAGCATAATAGCTGAATAATTACAATATTGTTTTATTTCTGATCAGACAGTTTTTTTGTTATTTTGTAGGCAGCTGCCAGGGTTTGTTCAATAATGGATGGTATCTTTTGTTGTGACATGGAAGCCTTAAAGCCAACCACCCAGATAGCCAGAACATGGGTGCCATAACCTTTGACAGGAGCAACAACTGCCCTTACGCCGGAAATATACTCTTCATCATCAAAGGCAAAACCATTTTTTCGAACTTTTTCCAATTCTTCTGCATATTGTACAGGATCAATAATGGTATTGGCCGTGAATTTGACAAGAGGATTTGAGTCTAGATATTTTTGTGAATCTTTGGCTTCCATACTGGATAAAAATAGTTTTCCAACAGCCCCTGCCAGCAATGGAAGAGTTGTGCCGATGGGTGATGTAATTTTAAAATCTTTTCTGGATTCAACAATGTCTATAATAGTTACCCTGTGTGCGTTTTTGATGCCCAGAAATACCGACTCCTGGCATTGTTCCATCAGTTCTTCCATAAAAGGGCGGGCTATATTTTTAAAATCAAGCCTTTCATAAGCTGCTTTCCCAAGCTCCATAAGGGTAATACCGATGGTATATTTTTTTGAAACAGGATCCCGGAGAATGGCTCCCTGGTCTTCCAGGGCGGCAGTGATGCCGTGAACCGTGCTTTTACTGATATCCAGACTAGTTGAAAGCTCGCTGATTTTTAATCCCCGGGTGCTTTTTGCAATTGCATCCAGGATGAGAAATGCCTTTTTAACAATAGGGGCCTGATATTTTTTAGTCATTGTTCACCATAATGAATTTTCTTATATTACAATACAGATGAAAAATAGCTTTACAACTATATAATAATAATATTTATTGTATTCGTGTTCATTATTATGAATTTTATTAAATTGCAATAATTAATTGTGCACAGGGTATTGGATGATGGGATAAAAGAAATCGATTTTATCGATATTCAGTTTTATCAGTGTAAGCTCAAAAAGAGTTGAGAGTTTATTATATATAGATTAATCATTTGAAAGGAGATATCATGGAAACAAAGGATAAAGTCCTGATGATAAACCCTGAAAAATGTACAGGGTGCAGGTTGTGTGAACTGGTATGTGCGATAAAACATGACGGGGTTTCCAACCCTGCCAGAAGCCGTATCAGAGTAATGAAATGGGAAATGGACGGGGTATATATCCCCATGGCTTGCCAGCAGTGTCAGGATGCTCCCTGCATGGGTGTATGCCCGGCAAATGCAATTTCCCGTAATGATGGACTGAACAAAATCGAAGTGGACTATGATAAATGTATCGGCTGCAGGTCTTGTGTGGCAGTCTGCCCCTTCGGAGCCATGGGCTTTAACTCCATTGAAAGGAAAGTATTCAAATGCGATCTTTGCGATGGAGACCCACAGTGTGTAAGATTTTGTGACGTCCAATGTGTTGAGTATGTGGATGCAGATGATGTTGCTGTTTTGAAAAAAAAGGAAGCAGCAAAAAAACTGTATGCAACAAGCAATAAAATTGC
>Ga0233447_1000778_pt1 | contig 31838 bp, 39 predicted proteins | sample SI_124_October20_3_FD_183014 | JGI IMG/M metagenome (GOLD analysis project Ga0233447, IMG submission 183014) | Seawater microbial communities from Saanich Inlet, British Columbia, Canada - SI_124_October2016_135_MG | ecosystem: Environmental > Aquatic > Marine > Inlet | place: Canada: British...
ATCGATGGCTGGAATCAACCTGATTTCAGCCATTTTGGCTTCTGAGGCTTATCACCAATTGTGAACATGTGCCTGCTATTTATCGTGATCATGCTCACCCTGCCTGATAGATCTCATTGGTGACGTGGTCACCGTGGTATAACCCGCAAACAATAAAATTCTCCAACTCATTGAGCCTATCCTTGAAATCAAATTTGATCGATCTTGCAATGTGTTGCGCCATGGCCCGCCAATCCTGAGCGGTATAGATAACCGTTACCGGGCTACTGGTTGTGCCCCCTGTACTCTTGTTTCGGTAGGCCCCTTTGTGGATGTCCCGCTCATCATGAAAACGACACTCCGGCAGAAAGGCTCGATAGTGGTTATTGGAGAGGTGTAGTTTTGTGGTCTCTGGGATCTCAAAGGCAAATTGGCTGAGAGTGGTGATGTTGTTGATGGTGCTTTCTGAAATATTCTGAAAATGGTGCTTATAAAATGGCACAGACCTCTTTGCAAAGAGTGCCGTCTGCTTGGCAGACTCCAGAGTCATTTGCTCGCGTTTGTCATGATCCATGGTATCCCAACAGAGGTCGAGATAGCTGGGGGTATTCAATTGCATCGATACTGGAACCGTTATTGATATTCATCCATGCAGGTATGTTCTGATGCAGTGTATAGCTCTGATACGGTTTAATACCCTGTGGAAGAAAGTGTTATCTTCTTTGAAGTGCATACTTACATTTACAGAAAAAGAAATCAATATTTTCCATGAAATAGATATTTTCGTATTCTTTACAGGAAAGCAAAACTATCATGCTGAGGCATGGGGATAGGCGAACGCATTACGATTGGCAGAAAGCAGAAGGGACTTTCTCAACAACAACTTGCTGACCAAGTGGGGGTGACACGCGCCTCTTGTAGTCAGTGGGAGCGTAATGTCAGCGCCCCCAGCGTGAACCACTTGGCGGAGGTTGCCCGTTTATTGGAGTTGCAGTTTGAGTGGTTGGCGACTGGTCGCGGTCAGAAGGATTTTGTCGTCACATCCGGCAAGGTCTCTGAACCACCTCCTGCCACACCCTACAATACGCGCAATGATGAGCTTTCCGAACTATTCCAACTACTGCCCCACTCGCTACAAGATGCGGTCTTTGCACTGGTGAAGGCGCAGATTGAGATGGTACGCCCCTCAAAGCCCTCTACGGGTAATACTTCGCCAATCTCCAGGCGTTAAACTTTTAATCGTCTTTCTGGGACCGCCGCAAGACATTACTTACGCTCGGTTCTATTTTTATTGGCAAACCCCAGATAAAGCAGCAGCAGGATAACCGCCAGCAGTCCGGTGAAGAGTTTTACCAGTACGCCACTAACGAGAATGGTGAGGATCAGTAGTCCAAAGGCGATCCATGCCGTTTTTTTATGCTGAACGAGTAATGCCTTGATGGTGTACCCTACACCTCTCGACTTTGGCGTACTTTCTACATCAATGATCGAGGGTGCCCCGCAGTGGGGGCAGACGGGTGCAAGCGTCGAGACCTCTCTACCGCACTCATAACACTGGATTAACATGATCCTTTTCCTAAACATCTTGATTACCTATAGCCAGATCATACTATGAAACTTAAAGCGACCATGACTCTCTTTGCCCTTCTGCTGTGGCACCACACTTCGGCTAATGCTGAGGAGAACCGTCAGTTGGTGGAGTTACCTAAGATGATGCAGCACCATATGATGGCCAATATGCGCGACCATTTAACGGCGCTTGATGAGATTTTATCCAAAATGGGGCAAGCTGAGCTGGACCAGGCCGCTGAAATTGCAGAGCAGCGGCTGGGGATGAGTTCTCTGGGTAGCCATGGCGCTGACCATATGGGGCCGTTTATGCCTGAAGGGATGCGCAACACCGGCACCGGTATGCACCACGCCGCCTCCCGTTTTGCCTTGAGGGCGCAGGAGGGTGATCTAAACGCTGCGCTGCTCGCCTTGGGTGAGGTGACCCGTGCCTGTGTTGCCTGTCATGCCGGTTATCGTATTCGCTAGTAAATTCGCTTCTTTTAAGTCACCAACGGGTACGGTGCTGTTTTTTTGTAAACGAAGCGCTGTAAAGCTACCGGGCTGCGGCTGACGTATTGCTACATCGCAGTAATCGCGTAATCAGAGAGTCTTGAGCGCTCGCCCATCTTGAGGGTGACGTGTCCGCTATGGGGCCAGTTTTTGAAACGGTCCACCGCATAGGTGAGACCGGAGCTGGTCTCTGTCAGATAGAGGGTATCGATCTGTGCGAGGTTACCGATACAGACGATTTTGGTCCCCGGACCGGCACGGGTCACCAGCGCCTTCATCTGTTTGGAGGTGAGGTTCTGCGCCTCATCAATAATCAGATAGCGCTCGGCAAAGGTGCGTCCACGCATAAAGTTCATGGAGCGGATCTTGATGCGGTGGTTGATCAGCTCCTGGGTCGCTTCACGCTCAAACGGGGTGCTCTTATCCTTCATGGTGAGCACCTCCAGGTTGTCCATCAAGGCCCCCATCCACGGGGCCATCTTCTCCTCTTCGGTACCGGGGAGAAAGCCGATGTCTTCACCCAGTGGGATGGTGATTCGGGTCATGATGATTTCACGGAAGAGATTCTGCTCCAGGGTCTGCTCCAGACCGGCCGCCAGTGCCAACAGGGTTTTACCGGTACCGGCAGGGCCTAACAGGGTGACAAAATCAAACTGTGGGTCCATCAGCAAATTGAGCGCAAAGTTCTGCTCGCGGTTACGGGCCTGAATGCCCCACACCGACTGGTTCTCGGAGCTGTAGTTATGGACCCGCTCAACGGTTGCCTGCTGATCCTCAATAGAGCGGATCAGGTAGTCGTTACCGGGGGCATTGGGGTCTGTGAGGAATTCACCCGCCTCCCACTCTGGCACCTCTTCCCCCTCCAGTCGGTAGAGGGTGTGACCCTCATCCTGCCAGCTCTTGAGGTCTTTGCCATACGAATCCCAGAAGTCGGGATCAATTTCGTGAAATCCGGTGGTCAGCAGATCGACATCATCCAGCACCTTGTCGTTGCGGTAGTCTTCACTATTGACACCGAGAATTGAGGCCTTGATTCGGAGATTGATATCACGGGTAACCAGACGTACATCATTATGCTGCTTTTGCAGACCCAATACGGTGGCGAGAATACTGTTGTCTGCGGTATTTCCGGGCAGAGACTCCGGTACTTTGACCCCATTGGTTGAGGTCTGAAAGAAGAGTCGCCCGGAGGATTGATCTTTGAGATTACTGAGCGTACCCGGTGGCTGCAGTGAGATTCCACCATCAATTTCATCCAGCGCACTATTCTCAACCAGCTCATCGATAAAGCGGGAGACCTGGCGTACGTTTCGGGCGATTTCAGAACCCCCCTTCTTGCCCCGGTCCAGCTCTTCAAGTACGACCATCGGCAGATAGACATCATGCTCCTGAAAACGGAACAGGGAGGTCGGATCGTGCATCAGGATGTTGGTATCCAATACAAAAAGACGTTTTTCTGTACTCATCTTATTTTCCATTGTAGCTCTCTCGACATTAACTATTCCTTAGATCATACCTACTCACCACCACTTTCACATCCGTTTGTTGGGGAACCTCTGAACAAGTTTGGGTAACTTGTTCAAAGATTCCTTCGTTGATTATGACAGCTCAGTAAAATAGCCTCTGATGTATACTTGTCGAATGAATTTTCCCGATGATGAGCCTCTCTGGGTCGATGAAAAACGGCTCCTGTTGCTTGCTCCGCCGACTGTGGTGCGCAAGCAGTTGACGCAGTCCGGGTCACTCACCAAGACCATTACCCAGTCCTGTGATCAACGCTTTAAGGTGGCTGTGATTCAGCAACAGTTTGCCACAGTGGAACTCTCTGAGCGCCACCGGTTACACCTCTCTACAACGGCCACTGCCAATATCCGTACCGTTCTGCTCCACTGCGGCAATCAACCCTGGGTCTTTGCCCGCACCACGATTCCACACTACGCATTAAGGCGCTCTCTGAGAAGGCTCATTCAACTGGGCAATCGCTCTCTGGGGGCGGTACTGCACCGGTCACGGGCGATGGAGCGCAGCAATGTAGAGTATGCCTGCTTCACCCAACAGCACACGCTGTTTCAGCAGGCGACCCGGCATTTGAAACAGCCCCCGGAGATGCTCTGGGGGCGGCGTATCCTCTACCGTATTGATGGTGACCCTTTACTGGTTAATGAGCTGTTTCTGCCCTGCTTTCCTTTCGGCACCACGCGATAGAGGTTCAACATGGATTTCCCGATTGAACTACTGCTCTCCCCTTTTGCCCTGGCTGTGGTCTGGTTTTACTGGCGCAAGCAGCAGAACAAGAGAAAGGGGGATGCATTCCAGCAAAAGAGAGAGCAGGGTATTCTGGCCGATGAGTCCTTCTCTGATCTGCTCTCTATCGAGGGTAAACGGGCGGTTGAAAAAGAGAAGGAGGAGGAGCGTGAAGAGAAATCCTGCTCCACAATTCGTAGCTGGGAGTAATTTTGACGGAGTGCTGTTCGAGTAGCCGGTTTATCCGGCAATATAACTATAGCGCCACTGCACTCCGCTCTGCTGTTGTAGCAGTGTCAGCAACTGGTCGGATGGCACCGCTTCACCTTCATAGATATTCCAGAGTGATAGCCCTGTTTTTCCATAGGCTGCGGTCTTGCGCCAGGCAATCTGTTGTACCGGTTGGATTGAACCGCAGTTTTTACAGTGTATGGAGATTGCCCCCTGCTCATCCACCGTCTGTTTCTGTTCTGCGCTGAAACGCTGTTTACATTGAGGACAGGCTGCCTTGAGGTTTTTTCCCATTAGCAGTTGCGGTGTGACACGGCTCTCCAGTTGCAGATAACAAAAAGGCTGCTGCGGATCATCCGTTGAGGGGGTGAGCTCTATATTAGGTGAACAGCCGAGAAAGAGAAAGGCATCAAAGAAGCGATCTCCAACCTGATAGCTCTGCTCACCATATTCTATCGGCAGTGGTGCCTCTACAAACTGTCGCTGATGCAACAGCTCCAGCAGCGGTATTGGATCTACGGAGTGGTAGGGATCGAGAGGATAGAGCAGTAGTCGATTCAGGTTAGCCACTCTACTCAGACATCCAAGAGAACCATTGTTGAGGCAGCCTGGGTGCTTGTCCGAGAATAGAAGTCGTAACGAGGGGAGGCTGATTTGAGACCGATTTTGTCATCATTTGAGGCGAATAGTTCCACTATTTAAGGAACCCCTGAATAAGTCATGTGTAAATGCCTAACGCCCATAGCGCCCAATATCTTCGTTGAAAACCTTGCTAATAGCCCGCTATTGGCTGCGATCTTCGCCTTGATCTTGAACACTATGGACGTAATTCAAATTACCCAGACTTTTTCAGAGGTTCCTTAATAAAAAGGATGGGTAAATATGGCCAAATTCAGCTTTTCCGCAGTAGGCTCTCTATTCTCGGACTGGCGCCTGGACTACTTCTTCTCTTTCTGTGGACGTTTCCACCCTTTCAGAGTCAGCTGTTTGGCGCGGCTCAGGGTCAGCTCTCCGGCGGGTGCCGTTTTAACAATGGTAGAACCTGCACCGATAGTTGCCCCCGCCTCGACCTCAACCGGTGCGACCAGCTGGGTATCGGAACCGATAAAGGCATCATCTCCAATGATGGTGCGGTGTTTGTTGGCTCCATCATAGTTACAGGTGATGACCCCGGCCCCCACATTGACTCTGGCACCGATGGTACTATCACCTACATAGCTGAGATGGTTAACTTTAGAGCCACGATCCACTTCAGATTTCTTTATTTCGACGAAGTTGCCCACATGATTACCCCCTACCAGCCGGGTTTCCGGGCGAATTCGTGCGAAAGGACCGACCCTGCAATCGGGGCCGATCTCTGCTGAATCAATCACTGTGTTGGGGAGTATCTCGGTATTGGCTGCAATGGTGGCATTACGAATAAAACAGTTGCTACCGATGGTGACACCCTCCTCCAGTGTTACGTCACCTTCAAAAATGGCATTGATATCGATCACCACATCTCGGCCTGTCGTTAGTTGACCACGTAGATCAAAACGGGCAGGATCGATCAGGGTAGCCCCTTCTCTCATCAACTGCTCTGCCTGTTGTCGCTGGTAGACGCGCTCCAGTGTTGCCAGTTGAATGCGATCATTAATCCCCTGCACCTCTGTTTCAGAGGGGGCATTGACCGCCTGTACCGAGACCCCCTCATTGACTGCCATCTCAACGATATCGGTGAGATAAAACTCACCCTGTGCATTATTGTTTTCAATTGCACTGATCCAGCCACGCAGCCGCTCCGCAGAGAGTGCCATAATGCCGGTATTGATCTCATTCAACTGTAACTCATCCGGGCTGGCATCTTTCTGTTCAACGATACGTGCAATATTGCCAGCCGGGTCGCGTACAATGCGACCATAGCCTGTCGGGTTATCAAGCGATACGGTCAGCAGCGCAAAGTCACTGCCAGATGCTGCCTGCAGCAGCAGGTTCAGGGTTTCACTTTGGATCAGCGGGACATCTCCATAGAGTACCAGTACCATCGCCTCTGACTGCAGCGCCGGTAGTGCCTGCTCGACTGCATGGCCTGTACCAAGCTGTTCAGCCTGCAACACCCAGTTGACCTCAAGATGGTCAAGCTGCTGCTGTACCTGTTCACCCCCATGACCATAGACCACATGGACCGATTGAGGATTGAGGGTCGTTGCTGTACCCACCACATGCTCCAGCATGGGCATACCGGCAAGCGGATGGAGTACTTTGGGTTGTGCTGAACGCATCCGTGTCCCTTGTCCTGCGGCCAAAATCACCACAGCCAATTGAGACATTTCACTGTTCAATGTAGGGTTCCCGGTTACAGGTTGGGGTGGTCCATCTCGGGATGACCATTTCTAATCTCTGTTGCAGTGGCATCCCGAATATCCGTAATTGTGACCCGATAGGTAATCGTCAGTCCGGCAAACGGGTGCTTTTTCATAAACACCACAGAGCCATCTTTCTCGACACGCTGTACCATCATGGTACCGGTCTCACCACTCTGTTCATCCTGAAACTCTGCCTCGGCCCCAACATTCCGGTACTCTGGTGGCACCTCATGCTCTGCAAAGATCTTTTCAAAATCGGGATCCAGAAACTGAAAACCATGCTCTTCCGGGGTCAGTTTTATGGATACCACCTCATCAACCGTTTTGCCTTTGAGGGCTCGCTCCAGTTGAGGAAACATCTGATTGGGCACACCATGGACATAGGCTACCGGAATATCGTTGCGCTCCAGCACCTCACCATCTTCTCCGGTAATCTCATGGATAAACCAGACTGCCTTTTTCTTGGCAACTTGTTCGCTCATAGAAATTTAAGCTCCTGAACGTTTGCGAATGCGATCAATGGCCTGAAGTTGTGCAGCGGCCTGTACCAACTCCACTTGCGCCTTGGCATAATCCATTGTCGCCTGCTTATCTTGCATGGCCGCCTCTGCACGCTCTTTCGCTTGCAGTACCGCCGCTTCATCCAGATCTACTGCACGTACCGCAGTATCTGCCAAGATAGTAATGACGTGAGGCTGTACCTCCAGCAGTCCTCCAGAGATAAAGAAATCCAGCTCTTCACCGCCGGGCTGCTGCACCCGCACTTCACCCGGTTTCATCCGCGTCAACAGTGGAGCATGACGTGGTGCAATACCTACATCACCCATCTCTGCAGGGGCAAAGACCATCTCGGCCACACCGGAGAAGATCTCTTTCTCGGCACTGACGATATCAACATGGACGGTCATACTCATGATGTTGTTCCTTTAATCTACTTGCGATGAAACTAAATAGTTTTCGCCTTCTCAACTACCTCATCAATGGAGCCAACCATGTAGAAGGCCTGCTCTGGCAAGTGGTCATATTCACCGGCAACGATCCCCTTGAATGCTGCGATGGTATCGGCCAGTGAAACATATTTACCCGGCGTTCCGGTGAAGACCTCTGCCACGAAGAATGGCTGAGAGAGGAAGCGCTGAATCTTACGTGCACGGTTGACTGTCTGTTTATCCTCTTCGGATAACTCATCCATACCAAGAATGGCGATGATATCTTTTAGCTCTTTGTAACGCTGTAGCGTAGTCTGTACCGAACGGGCCACATTGTAGTGCTCTTCACCCACTACATGTGGATCCAGCTGACGACTGGTAGAGTCGAGCGGATCTACCGCAGGGTAGATACCCAGCTCGGCAACCTGACGTGAAAGTACAACGGTTGCATCCAGATGAGCAAAGGTGGTGGCCGGAGATGGGTCGGTTAAGTCATCTGCAGGTACGTAGACCGCCTGAATCGAGGTGATCGATCCGGTCTTGGTGGAGGTGATACGCTCTTGCAGCGCACCCATCTCTTCCGCCAGGGTAGGCTGATAACCTACCGCTGAAGGCATACGACCCAGCAGTGCGGATACTTCGGTTCCCGCCAGGGTGTAACGATAGATATTATCGATAAAGAGCAGTACATCACGCCCCTCATCACGGAAGGCCTCTGCCATGGTCAAACCCGTCAGGGCGACACGCAGACGGTTACCGGGAGGCTCATTCATCTGACCATAGACCAGTGATACCTTATCCAGTACGCCACCTTCGGTCATCTCATGGTAGAAGTCATTACCCTCACGAGTACGCTCACCCACACCGGCAAATACAGAGTAGCCACTGTGCTCGATAGCGATGTTACGGATCAGCTCCATCATGTTTACGGTCTTACCCACACCGGCACCACCAAACAGTCCAACCTTGCCGCCTTTGGCAAAGGGGCAGACCAGATCGATCACTTTAATTCCGGTTTCGAGGATCTCTGCCGCAGCCGATAGCTCGTCGAAGGCGGGGGCCTTGCGGTGGATCGGCATCCGTATCTCTTCACCGATCTCTCCCTTTTCATCAATCGGATCACCGAGGACGTTCATGATACGGCCCAGAGTCTTCACCCCGACCGGAACCTGAATCGGCACTCCGGTACCGGTGACCGAGAGTCCGCGCTTGAGACCGTCAGTGGTTCCCATTGCAATGGCTCGTACTACACCATCACCAATCTGCTGCTGAACCTCCAGTGTCAAGCCAGGCTCATCCACTGTCAGTGCGTCAAAAACCTTGGGCATGTTGTCTCGTGGAAACTCCACGTCTACCACAGCACCGATGATCTGGACAATCGTTCCTGACATCTCTTTAATCCTCTTTATCCATTTAAATCTTAATTAATAATTCTGTAGCTACAGTAGCTTATACTGCCGCTGCACCGCCGACGATGTCAGCCAGTTCCGATGTGATCGCTGTCTGCCTCGCCTTGTTGTAGACCAGTTCGAGATCGTTGATCAGGTCTCCTGCATTATCGGTTGCACTCTTCATCGCTACCATTCGTGCAGACATCTCACACGCAATATTCTCTACTACACCCTGATAGACAATCGACTCCACATAACGCTGGAGTAGTGTATCCATTACCGGTTTCGCCTCTGGCTCATAAATATAGTCCCAGTGGTGACCGAACTCATCGCTCTTCTCTTGCTCCAGCGGCAGTACCTGGCGCACCGTTGGCTGCTGCGTCATGGTATTGACAAATTTGTTGTAGACCACATAGAGCCGATCAATCTTGCCTTCGTCATAGGCATCCAACATCGCCTTCACCGGGCCAATCAATGTGGCCATCTCTGGCTGATCCCCTAGATGAGAGGCCTCAGAGACGAGGTTAATACCGAGCCGCCCCAGAAAACCGAGCGCTTTGCTACCTACTGCGGTGTAATCAATTTCAACACCGTTATCGTGGTGCGATTTCACATCCCGAATCGCCTCACGGAACAGATTTACATTCAAGCCACCACAGAGCCCTCGATCCGAGGAGATGATGATGTAGCCAACCCGCTTGATTTCACGCTCATTCAGATAACTGTGACGATACTCTGGATGTGCATTGGCAAGATGACCCACCACTGCACCAATTTTATCGCTGTAGGGGCGTGACCCCTCCATTCGTTCCTGCGCCTTACGCATCTTACTGGCAGCAACCATCTCCATTGCACGAGTAATCTTCTGCGTACTTTTTACGCTCTTGATCTTCTCTCGAATTTCCTTGCCAACAGCCATCTGATGAACTTTCCTTTATGCGAGGTTATCGGTGCTTACCAGCTATGGTTCGCTTTGAAGTCTTCGATTGCAGCACGTAATGAGGTTGAGATGGTGTCATTGTAGTCACCGGCCTCATTAATCATGTCGAGCAGTGCAGCCTGAGAGTTTTTCATATAGGACTGCAGTGCAGCCTCGAAATCGACAATCCCGGAAGGGTCGATATCATCCAGGAAACCCTCATTCGCAGCAAACAGTGAAGTTGCCAGCTCTGCTACCGTCATTGGCTCGTACTGCTTCTGCTTCATCAACTCGGTTACACGCTGTCCACGCTCAATCTGCTTACGGGTCGCCTCGTCCAGATCAGATGCAAACTGTGCAAAGGCTGCCAGTTCACGATACTGTGCGAGATCAAGACGCACACCACCACCCAGCTTCTTGATAATTTTGGTCTGTGCTGCACCACCCACACGGGATACCGAGAGGCCGGCATTAATCGCCGGACGGATACCGGAGTTGAACAGATCTGTCTCAAGGAAGATCTGCCCATCAGTAATCGAGATAACGTTGGTCGGTACAAATGCAGAGACATCACCTGCCTGAGTCTCAATGATTGGCAGTGCGGTCAATGAACCGGTCTGTCCCTTCACTTCACCATTGGTCAACTTCTCAACCTCATCCTCATTGATGCGCGAAGCACGCTCCAACAGACGTGAATGGAGATAGAAGACATCACCCGGATAGGCCTCACGACCCGGTGGACGACGCAGCAACAGTGATACCTGACGGTAGGCCCAGGCCTGTTTGGTCAGATCATCATAGACAATCAGTGCATCTTCACCCTTATCACGGAAGTATTCACCCATGGTACAGCCAGAGTAGGGTGCAATATATTGCATCGCTGCTGATTCTGAAGCTGCTGCGGCAACGATAATGGTATGAGCCAATGCATCATGCTCTTCCAGACGACGTACAACCTCTGCAATGGAGGAGGCCTTTTGTCCTACAGCCACATAGATACATTTAACCCCTGTACCTTTCTGGTTGATGATTGCATCGACTGCAACCGCTGTCTTGCCGGTCTGACGGTCACCGATGATCAGCTCACGCTGTCCGCGTCCAATCGGTACCATGGCATCAATTGCTTTCAGGCCCGTCTGTACCGGCTGATCGACCGACTTACGGGCAATCACTCCGGGGGCAATCTTCTCTATAGGAGAGGACTTCACGGATTGGATTTCCCCTTTGCCATCCAGTGGCGCACCCAGAGAGTCAACCACACGTCCCAGAAGACCTTCACCAACCGGGACTTCAAGAATTCGTCCGGTACAACGAACGGTGTCACCTTCAGAGATATGCTCATAGGACCCAAGAACCACTGCTCCGACAGAATCTCTCTCCAGATTCAGCGCCATACCGTAGGTGTTACCGGGAAACTCGATCATCTCACCCTGCATCGCATCACTCAGGCCGTGTAGACGTACTACACCATCAGCCAGACTGACCACCGTGCCCTCTGTACGGGCCTCGGTTAACGGTTCGAAACTCTCGATTTTCTTCCGGATCAGTTCGCTGACTTCAGAAGGATTGAGTTGCATGATTGCTCCTTAAATCAAAAATACTTATAACTGAAACTGCTGCATAACTAGCTATGCAACAGATTTGAAAGCTGGTTCATCTTGCCTCGCAGTGAGAGGTCAATCACTTGATCTCCGGCCCGGACAATGACACCACCAAACAGAGATGCATCAACAACTGTAGTCATCAGCACCTCTTTACCCATTTTCTTACTTACCGCATCGGCTATAGAGCGCTCTTCCACCTCATTTAGCGGATAGGCCGACAGCACTTCTACATCAATCACATTTTCATCTTCTGCCCTGAGCGTATGAAAATGGTCAAAAATCTCTGGCGCATAACCAAGTCTTTTAGCCTCCAGCAATACATGAATAAAGTTTTCACGTGTACCGCTAAAAACGGCCCCTCCGACACTCAACACCAGATCTGCCATCTGTTCACGAGAAACGTGCGGGTGATCCAACCGTTCTGCAACGGCCGGGTCCTGAACAATGGCTGCAAGCATCTCTGTTGCGGCAGACCACTCATCCAGTTGCGCTTCTTTGCGTGCCTGCTGGTAGGCGGCCTCTGCATAGGGGCGGGCTACGGTTGTTCTCTCTTCCATTGTGCTCTGCTTTCTATAAGGGCTGCCGGATTACAACTTGGCGCTCAGCTCTGCGAGAACCTGTTGATGATCACTTTCACTAACCTCACGTTGAAGAATCTGTGCAACACCGGTTAGAGCCAGCGTAGAAACCTCTGTACGGAGGTGCTCACGGGCACTATTGGTCTCTTGCTCAATTAGCGAATGTCCTGATTCAATAATCCGCTCTGCCTCTTCATGTGCTTTCCCTTTGGACTCTTCAATCACTTCACTGGCACGCTGTTGCGCCCTGGTGATGATTGCACTCGCCTCTTCATGTGCCTCTCGCAGCACTTCCGTTGCACGATGCTCTGCAAGCTCATGTTCACGGTGACCACGTTCAGCCGCGGCAAGACCATCTGCAATTGATTTTTTGCGATCACTGAGTGCAGCCATCAACGGCGGCCACACATATTTCATCACAAAAAGTACAAATAGAAAGAACGCGATCGATTGACCGATCAGGGTGGCATTAATATTCATAAACCGCTATCCAATCTCTGATTGTTGAGTAAACGGACTCTCTGCTCTATGAGACAACTGATTATCCAGCGACCGCAAACAGAACATAGAGAGCCAGACCAACTGCGATCATAGGAACCGCATCAACCAGACCCATCACAATAAAGAACTGAGTACGCAGCATTGGAATCAACTCAGGCTGGCGAGCTGCACCTTCCAGGAAACGTCCACCGAGGATACCGATACCAACAGCAGCGCCCAGTGCGCCCAAACCCATCATTAGACCACCTGCGATGAACAATAATGCTTGTTCCATTTTTTTCTCCTGTTCTCTATATAAGGATTAAAAGTATTAAAATTTGTAACGTAAATTCAGTTTTGAGGGCTGATCAATGCTCTTGGTGCGCCATATCCATATAGACGATTGTCAGCGTCATGAAGATAAATGCCTGCAAGGTGATGATCAAAATATGGAAGATTGCCCACCCCAACTGCAGTAATCCACCAAAGCCCCCCATTACCCAGCCCGCACCATACATGATTGCGATCAAAATGAATATGGTCTCACCCGCATACATGTTGCCAAATAGTCGTAAAGCAAGAGAGACTGGCTTTGAAATCAATGAAATACCTTCCAACACCAGGTTTGCGGGCATACCCCATTTACCAAAAGGCTGGAATGCAAGCTCTCCAAGAAAACCACCCAAGCCTTTATTCTTAATACTGTAGTAGATCATCAGATAGAAGACTGAGAGCGCCATCCCGAAGGTGATGTTGGGGTCAGTTGTCGGAACCACTTTGAAGTAGACATGGTGAGGGTCCATACCCAACGCAGTCTCACCGACTGTTCCAGCAATCATCGGCAACCAGTCAACTGCGACCAGATCCATCATATTCATCAAAAAGACCCAACAGAAGATGGTCAATGCCAGAGGGGCGATCAGATCATTTTTGGAGCTGAAAGAGCCTTTCACACTCTCGTCAATAAACTCAACAATCCACTCTACAAAATTCTGTAATCCACCGGGAACACCTGCTGTCGCCTGTTTTGCTGCAGTATAGAAAACGAAGAAAAAGAGCAGTCCCAAACCAACCGACCAGAGCAGGGAATCGACATGCAGCGCCCAAAACCCCATCTCTTTAATATTTTCAGCTGAGTGCGCAAAGCCCCAATGACCATCGTAGTACCCGTAAGTCAGGTTGGTCAGATGGTGCTTAATGTATTCACCAGAGGTGATTGCTGCGTCAGACATAGATGAGTTGCTCTGTTATTACGTTACAGTTCTACAATTTACCAACACTATATTCTAAAAAAGCCTTTTTCAAAGCTTCTCCCCCTTGAGCAATCCTGTGGACAAGAGCATAACAAATTGTCCTGTGAAAAACCCAATAATTATCAATTTTGGATCTAAATCCAACTTCACCAACCCCAGCAGGAGCAGTAAAGTAACCAACAAAAAACGTTCTATTGCAGTCATATAAACGTCTGCAGTAATTTTACGGGCACTTAGAGCAGCATTCTGCTCTATCTCACCCAAGGGACGTCTCCTTTCAGAGCGCCTCAACTTCCACTGCAACCAGAGCAGATTTACTACTGAGATCATCCCCCCGTATAGCAGAGGCCATCCCGACATCTTCCACACTGTATCAACGATCCATGCTGCAATCAAAAGAACCAGTACCTGAAGTAGTGGCACCGCCCTTTTTCTGACCGCGAGTATTATAGAAATCATCGATAGGCGGGTCAATTCCAATTGTGAAAAAAACCGTTAACCATTCCGAAAGAGGCGAAATCGACGCAACTGTTTCACTGAATATGGGTCAAGATACCATCCAACTCATCCAGAGAGTTGTACTGAATCACCAACTGCCCCCGCCCTTTCTGCCCCTGTTTAACCACTACGGTCGCCCCCAACTGCTCTGAGAGCTGATTCTGTAACGCGCGGACATTGGGGTCTGCCTCCTCTGCAACTTTATTCGTAACCTTCGTCGGGTGCAGCATTTTGCGCACCAACTTCTCTGTTTCACGCACAGATAGCCCCAGCAGAACCACCTGCTTCGCTGCATCGCTCTGGGCTTTTCCCTGCAGACCCAACAATGCGCGTGCATGTCCCATCTCCAACCTGCTCTTCTCAAGCAGCACCCTTACCTCGGCATTGAGGTGGAGCAGTCGCAACAGATTGGTCACCGCAGTACGCGAGCGCCCTACCGCATCTGCCGCCTGTTGCTGTGTCAATTCAAACTCCTGGATCAGCCGCTGTAGTGCTGTCGCCTCCTCGATAGGGTTGAGGTTTTCGCGCTGAATATTCTCAATCAGCGCCATCGCCATGGTTGCCTGGTCGGAAACCTCTTTGATGACCACCGGAATCTCCTGCAGCCCCGCCAACTGTGCCGCACGCCAGCGTCGCTCGCCCGCCACGATCTCATAACGCCCCGGCTCTCCATAAGGACGTACCACAATGGGCTGAATAACCCCCTGAGCACGAATGGAATTGGCCAGCTCTTCCAGCGCCTCTTTATCAAACTCACGCCGGGGTTGATACTGACCACGCTGCATCAGGTCCAGAGGCAGGCTCTTCAGAGAAGAGCGTAACCCTTCACTATCCACCACCTCACTCACAGGCTGGCTCTTTTGTTGCGGAGCTGTTTCTGTTGCTTTTGATGCGGCCTTTTTCACACTGCGTTTTTTGACAGCGGCTTTCCGGGTTGCCTCTTCCGGTGACACCTCTTTTCCGGCATCAACCGATACTTTGGGTGCCTTAGCCGCCCCAAGCAGCGAGTCTAATCCTCGTCCCAAACCCCCTCTCTTTGCCATTATCGTCTCTCTCCAGTACTCATTTTGTTACCACTCTTACAACGCATTACCCTCGTCCCTCTTCTCTTTTTCAGCCCGCTCCAGGATCTCTGCAGCAAGATCCACATAGGCATAAGCCCCTCGCGATGAGGGCGCATAATAGATAATGGGGCGACCATAACTGGGCGCTTCCGCCAGCTTTACATTTCTGGGAACTACGGTCTCATAGACCCGCTCGCCAAAATGAGACAGCAACTGCTCAGAGACCTCTACTGCCAGATTATTTCTTGAGTCGTACATGGTACGTACAATTCCCTGCAGCTGCAGTGCAGGGTTTTGCGTTTCACGTACCCGATCCATCGTATCCATCAATGAGGTCAAACCTTCCAGCGCATAATACTCACACTGCAACGGCACAATAACCCCATCCGCTGCCACAAAGGCGTTCAGGGTCAAGATATTCAGTGTTGGCGGGCAGTCAATCAGGATATAGCTATACTTTTTATCGGCTGTTTCAAGAATAGAGGTGAGGCGGTGCAGACGATCTTCCACATTGAATAGTTCAACCTCTGCCGCCGTCAAGTCACCATTGGCTGCCAATAGATCGTAACCTGAGCCATCCATCTCCTGAATGGCCTCCACCAGCGACACATCCCCCAGCAACACATCGACTCCGCTCCACTCCACTTCCTGTTTATCGATGCCACTCCCAGTTGTAGCATTTCCCTGTGGATCAAAGTCGATCAACAGTACCTTCTCTTCAAAATAGCCCAGTGATGCCGCAAGGTTGACCGCTGTTGTCGTCTTGCCGACACCACCTTTCTGATTGGCTACTGCGTAAATCTTGCTCACTCTATTATTCTCTTTCCAATCTAATCTAAAGCTTCCGACAAATCACCAAATGTCGCTCTGCATGGAGACCCGGCACCTCAACAGGCTGCACCTGATCCAACTCAAACCCCTCTGCCACTTCCCCTCCCTCCTCTTCCGGCCAGCGACCTTTCATCGCAATTGCCCGACCTCCGCTGACCAGAAGCGGTGATGCCAGACTCAGAAACTGACTCAGTGAAGTAAAGGCACGGGAGACTACCCTGTCAAAGGGTTGCTCCGGCTGAAGCTGTTCAACTCGCGAGTGTACAACAGATGCATTCGGCAGACTTAACTCTAATATTGCTTGCTGGATAAATCGGCTCTTTTTAACATTGCTATCGACCATCACCACCTCCGTTTCAGGCTGAAGCAGTGCCAGTGGAATACCAGGCAGCCCCGCCCCACTCCCCAGGTCTACCAAACGACTGCCTTGCAGAAAAGGGATTACAGAGAGGCTGTCATAAATATGGTGGGTCACCATCTTCTGGCGACCCCGTATTGCCGTCAGGTTATAGACCTTGTTCCACTTCATCAGCAGATCGAGGTACTGCTCCAGTTTCTGCTGCTGTTCTGGGGCCAGCATCACGCCCAGCTGTTGGGCAGCTTCCTCCATCGATAATACGCTCGTCATAGCTAACCCCCATTAATCGGGCCACTCTCCAGTAAAAAAACAACAGCTATTTTACTGCAGATTGGAAGTGTTTTATAAACTATCCCTGACTCCTTGGACCGACTTACTCTCACCCACCAATTTTATCAAATATGAACACCTCATTGAGTACTATACGGAGAATGGAGGAGGGTAACCCCGGTATCGGAATCGGAGCCGACCTGAACGAACTGCCAAAACATCGAATCATCCAGGTCCCTGCATCCATGACTTGATGTAGAGGGCAACTCAATCTACTGCTGTTTTAGTTACCACCATTCAATGTATGTTTCTTCAGATGAATACGCAGCAGTGAGAGCGCTGCCGGGGTCACTCCAGAGATGCGCCCCGCCATCCCCAGTGTTGCCGGGCGCTGGCGCGCCAGCTTCTCCTGTATCTCGATGGAGAGACCTGAGACCTCTCCATAGTCGAGTGCTTGCGGGAGTTTCATCTCTTCATGACGGCGATTCTTTTCGATCTCTTGACTCTGGCGTTCGATATAACCGGCATATTTGGCCTGAATCTCTACCTGTTCAACCACATCCTCTGGCAGTTGCGGATCTTCCACCACATCCAGTGAAACCAGCTTCTGGTAACTGACATCGGGACGCGCCAACAGGTCCATCAGGCTATGTTCACGACGCATCGGTTTACCCAACACCCGCTCTGCCTCTTCCCCGCTGATTGATTGTGGTCTCAGCCACTGACCCTTTAACCGTTGCTGTTCTGTGGCAACCGCGTCCCGCTTGCGCTGAAAGGCCGCCCAGCGGATATCTTCGACCAACCCCAGGTTACGCCCCTGCTCTGTCAACCGCAGATCCGCATTATCCTCTCGTAGTAGCAGCCGGTACTCTGCTCGACTGGTAAACATACGGTAAGGCTCATTGGTGCCACGGGTAATCAGGTCATCGATCATTACTCCGATATAGCTCTCTTCTCGCCGTGGATACCACGCCTCTCTCTCTTGTATACGCAGTGCAGCATTACACCCTGCTACCAGCCCCTGTGCAGCTGCCTCTTCATAGCCTGTGGTACCGTTGATCTGCCCTGCAAAGAAGAGTCCCCGCAGAGCATGAGTCTCCAGCGAGGGGTTGAGATCGCGCGGATCAAAGAAATCATACTCAATGGCATAACCCGGACGGGTGATGTGGGCCTTTTCAAACCCTTTGATGGAACGCACCAGATCAATCTGCACATCAAACGGCAGGCTGGTGGAGATCCCGTTGGGGTAGATTTCGTGGGTTGTTAGCCCTTCGGGTTCGACAAAGATCTGATGGGAGTCACGTTCGGAAAAGCGGACAACCTTGTCCTCTACCGAAGGACAGTAGCGCGGCCCGACCCCCTCAATAACCCCACTATACATTGGAGAGCGGTCCAGCCCTCTGCGGATAATCTCATGGGTCTGTTCATTGGTATGGGTAATCCAGCAGGAGATCTGTTGCGGATGTTCCGAGGGCTTTCCCAGATAAGAGAATAGCGGGACAGGATCATCCCCCGGCTGCTCTTTTAACTGACTATAGTCGATACTGCGTCCATCAATTCGTGGTGGTGTGCCGGTCTTGAGACGCTCTACCTTGAAAGGTAACGCCCGCAATCGCTCTGCTAATTTCAGCGAAGGGGGATCTCCCATCCGCCCACCAGAGGATTGTGAAAGACCCACATGGATCACTCCATTCAGAAAGGTTCCTACCGTCAACACCACCGTAGGGGCCGAAAAACGGATTCCTGATTGGGTCACCACTCCGGTAACACGCTCTCCTTCAACCAGCAGGTCATCTGCTGCCTGTTGAAACAGTGTGAGATTGGGCTGATTCTCTAAATGGTTGCGCACCGCCTGTTTGTAGAGCTGTCGATCTGCCTGCGCACGGGTTGCCTGCACTGCGGCCCCTTTACTGCTATTGAGGATACGAAACTGAATTCCTGCACGATCTGCCGCGTGCGCCATAAAGCCGCCCAGCGCATCCACCTCTTTCACCAGATGCCCTTTGCCAATGCCACCAATGGCGGGGTTGCAGCTCATCTGCCCCAGTGTTTCAATATTGTGGGTCAGCAGCAGGGTACGCACCCCCATTCGCGCAGATGCCAACGCCGCCTCGGTACCCGCATGGCCGCCACCAATCACAATGACATCAAATGTTTCAGGATATTGCATCGGCAGATTATACCTCTCACCGAAGGTATTTGGGTGTCTCTCAGACAGGCTTCCTGCCCCCCCTTGTGCAGACCATTACACCCCTGACAAATTGTTAAATCTCTGTCGGCTGAATACCGGCCTCTCCGCGCCAGTAACCGTCCACACCACCTAATGGCAACAGGCGATTGGCTGCATCCATCCCCTCTTGAAGGGTGATCTCTTCTCGTTTGCGCTGATCAAAGAGCTGTACGATCTCCGGGGTAAACCGAGACTGTGGGCTGATTCGTACCACATCAACCCCCTCGGCCTTCATCTCCTCCATCACCCCCAGCAGGTTGTTGTGCTGTGCAGACTGTGTCTGGATACCATTGATTGTTAAAAAGGGCTGCCCCTCTTTGGTATTGAGCAGTATCCCGTCGGGATCATCCAGGCAGCGATACTGACAATCATCCTTGGGAAGGTTGTAGTGACGTGCGGTGTAACAGCGGGCCGCATAGGCGAGCGGGATCTTTCCCCAACTGAACACCTCTGTCTCAACCCCGTCAGGACGGTGCTGCTGCAGCTCATGCAGTGTCTCTTTTGAAAGCTCTACGGGCAAGACCCAGCGCTTCATCCCGCAACGGGCCATCACCCCCATGGTTCCCTGATTATAGAGATTGACTGAGTGGCCCACCACAAAAGGGATCTCCTGCTCGGCACAGATATTGACCGCTGCCAGATCATTGGCCTCGACCAGAAACGTTCCATTACCACAGATTTTACGCAGACTTTTCAACTCAGACTCCGCCTCCAACAGTGCCAGAGTTGAGAGCACCACCTCTTTGCCCGCTGCCTGCAACTGCTGCCCAATTTCGATCCACTGCTCCAGATTGAGAGAGCGACGCTTGGAACAGATCGTCTCTCCCAGATAGACGATATCCACTGCCGAATCCGCAATTTCACGATAAAATTGGCGAATCTGCTCCTCTGGCCAGTAGTAGAGGATCGGCCCCAGTGAGAGTTTCATTGCCATGACCGGTGGTAGGCACCTAGGGTGGTTTGCGCCCCTTCGGCCACCTTGCTCAACTGTCTGTTCCAGTTTTCATCAACCTGAAAGCTCTCAGGGTTACGGCTGCAGGCATCAATTGCATCACGCCATACCCGTGTCACTTGCGCTACATAAGCCGGGCTACGTTGTCGCCCTTCAATCTTGATAGCCCCAATCCCCATCGCCATCATCTCTGGTAACAGCTCCAGGGTGTTGAGACTGGTCGGCTCTTCAATCGCATACCCCTCTTTTCCCTGTACCTCAAAACGTCCTTTACAGATAGTGGGGTAACCCGCCTGCTCTGTGGGCTGGTAACGGTCTACCAAAATTCCACCCAAGCGGGTCTCTACGCCACCATCCTCTTGCTCAATCCACTCCACATGACTTCCGGGCGAACAGGCTCCGTAGGTGTTGGGGGAACGTCCGGTTGCATAGGAGGAGAGCAGACAACGCCCTTCGACCATGACACAGAGGCTGCCAAACCCAAACAATTCAAGTGGTACCGGACTGTGCTCTGTAACATGACGTACCTGAGAAGCCGACAACACTCGGGGAATGACCACGCGACGAATACCAAAATTACGATGCATGAAACGGATCGCCTCATAATTTGTGGCTGAACCCTGTACCGAAAGGTGTAGATTGAGATCAGGCCAGCGGTTGGCCGCATAGTCGAGGATGCCAATATCGGCCAAAATCACGGCGTCCACACCACTCTCTGCAGCACGATCCACCGCCTGAGTCCATCGTTCCCAGCCACTGGGCTGCGGAAAGGTGTTAATCGCGACAAACAGCTTGGCCCCTTTTTTGTGAGCGTACTCTATCCCCTGCCCAATGCCGCGATCATTAAAATTAAGGCCCGCAAAATTGCGTGCATTGGTGTCATCTTTGAACCCCATATAGACCGCATCGGCTCCATTATCGACCGCTGCTTTCAGTGAGGGGAGGTTACCTGCCGGACAGACCAGTTCCATGGTGGGTTCTCAATACCTTACAAAAATTGAGAGCATGCCATCAACCAAAGCCAATTGGAAATGAGTCACATCAAATATTGATTACTTTCTATAGAAGTTGATCGCTTTATCCAGGGCCGTACGCAGCGGTGCCGGTATCGTGAGTGCATCCATATCCAACCCATAGATCAGGTTTTTGGTCTCCAGCCCCAGCTCCACATTCCCTTCCAGATGGATTCTACGCTGAAAAAACAGGGTGTCCGGGTCCTCTTCTCCAACCGATAACTGAATGAAATCATAAAGATTTCCACTAATAATCAGATCAATAGGTCCATCACCGGAGTGGGCCACAAGCTGCTCACGCCCCTTGGTGAAGCGAAACTGAACACCGGCATCCAACAGGTGAATTACGGCTGTCTTCGACTCCAGAAAATCGAGTTCCCCCTCTTGTAGCTGCTGCTGAAACAGGTGATTCAATAGCGCAACCAATAGCCGGGTATGGACCAGGTCAGGAACGAGTTTAAAAGGTGCTGCCAATAGAGAGGGCAGTTGGGGTGCGACACCCGACTCAGCGGTTTGATTACTATTTTGCATAGCCCCTATTGTACTGCACTATTACAACTTGAGCAGAATACTAGGTGGCTGTCCGAGAATAGAGAGCCTGCTGCGGAAAAGCTTCATTTACGAGTAACGCAGCTGATACCAGAGTACGCCAAGCCACTCATGTAAAAATCGGACATTGCCCCTTAATGCACCGGCTGCCGGCCGCCACAAGCCAAGGCCCCGATCCATCACACTGGTTGTGGTGTAGGCGGTCGGGGCAGGTATAATCTGTATATCGCCCAACACTGAGGATTGGCGGAAGACACGCAGTGAGCGCAACATATGAGAGGCGTGGGTAACCAGAATCATTGTGGTTACCCCTTTCTGTTTCAGGATTGGCGGTACCCTCTGTCCATGTTCCCAGGTATTGACGCTCTTCTCCTCCAGCCAAACCTTCTCAACTAAAAAGTCATTGCGTAAGCTCTCTGCCATTAACTGCGCCTCTGAAACGGCCTCATTCAACGGCACCCCTCCGGTGACTAATAGTGGAAAATCTGTCTGCCGGTGTAATCTGGCTGCGTAACGTAACCGTTCCAGCGTTGATTGACCGACCACATCCTGACCAAATTCAGGCGCTGCACTGTATCGCCCCCCTCCTAGAACCACAATTGCCACCCGCTCCCCGTCACTCTGCTCAACAGGGTTTTGCAACGGTGGAATAATCTCCAACCGCTTTGCCAGTTCAAACTCCAACCATGGCGTACTCAATAGATAGAGTGATATGGTGGCAATAAAGAGCAACAACCTTGAAAAGCCGCGTAACCAGCCCGCCAACAGCAGTGCAAGCAGCAGTAGCACCAAAATACTGCCCGGAGGCATCACCCATGACTCAATTAATCGTACTGTTTCTACCATTTTTGACTTATTTCAATTCACTATTCAACAAAAGACTTGTATAATAACCGACCATTTTCTCCACTATTTTTGTTGCAGCCTACGCCCATGATGATCCCAAAACCTTTTCTCCTTACTGCACTGCTCATTGGCCTCTCGTCTGCATGGAGCCAAAGCCAAGCCATAGAGACTCAAACTCTGGAGCCTCTGGTTGTTATTGCCTCTCCTGAAACAGAAGAGCCGGATATCGATCCGTTAGAGTCCTACAACCGTAGCATCTACTCTTTCAATGAGGGACTCGATGAAAATCTGATGAAACCCGTCGCTGAAGGCTATCGCTCTATTATGCCTGACCCGGCTGAGCGCGGTATCAGCAACTTCTTCAGCAACCTGCGCGAACCTTTCAACATCCTCAATAATCTACTGCAATTTAAATTTGAAGAGGCCATTTCAGACACAGTCCGTTTTGGTATCAACTCAACTATTGGCATCGTCGGGCTGTTTGATGTCGCTTCAGACCTCAATATTCCAAAACATGAAGAAGATTTTGGTCAGACACTTGCCGTCTGGGGGGTAGAGAGTGGCCCCTACTTTGTACTCCCTATTTTTGGCCCCAGCACACTGCGTGATACAGCAGGTCTTGCCTCAGAGTACTGGATCGGCAATACCGTTGAGGTCGGAGAGACCAACCTCTTTGATCCAAGTTCGGAGCTATCCACTACCAACGCAGAGACTGCCGCTGAAGCAACCAAGCTGATCAGCAAGCGAGCCAATCTGCTGGGCACAAAAGATATGCTCGACTCTGCAAGCTTTGACAACTATAGCTTTATGCGTGATGCCTACCTACAGCGTCGTGAAAGCCTGATCTTCGATGGGGATGTACCACTTCCAGAGCTACCAGAAGACCTGTAACGAAACCTCACTCTATTTACGATGGAAGCGGATCATTGGCACCAGCGCTGGCAAGAGGGGCGCATCGGGTTTCATCAAGGGAAACCAAATATCTGGCTACTGAAGTTCTATTCTGAACTCGAATTAACGCCCGGTGAGCCACTACTGTTACCACTTTGTGGAAAAAGTGTTGATCTTGTATGGCTTGCCGAACAGGGACATCCCGTAATCGGGGTTGAGCTGAGTGATATCGCAATCCGTGATTTTTTTAAAGAGCAGCAGCTAAGCGCATCAGAACACTCTCAAACTCACTTCAAACAGTGGCAAAGTGGTCCACTGACCCTGTTAGAGGGTGACTTTTTTGATCTATCCCACCAAGATCTGGGTAATTGCCGCGTCCTGTTTGACCGCGCGGCACTGGTTGCCCTGCCAGCAGAGATGCGTCAACGATACGCCGCACACACCGCCCGACTGTTGACGGCTGGTAGCCGGATTCTGCTGGTGACGACAGATTATCCTCAGCACGAGAAGAGCCCACCCCCCTTTGCCGTCAGTGATGAAGAGGTGAGAACACTTTATGGGGAGCATTTCACCATTGAATTACTGCATAGTGAAAATCTGAGCAACGGTCAGGACCCGCTGTCCAAACGGGGAGTTACCTCTCTGGTTGAGAGAATTTATAAACTGACCAAGCGGGGTTAGCAGCCGAACAAAATGCCCTGATTTACGCTTTATGGCTGACTTTCAAGTAGTTGGATACCATCACTTGTAGTTCACTCTCTGCAATAAACTGGTGCCATTCTGAAGTGGGGATATTGTTCATTGCCGTAGCGCTAAGCCCCTGACAGTGGTCACACTCAAACAGAAAGACATGTTTGCCCTGACAACTGGTATCCAGTGCAGAGTCATCCAGCTTGAGTGTTCCTTCGCCACATTTCGGGCACTCCAGGGTAAAGGGTTGCGCAGGAAAACTCATGGTTTGAGGAAATACATAGGAGCCAATCAGGTTGCAGGCTGAGGCTGACTGAAGGTGATCTCAAAATAGCGCGTCCCCGGATTGGGGTTGTTGCGGTAATCTGCAATCTCATAAAAGCCAATAGAGCGATAGAGTTCCTGAGCTGCTTTCATGCTGGGGATAGAGTCCAGACGCATCCGTTGGTAACCCGCTTTTTCGGCCTCAATCAACAGCGTCATTACCAGTCCGCGACCAATCCCGCAATTACGATGGCCCGGTGACACATAGAGCCTTTTCATCTCACAAATATCTTCTTCATCTTGCGAATGAAGCGCTACACACCCAACCGCTTTCTGGTCCTGATGCGCAATCAACATCTGCCCGTCAGGTGGTGCGTAAAGTGTCTCCAGCTGCACAAACTCTTCATCAAACTGCTCCAGCGCCGGATCGCCCGGCCGACTGGAAACATACTCCTCCAGCAGAGTTCGTACCGCTACAAAGTGATCAGACGAGGTGACAGGGGTAATCTTGATCATGAAAACTACAGAACACTCAGAACCTGCTCGGGAGGTCGCCCAACCGCTGCACGACTACCATTCACCACAATTGGACGCTCAATCACTTTAGGGTACGCCACCATTTTTTCGATCTGTTGCGCACGGTTCAGCCCGCTGACATTGAGCCCTGCCTCTTTATACTCTGCCTCTTTCTTACGCATCAACGCCTCAGGCTCAACCCCCAGTAGCGTTAGGATTTGATCCAGTTCTGCCGCTGTAGGCGGTGTCTCCAGATATTTGATAATCTCTGGCTCAACCTGCTGTTCCTCAATCAGTGCCAATGTTTGACGGGACTTTGAACAGCGGGGATTGTGATAAATTTTTACACTCATTGGCTACGATCTCTCAAAAACCATGTATTACAGTCAAGAATACAGAAGAGTCCGCAATAAATAAAGGGGAGTTCTATAATTAGTAATTTTCTGCACCTGCAAGCGCAGGAGAAGCCTGTACGATGCTGTCGAGACCGCCTGAAGAGAGCTGACTACCGATCAGGCTAATGATCAGACTATTTAAAAAGGCGATTAATATACTGCACCATATGAATCACTGCGAATGCCGCAAAAGCACTGCCGGTTGCAACATGGGCATCTTTCTCACCACGAAACCCTGTCCAGATCATCCCTGCCATGGTTGTACCCATACCTATTTTGGCCACTTTCCCCATATCAGATGCCGCATTTCGCTTTCTATCTTCACACTTGAAACAGTCTGACAAGAGACGCTCTACACGGTACTCCATCACTTGTGATGGGTAGAGGTCCGGGTTATAGGTAAAGGAGACCATGCCACTTCCACGTTCGGCCTCAATATTCTCAACCCCTTCAATTTTACGGATATTACGGGCAAGACCTTGTGTTCTGCCATTGACTCTCATCAGGTCTGATCGAATCTGTACCTTTCCCTGGTGTGCGTGAACAACCAATTTAAAACTCTCCCTGTTTAATCCCTTTACCTCTCATAAGTTGCACCTGAAGCAATATCCAAGAATGCATGCCTTTCGGAGTCACTCTACAGAGGAGATTCATTACTTGGTGCGTTGGAAAAAATTGAAAGAAGAAAGCTTTTTCCCAACGCACAGCACAACATTAACTCATCACTTCAGGTGCGAAAATAATCGTAACATAAATCATTATCATTTGCAATATAGCTGACTCATATCGTTTTCTATTAACGGACACCCCTCCACAAAAAAAGCCCCGATCAGAACAAGGTCTGACCGGGGCTTAAGCGGGAGGTGTACAGCTTAGCGCTGCCTCATCGATCCCACTTAACCGATGAGCTTAGGGAGAGGTTACTACTTACCCGTGTTTGTAAATTCTGGATAAGCTTCCATGCCACACTCTGCATAGTCTGCTCCAGCAGCCTCATCTTCTTCACTGATACGCAGCCCCATGATGATCTTGATTACCATCCATACCACCAGGCTTGCACCAAATACCCACCCGAAGATGACACCAGCACCCACCAACTGACCACTAAAGGTTGCACCGGTATTGGTCAGTGGCACCAGCATCAGGCCAAAGAATCCGACCACTCCGTGAACAGAGATTGCACCCACCGGATCATCAATACGCATCTTGTCCAGTGTAATGATCGAGAACACCACCAGTATGCCTGCTGTGAATCCAAACAGTGTTGCCAACAGTGGAGTCGGGGTAGAAGGTTCCGCCGTAATTGCCACCAATCCAGCCAAGGCACCATTGAGAATCATCGTGAGATCTGCCTTGCCAAATAATATACGGGCAATCATCAGTGCACCAATAGCACCACCCGCTGCAGCTGCATTGGTGTTGAGGAAGACCATAGCCACTGAATGTGCACTATTGATATCCCCTAACTTCAGCACTGAACCACCGTTAAATCCAAACCATCCCATCCACAAAATAAAGGTACCCAGCGTTGCCAGTGGCAGGTTTGCACCAGGAATCGCCCGTACAGAGCCATCCTTGCCATACTTACCCTTACGTGCGCCTAATAACAGTACACCCGCAAGCGCTGCAGAAGCACCCGCCATATGGACAATACCGGAACCCGCAAAGTCACTGAACTCTAGTGCGAACAGACCAAAGACCTCTTTACCACCCCAGGTCCATGCACCTTCCATTGGATAGATCACACCTGTCATCACCACTGCAAAGGCCAGGAATGCCCACAACTTCATGCGCTCAGCCACTGCACCCGAAACGATGGACATCGCGGTTGCAACAAATACCACCTGGAAGAAGAAGTCCGAAGCTCCAGAATAGACAGAGTCGCCATTGAATCCATTCTCTGCAGAGCTCTTCAATGCATCTGCAACCAGCGTGTCTCCACCCATGATATCTGTCAGGAAATATCCCCCTGAGCCATACATCAACTGATACCCCACCACCAGGTACATCACACAAGAGATGGCAAACAGCGCCACGTTCTTGGTTAATATTTCAGTGGTATTCTTGGAACGCACCAACCCCGCTTCCAGCATTGCAAAACCGGCCGCCATCCACATCACTAATGCACCAGACACCAGAAAGTAGAAGGTGTCCATTGCATACTGTAGTTCAAAAATCTGATTTTCCATTTCTCTTTTTCTCCTAACTGTTCAATTGATTCAGCGTGAATCAGATCGCCTCTCGACCGGACTCTCCGGTACGGATACGAATCACCTCTTCCAGATCGGAGACAAAGATTTTTCCATCCCCGATTTTGTCGCTATTGGCAGCGTCGCGAATAGTTTCGATGGTGCGATCCAGCAGATCTGCCGCAATGGCAATCTCCAGTTTTACCTTGGGAAGAAAATCGATGGTGTACTCAGCACCACGATAAAGTTCTGTATGCCCCTTTTGACGCCCAAACCCTTTAACTTCGGTTGCCGTGACACCATTAATTCCAATCTCGGCAAGTGCCTCGCGAACATCATCCAGCTTGAAAGGCTTGATGATGGCAGTGACCATTTTCATAGTGATGACTCCTTGTTTGTTCACTTTCTATATATCAGCACCGAAAGCCAATCTCTCCATGCTGTTTGCATCATTGCAATACAACCTCTAGAGCAACGGTCGTGCCACATCACTGTTAGTCCTTAAATAACAAATAGATAATAAATATTTAAACACTTTATCTACCCAGAAAGACAGGCTCAACGCGCCAGTAAGGTGCGCTTAAATGAGAAAAACGCACCGTATCAGTGCATAACATTCCTATAGAATGGGTCGACCAACCCCTTCAGCAAGGAATTCAATTTTGGCTACACCCCCTCACTGCCCCAAATGTGATTCGCCCTACAGTTATGAGGATGGCACCCTCTATATATGTCCAGAATGCGCCCATGAGTGGGCCATTAATGGGGGCACAGAAGTCGAAGAGCTACTCACCGTGAAAGATGCCAATGGCAACCCACTGTCTGATGGAGACTGCGTGACGGTCATCAAAGACCTCAAGGTAAAAGGAAGCTCTCTGGTCGTAAAGATCGGAACAAAGGTAAAGAATATTCGCCTGACCGAAGGGGACCACAATATTGACTGCAAAATCCCCGGTATCGGGGCGATGCAACTGAAATCAGAGTTTGTTAAGGGGTGCCTCTAACTAAGGAACCTCTGAACAAGTCTGGGTAATTTGAATTACGTCCATAGTGTCCAAGATCAAGGCGAAGATCGCAGCCAATACCCCAGGGCACCTTCTCTTGCGCAAGCGCAATTCACCTTGTAGCAGGCTATTAGCAAGGTTTTCAACCGAGGAACGAGGTCGAGCAACGAAGATATTGGGCGCTATGGGCGTTAGGCATTTACACATGACTTATTCAGAGGTTCCCTAAGGAAACCCTTAAAAGTCCTGCCTGTAAAAATCCAGTACTCGCTATCGCGATTGGTCTATTCAGGATTTTCCAGCTGCTCGATATAGCCTGAAAAGAGTGGACCCAGCTGCTTCAGCCACTGATCATCAATGGCAAAACCTCCCATCTGGGCAAAAATATCGAGACTCACCAATGCGTTGAGATTCGCATCCTTTCCACCCATACCACGCAGACGATCAGTAAATGCGATATTGATATGGTTAATATCACTGTAGATCTTCCGCAAGCCCGCCAGATCAAAGGAGTGCTCTTCTCCATGCTGAAGACGCACCAATTGGGCCAAAAAATAGCCTGAAACTACACGAAAAAAGGTCTCTTCCATACTCGCAAAGGGCTGATGGGTGTAGGCCATTGGACGAAATTTATCCAGTATCGGACAACCGCTGGTGGCCATCACTAGGCCCATCATCGACTTTAAAGAGTTCTGAAGATCGGTCTGCTTAACAATCTGACGCTCACGCATGGTGACGATAGTCTCTACCCGTGCGTGGGAAAAATCCTCTTTAAACGGTGCGACCAGACCCGCCAGGTTAAGTGCAACAGGGCAGTAAGGGGTTGCTGACTCATTCAATGAACACCCTTCACATTGATGAAACGTGAGCTTCATCCAGGGTTCAGGATCAGACTCAAGTGAGCTGGTTTGTAGAAAGAAATTTCTATCATCAAACTGAAGGTCAAAACGCTCGATACGCTCATTACCGAAATCAAACTGATATTGTATCTCTATAGCCATCCCTATTTATGCCTCCCACCCAACTCAACCAGCATGAAATATAACATATGTAACAAAACTCCTATACCTACGACCCATTACCCTACAATATCGAGTGACCTTTTACGGAATGCCACACCACACGCATCAGCCTGCGCTTTACAAGCATCGATATCAACCCCTTCCAGCCCCTCAATTGCAGTTGCTGTTACCGATGGGATTACACCTGAGGCTGCCTTCAAAAACTCAACCATTGCAGAAAATGCTCCCTCTAATTGCGGCTGACAATGTTGATTATAGACCGCCTCATTCTGCCCATTCATCGATACTGAAAGGGTATCGATCAGCCCGACCATCTCTGGAACAACATTACGCTTGTGTACCAAGTTGGCCAATCCATCGGTATTGATACGTGTCATCCCGCCCCGCTGTTTAATCCACTGCGCAACCTGCAACAGCAGCTTAAGCCTTAAGGTCGGCTCCCCAAAACCACAGAAGACCACCTCTTGATAGGCGGACGGGTCACCGATGGCAGCAATAATCTCCTCATACTCCGGGCGGTGATCAATCGTCAGATCAAACTCGTGCACCTGCATGGTCCCTTGTGTCTTGGGGCAGAACTCACACACCAGCGTACAGCGGTCCGTGATACTAAGATAGAGACGCTCCTCTATAGGATAGGCAATAGTCTGATTACTCACAACAGCTCCATTTTTGGGTTGAACACCATTTTCTCACATCCTTGCCAGAGCGCCACTCTATTACCCACTAGAAGCTTGTCCGGAGATTTGTGACTTATATCAAACAACCAACCTGCCTACCTCCATTTCAACATCAATCAATACGCTACCGGTTGACATATACAACCAAAAAGACGATAAAGAGCACCATTAAAAATAAACATTGACCCATCACGAACACTTAGCGTACCCAGTCACAATGATACAACCTGAATTAAGAGATCCATTTGGCAGAAAAATTGACTATCTACGTCTCTCTGTCACAGATCGTTGCGACCTGCGCTGCGTCTACTGCATGCCTCAAGGGTTTGATGATTACGAAGCCCCGGATGACTGGCTCACCATCGATGAAATCGAACGGGTTGTGCGCATTTTTGGTCAACTTGGAGTAAGCCGTATCCGTCTCACCGGTGGTGAACCTCTGGTGCGCAAGGGGATTACAGAGATCACACAGCGTCTTTCCCGACTGGAAGGCATTGATGACCTCTCCCTCAGTACCAACTGCGTGAGTATGGCAAAATTCGCCCAACCACTGAAAGATGCGGGTGTCAGTCGCATCAATGTCAGTCTCGATAGCCTCAATCCCGAAAAGTTCCGCAAAATTACTGGCGGCAAGCTGAGCAAGGTACTGGATGGCTTGATGGCCGCCAAAGAGGTCGGTTTTGCCCCCATCAAGATCAATGCGGTCGCGATGAAAGGGGTCAATGATGATGAACTGGGAGATATGGTTGAGTTCTGTATTGAACACGGCTTCACCCTCCGCTTTATCGAAACCATGCCCGTAGGAGATACCGGCTGCAGGGCCAAAGATTCTCACTACCTGGACCTAGAGGTGATTCGCAAACAGCTCGAAGAGCGCTTTGAGTTGATCCCCAGCGTGATGGCAGGAGGTGGCCCGGCACGATACTTTAAAGTCAAGAATACCGACCTCCATTTCGGCTTTATCACCCCGATCTCTCAACATTTTTGTGAAACCTGTAACCGGATACGCCTCTCAAGCGATGGCACGCTCTATATGTGCCTCGGTCAGGAGGAGAAGTTTGAGCTACGTCCACTGCTTCGGGGTGGTGCCAGCGATGATGAACTAATTGATGCCATCCACTATGCCCTCACGCTTAAACCAGAACGTCATGAGTTCAACGACGATAAACAGGTTGTGCGCTTTATGAATATGACTGGAGGGTAGGTTTCAGGGGAACTCCCCACCCCACCACACTCGTACTATTCAAGATACACTATTTCTTGCTCCACTCGGTGCCACCTAACGCAACCTCAACACCGCTACAATCCACTACTACTCTCACTGATCAGGTCATTTAGTTTTTTAGAGAGATCATTTGTCTCACGATCACAGTCAGATGCAGTCAATCGCACTGTTACAATTTGTTACATTTTTCAAATTGCATCACCATACTGATAATGTCATGATGACTGATATGAAAAGGAATAAACTATTTAGTCACGATCTAAGAACGGTAGTAATTATTGAACTATACAGAATCCGTATAGTTCAATAATTGATAATTCTGTATAGTTAACTGTTA
>Ga0233447_1000794_pt1 | contig 31326 bp, 24 predicted proteins | sample SI_124_October20_3_FD_183014 | JGI IMG/M metagenome (GOLD analysis project Ga0233447, IMG submission 183014) | Seawater microbial communities from Saanich Inlet, British Columbia, Canada - SI_124_October2016_135_MG | ecosystem: Environmental > Aquatic > Marine > Inlet | place: Canada: British...
GATGCAAAAGGCCATTACCTGAAACAAAAAACAATGAAGTATTTTGAAGCAGCCCTTAATCCCAAAAATTTTATTCGGATTCATAGATCATACATCGTTAAAGTTGACGAAATCAACGAAATACAGCAATACGAAAAAGAATCGTACATCGTAATTCTGCACGATAAAACAAAACTGAAAGTCAGCAAAACAGGATATAGAAATTTAAAGTCGGTTTTAAATTTCTAAAAACTAAAAACTTTAAAATTTGCTTTTATTCCCGTTAAAGCGGGAATCTGTTACAATGGCTTCCAAACGTTTCATAAGATATGCAAATAAATTTTCATTACCACAAACTGTAAACTTCAAGTGATTACTGATCACTTTTTTAATTCTGTGACATTTGTCCTGTTTGAACAGAGATTTCCTTTGTACTTTTTCCGATTATTTTTTAACCAACTAAAAAGTCAACTAAAGAAAAATAAGAATGAAAAAAATTACCCTGTTAATGGTTGCTGTTTTTTTATCTGTTTCGGTAACCATGGCAAAAAAGAAAGAGGAAGAAAAAAAATCCAAAGGTGATACTATTATCACCAGTAGTTTAGTTAGCGCTCTGAAATTCAGAAGTATCGGGCCGGCCTGGGCCAGCGGTCGGATTTCCGATTTTGCTATGAACCCGGAAAATCCAAAAGAATATTATGTGGCTGTTTCAAGTGGAAACGTTTTTAAAACAACAAACAACGGAACAACCTGGAAACCAATTTTCGAAAAGTACGGTTCTTATGCAATTGGCGATGTTGAACTGGATCCGAACAACCCGAATGTGGTTTGGGTAGGAACGGGTGAAAATAATCACCAGCGAGCTCTTGGTTACGGCGATGGAATTTATAAATCTGTCGATGGTGGAAAGTCGTTTAAAAACATGGGTTTGAAAGAAAGCCGGCAGATTGGTGGAATTGTAATCGACCCACGAAATTCGGATGTGGTTTATGTGGCATGCGAAGGTTCGGCTTGGGGACCGGGCGAAGAACGAGGATTATATAAAACTCTTGATGGCGGTAAAAACTGGACAAAGGTTTTGGAAATCAGCGAAAATACAGGAGTGAATAATGTAAAAATGGATCCGTGCAACCCTGATATTTTGTATGCAACATCTGAACAACGTAGGCGAACTTCATTTACAAAAATTGGAGGAGGACCGGAATCTTCTGTTTATAAATCGACCGATGCCGGAGCTAACTGGCGCAAAATTACTAAAGGATTGCCGGGTGTTCATCTTGGTGGAATGGGAATCGATGTTTCGCCGGTTGATCCAAATGTGGTATATCTTATTATTGAAGCTGCCGACAATCAGGGTGGTTTTTACCGCTCGACTGATAAAGGTGAAAGTTGGTCTAAAATGAGTACCCACCGTTCCAGTGGCCAGTATTACAACGAAATTTTTTGCGACCCAAAAGATGTTGATAAAATTTATTCTGTTGAAACCAGATCTGCTGTTACAAAAGACGGTGGTAAAACATGGAATACAATTAGTAACAGCGGGCGCCATGTTGACGACCATGCACTTTGGATTGATCCTTCTGATACTGATCATTATATTATTGGTGGTGATGGTGGGATTTACGAAACCTGGGATGCTGGGTTAACTTTTGATTTCAAAGAAAATTTGCCAATTACCCAATTTTATCGCGTTCATGCTGATAATGCTTTGCCATTTTATAATGTTTATGGAGGTACGCAGGATAATAATTCAATGGGCGGGCCATCACAAACAACTAGTCGCAGTGGTGTAATTAACGATGAATGGTTTGTAACAAATGGAGGAGATGGATTTTGGGCAGCAACCGATCCCGATGATCCAAATATCGCGTATGCAGAATCGCAATATGGAAATATGACTCGTTACGATAAAAAAAGTGGTGAGCGCATGAGTATCAAACCGCGCGAACGAAAAGGTGAATTAACTTATAAATGGAATTGGAATACCCCAATGTTTGTAAGTCCGCATAAAGGAACTCGTTTATATGTTGCTGCCAACAAAGTTTTCCGTAGCGATGACCGAGGTGATACATGGGAAGTTATAAGTGATGATTTGACAGCTCAGGTTGACAGGAATAGTTTTCCGGTAATGGGAAAATTCTGGCCGGCTGGGGCAGTGGCAAAAGATGTTTCAACCTCGCAATGGGGAACGATTGTTTCGCTGGATGAATCGAAAATTGTAGAAGGATTGCTTTACGCGGGAACTGACGACGGTGTAATTTCAATAACTGAAGATGGCGGTGGAAACTGGACTCAAGTCAAGTCGTTTTCAGGTGTTCCTGAATATACTTACGTAAGCGATTTATGTGCCGACCGTTTTGATGAGAATGTGGTTTATGCAACTTTTGATAATTTAAAACGAGACGATTTTAAACCTTACGTTTATAAAAGTACCGACAAAGGAAAAACATGGGTTTCAATCAGTGGAAACCTTCCGGAAAATGGTACAGTTCATACATTAGCTCAGGATTTTATTCGTCCGGAACTTCTTTTTGCAGGAACAGAATTCGGAGTTTTCTTTACAATCGATAACGGTTCAAATTGGGTTCAGCTAAAATCTGGAATACCAACAATTGCAATAAGGGATATTGCGATTCAGGAACGCGAAAGCGATTTGGTACTTGCAACTTTTGGCCGTGGTTTTTATATTCTCGACAATTACAATCCTTTGAGAGAATTATCGCATGAACTGGCTGATAAAGATGCCCATATTTTCGACATTAAAGATGCATTAATGTATGTTCAAACCAGTGGGAAAAGCAACCAGGGAAATACCTATTTTACTTCTCCAAACCCTGCGTTTGGTGCAACTTTTACCTATTATTTGAAAGATGTTCCGAAAACCAAAAAGCAAATCAGGATTGCTGAAGAGAAAAAATTATTTAAAGCTGGCAGTCCAATTCCTCAACCAACATGGAGGGAATTACAACTTGAAGGAAAAGAGGAAAAATCGCATTTAATTTTTACAATTTACGATGCCGACGATAATGTAATTCGTCAATTAACAACATCACCGTCAAAAGGAATGAAACAAATAAACTGGGATATGCGTTATGCCATGCCAACTACCGCAAGTGTTAGTGGAAGTTTTACTCCTGTTGCAGGTAGTAGTTGGGGAGGCCGTCGTGGTGGTGGCGGTGGTATTTTGGTTATGCCGGGTGTTTATAAAGTGGGTTTAAAATTATGGCACGAAGGAGAGTTAAGCGAATTGGCGGAACCTGTTGGATTTACTTGTAAAAAGCTGGACAACACAACATTGCCTGCAGACGATTATAACGAAAATGTAGAATTTGCAAAGAAAATAAGTAAACTGGCCATTGCTGTTACCGGGACCGGCAGAATGATTGGCGAGGTAACTTCAAAAGTAGAGCATATTAAACAAGCTATTTTTACAACTCCTGGTGCTAGCCAGGAACTGATGGATAAAGCAAGGGCTTTGGGTGTGGAGTTAGAAAAACTTAACTTTAAAATGAATGGTCTTCCTGCGAAAGCAAGTGGGGAAGAAGTACCTCCGCAAGATGTTTCTTTGAATTCAAGGTTAAGAAATATTTCTTACACTCACATGGGCTCAACCAGCGGAATTACTTCAACTGAAAAACAAGGTTACGAAATTCTGAAAGAGGAATTTCCACCGGTTTTGGATGCTTTAAAACGTATTGTTGAAAACGATATTCCTGCACTTGAAACCGAGCTTAATAAAATTGGTGCTCCATGGACACCGGGTAGAATTCCGGTTTGGAAAGAATAAAATAGTTCAAAGTTTCGGGTTCAATGTTCAAAGTTTGAAGAATTGCAAGATGATTAAATAAAAATGATACCATCCGTGTTTGAAAGAACACAAACGGATGGTATCTTTTTTTTGTATGATCCTGGCTTTTTTTTGGGTGATGCGGTTTCCGAACCGCAATTAAATTTGGCGGATCGGAATCCGCCACACCCGATATTAGCGACTAATTCTAATGAAAACTAAATATTATAGTAAAACAATTAAAAAATGTAGTTGCATTTTTTTTGTAGTTTGAAATAGTTCAAAGTTTCGGGTTCAATGTTCAAAGTTTGAAGAATTGCAAGATGATTAAATTAAAAAGATACCATCCGTGTTTGAAAGAACACAAACGGATGGTATCTTTTTTTTGCGTGATCCGGGCTTTTCTTTTTGGGTGATTCGGTTTCCGAACCGCAATTAAATTTGGCGGATCGGAATCCGCCACATTCGAAATTAGCGACTAATTCTAATGAAAACTAAATATTATAGTAAAACAATTAAAAAATGTAGTTGCATTTTTTTTGTAGTTTGAAATAGTTCAAAGTTTCGGGTTCAATGTTCAAAGTTTGAAGAATTGAAAGTTGAGTAAGTTTAATAGATGCCATCCGTGTTTGAAAGAATACAAACGGATGGTATCTTTTTTTAAGGCTTTTCCTTTTTTTTGGGTGTGGCGATTTCCAAATCGCCTTTTGCAGAATGCGGTTTGGAAACCGCATCACCCACGAATAACAACTATTTTTGATAACAACTAAAATATTTAGTGAAATAACTATAAAAAACAGTTGCATAACTAAAAAATATAGTTACATTTGTTTTGTAGTTTGAAATAGTTAAAAGTTTCGGCTTCAATTTTCGAAGTAAGTTTTACTGAACTATCTCAATACTAAATACTCAAAATCTAATTTTTGCAAAATGAAAAAGCTAACACAAAAAAAAGAGGAGATAATGAATTTCTTTTGGGAAAAAGGCCCAATGTTCGTGAAAGAACTTAAAGAATTTTACACCGACCAAAAATTGCATTACAACACGCTTTCAACAATGGTTCGCACACTTGAGGAAAAAGGTTTTGTCGACCACGAACAGTTTGGAAATACGCACCGTTATTTTGCTGCAATTACAAAAGAAGAATACCGAAAAGGCAAATTGGGAAATGTGGTAAAAAATTATTTTAACAACTCGTACAAAAATGTAGTATCGCTTTTGGTGGAAGAACAAAACCTTTCTTTGGAAGATTTGAAAAAGCTGATTGACGAAATTGAAAATCAAAAATCTAAGTAATGAACCCGTTTTTTGTTTACCTCATAAAATCATCAATAAGTTTGGCACTTTTATATGTGCTTTTCCGCATATTTATGAAAAACGATAAAACGCATATTTTGAATCGTTTTTTGTTACTCGGAATTCTTTTTGTGTCGTCAATTATTCCCCTTTTAGATATTCAGTTTTTTTACGAAGAGATTCCCCTGAAACAAGTTGAAGTTTTTAGAGAATTTGTTTCAGCACCAATAATCTCTGGTGAAATTGCATCAACTACTTTACCCGATGTTCAATCAGCAAAAGGACTTGATTTTAATCCTATTTTGTTGTTCTATTTAACAATTATTTCAATACTCTTTGTTCGATTAACTGCCTCAGTTTTTCGGGTTCTTCAAATAATCAACCGGGCAGAAAAACGAAAACTTCAAAATATTGTTTTAGCGGTTGTAAAAGACCTGATTCAACCTTTCACATTTATAAACAGAGTTGTTCTTTCAGAAAAAGATTTTATCGAAAACAAAAATATAGTGGTGGCTCACGAACATGCGCACATTAAACAATTGCATGCGATTGATTTATTGGTTTGCGAGCTTTTTACTTTGCTGCATTTTTTCAACCCGTTTATGTGGTTGTTACGCCGCGATTTAAAACTTATCCACGAGTACCAGGCCGACCAGGCCGTTCTTAATAAAGGCATCGATGCAAAAAAATACCAACTGTTGGTTTTACAAAAGTCCGTTGGCGAAAGACGTTTCGCTTTGGCAAATCATTTCAGACAAAAACCAATTTTAAAACGAATCAAAATGATGCAAAAGAAAAATGGGAAACAATGGAAAAGGGTGAAATTAATTTTGTTCATCCCAATAATTTTATTGCTTTTACAAGCATTTGCACGACCAGAATTAATTATAAATACTGATGAATTTATTCCGGAAACAATTCAAGAGGATCAAACGGTAAAGTGGCTAGAAAAATGGAACTTTGAGAGTATTGGAAATGGATTTTTTCAACCGGAACTGAAAGAAATAGATGCTCCTCGAAAACCAAACAATGTTTTGGTGATATTAATGAACCGAAACGATGAATTTTTGATTGAAGATCAGCGTAAACAGAAAGAAGATGTAAAACAGATTGTAAAAAACTATTTGTTGGGAATAAATCCAGATGGGAAAAAAGGAGCAGATTATGTTGAAAAAGAAATTCCTTTTATTGGAAAAATGAAAGTCTCAAAAGGAATAATTATGTATCAACACGATCTGGCATCTTCTGAAGAAATGATAAAATCTACTTTAAGAAGTATTGGCGAAGCCTGTTTAGGAGTTAGAAAGGAAAAAGCTCAGATTCTTTTTGGAAAGGATTATTTCGATTTAGATGATAAAAGACAAGAGGCGGTTGATATGGCAGTTCCGGTTTGGTTTTCTTATAAGAATCCAAAACCATCTCCCTCAGTATGGTTACCATTTGATGGTAAGCCATCGTCTGAACCTAAACCAATAAATATTTTTGTGAAAAATAATGGAGAGGTGGTTGTAGAAAATCAGCATTACAAATCGTTGGATGTTTTTTATGAAAACATAAAGATATGGAATGAAGAATTGTCAAAATTTAACGAAGGACGCAGAAGCAAAGCTTTTTATCGAGCAAATTTAACGTTTGAAGATTTACAAAAGGATGAATACGAAAAGATAAACTTAGCTCTTTACAGGAATAATATTCATGTGGGTAATATAAAAGGTTTAAGCTCAAAACGTAATCTCGTTTCTTTGGAGAACGATAAATTGAAAGCCAAAGTTGACCAAATTAGCAGTGAAACAGAAAATACCAATCAAGGCAATATTGGTGGAAATGCAGATAATGTTCAGCTACTTCAAAAGTCTTCATCATCGCAAAAAGAATCAAAATGCATAAAGGTTCATTTGAATAAAAACAAATTAAATTTTAAGGGTAAATTTTGTAGAGTTGAAGATTTAAAAGTTGAGGTAGATTCTCATATTAAAGAAAATCCTGACGTAAAGGTAGTTGAGCTGATTTTACACCAACCCGATGAGCTTTCAAAAGAAATTGTTGAAAAAGTAAAGAAAGAGCTAAAAAAAGTTGAGGATGTGGAAATAAAAGAAATGACTGTTATTGTAATGGATATTAAGAAGAAAAAACCACCACCACCACCACCACCAATATTCTTGTTAAAACTTTACAGCAATAAAATTACCCTTTGGAATGAGGAAATAGCAATGTCAGATGTTTCAAAAAAAGCATCGGAATTTATTAAGAAAACAGAAAAGAATGCAATTGTTAGAGTTGATAAGGAAAAAGACGTTTCGGATGAAAGAATTAATGCAATAAAAGAAGAATTGCGGAAAGCTGGAGCATTAAATGTCAATTTAAGAACAATGAAATAGGTTTCGCAGAAATGCAAAATTATCATAGGTTTGATTTTAAGCCCGGAGAGCCGGGCTTTTCTTTTGGGTGTGGCGATTTCCAAATCGCCATTAAATTTGGCGGATTGGAATCCGCCACACCCGGTTAAAACTTCCAGGTCAATTTTGCCCCAAACATTCTGGGTGCGCCCGGTACAAAAGTAGGAATTCCAAACAAACTACCTGTGTTTCCTCCGCTGGTTAAATACTGCTCGTCGAGCAAATTAGTTCCGTAAACAGATAAAATTACGTTGGGTTCTGCCAATTCCAAACCACCATTTATATTTAGCAAACCATAAGCATCTTGTTCAATTCCTTCGGTGTTTGCATCTTCAAAATATATATGAGTTTTGTATGAATACGATGGCGAAACAAACAGTTGGATATTGGGAGTAATGTTTGCTCGAGTGTTAAATCCAAAAGTAAAACTGTGCTCCGGCGACAAACGGAAACTATTTCCAGCGTATTCCTGTTCTGCCCCGTCAACACCTGTTGAATCGAAAGTTGCGTGTAACCAGGCGTAATTTCCAAAAACATCAAGTTGTTCGATTATGGCATATTTTACACTCGTTTCTAAACCATAGGATGTTGCTTTTCCACCGTCTTTTACAATGTAATTAAATTCTCCGGAAGCAGGGTCTGCTATCCACGCGCTGGTTTGAAAGTCGCTGTATAATTGGTAAAATCCAACTGCATCGATAAATACTTTTGATAAAAAGGAAGCTTTAAATCCGGCATCGAAATTATTCAAAATCTCAGCATCCAAAATCTCTTCCTGTCCGGCAGAAGTAAACTGTAGTACGTTTGGTCGTCTTCCTCTCGAATAGTTGGCAAAAACATTGGCTTCATCGTTTAACTTGTATTTTAATCCGGCCCGCCCGGTAAACGAAAGTGTGTTTTTATTTATCTCTTGTTTTGCACTTGGTTTGAAAAATAGATTTGGGTAGTTTCCTGTTAACATTCCCAAAGTAGATGGAGTACTTCCATTAATTTCGACTTCGTTGGTTAATTTATACATATCGTAAACACCACGAATTCCACCCGAAATAAATAATTTACTTGTTAGCTGATAAGTTCCGTCAACAAAAATTTCTGTTGCCTGGTTGCTTGCTACGCTGTAACTTTCTTCCTGATGATCGCTTGGAAGCGGCATTCCTGCCAGTGGGCCAAGTTGTGGCATGTCTGGTAATGCCGGAACTGGGATGGGTTGTCCATCGGGCATTACTAAATATGTTGGGTCGAAAAACAGGTGAAATGTATTTTGTTCGTTGAAAGAAAAATTGTAGTTCTGGTCGGCATTTTCCCTCCAGTAACTTGCTCCGGCAGAACCATTAAATCTACTATTTCGTGAAAAATTATACCTTATTTCCTGATAGAATTGTTCGGCTGCGGCATATTCTGCCATGTCGAGCGCAGCCGCTGCAGTTCCATCACCATCCCAACGCGACGATGCATTGCTGTTTTTATAAGAACTTATTGTTGACCAATATGTATGTTCATTTACGAAATATTTGTAATTCAAAGTAGCATCAAAAAAGTCTTTACCCGTGCCTAAATTTTCTCCTTGTTCCAAAGATGCAGTTCCGCTAAAAACATCTGTTACACCATTTGTGTTTGGAAACATTCTACTCATAAATGCAATTCCCGGAGTATCGTCTTTTTGGTAGTTTAATACCAGATCGAATTTGTGGTTGAAGACCGGTAAAAAGCGAGCTGAAAACCGTCCGGCCGTTGTATTCTTTCCATTCAGTGTTCCACCAAATGTATTTTCAACATAACCATCGCGACTATTGTAAATACCAGCAGCGCGTACAAAAAGTTTGTCTTTAATTAAAGGAATATTTACGGCAGCACGAAATTCTTTTTGAGCAAAACTACCCATTCCGGCAGTAACATATCCTTCGGTTTTATTACCAGGTTTTTTGCTGATAAAATGAACCGCTCCGGCTTGTGCACCTCTCCCGAAAAGCGTATTCTGCGGGCCTTTTAAAAATTCAACCTGTTCCATGTCGAAAAGCTCAACCGATGCTGAACTTGCCCGGTTTATTGGTACGTTATTCATGTAAACCGAAATCCTTGGTTGTGCGCTCGGGCTAACTTCGTCGCTGGTTAAACCACGCATTACAAAACTTGGGCGGTTGGCTCCCTGCTCACGAATGTATAGTCCGGGGACAAATTCGCTGAGTTGACCCAATTCAGTAATATTCGATTGCTCGATTGTTGATGCACCAATGGCGGTAATTGCTGCAGGAACATCCAATATTTGTTGTTCCCGCATTTGTGAAGTTACGGTAACCGGCTCTAAATGTACATTGTCATTGTTGAGCATAATGTTGAAATGATTTTGCCCGGATTGTAGAATAAAATCACTGGTTTTTGTTTTGAACCCGATATAAGAAACTTCAATTCTGAGCTTCCCTTCAGGAAGGTTTTCAATTAAAAATTCACCATCGGTATTGGTATGAACACCCTTTTTTGTGCCCTGAATAATTACACTCGCACCTGCAAGTGGATTTTTATCTGAATCCCATACCTGACCGCGGAAAAATACTTCAGGCAGATTTTGGTTTACCTGTTCTGTTTGTCGGTATTTTCGTTTTACTTTATCCCTTTTTTTGGGTTGACCAGCAACTGAAGAAATTGCAAAAAGAACGAGTATTATTGATAATGTGTATCTCATATTATTAATTTCAAAAATTGAATTTGCGAAATAACGAAAATGATTGAGAATTTAGTGTGTGTTGGGTCGCAAAATCTTTGTTATAAGTAATTATTAAAATTAAAATAACACAAATTACTCTTTTATGTGAAATACGTGCATTCTTATAGAAAAGAAACTTGCTAAATTATTTAGACTCGCTTCTTTTTTTCCAGATACTTGGATTTCGAGATGTATGAAAAATGGCTAAAATTTGAATAGTCGCTTTATTTTTAATCAATTTGTAATGAATAAGAAACGGAAATCCTGACACTGGAGAGCATCTGATGTTCTTATATTTTATAGAAAATGCATTAGGTGATTTTGAGAGAAATTCAATTTGATTTTTGATAGAAATTTTAAAATGATTGCCGAGCTCATTTTTTTGTTGATTATACCAACGCGAAGCAAGCTGAATATCTTCTATTGCCTTTGAGGAGATTTTGATTTTGAAATGCATTTAAATATCTTCCTTTACATCGTCCCAGGCTAGTAGATTTTTTGGATTTTTTGTGATATCATCTAAGCGTTCCATTACAATATCCTGTTGTTCCATAGGGACTTTATATTCACTTGAAACTTTTACGAATTCTAGGTTCTCGATTAACTCCATAAAAAAATCGAGCTTGTTTTCAATAATATCTAAAGTTATTCTTGTCATTTTTAAAATATTGATATTCAAAATTACGAAAATCTAAGCAAAAAAATATTGAATAAATAAAAAGTCCTATTCTATTATAGAAAATACCGGTATTTTTAACCAGATTGAAAACTCATCCAAATTGTTTTGAGCCTCTTCTAACACCTTACATCTTTTAATGGGCAGCTCTGGTTTATTTGCTTTGTTAACCAGATATATTTGAAAATATTTGTTTGTAGTTGAAGTTTGACGATTGGAACGACTAAAAGTGGTTTGTGTTTTTTTCATGTGAACAAGCGTAACTCCCTTAAATTTGTTCAGCGAAATCCATTTTCCTCGTTTTATCAATCCGAAAATTTTATAGTAGGTTTTAATCTGTTGTTTATCAGTGTTAATTTCAACACCCGAAAATGTAAAGAGAAGGAAACATGCCACCAATAAAAAAGGAATTCCTAACATCCAGTCACCATTAATTATAAATGCTGATCCGAGAAAAAAGAAAGTTATTCCAAGGAATATTGACGGACCTGTTAAAATCCGCTCTATTTTATTATCGATTATCAAATTATACTTTTTGTAAAGATAATAGTTGTTTGGTATTGCGATGCCATTCTTTTACGGTTTTACAATTTTAAATTCCGCTTTTGAATGTAGTTGTGCCATAAAATATAGGTTGCTGCAGTTTGATAAGGCGAGAACTTTTTCATGTATTCAACAATATCTTCTTTTGAACTTTCGGGCGAAACAAGTTTCAGTTCGTACACCGATTTTATCGTTGCCAGATCTCCCGGCGGGAAAATATCGGAAAAATGGAGGTTCATTAATAAATATATATCAACAGTCCAATTTCCAATTCCTTTTAATTGAATTAACCTTGAACGTATTTCCAAATCGGTTTGAGAATTTAGTTTTTCAAGGTCGAGCCTGTTTTTTACAATTTCAAGCGCTAAAACCCGTGTGTAAATTATTTTTTGACGACTAAAATAGCAGGCCTTTAAATCGTCGTCGGTAAGTTTTAAAAGGTTTTCGGGTGTTAGTTTAGCAATTTTTTCAACTAATTTATTGTAAGCCGCTTTTGCCGATGCCAAAGAAACCTGTTGTTCAAGAATAGTTAAAATCAGATTGGCAAAGTTGGGTTCGCGATGCCAAAACGGCGGGTAACCAAATTGTTCGATTACCTGTTTTAGTTTTGGTTCAATTGATTTGCAGTAATCGCAAAGTTCCCGAAAATGATTCGCATCTTTAATTTTATTCATTGTGGTAAAATTAAAAGAGGGACGCCTTGCGCCCCTCTTAGGAAGGCAATACCGAATTAAATAAATTAAAAATTGATTGATTGATTTTTCTGCCTTCCTGTTGACAAAAACGCCAAATGTAATTTTTTATTATTCCTTGAAAAGTGAATCTTTTAATTATTCGCTCAGGTTTAATGAAATTTTAAGATTTTTAGTTCCTTTTACAAACAGGTTATTTACTTCAAAGTTGCGATTATTTTCTTTTAAGGTAATCATAGTTTCTCCATTGGCAGGAATATTAAATTTTTGTCCTGCGTCTGAAATAAGATGAAAAGGGACATCGGAGTTATTATTAGCAATATAGACTTTTCCCCGGCGGGTTTCATTGTAAAAACGGATATCTACGGCGGTCTCAAAAATGGCTTTCAAATATTCTTCTTTCCCAGCCAGGTTGTTTCCAAACCAGGCTACTGTCCGGTTGTCGAACAAAGCTTCACGTATCGATTCTTCCGTACGTTTTTTTGCCAAAACCAGGGTCATTGGGCGGTGGTATTTTTGCAGATTATACATTCCCGCAGTAATTCCATGGATATCAGAAGCCGCAGTTATTGCCAAATCTTTTTCGACACACCAATCCAAAGCAATGGGGTACCACTCTTTTTCATTAAATACTTCTATGCCGTTTAGCCAGCCTTTTTCGTAAAGTTCAGTATGAATATCCCACCATTTACAAGTGTCGGGCTGTTGTGATTTCCATCCCGGATGGTTCCAGATAATATATGCACCTTGTTCCGATGCTGCTTTAAAGGCTTCCATGTAATCGGGTGTATCTAACGGATTTGTATCTTTTAAAAACAATGCGTTAAAATGCCCGGGGGGCATATCGCGGGTAATTTCGCCAGCATGAATTAATATTATATTTTTTTGAATTGCGCGTGGCAAAGCAATTTCGTACGATGAATTATGGTCTCCTTCAATTTGATCTTTCGAAGGATTTCCTTCAATATGATCGGTAATAGCAATTGCATCCAAACCTTCCTGCCACGCTTCATCTATCCTGACAGTTGGCCAAACCACTCCATCGGAAAAAACAGTGTGTGTATGGAAATCGCATTTTAATGTCTGGTAACCCAAAATGTTGGGTATGTTTATGGTTTTTCGTACAGATTCGTTAAGTAACTCTGGCATTTGAATGTTGTTAACATTCTGTGCAAATATTGAAACGGAGAGCAAAATCCCGATAAAAAGTAAGCAGGTTTTATTTTTCATAATAATGTTAGAATAGGTTTATTGGCAATTAAAGTTGTTATTATTACAACTTTGAAGATAATATATTTTTAGAACCGGGCAATCAATGAAAAGATAAAATTAATTCCGGGTGAAATAATTCCTGAAGAATAAGTCCGGTAACGATGGTCGAGGATATTTTCGATGCCACTGCTAAATGTCAATTGCCTGTTTATTTGGTACGACGATTTTAAGTTTAATGTCCACCAGGAAGGTGAAAAAGGTTTCCCCATTTCGTCGATGGCATATAGGTAAGGTTTGTCTTGTTCGGATGGTGCCAATTGTTCAAAATCAAATTTACCGCTGTAATTTACATAAAGATCGATAAACAGTTTTTGGTTTTCAAAAATCAGGTGCGAGCTTCCAAATGTTGGGGGAACGTGCCTGATCGGAAAATTGTCAGAATCCTTTCCCCTGGTTAAAGTGAGGTCGTTCCGGGTCCGAATTTTGTTAGTAAACAGGTATTCGAAAGTAACACTTCCACCGTATATTGAAGCTGATTCCGCATTAACAAGTGCTTCTACTTTACTAAGAATGCCGTCGTAAATAATTGAGTCATTCCCGTTCAATGAAAATTCCCTCCGTACCATTGCATCTTTCAAGCGCGTGTAAAAACCGGTAATTTCAATGCGGGCTTTGTGCGAATAACTTTTTATAATCCCAATTTCAAAATTACGTGCATATTCCGGTTTTAAATCGGGATTAGGTATTACCACATTTCCCGGTTCCGAATCGAATACTTTGGCAACATCGTCGATATTTGGCGATCGGAACCCGGTTGACACATTAGTATTTATTTGCCAGTCTTGTGTTGGATGCCAAACCAAGCCCAGGTTTCCATTAATTGCCGAATTTTTCAGACTAAAACCTGAAAAAGGGAAGGTGTAAAATGTTGGGTCAAAATCACCGTTTAAATAAGTATGAGTGAATCGGGAACCTACATGTAATATAAGTTTCTCTTTCAGGTTAAATTTGTACGACAGGTATCCGGCAAAACTTCCGTAGTTTGAATTATCGGGGTAACGAGATGCAAGTTCTTCGGTTTCATTATTAATTAAGTTTTCCGAAATTCCGAATGAGTTTATTTTGTTTATGTATCCTTCAACGCCATAAAACAGCTCGTTGTTTTTGTCGAAGCTTTTTCCAAAATCTAAGTTTAACGAGAATATAGACAAATCTTCCTGCCGGTGCCCTAAAATTGATCTATTCAGGTCTCTGTCGTGACGGCTTTCGGTGTAAAGCTGATAACCAGTCAGAACATTTACTTTATCGAAAAAAATGCAATCTTTTTGGTGCTGTAACTGACCTGAAAAAAGTGTCCACTTTTGTGGTCCGTAATACCAGTCGCCGTACCTGAGTGCATCATCGCGGTAAACTATTAGCCGGTCGTAACGAGGAATATCAGAAGTTTGCGAATGGTGTGCACTCAAAATCATCTCAAAATTTTCTGATGGCCGATACCTGAATTTAGAGAGTAAATTGAATTGGTTGTAAGCGGTAAATTTTTGGATATTGGGATTATCGTTTTGAATAATTTTATCGGTTCCGTTGAAACTTTCGACCTCGACAAATTCAGGACGTAGATATTCGTCAGGTCCATTTGATCCCATACGCAGATTATCAAAATCGGTAAAAGTTGCACTGATTAATGCTGCCCATATTTTTGAACCAAAATTGAAACTCCCATGAACCATTTTTTCAAAATTAGCGCTTGAATAACGTGTAGAAATTCGTTGTGAAGTGTCAAATTCTTTTGTAGTTGAAAGTCTTGGTTTTAAGGTATTAAAACTCATTACCCCGCCAATAGCATCGCTTCCGTAGATTACCGAACCAGGACCAAAAATAATCTCTGTGCTTTCAATGGTATTGGCATCCAGCGAAATTACGTTTTGCAGGTTTCCGCTTCGGTAAATGGCGTTGTTCATTCGAATTCCGTCAACTACTAATAATACACGGTTTGCCGAAAAACCACGGATCATTGGGCTGCCACCGCCCATTTGGCTTTTCTGGATAAAAACGCCCCCTTTTGTTCCCAGCAAATCGGCAGTGGTTTGTGGACTGTAATGCAGCACATCTTCGGCACGAATGGATGTAATTTTATGTGCTATCTCGGTTTTCGATTGTTCCCAGCGATTTACTGAAACTACTATTTCATCAAGACGAACGGGATCTTCAATCAATAAAATGTATTTTCCCTGTCTGATAATTTTTTCCTTAGTTGAACTGAATTTCAGAAACGAAGAATGTTGAAATAGGATGTTATCCAAATTATCAAATAAATCAAGATTTACTTTGCCGGTTTCATCGGTTTGAGTTGTGAATTTCTTTGAGATGACAAGAACACCGTCAACGGGTTTTCCGGTTTTTGCATTGATAACTTCGATAGATTGCCCCTGGGAGTTTGAAAAGATTATTGCCAGAAGGACCAAAAATATTAGTTGTCTCACCCGTGATTTTTTTTTGCAAATGTAATTTATTCCCGCGCTTAGTAGCAAAAATTATGCCTTTGACAAAAAAAATGTTGTCAGGTTTAATTGTGTTGGGTTAATTTTAATGGGGATAAAAAAAAGTATCCGACCTGAAGAATCAAACCGGATACTGAAATATAAATAATTGGTCAGTTATACCAATTGTACTTTGAAATGCCGCATGGCAATTTCGAAGTTTATAATGGTTAATGCCGATACTACAACAAAGGAGTATGCTGAGTAAAACGAAAGTATGCGACATTTGATTGTTAAATCTGTATTATATAATTACACAAGACCCTGTGCCATCATCGAATTGGCAACTTTTACAAATCCGGCGATATTTGCACCTTTTACATAATTGATGCTTCCATCGGCTTCTTTGCCATATTTCTCGCACATTTCATGAATGTTTCGCATTATTGAATGTAATTTAGAATCAACTTCTTCGCGGCTCCAAGCAAGGCGCATACTGTTTTGGGTCATTTCTAAACCGGAGACTGCAACTCCACCGGCATTCGCCGCTTTGCCCGGTGCATAACCTATATTTGCATTAAGATATTCAACAGCTTCAGCAGTGCAACCCATATTAGACGCTTCTACCAGCATTTTGCAGCCATTTTTAACCAATTGTTTTGCGTCTTCAATATTGAGCTCATTTTCAGTTGCACAAGGTATAGCCAAATCAACGGCAAGTTCCCAAGGTCGCTTTTTTGGAATGAACTGAGTATCAAATTCTTCAGCAAAAGGTTCAACAATATCATTATTTGTTGCACGAAGTTCAAGTAAATAATCTACTTTTTCACCACTAATACCATTCTTATCATAAATATATCCATCAGGCCCTGAAATGGTTACGACCTTTCCGCCTAATTCATTTATTTTAGTAATTGCTCCCCATGCAACATTTCCGAATCCTGAGACGGAAATAATTTGTCCAGTAATATTTTCCCCAATTCGGTTTAACATGTGTTGTGCAAAATAAACCGCGCCAAAACCTGTTGCTTCAGGTCTAAGTAAACTACCTCCCCAAGCAACTCCCTTTCCGGTCAAAACACCTGTAAATTCATTCTTCAGACGTTTATATTGACCATACAAAAAACCGATTTCGCGTCCACCAACCCCAATATCTCCTGCTGGAACATCTGTATTTGGTCCAATATGTCGATGCAATTCAGTCATAAAACTTTGGCAAAAGCGCATTATTTCATTGTTCGATTTATTTTTTGGATCGAAGTCTGAACCGCCTTTTCCCCCACCCATTGGCAAGGAAGTCAAGCTATTTTTTAAAACTTGTTCGAAAGCTAAAAATTTGAGAATACTTTGATTTACTGTCGGGTGAAAACGAAGCCCGCCTTTGTAAGGACCAATGGCGCTATTCATTTCAACACGGTAACCCCGGTTAATGTGAATGTTGCCCCGATCGTCAGCCCATGGAACACGGAACTGAATTATTCGCTCAGCTTCGACCATTCGCTCCAAAATTCGGGAATATAAATAGCGCGGGTTAGCCAACAGGAAATCTGCCAGTGTTTCAACAACTTCTTTTACTGCCTGATGAAATTCTAGTTGCCCCGGATCTTTGGATACTACATAACTCATAAAGTCCTCAACAAAAGTTTTTGAATTTTTAGTATTCATACTTATTTCGATTATTTATTTGAGTTTAAGATACAAAAAGAATTGCAAGTTAATCAACCTGTTGTTAAGCATTTTAAAATAAGGTAGTTTTCTAAACTAAAACCAATTCGTTCCTTTCAATTTCAATTCAAAAGTTATAAAATGATTTTAATTGAAAAGTATAAAACATCATGAGTGACTCTTTTATGGGAATAATTTGATGAATGCATATTTTCAAATTTTAGCGATAAAATTATCACTTTCTTAATTATGTTTAGAAATAATAAGTGACTCTTTTTAGGAGAAGATACAATCAAAAAAAAATACTCATTTTAGTAAATCTAAAAACAAGGTTGTTGTAACAATATGAGTATCTAAAACTAAATATTAAATACTCGAAATGGTCATTGTGTCCAACCAGTCAGGATTTAACGTTGTCTAAAAAATTTCTGGTTTCAAAGGTAGGGCATAATTTATTCGATTTTTTTTAATAGCGGTTTGTATAGCGTTCACTAAATTTTTTAATCCTAAAAGAAAATACTGACAATTTTAAGGAAAACAGGTTGTTAACTGATTGGGATAATAAATTGAAAAACCAAAGCAACTTTTTTCCATATTTACAGTATGAAAACCTTACGGATTATTTTCCTATTCCCACTGGCTTTGGCGAGACTAATTTTTATAGTTTTTATATCGGGGTACGTAGTTTTTGTAGGCTGGTTCTGGTTGAAAATTTTTGGTTTCAGCCAGCGTTTGCAACATTGGGTAATGCGAACATGGGGAAAAAGTATTGTAATTTTTTTAGGAATCCGCGTAACAAAAAATGAATTGCCACAAAGCCATAATTATATTTTAATGCCCAACCACCGAAGTTATATCGATATTTTTATTGTTGCCGGACTAACGCCATCGGCAATGGTTGGGAAAGCTGAACTCAAAAAATGGCCATTTGTGAAATTAGGTGCTTTAATTACAAATTCAATTTTGGTAAAGCGGTCGGAAATAAAAAGCCTTGTAGAAACCATGAATAAAATAAAGGCATCAGTGAACCAAAATATTCCGGTAACACTTTTCCCTGAAGGTACAACACATAAAGGTCCGCTTACCGGACAATTTAAAAAAGGGAGTTTTAAAATTGCTGCCGACACAAACATCCCAATCATTCCAATGGCAATTCATTATAAAAATGAAAACGACGCATGGATTGATGACGATACTTTTCTGGGTCATATTTTTAGGCAAATGGGGAAGCCGGTAACAAAGGTTTTTTTGCGTTACGGGGAACCAATTGCAAACAATGATCATCAAAACCTTCAAAAAAATACGCGTAAACAAATTGATTTAATGCTCCTGGAATTAATCGATGAAGCTGCTATGTAGTTATACCGATTTAACAACCAAATGTCGCATACTTTCGTTTTACTCAGCATACTACTTTGTTGTAGTATCGGCATTAACCATTATAAACTTCGAAATTGCCATGCGGCATTTCAAAGTACAATTGGTATTATTTCCTTTTATTTTTGAACCAGTAAAAAACCGGTATTCCCGAAAGTGCAGTTAAAATTGCAATAGATGACTCCCAGGGGCGTTCGAAAAACGCTAGTACCAACATTGTTATTCCTGCTAAAATAAAAACCAGATGAATTATTGGGTAACCTGGAAGTTTCAAAGCACTTTTTCCTGTTAAACGTAATTTAAATACACCTAAAACAGCAAGGATTGGAAATATCCCCAACGAGAAACCCATATAAACCAAAATTTGTTCAAAGGTTCCTGACATCACCAAAATTATTGCAATTGCACTTTGAAGGATTATTGCGTTTGTTGGAACTTTGTATTTTTTATGGATTTTTGCAGCAAACTGAAAAAAATATCCGTCTTTTGCCATCGAATAATAAACCCGCGGCCCTAAGATTATAAAAGCACTTAACGACGAAAACAAGGCAAACGATATCAACAACGAGATAATGGTTTCAGCAACTCCACCAAACGATTTTCCGGCAGCAAGCCCACCAATTTCAGGCTCTCCGACCATTTCGGCAGGTGGGATGGCATAAACAAAAAACAAATTCAAAAGTAAATACAATACAATTACTACCCCCGTAGAAATTAACAAAGACCATGGAATTACTTTCCTTGGATTTTTAATTTCGGAACCAATATATGTGGCAGAATTCCAACCGCTGTAAGCAAACATGATAAACATTAATGATAATCCCATTGATTTCCACCCACTAAAATTAAACTGAAAGGCCTGTGTTTGTTCGAGATTTTGGAAACTACCATTTCCTACTAAAAACCCTGCAGCGATTAAACCAACTACCAGTATTAATTTTAAAATGGTTAATCCATTTTGGACCTTTGTCCCAAAAATAACCCCTCGCGAGTGAATTATGGTAAAAATCAAAATGATTAAAATAGCAAGGGTTTTATTGAAGATTTCGGGTTGAATAATTCCATCCAGGAACAACAACGATTGTATTTGAGGGAAAGCCCAGGTAAAATATTTACTGAAACCAATTGCCGAAGCTGCAATGGGCGCAGAAAACCCAACAATCAACGATAACCATCCGCTTAAAAAGCCAAGCAAAGGATGAAATAACTTTGAAATAAATATGTACTCTCCACCGGCTTCTGGAAAGGTAGCCCCAAGTTCACCAAAAGCAAGTGCCCCGCAAAAAGCAATTATCCCACCTACAAACCAGAGGGTCAGCATTATTAAAGGATTTCCCAAAAAAACCATTAAATAACCAGTGGTTGTAAAAATACCAGCCCCGATAATGTTGGCAATAACAATATTGGTAACAGGGAAAAGCCCCAATTTCCTCTCTAGTTTTTTAATAGAGGATTTCAATTGTATTATTAATTGGAGATTTTATAACTGATTGAAATACCCGATCGACTGTTTCTGTCGATTGAAGTTTTGTAATTTTTAAGGCTTTCGATATAATCTAAGAATTCAGAAATCCCCCTTGTTCGCATGGCTGTATTGTGGGCGGTAAAACAAGAACCAGGTTCCAATTTTGGATCCATTGCAATAAAATAATTTTTGTACCAGTATTTGTCGGCATCGCTAAAAACAAAGTCGTATTTTCCGGGCAATTCGGGGACGAGTTGGTGAGCATCGGCTAACCTTGCATCGATAAATTCTGAAACACCGGCTTTTTTGAAATTAGCCTTAGCTTCCAAATATCGCTGTTTATCTATTTCAATTGTAATTAGTTTTCCTCCTGTTTTACTCAGGGCCCAGGCCATCCAAACTGCTGAGTGTCCTGTTGATGTACCTATTTCAACCGCTTTTTCATAATTATTTTTTATAATAATATCGTAAAGTATTTTACCATCGGAAAGTGGGACATTCATGTCTCTCCAATTGTTTGCATTTTCATCTAAAAAAGTCTTTACTTTTTTGTCGAGTTCGGTTTCAATTTCTGGATATTGTGCCTTAACATTAACAAATAATAAAATAAACGAAATGAGGATGATTGTAGATCTTGCTTTCATAAATTAACATTTTAGTGTCTCTTTAAAGATAAAACAAAAAACTTAAAATGCCTTAAATTTTTTTATCCAACCGTCGCTTCTTGTAATATTCAGCTCAACAGGGCCGGGTCCAATAACAACAAAACCGCCATCGGCAGTATTAATTATATCGGCTGCCTGATCGCCGTTAAATTTGAAAGGTAAAAGCAATTCGTTAAGAATTGTTCCATTTTCATCGGAAAGTAAAAGCCATGGTCCGATTTTACCCAAAAATGAGGTTTCTTTTTTTCCTGCCATAAGTATATTGCCATTTGGCCTGACTACAACTGCATTTCCGCCTTCGGAACCCTCGCTGTCAATATTTTTTGTCCAAAGTATTTCGCCTTGAGGCGACATTTTTGCAAGAAAGAGATCAAAATCAAAAACCGGATCTTCCGAATTAATATCGTTCATGCAGGTTCCATGCCAGCCAATTACAACTAAATTGCTGTCGGGTGAGCAGCAAACACATTCGGGCCAAATATTTATTCCCGGAGAACTAATCTGTTTGTCCCAAATTTTTTCGCCATTTTTATCGAATCTGAACACCCACAAATCAGAGTCGGGAATTCCCTTTTCAGAAATCTGCCCTGCCATAACAAAACCTCCATCCGGCAGCTTTTTTAAAGATTCTGAGCAGGCCATTTTGGTCTCTCCAAATGTTTTTTCCCAAATTAAATCTCCATCGGTATTAAAGTTTGCGAACCAGATATTTCCATGGTTATCTTCCGGGCCCTTGGTTCCGGAAATTATGAAGCTACTATTATCCATAACAATAATATCTTCAACACAATTGTAATTTTGATCTCCAATATCCTTTTGCCAGATTTCATTTCCCTGGCTGTCTGTTTTTAAAATATATGCCTGAAATTTATTTTCCGCATTCCAGGTTTTTCCAGATAATAAATAACCACCCTCGGGAAACTGTGCTAACTTAAGCGGGAAATCATGGTTTGGAGTTCCATAAGTTTTACTCCAAAGTGTATTGCCGTCCTCGTCAAACCGAACTAACCAAAAATCCTGGTCTTTTCTATCTTCGGTTTGTGTTGATCCCAATACAGTGAAACCATCGTTAAAATCTTCAATAACATCGGCAAACATGTCCATTTTCGAATTTCCCATTTGTTTTTCCCATTCAATTTCCCACATCTGTCCATACCCAAATAAATATGATGAAATAAACACAAGAGCAAAAACCATTATTTTTAAATTCATTTTAATTGATTTTTTGTTAAACAACTTTTAAGCAATACGTAATCAGATATTTAATGGTTAGCATTTAGTTTATTTTCTTTCAGTTTTTTTAGACGATTCATAACAACAATCGAAATATGTATTATTTTTTACAAAAATACGGGTAAGGAAACAGCATTAAAACGGTAATAAAACATCAAAATAATGAGCCAGCGACTTCAAAAAAAATGTTAAAATGAAAATAAATATATAAATGTTCAGGTATTTTATAATTTTTTATTTATTTTTGAAACGCATTTGGGATTCATCCAATATTGTGTGTTTGGGGGTTAACATTTAGGAAGGAGGCTATTGAGCCTCCTTCTTCCGTTTACGAAGGTTGATAAATTGCCCTATAAATTTAACAATTACAATCTTGCGAGAAAAAATGAGAATCTTATTGGGTATTTTCTTTTATTTAATACACCTATTTTTCGTTAGACGAATCTCTTTGGTCTATCCTATGCAAATTAGTATTCCAACATCTTAAATATCAAAAAATAGATATCTTTGCGGAAATTTAGTTTGAATCCCAAAATTAAATTGAACTTTAATAATAATTTTTAGATGAACAATATTCGCAACTTTTGTATAATAGCCCATATTGATCACGGGAAAAGCACACTTGCCGATCGTCTTTTAGAGTTTACAAAAACTATTGGTGAAAGGGAAATGCAAAATCAGGTCCTTGATAATATGGAACTTGAGAAGGAACGTGGTATTACAATAAAAAGCCATGCCATTCAGATGGACTATTTGCATAAAGACATTGATTATAAATTAAATTTAATCGATACTCCCGGCCATGTCGATTTTTCGTACGAAGTTTCACGGTCGATCGCTGCCTGCGAAGGAGCGCTGTTAATAATTGATGCTACGCAAGGAATTCAGGCACAAACAATTTCCAATTTATATCTGGCTATTGAAAATGATTTAGAAATTATTCCAATTCTCAATAAAATGGATTTAGATAATGCCATGCCGGAAGTTGTTGAAGAGCAAATAATCGATTTGATCGGGTGTGATCACGAAGATATCATCCATGCAAGTGGAAAAACAGGAATGGGTGTTGAAACTATTTTAGAAAATATTATTGAAAAAGTTCCGGAACCGAAAGGAGATCCTGAAGCACCATTACAAGCATTGATTTTCGATTCTGTTTTTAATTCATTCAGGGGGATTATTGCCTATTTTAAAATAATAAATGGACAAATAAGAAAAAAAGATCTTGTAAAATTTATGGCAACCGGAAAAGAATACCATGCTGATGAAGTTGGTGTTTTAAAGCTAAGTTTACAAGCCCGTGACGTTCTTGTCCCTGGCGATGTTGGTTATATTATATCGGGTATTAAAACGGCAAAAGAGGTAAAAGTTGGAGATACAATTACACATGTAAAAAACCCTTGCACAAATAGGATTGATGGTTTTGAAGAAGTAAAACCTATGGTTTTTGCAGGTATTTACCCTATTGATGCTGATGATTATGAAGATCTCAGGAATGCAATGGATAAATTACAGCTGAACGATGCTTCGTTAACGTTTGAACCCGAATCATCAGCAGCACTGGGATTTGGATTCCGCTGTGGTTTTTTGGGATTATTACACATGGAAATTATTCAGGAAAGGCTGGAACGGGAATTTGATATGAATGTAATTACTACGGTTCCAAACGTATCGTACTTAGTTCATTTAACCGATGGTTCTACGCAAACCGTTTACAACCCATCGGGAATGCCTGTTTCAACAACTATAACCGAAATTGACGAACCTTACATTAGGGCAAATATTATTACTGCATCAGAATTTATTGGCCCGGTAATGAATTTATGTCTCGACAAAAGAGGGACTTTAATTAGTCAGAATTATTTAACTGCCGAACGTGCCGACCTTGTTTTTAACCTTCCTTTAGGTGAAATTGTTTTCGATTTTTACGATAAGTTAAAAAGCATTTCAAAAGGTTACGCATCGTTCGATTATCACATGAGTGGATACAAACCAGCAAAATTGGTGAGGTTAGATATTCTTTTAAATGGTGAAATGGTTGATGCACTTTCAACCTTAATTCATTTTGATAATGCTTACACTTTTGGACGAAGGATGTGCGAAAAATTGAAAGAGCTAATTCCAAGGCAACAATTCGATATTGCAATTCAGGCTGCAATTGGCGCAAAAATTATTGCCCGTGAAACAGTTAAGGCAGTTCGCAAAGATGTTACTGCAAAATGTTACGGTGGCGATATTACCCGAAAAAGGAAACTGCTCGAAAAACAGAAAAAGGGTAAAAAACGCATGAAACAGGTGGGTAATGTTGAAGTTCCACAAAAAGCATTTTTAGCCGTTCTGAAACTGGATTAAGAAAAACTGTACAAATCAAAAATAATAGTAACCCGAAAATTTATAGTGTTTCATAACAGGTTTGTTGCAGAATCTACTTGTATCTGTTTTTTTTGGATCAATATTCTAAAATAAATTTACAACGACGGGTTTTTTTGACATTTTGGGCTAGCTCTTTTTGTTAGTGGTAATCCAGCCTTTTGCTATTTACTTTTGGCAAACTTCTATAAATTGCTTTTTGAATTTAGAAATCAAAAAATTATCAAACTAAAAGCTTGTAGCCTTTTCCATGGACATTTATAATTTCTACTGTTTCTTCTTCTTTTAAATGTTTCCGAAGTTTAGTGATATATACATCCATGCTCCTGGCATTAAAGTAGTTATCGTCAATCCAAATTGACTTTAATGCGTAATTCCGCTCTAAAACTTTATTGGCATTCTGGCAAAGAAGTTTTAATAAATCTGATTCTTTTGTGGTTAACTTTACCGATTTTTCACCTTCCGATAAGGTTTGTTTTCTGGTATCGAACGAAAATTTCCCCAAAGTAAAAACCTGTTCTCCCGCTAACTGGTTTTCCTGTGCTGTCCGGCGTAAAATTGCTTCAATCCTGAAAATCAACTCTTCCATACTAAAAGGTTTGGTAATGTAATCGTCTGCTCCCAATTTAAACCCTTCAATAACATCTTCTTTTAGGTTTTTGGCTGTTAGAAAAATTACCGGAATCTCGGCATTTACAATCCGAATATCCTTGGCGAGAGTAAACCCATCTTTTTTTGGCATCATAATATCAAGGATGCAAATATCATAATGTTCTCTCATAAAACCTTTGTAAGCAGCTTCGCCATCGGGGTACAGATCGGCATCGTATCCTTTTGCAACGAGATATTCTTTTAACAGGAGCCCCAGGTTTTCATCGTCTTCTGCCAGCAATAATTTTGTTTTTTGTTCCATGGTTAATTATTTATTTGTGGGAATAAGATACTAAACTTTGTGCCTTTATTAACTACACTTTCAACTTTAATTTTTCCGCTGTGCGAATCTACAATTTTCTTAACATAACTAAGCCCCAATCCAAATCCTTTTACATTATGGACATTGCCGGTTGGTACCCGGTAAAAACGGTCGAAAATTTGTATTTGATGTTCTTTTGGGATTCCAATCCCTTTGTCTTGCACCGAAATTACCAATTGCCCTTTTTTATTTTCGGTTGCAACTTTAATCTCAGGGAATTCTTTGCTGTATTTCATTGCATTGTCGAGCAAGTTAAAAATTACATTGGTAATGTGTACTTCGTCGCCTTTTAGAATTGGATCTTCGGCAATTATTTCAGTTTGTAATGTTCCATTTTTGCTTTTAACACGAAGTTCGAAATTGCTAGCAACATTGTTTATCATTGTATTTACATCAAATTCCCTAAATTTAAATTTCAACCTCCCTTCGTTAAAAATAGCCATTTGCAATACCTTTTCTACCTGAAAACTCAAGCGTTTACTTTCCTGGTTAATAACTTTCGAAATGTGCTGAATAGTACTTGGTGTGTTTGTAACACTTCCATCTTCCAGCATCTGGCTTGCCAGCGAGATAGTTGAAATGGGTGTTTTTAGTTCGTGGGTCATATTATTTATAAAGTCGTTTTTGATCATCGATAATTTTTTTTGCCTGAAAATAATCATGATTGTATAAACAAAAATCCCTATCAATAATGCCGTTAAAATTATTGTTGGTATAATCATTAAACCGGTGGCTTTTAACAGGTACACCGAACGTTTTTGAAAATACACATTTAAATAATTGGCTTTTGGCCCGTTGTAATCGTAAAGGAAAAGGGGCTGGTAATACTCTTTCTTTCGTCCGGGAACATAATCTTTGTTGCCAAAAATAATTTGATCTTTCCCCGAGCTTGAATTTTTTATTGCGTATTTATAGTCTAAATCGTAGCCGGTTGCAGAAATGGCACTGGTCAAAATCTGATCGAGAAAGGTAGAATCAATTCGTTCCTGGATTGGTCTATCTTCAAGAAATATTTTATAATTGCCCCAGTTCAGGTTGTTTAGCCACCGTTCCATTTTCTGCTCTTGTTCGAGGTTATTCTCAAATAATAAATCGAGGCCTGCTGAAGCGTCACCGCTACTATTTGAATTTTCAATCTGCCCGTTATTGCTTGAATCTTTTAATTCTATTTGGAACCTTTCCTGAAAACTGCCAAAAATGTTACTTTCGGTGAGACTGAATTGAATACTTACCGATCCCTGGTTTGAACTATTCCTGGGAAAAACATTAAAATTTCCTGATGGTGAATTTACCCCGGGAAGTTGTCCCCTTTGGGCACAAATCCTGGCTTCGCGCCTTTCGTATGCTTCAAGTTGCTCTGCCACTCTTGCCAATGCATTCCTAACCAACTGATTATATTGATCTTCACGAATATCCGAAGCCGTTTTAATCGAATTGGTTTGAACCAAAATCAAACCCGAAAGCACCAACGCCATTAAAAATATTAATGTTAATAACATTTTTCTGCTCATGCGGCAAAGATAATTTTATTGAAATGCTGAGTATGCCCTCCTTAACATTATTTAACTTCGCTAATAGATTTGTATAAATTATTAACCTGTTGAATTCTACAATTCGGCTATATAAAAGATTATTTATGAATAATATTCCTGTAGATTTTCAATTTTAGCATTAAAAAGATTCATTTGGTATTTTTTAAAAGCAACTTTTCAATAACAATTGGAAAATGTTTGTACTCCAGTTGATGGACTTTTTTAGCAACATCTTCAGCTGAATCGGATGTTAAAACCGGGCATTTTGTTTGAAAAATCAATTCTCCTTCATCGTATTTATTGTTTACCCAATGAATTGAAATACCCGATTCTGTTTCTCCATTTTCAACAACTGAGTTATGGACCCTCATCCCAAACATCCCTTTTCCTCCGTATTTCGGCAATAATGCTGGATGAATATTGATGGTCTTAAAATTTTTTGTCAAATTTGAAGGGACCAACCATAAAAAACCAGCCAAAACAATTAAATCAATTTTACGATTATTTAATACATGAACAATTTCATCGCTTTCATAAAATCTCCCACGATCAAAAACAAAGGTTTCAACCTGTAGGGTTTGAGCCCTTTTCAAAGCAAATGAATTTGGGTTGTTAGACCACAATGAATCTACTTTAACAGATTCATACTTAGAAAAATACTCGATAATATTTTGGGCATTTGTCCCCGAGCCTGATGCAAATATGGCGATTCTCTTTACTTTCATTTTATAACACTGTTAATTGATGGAACATTTGACTAATTTGTTCAAATTTAGAAGCTTACATTTCTTTTCTTTCACCCTGTTTATATCTTTTTTTCAGTTTTTTCTTTGATATATAAACGGTAAATTTATTACTTTGCAGCGAATTATTAAAAAAACAAAATTAGTATTAATCAAAATTTTAGAATTATGTCTGACGTTGCAGCAAAAGTAAAAGCAATTATTGTTGATAAATTAGGTGTTGATGAAAGTGAAGTAACTAACGAAGCTTCTTTCACAAACGATTTAGGTGCCGATTCATTAGATACTGTTGAGTTGATAATGGAATTCGAAAAAGAATTTGACCTTGCAATTCCTGATGATCAAGCTGAAAAGATTTCAACTGTTGGTGAAGCAATTGAACATATCGTAGAGGCCGTTAAGTAATTAAACCCAGTATTTTCATTTATGGAATTAAGACGGGTAGTTATAACCGGGATAGGAACCTTGAACCCTTTAGGCAATTCTGTTGAAGAATTCTGGGAGAATTTGAAAAACGGAGTTAGCGGTGCTAGGCCAATTACAAGATTCGATGCTTCGAGGCATAAAACTCAATTTGCCTGCGAAGTAAAAAATTTTGACGCCACCGATTACATGGAGCGTAAAGAGGCCCGTAAATACGATTTGTACACACAATTCGCATTTGCCAGTACCGACCAGGCTGTTAAAGATAGCGGGCTTGATCTGGAAAAGGTCGATCACGATCGGGTAGGCGTAATTTGGGGGGCTGGGATTGGAGGGCTCCAGACCTTTTTTGAAGAGGTGAAAAATTTTAACGTTGAAAGGCCTAGGTTTTCGCCGTTTTTTATCCCTAAAATGATTGCAAATATTGCGGGGGGGTTGCTTTCCATAAAATATGGTTTTAGAGGACCAAATTACACAACCGTAAGTGCATGTGCATCAGCATCGCACGCCATGATCGATGCTTTTAACATGATTCGTCTGGGCAAAGCAGAAATGATGATTACAGGTGGTTCGGAAGCTGGGATTAACGAACCAGGAATGGCAGGATTTAACTCAATGAGAGCTATTTCAACCCGTAACGACGATCCTAAAACTGCGTCGCGCCCATTCGATAAAGATCGCGATGGTTTTGTGATGGGTGAGGGTTCAACTGCTTTTGTTTTGGAAGAATATGAAGGTGCCATTAAAAGAGGAGCCAAAATTTATGCTGAAATTGGAGGTGGAGGAATGTCTGCCGATGCATATCACATGACTGCCCCGGATCCGGAAGGACGAGGTGCAAACCTGGTTATGAAATGGGCCTTGGAAGATGCAGGTTTAAAACCCGAAGACGTTGATTACATTAATGTTCATGGAACAGCAACACCATTAGGTGATATTGCAGAACCCAAAGCAATTATCAAAACTTTTGGTGAGCATGCATACAATTTAAGTATTAGTTCAACGAAGTCGATGACTGGCCACTTGTTAGGCGCAGCAGGCGCAGTTGAAGGGCTTGCATGTATTCTCGCTATTCAGAATGGCATAATCCCGCCTACCATTAACCATTTTACAGATGATCCTGAAATTGACAACAATCTGGATTTCACATTCAATGTTGCCAAAAAGAAGGAAGTTAATGTTGCAATAAGCAATACATTTGGTTTTGGTGGCCACAATGCAACAGTGGTATTTAAAAAACTGTAGGAAACTGTGATAAAAAAAATAGTTCAAAGAATAAAACTCTTTTCGTCATCTCGGAAAGGGTTTTATTTGTTTTTAAAAAATATTATTGGGTTTTATCCTGAAAACCTTAAATTATATGATCTTGCATTTATTCATAAATCGGCCTCAACCATCGATTCACAAGGTAATTTTATTAACAACGAACGACTTGAATTCCTGGGAGATGCAATCCTTGGTGCCATAATCGCCGAATTTCTTTATAATCGATTTCCCCAGGAAGATGAAGGTTTTCTTACAAAAACGCGTTCGAAATTAGTTAACCGTACGTTTCTCACCAAACTCACTTTCGAAATGGGGTTAAATGTTTTTATTGATTCGAACACAACTAAAAATATTGATAAAAGCCATATTTACGGCGATGCACTCGAAGCTCTAATTGGAGCCATTTATCTCGATACTGACTACAAAACAGCTAAATTCTTTGTCACAAAAAAAATTCTTTCGCAATTTGTTGACTTAAATGAGATTGAACAAAATGACTCTAATTTTAAAAGCCAGTTGATTGAATGGAGCCAAAAAAACAAAAAGGAGATTATTTTTGAAACCATTGAAGAGCCGATGGATAAATCGAGGCAACCAAAATTCGTGGCTATCGTTGAATTAGACAACAAAGAAATTGGCAAGGGTATAGGAAGTTCAAAAAAGGAGGCACAACAAAATGCAGCCCGGCAAACACTGAAAAAACTTGAACATTTATAAAATCTGTTGCCCTGACTTACTTCAATTTCAGATATCTGTGAAGTAATTATTTTAAAAACAAACTCAAAAACAAATATTAATCCGTCTCTTATTATATTTGCCCTCAATTTTAATATCGCATGAACGAATATCTGATTTACACTTTAGGATTTCTGTCCCAGATTCTTTTCTTTATAAGAACCATAGCACAGTGGTTTAAATCGGAACAGGAAGGAGAAGTTATTTCACCAATTATATATTGGCAACTCAGTCTGGGTGGTTCAATCCTGATGTTAACTTATGGAATCATGAGGAATGATTTTGCTATTGTACTCGGTCAATTTATTGTTTACGGAATTTACATTCGGAATCTTCAGTTAAAAAATGCCTGGAAAATAATGCACTGGCTGTCAAAAAGCCTGGCCATAATTATTCCATTATTTTATGTCGGATGGCTTATTTTTGCTGATTCACATAATTTTAGCACTATCATTAAAAACAAGGATATTTCATTATTCTTGTTAATTTGGGGATCCACCGGGCAAATAATTTTCACCTTCCGGTTTGTTTACCAGTGGATTTATTCTGAAAATAGAAAAGATTCTGTTCTGCCTTTAGGTTTTTGGGTAATAAGTACAATTGGTTCGTTAATGATTTTTTCTTACGCCATTTACCGGATCGACCCCGTTTTATTTGCCGCTCACAGTCTAGGCCTTTTTATTTATATCCGGAATATTTTATTGCATTTCGGGAAAGGAAGCCTGTTTTCAAGACTCAATAAAATTCCTTTTCTGAATAAAATCTTCAATAAAGTTTCGGATAAAATAAAATAGGTCAGCACTTTATTCCAAAACCGACCTATCCTATTTATTGTTTCATTGATTAATTATTCCGGTAAGCGTGGCTTTATTATTTCTTTTAATACGAAATACGAAATCATCGAAAAAATAAAAACTACAAATCCCCATATTGGTGCATAAAAACTTACAATTGCCCCACCCATTACTATTTGAGGGGAAATATCTGCAGCAGCACGAATAACTTCCAGTGCCTGTACTATTCCTACAATTTGAGATAATAAACCGACGGCCAGGGAAACCGATCCGGCCATTAAAATTAAATCGAGGAATTTGAGATTATTGACTTTTTTTGTAAA
>Ga0233447_1000811_pt1 | contig 31034 bp, 26 predicted proteins | sample SI_124_October20_3_FD_183014 | JGI IMG/M metagenome (GOLD analysis project Ga0233447, IMG submission 183014) | Seawater microbial communities from Saanich Inlet, British Columbia, Canada - SI_124_October2016_135_MG | ecosystem: Environmental > Aquatic > Marine > Inlet | place: Canada: British...
TATTTTAAACGAAGAAAACATCGATCAAATTAATTTTTTTATAAATAAATATTCACTAAAACTAGAACAAAAACCTTTCATTTCTATTCCTAAAAAAAATCAAATGGATGGATTTTTTGCTGCTACTTTGTCTTTTAATAAATAATTTATTTTTGCTTTCTTGGCTAAAAATTTCCATTTCTGTTATTTTTTTATACTTATAATAGGAGCTCTTATACGTTATGAAAAATTTAAAAAAATTAGTTGTTTTAACAATTATACTTTTAGCTAGTAATTCTTATTCTCAACCTATCATGCCAGGGATGAAAGATCCCAGCCAAGCTGCCATTCACATGCAAAATGCTATTTTAGCTAAGGTAAACAAAAAAACTATTTCAGTCTTAGACGTGAAGAAAAAAATGGATATTTTTCTTCATAATAGATATGAAGATGAAGCTAAATCTCCTATTGTAAAATATCAGTTTTATACAAACAGTTGGAAACATTTTCTAGATGAACTTATTCACACAGAACTTATCCTAGCACAAGCTGAATCAAAAGAAATAAAAATATCTGATGGAGAGATAAGAGAAGAAATAGAAAAAAGATTTGGACCTAAAGTCATATTAACCTTAGAAAAATTAAACGTTTCATATGACGAAGTATTTGAAATTCTTAAAACAGAAATGATTGTTGAAAGAATGAAATGGTTTTTCATAAATACTAAAGTTCTTCAAGCTGTAACTCCTCACCTAATAAGAAACGAATACAGAAAGTACTGCAAAGAAAACCCTCCTAAAGAATCTTGGGAGTATCAAGTTGTGTCAATTAGAGGTGATCAAAAGTTAAACAAGGATGTTTCTAATCAAGTGTACGATTTACTTCAAAATAAATCTTTAGACGATGCTCAAGAAGATATATCTAACATAGAAAATAAATATGAAAATGTAAAAATAACAAAATCTAATAGCATCCATTTGTCTGAAAAAGAAATATCAACTTCTCACAAGAAAATACTAAATGACCTTACTTCCAAACAATATAGTAATCCAATTTTCCAAAAAACAAGAACAAGTCAAGACGGCGTATATAAAATTTTCTTTTTAAAAAGTCATTCAAAAGAAGAGATGCCTTCATTTGAACAAATGAATAATCAAATTAAAAACGAACTTTTAAACGTTCTATTTCAAAAAGAATCAGACCAATATTATAAAAAACTAAAAGATTATTATAATTTTAATGAAAATCTAATGATCCCTGAAGATTTTCAACCGTTTTCTGTAGAATAATGTTATATAAAAAGTCAGATCTTTTTAGTTTTCTAAATAGTATTGATAAAAGGCCTAAGAAGACTTTATCTCAAAATTTTTTAATAGATGGAAATATTCTAAGAAAAATAATATCTTCAGCAAATATTTCACCTGAAGATATTGTCTTAGAAATAGGTTCCGGTCCTGGTGTGATTACAGAAGCTCTCTTAGCAAATAACGTGCAAGTTTATGCTGTAGAAAAAGATACTAACTTCGCCACAGAACTAAAAAGATTAGATAAAAATAATACTCTTCATATCTTTAATGAAGATTTTTTAAAGTGTGATTTAGAAAAAATATTACCTCAAAATACTAAAATCAAAGTAATTGGCAATCTTCCATATCATATTTCATCACCTATACTTATCAAATTGCTATCTCATAAAAAGCTATTTTCTAAGATGACATTAATGTTTCAAAAAGAAGTAATTCAAAGAATTACAGCATCTTGCAAAACTAAAGAATATGGCAGCCTTACTATTTTCACTAACTATCATGCAGATATAGATGAAGTATTTCCTGTTTCTAAAAACTGTTTTTATCCTTCCCCTAAAGTAGATTCAGCTGTAATAAGCCTATCTCCTAAAGCCTCTATTTTCAAAGAAAATGAAGAAGATTTTTTTAAACTAACAAGAGCTGTATTTCAAAAAAGACGTAAAACTTTATATTCTTCAATAAAGCATCTATATGATCCTGCTATTATAAAGGATCTTCTTAAGTCTTTTAACCTTCCAGTAATGACAAGAGGAGAAGATTTATCTTTAGAGCAGTATATTCAACTTTTCAAGATGCTTTCTTAAAAGAAAACTTTTCTTTAAAAAATTTACTCATTTTAAAAACAAAAGTTTCTTTTGTGTCATTTACAGCAAATATAGGCATAGACTGAAGCTGAACATAATCTTTCGAGAAGATCTTAATCTGACCAATCTTTTGTCCTTTATTTATAGGGAGATGTAAATTTTCCCAGTGAATCACAGCTTTTATTTTCACATCTTCCGCCGGAAAATATAAATACATAAAATCTTCTAGCAAAGAAGCTTTAATTATATCATTAGCCCCTTCAACCTTAATCGAGAAAATTTGTTTTTTATCAAATATTTTCCTCTCTCTTAGTTTTTCTGAAAAAGCCGATTCGAACATTCTCCTTACATCTAAATAACCATTGTTATAATTTTCACACCCCAAGACAACGGCAATCAAAGTTCTTCCATCTTTTTCTGCAGCCAAAGAAAAATTATATCCTATTTTCGAAACATGACCTGATTTTCCACCAATAGCGTAAGGATAAAACATAGAACCTGGTTTTACCATTTTAATAAATTGAGTAAGTTCTCTTGGTCTTTGCTTGTTAGTTTTAGGACATTGATAAGACATAGAACCAATCACTTCTCTGAAAAAGGGAATATTTAAAGCATCTCTTGTCATCAAGGCTATATCATATGCTGTAGAAATATGTTCGGGATGAAAAATTCCATGTGGATTATTAAAATAAGTATCAGTGCATCCTATCGAAACAAGATAATCATTTACGTCTTTCATGAAATTTTCAACATTTCCACTGACTCTTTCACCTATAACATTAGCAGCATCACTAGCTGATAGTAACATTAACCCATATAATAAAGAGCGAATAGAAAGTTTTTCCCCTCTCCTTAGCCCCATCATCATAGCATCTGGTTGCGACCAATGAGGCGGATAAGAATAATTAATAGATTTTTTTTCTTTTGCTGATATAGTTTTTAAAGAATCTGAGGACACCTCAGCCACATCTTCCAATATAACTTTCTTAGATTGAATGGCATATAAAAAAGTAGCTATCTTGGTTATACTAGCCGGATAAGTTTTTTGCTTAGATCTTTTATCAAATAATACAATTTTGTTTTTTGCATTCATTAAAATTGCATATTTTGCTGATACGTCAATATCTAAATTCTTAGAAAATCCGTAAGAAGAAAGCAAAATTCCTAATAGAAGAATTTTCCTCACATCTTTCTCCTAAATATCGATTGATGAAATCCTTAAGAGCAACTTTTAACATATTTTTGTTTTTTAGTTAAAGACAAAAAACAAAAACAATTAATTAACAATTCTATTCAATAATAACGACTAATTAGACTAACAAAATATAGAAAATTAAAAAAAAAATTAAACCTTTGTTGACATAACTAAGATTTAATAATAAAATTAATATTGAGGGGGAATAATGATTTGGAGGCTTGAATGTTAAATCCTATTCAGATTGAAGATCTGTACAGGGAATATGTAGATAATTTACCTCAACTAGCTCATGATGGGGTGATTTCTATTGATTTGCATGTTTTGCATGAATTAGGCCTTATCGACGATTTTCAAAATGATAGCGATGATCCAGATGATTTGACTCAATACTTTCATGTTATAGAAAGTGCAGAGAAAGTAACATTATTTAATGAACAATTTATAGTATGGATAGTTCCTAGAATGGAACAAGAAAATCCCATAACCTACGTTATTATTGCATTAAACTCAGAAGATAAAACTCATCTTGAAGTAGTTTTTACTACATCTGGAGTATACAATACACCTAAATATGTTCTTAAGGTTCTTCAATATTTTCTACTAGATATGCTAGAAACAGAAGCTACATTGATAGCTATCGAAAAGGATCAAGATTAATCGTTAAAATTAAGACATTTAGATTATTATCACGATTGTACTTAATTTCCTTAGCATACTCTTTTACTAAAAGAAGACCTATTCCCCCCTCTTTTTTTTCCTCTAATAAAAGATTTTTATCAATTTTAGATTTATAACTAGTCGGATCAAAGTATGGTCCTTTATCTTTAACAATAAGTTTAAAAGAGTCAGATGATGATGTTTCTATTTCTAAATAAACTGTATTTTGTTTTTTATCGTAAGCATGATAAAAGATATTAACCAAAACTTCTTCTACTATTAATTGAATCTTTTTTGAAAATTTTGAATCTAAATGATAATCTTTAATTTTTTCTAAAACCCACAATTGAATAACATGAAGATTTTCTAAGTTAAGATCAAACTTCATCATAATTCTCCTTCTAATTCTGCAGAGAGTATTTCTATTATTCTTTTAGCTAATTTATCATATAAAAGCGAAGAAGAAGCTTGTTTGGCGCTAGGAACAGATTCTAACTGTCCAAGTGAATAATCAATAACATTTCTTCTAATATTATTAGTATCTATAAAAGTTAAGTCATTAACAGAATCTTGGTCGATAAAATCATAATCTACATCAGCTGTTATTGTAGTAGGTCCCCAAATGATTTTATTAGAAGAATTAGATATTAAACTTACTCTAGCTATTATCTTTTGTCTTCCTTCTACCGGTAAAATATTCTTTTTCACAGCATCGTCTCTTGTTCTATCATGCTTATAACCAATATATTCATTAGTAGTAGGTTGAACGGACACTTTAAGAATAAAATCACTTTGGCTTTGCTTATACTGAAAGATGCTACCAGTTGCTAGCTCGTAAATGATAGCATTAGTCAATCTTCCATCATCATCCCCTTTAACATAAGGAACATAAATCGATGTTTCTTCATTTGCTGAAGAAACATGATATCCACAACTACTTAGAAAAAACAATAATAATAATAAACTATACTTAAGCATTCATTTTATTATTTTTGAATTCTTTCTAACCCATCTTGAGCTTTATGTCCATACTCAGTATCTGGAAACCTGGAAACAATCGAAGAATAGTAAATAGAAGCAGCATTTGGTTTTTTTGTTTTCTCAAAGAAATAACCTACTTCATAAAGACCTTGAGAATAAACTTCCGTCATTTTATGAATATTATCTACTAATTCTTGATGTCTTTTATCTCCTGGAAAAGCCAATTCAAACTTACTTAAATTAAGCTCAGCAGCATCTACTAGACTAAAATCCTGATGTTTAGGATTCATTTGTTTCAGATAAACCTTTCCTATTTCCAAATAACTCTTTGGAGACAAAGCATGTTTTGGGAATCTTCTGATCAATTGCTGTAAAGAATCGATGGCTTCTTTATATTCTTCAAAATATTGAAATATTGCAGCCTTATTAAACAAAGATTGAGCCGCAATCTCATTATTTGGTAAAATACTAATAATTTCATCATATATCGCAAGAGCATCATCACGACCTGAAGACCATTTAGGAGCCTTTTTAATATTTAATAATCTTTTTCTTTTTCCTTCTTTATATGAATTTGCAATTTCAAATTTATATTCCAAAGCTTCATGAAAATATTCTGAACTATATTGCTTTTTTAAATATTCAGAAAAGCTTTGATTAGCAGGTTCATAATCAGACAAGTTATATAAAGCTACGCCTTTATAAAAAAAAGTATCCTTAGCAAGAGAGCTATCAGAAAAATCATTTATAATTACATTAGAATAAAAAAGCAGATCTTCCCATCGCTTCTCTTCTTTAGCTTTATTTAACAAATCAAAATATTCTTGTACTGAATGTTCATTAGCAAATAGAAATGCTGACGATACAATAAACAATAAAACAAATTTTACGTATTTCATAATATTTTCCTTTTAAACCCTAGAAATTTAAAAAACATGCATTAACATGTCAAGAAATCTCGGCAATATCTTCGATAGCTGTTATTTTTTTAAATTTTTTCTTCACATCTTCACTTAACTGAACTCCAAAAGAAGCATCTACTAAAATAGAGCCTACTTTAGTTAAGTTAGAATAGAATTGAATTTCAACTTTTGTCTTACCAGGATTATTTTTAAAAATATCTTTAACCTGTAAAATATTTGAAAGCTTTATCTTATCAGCATTAGCTTTTAAAATAATATTTTTCACAATCCTAACCTCTTTTTCTTGCGTTACCCTTGCATTTCTCTTTCTGTTGTTATTCATTTTCAATTGTATTTTAGCTTGGTCATAAACGTCATCACAAATTTTTATCATTTGTTGGTTGGCGTTAGTTAAATCATCAAGCCATTTACATTGTAGTCTTATGGAACCTTCTTTTTTATCCAAAACTAAAACTGCATATATTAGCATATTTTCAATAAGTAAATGAGACTTTTCTTCATATAAATCAGACCAAATAGGAACTTCAAATTTATAAGAGCCATCACTAATAGTCAAAATTGCAAATTTTTTCTGATTTCTGTTGGATATTTTGAATTTCACATCGTCTAATATAAAAGCTGCTCTAAAAACTGTTTCATCTTCTAAACTGTTTATTTCTTTAAGAGGAATACAAGATAATTTTTTCAAAATAGATTGATAATTATCCATAGGATGACCTGTTAAATAAAAACCTAAAAGTTCTTTTTCCCTCTGCAAAATCTCTAGTTTTGTATAAGGTATAGCTACTTTGGGAGGTTTAGTAAATTTTGCATTTTCATCATCGAAAACTGAGAATAAGTTTAATATACCTTTAGCATCTTCTTTTTGTTGCTTTACTGCTATCTCATACATTTGTTCAACACTAAGTCTTAACTCATCACGAGTCCAGCCTGTAAAATCAAAACCTCCAGCATCTATTAAAAGTTCTATATTCTTTCTGCCAACTCTTGTTTTGTCTATTCTTGTAATAAAATCAAACAAAGATCCATAAACACCATTTTTCTCTCTTTCTTCAACAATGGCATCAGCAACAGCCGAACCTAATCCTTTTATTCCGGACATAGCAAATCGTATTCCAGATTTAGCAGGAAAAAACTCTTGATTTGCTTCATTTACATCAGGAGGCAATATAGCAATTTCCATAGCTTTTGCTTCGGTGATAAATTTAGAAACTTTAGAAAGATCATATCTATCACAAGTCATTAAAGCTGCCATCCATGGCTTAGGATAATTTGCTTTTAAAAAGGCAGTTGTATAAGACAAATAAGCATATGCTGTAGCATGAGATTTATTAAATCCATAAGATGCAAATTTCTCTATTTTATCAAAAATTTGTTTTGCAAGATCCTCATCTATTCCTTTGTCAAAAGCTCCCTGCACAAATTTCTTACGTTGACGGGTCATCTCCTTAGCATCTTTTTTACCCATCGCCCTTCTTAAGACATCACCTTCACCTAAAGAATAACCAGCTAACTTACTAGCAATTTGCATCACCTGTTCTTGATAAACCATCACCCCATAGGTCTCTTGCAATATTTCTCTCATAAGAGGATGATCAAATTCTATTTTCTCTTTACCATGTTTTCTTAAAATAAAAGATGGAATCATATCCATTGGACCTGGACGATACAATGCTCCTACCGCGATTATCTCTTCAAACAGATCTATATGTAGTTTTCTTGCAAGATCTTGCATACCTCCAGATTCAAGCTGAAATATACCTAGTGTCTTACCTAAATTTAATAAATCAAACGTTTTCTTATTATCTAAAGATAACTTCTCCCACTCGATCTTCTCATTGACCGTTTTAGCAACATAATCAACAGCTTTTTGAATAGAAGTTAAAGTTTTCAATCCTAAAAAATCTATCTTTAACATGCCTACAGCTTCAACAGGTTTCATGGCATATTGAGTAACTAACATATCGGCATCTTTAGCAACACATATTGGAGCATATTCTTTAATATCAACGGCAGATATAATAACTCCTGCAGCATGAGTACTCGTATTTCTAATAGAACCTTCAACTTTTTTAGCTATATCAATCACCATTTTAGCTTCTGAATCCGTCTCATATACTTTTTTCAGTTCTGGATCTAGTTCTAAAGATTGTTCAATGGTAATCTTAGGATCTTCAGGAATAAGTTTAGCTATAGAATTAACTTTGGAAAGAGCGACGCTTAGTACTCTTCCTACATCTTTTATAGCCATTTTAGCTTTCATCGTACCGAAAGTGATAATTTGCGCTACTTTTTCTTTTCCATATTTTCTTATCGTATAATCGATAACCTCCGATCTTCTATCCATACAGATATCTACGTCTATATCGGGATAAGAAAGTCTTTCAGGGTTAATGAATCTTTCAAAGAACAAATTAAATCTAAGAGGTTCAATATCTGTTATTCCTAATAAATAAGCTAATATAGAACCAGCTGCAGATCCTCTTCCAGGACCTACCGGTATTTTTTGACTTTTAGCCCACGATATAAAATCGTATACAATCAAAAGGTAATCACACATACCTTTGGAAGATATAATTAAATATTCATCTTCTATTCTCTTTTTAACAACCTCCAAAGGCTCTAAAGATGGATATTTTTTCTTAACCTCTTCTAAAACCTCTTTTGAATATCTTTCATCAATAGCATCAACACATAATTTATATAAATATTCATTCGCAGCCTGTTGTCTTTCTTTGCTCGTTAATTGTTTTTCTTTTAGGTGAGGAGGTATAAAAACAGGATAATGTTTCGTTTTAAAGTCAAAATGAAAATTGCATTTATCAGCGACTTCTTGAGTGTTTGTTACCGCATCAGAGCAATCAGCAAATAGATTCTGCATTTGCTCTGGAGATTTGAAATAAAATTCATGACTAGAATAAACCTTCCTTTTAGGGTTAGGAACTCTTAATACAGGATTACCTTTTGAATCCCTTTCCCATATTTCACAAGGCTCTCCTGATTGAATATTTAATAATATTTCATGACCTTTCCAATCTTCTCTATTAAGATAATGAATATTATTGGTTGCAACGCACTTTACACCTTTTTCTTTTGACACTTGAATTAAAGCTTCTGTCAATTTTCTTTGCTGCTTAGTGTATTCTTCTAATCTATGTATAAGCCATGATTCTTTATTCATTTGATCAACAGATATGTCTTCTTTATTCATATAATGGCGTTGCAATTCAAAATAAAAATCATCTTTAAAAAGTCTTAAGAAAAAATCGATTTCTTCTGAAAATAGACTGGCTTGCTCTTTTAAATAATAATGTCCAATCGAACTTCCTACTGCACCAGTCAAACAAACTAAACCTTCATGAAAAGAGCTAAGCAGTTCTTTGTCTATTCTAGGCTTATAATAAAACCCTTCTGTATAACCAATAGAAGAAAGCCTACATAAATTTTTATATCCCTGAATATCTTTAGCTAATAAAATTAAAGAAGAAAAAGATGTCGGCATATTTGAAATTTTTTTCTTTTCTAATCTACTGGTTGGAGATAGAAAAAATTCACAACCAATAATTGGCTTTATGCCTTCTTTGTTACAATCTTTATAAAAATCAACAGCTCCATGCATATTTGCATTATCTGTTAGAGCCAATGCCGAAATATCAAAATGTTTTGCTCTTTTTGCTAGTTCTAAAGTTGAAGCTGTAGAGTCCAAAATAGAATATTGAGAATGAACGTGAAGAGGAACCCAAGACATTTTTTGCTACCTAATTTCATACCTGCTTAGACCAGAAGTATAGCTTTTAAAACATGCAACGGTCAAGCAAAGAATCACAAAATATTTTAGTTGTTAACTATTAAAAACAAGAAAATAAGAGCAATAAATATCGGGGCTAAAAATTTTATAATAAACCTCCATAAACTGCTAAACAATCTAAAATGTTTACAACCAATATGAAGCTCGTCTGCAGCATTTTTAGCTTTCCATACCCATCCAGCAAAAATAGATAGTAAAAAGCCTCCTATAACCATGCCAAGCCCTCCCCAAATAAAGTCCATTATATCATAAAAACTTGTCTGAGATAAAAATTTCATATTAGATAAAAAAGAGTTTGCTCCTTTTGAAAGAGCAGAAGGTATGCCTAAGAGAAAAGCCACCCCACCTACAAGCCATACAGCTTTTTTCCTTTTCCATTTTTTTGCATCGATCAAATAAACTACAGGTATTTCTAAAAGAGCAATAGCAGTTGTTAAAGCAGCGAAAGTTAAAAGAAGAAAAAAAGCAGCACCAAATATCTGTCCTAAAAACATTTTTTGAAAAACTTTAGGCAAAACGACAAAAGTAAGTCCCACGCCTTGATCAGGCTGCATACCGAACGAAAAGATAGCAGGAAATATTATAAGTCCAGAAAGAATAGCTATTACTGTATCAAACAAAGCTATATAAACAGCAGAGCCCACTAAATTTTCATTTTTAGGAGCATAGCTACCATATGTAATTAAAACGGCTTCTCCAATACACAAAGAGAAAAATGCCTGAGAAATAGCATATAGTAATATTTTTCCATTAAAATGACTCATCGACGGCTCTAAATAATATTTTAAACCCAAACTACTGTTAGGTAACATCAAAGATCTGACCATTAAAAAAATAATCAAAAAAAGTAAAAGAGGCATTAAAACTTTACTAAATTTTTCAATTCCTCTTTTAACACCTCTAGAAACAATTCCAATAACGCAAAGCATAAATAAAGCCATATAAGCTATAACAACATAAGCATTAGAAGTGAAATTATTAAGATCTACAGCTGCACTAGAGAAAGATTTAAAAATATAACCGATAGACCATGCCGCTACAACTTGATAATAAGTTAAAATAAAAAACGCCACAAAAATCCCTAATGCACCCGCTAATTTCCAAGTACTTTTAGGTTTAATTTTTTCTATTGCACAAACAGGATTTCTTTGAGTATGTCTGCCAATAGAAAACTCTACTAGCATCAACGGAAAAGCTATAAAAAGAACACATAATATATATATTAATACAAATATAGACCCTCCACATTTGGCAGTCATATAAGGAAATCTTTGTATGTTCCCCAAACCAACAGCAGCTCCAGACGTCGCTAAAATAAACCCTAAACGAGAACTCCAATTCCCTCTTTTCATCGTCATATTTTCACCTTATTAAAATTAAATTTACTTTCATTTTTCTCTGTTGATAGAACTAAAGTAGTTACAGTTTTGGTAACACCAAGAATACCTTTTAAATTTTTATTAATTAAATTTTCTAACTCTTCAATATTATGACATATAACTTTGAGCAAGTAACTCCCCTCACCCGCTATATGATAACATTCTTTAATCATGTCTTGTTTTTCAATTTCTAAAGAAAACTGTGATTTAGCAATTGGACGATCTAAAGTAACTGTTATAAAAACAATTAAAAAATTTGATATTTTGTTTATATCAATTTGAGCCGAATAGCCTGATATAATTTTTTTATCTTCTAATTTTTTCACTCTTTCAGCTGTAGATGTAATTGACAAATTACATTTTTCAGACAGTTGTGTAAAGGAAATCCGACCTTTACTCTGCAAAACATCTAATATTTTTAAATCTATATCATCTATCATATCAAAAGCCACTTAACTTAAAATTTAAAGCCAATATAATATATTAACCTTAAATTTTAAGCAAATAACTTAAGCAAACCTTTAATTCAACTAATTAGAGTGAGTATTTGCCTTAACATTCCAAAGAGGCAATAGAAACGCAACGGAAAGCAACGCACAGGTAAAAACTATTATAAAAAAGCCGTTCCATCCAAGCTTATCTATCATTCTACCCAAAGGTCCACCTGCTATTGTAGCTCCAAACACATAAGCAAAGATAGCTGCAAAACCAGTAGCAGTACCTGCAGCTTTTTTATGAGAAAGTTCTGCTACAGCCATTCCAATCATCATCTGAGGACCAAATACAAAAAATCCTATAAAAAATATGATAATAGAATCTACTAAAACCTTTTCATAAGGATCTTTCCACATTGCAAATACAGCTACAGCAACTAGAGCTGCAAAAATGGTATTTACAGGTCCCCTTTTACCTTTAAAAAGATAATCTGAAGACCAACCTGCAGCTAAAGAACCAAAAAAACCACCCACCTCAAACCAGCTTACAGCAATTCCAGCTTTAACAAGAGAATAACCTTTTGTCTCCACTAAAAAAACTAAACTCCAGTCATTGATAGCGGTTCTAACTATGTAAACAAATAAATAAGCTATCGATAAAATCCAAACATATTTATTTTTCAAAACATATTCAAATAAAATTTCTTTTGTTGTAAGACGTTCTCTTTTATCCAATCTATGAGAAGATGTTGGATAATCATCTTTAAATTTCTCTATAGGAGGAAGCCCCAAAGACTGCGGGGTATCTCTTAATCGGTTAAGTAAGAAAAACCCTACCATAATACATGCAACGCCTGGAACATACATCGAATATCGCCACCCAACATATTGAGCAATAGCAGATGCTACAATAGGAATAATAAAGCCACCAACATTATGAGAAGTATTCCAAATACTCCACCATCTACCTCTTTCTGATTGAGAGTACCAATGCGTTAAAAGCTTAGCACAAGGAGGCCATCCCCATCCTTGAAACCAACCATTTAGCCCCCAAAAAATAGCAAACAGTATTAATGTTGATGAAAATCCGAATAAAATATTAAAAACTCCGGTCAAAATCAATCCGATAGACATAAAATAACGCGGATTAGATCTATCACTCATTATTCCACTAACAAACTTGCTAAGACCGTACGATATAGATAAAATACTACCGAGCATTCCTAACTCTGCTTTATCAAAACCCAAATCTTGAATCATAGCAGGCATAGCAAAAGTAAAACTTTTTCTTGTGAAATAAAAAAAAGCATATCCTATGTACATAGAATAAAAAACTCTAATACGCCAATGCCAATATTTTTTATCAACAACTTTCTTATCTTTAATTTCCTGTATAAATGGAGACGGTTTAAATAGATCTAATAATCCCATATTATTCTCCTGTTATTACATTTTCACAACCTTCGAACAGAGTAAATGTTAGTTTGCGCTATTGTCAAGAAATTTCTAATATTCATCCATGAAAATAAGAATATTTTTCAGCTAAAAATATGCTTTTATTATAGAATCATTTATACATAAGTAAAAACAGATAGTTATTATGTCAGACCTACATGTAGACCCTAAAGACCCCTACAAAGGGATTAAAATAAATCCAATCTCTGAAAAAAAACCAGTAAACGACCAAGACCAAACATTTGTAAAATCTAAAAAAAACTTCAAAATAATTGCTGCAGTTTGTTTTCTTTTCCAAAAACAATACAAAAAATTGATCAATCGATTTTCAAAAAACATTTCGGTAAAAAAGCTTTTAAATTTAGTGAATATTTTTCGCCTTGAACTTGAAAAACTCAAAGAGGGAGACTATAGTCAAGATTTAAAATTTCTCAATAACATTTCTTCTTTATGGATAAAAATATCAGATGAAGTTGATCTTCTCCCAAAAAACAACTCTCTGAAAAAAAAATTAAATGAAATCTTCAATAAAATTCTAAATTATCCAACATCAGAGTTTTCATTAGGTTTTTATTTATATGAAAGAGCAGGTTATGAATGGATTCCATTTCCTTACATGAAAATAATAAAAAATATTTATGAAGAATATATTGAGAAACAAAAAGATAGTAATTTACATAGATGGATAATGCAATTAAAAGAAATTTTGCAAATTTCTAATTATAAAACTTAATAGAAATCTTTACTCTATTTATCTCTACTCTTATAATTTCATCAAAAATACTCTAAGGAAATATTTATGCTATTTCAAATACCCAAAGGTCTTTACGATATTCTGCCATATGAAGTTGATCAAGAATGGAAGCTATCCCATTACTGGCAATACTTAGAAACTGTCATAAGGAAAACAGCTCTTGACTTTGGTTTTAAAGAGATCAGAACCCCAACATTTGAAAAAACAGAAGTTTTCAACAGAGGTTTAGGAGAAGCAACCGATATTGTATCAAAAGAAATGTATACATTTTTAGACAAAGCTAAAAGAAGCATGACTCTGCGTCCTGAAGGCACAGCTCCTGTTATGCGTTCTTTTATAGAAAACAGACTCTACAATGCAAGAAAGATTAATAAATTTTTCTATATAGCTTCCATGTTTAGATACGAAAGACCTCAATCTGGCAGATATAGACAACATCATCAATTTGGAGTCGAAGCTATCGGCAATCCATCTTTTGAACAAGATGCAGAAGTAATAGATCTTTTATATGAATTATATTCTAGGCTAAACATTTCAAATCTTACTGTAAACTTAAACTGTATTGGAAATATTGCAACAAGAGAAGTTTACAAAAAAGATCTAACAAAATATTTAGAGAAATATCTAAAAGACATGTCCGAAGAAAGTAAAATCCGATTAGCTAAAAATCCGCTTAGAATATTAGATTCAAAAGAAGAAGAAGATCAAGAAATAATCAAATCTGCGCCATCTATTTTAGATTATTTAAATGATGATGAAAAAAATCATTTCAACAACTTATGTGATTTATTAAAAAGTATAAATATTCCTTTCATTATCAACGACAAATTAGTTCGAGGAATAGACTATTATACAAAAACGGTTTTTGAAATTACTTCTAGTGACCTAGGTTCTCAAAATGCCCTTGGTGGTGGTGGCAGATATGATCATTTACTTTCTCAATTAAAAGGTCCTGATCTTCCAGGAATGGGATTTGGAACGGGACTTGAGAGAATATTACAAACAATGATTAAACAAGATATTGTTATTCCAGATAACTCAAAACCATTTATTTATTTTGTACCATTAACATCACATGCAAAAAAGATAGCTTTTAATCTAATAACACAACTTCGAAGAAAAGAAATTCCTTGCGATATAGATTTAAATGCTAAAAAAATCAATCAATCAATCAAAAATGCTAATTTATTGCAAGCATCTCACATATTAATTATTGGGGAAGATGAATTACAAACAAAACAAGCGCAACTTAAAAACATGATTTCAAGAGAACAAATAACTATAGAATTTGATAAAATAATAACATATATAACCAATCTTTGGAGAGAATATGAAAAAGTTTAGTTTCTTATTACTCATTTTATCTTCTTTTCTCTTTGCAGAACAAGAAGACGAAAACATTGCAAAAATTTCAGAAGCTTTAGGTCATGTAATCGGAAAAAATTTAGAAGAGATGGGAGTAGACTTAAACCAAGAAAAAATATTGCAAGGCATTCAAGATTATGCTCAAGGTAAAAAGCCTCCTATGGAGGAAGATAACTGTTTAAATGCCCTAACTGTGATACAAGAAAAAATAATAAAGAGAAAAGCTCAAGACAACCTTGAAAAAGCAAACATATTTTTAAAAGAAAATCAAAAAAACAAAGACATTGTTTCTTTAGAAAAAAACAAACTGCAATACAAAGTAACAAAAACAGGAAAAGGATCTGAAATCAACTTATCAGACACTCCTCTTGTTAAAATAAAAGGATCTGATATTAACGGTAACGAATTTTACTCTAGCGAAGAAGAAATCATCAATTTCAACGAAATGATAGAAGGTCTTAAAAAATCACTTATAGGCATGAAAGAAAATGAAAAAAGAACTATTTATATTCATCCTGATTTAGCTTACCAAGACCAAAGCATTGAACCTAATCTTTTACTTATTTTTGATATTGAAGTTATTTCTAAAAATGCAGCTACAGAAACTTTTAGCGAAGACCTTGAAAAGAAAATACTCTAACTAATATGAAAATCATACTTTTTCAACCAGAAATACCGCAAAACACAGGAAATATAGTCAGAACACTGTCCGTAACAGGTCATAGTTTAGTTTTAGTAAAGCCATTAGGCTTTTCAGTTGCTAATAGACATTTAAAAAGAGCCGGTCTTGATTATTGGAATGAAGTATCTATAGAAATAATAGATGATCTATATTCTTATCTAAAAAACACCGATAAACCTTTTTATTTTTTTTCTAGTAAAGCAAAAAAAAACTACACTGAAATTCATTATACTTCTGATTGCTTAATAATTTTTGGTTCTGAAACGAAAGGAATTCCTTCAATATTTTTTCAAACATGGCCAGAGAATTTTGTAACACTCCCTATGAAAACAAATGCTAGATGCTTAAATCTATCTAACACAGTCGCCATTGCTTTATATGAAGCTTTAAGACAACAAAATTTTACTTTTTCTTAAACAAAATAGATTTCACAGTAAAAAACACTATATTGATAAGTCCTACTGAAACCACCGGTAATTGTAAAATCCATTTCTTGCTTTTAATAGAAATATCTCCAGGTAAATGACAAACCCACCCATTTAGCCAAGTGGGTAATATTTCATAGCGAGATGCTACTCCCAATATAAAAGCAAGAACAATTGTCCAAAGGATAAATCTTCCCATAAATTTTATAAAGCAGCCGTAATAAAATCCTTAATAGAATCAAAATCTTTCAAGCCTACTAGTCTTTGATGTTCTTTACCATTTTTATAAATAATCATAGTTGGTACAGAAGTAACTTGATATTGAGCCGCTATTTTTTGATTAGCATCAATATCTAATTTGCCGACTTTAATCTTTCCTTTAAAATGAGCAGCTACCTGCTCTAATATTGGAGATAACATTCTACAAGGACCACACCAAGCAGCAAAAAAGTCTATTAAGACAACTCCTTTTTCTATATCTTGTGAGAAAGTTTGATCAGTTATTTTCACTATTAAATCTTCTGACATATAAGGCCTCCTTAAAATTTTTTAAGACAAAAAGCATGCTTAGAATCTAAATTTATTTCAACAACTATTAGCTCACAACTATAAAAGAATGTAATATTTACTACTTGTTGTTTTTATTTTCTCTTTCTAATTTTTCTAAAGACTCTTTTATTGCATTTGATATCCAATCAACAGCTTCTTTTCTGGATTTATGTGCAAATTTTTCTACTTCTATAGGTTCTCCAAAAACACACTTTATTTTACCTTTCAACTTGGGAAATTTTTTATTTCTAGGCCAAACATCATAAACACCATCGATATACGCAGGAATAATTCTACATTTTGATCTATATGCTATAAAACCAATACCCGGCATTATTTTATTTATTTTTCCAGAATACGATCTGGTTCCTTCAGGAAATAAAACTATTTTCTTATTTTCTTTTAAAATTTTCTCTACTTCCCTAAAAGTAGTTATATCAGAAGGTTTGCTAGAAAGAGGATGAGAATTCAACAATCTTAAAAAAAAAGCAAATATGGCATGTTTAAACAATGTCTCTTTTGCTAAAAAATGAACCTCTTCATCACAAGCAGCAGCTATTGCAGGTGGATCTAGGAAAGACACATGATTAACAGCAATAATAGCTTTCCCATGTTTGAAATTTTTTTTGCCAGAAATTTTGAAGTGATAAAAGATTTTAAAAAAAAGAAGAAAGACAAAAATTACAAATCTATATATTACCTTCATTTTTCTTTTTTTCATCAAGCTGCCCTTTTTTTATTATTTCCTCTATTACCTTATCTATTGTCAAATGCGTTGTATCAATAACAATAGCATCATCAGGACATTTAAGAGGTGAGACTTTTCGCTCACAGTCCGTCTTATCTCTTTTTTGTATATCTTCATAAATTTTGTCAAAATTAATATTTTGAAATTTTCCTTTCAGTTGTAAAAATCTTCTCTTTGCTCTTTCTTCAGAATCTGCTATTAAAAATATTTTAAGCCCCGCATTAGGAAAGACCACTGTCCCCATATCTCTTCCTTCAAAAACACAATCATTATTACTTGCAAAATGTCTTTGAAGCTCCACCATCTTACTTCTAATTAAAGGATTAGTAGCAATTTGAGAAGCTTTTTTAGATATCTTTTCTGTTCTAATTTTATCAGTAATATCCTCATCACCTAAAAAATAGAACTTTTCATTATTTTTTTTCACTATCTTATAATCAAAATCATTCCACAATATTTTGAGTTTTTCAGGATTAATATCTTCTATATTTTTTTGAATAAAAAGATACGCCATAGATCTATACATAGAACCAGTATCAAAATACTCAAAACAAAGCAAATTAGCTATTTTTTTTGCTATTGTAGATTTCCCTGTACCTGAAGGTCCATCTATTGTGATTATCATTCTTATCCTCTATATAGATAGAAAAAATACAAAATATATGTATTTATAAGCAGAGAATCAAGCATGTCAAAGACACCGCCCATTCCTGGAATAACGCTACTATCTTTTATATCAGCATCTCTTTTTATTAAAGATTCTACAAGATCACCCAGTTGTCCAAATACACCTAAAACAACACCTAAAACAACAGCTTGCAAAAAAGTAAATTCAAAACAAAATATAAGACTAGCTATTAATGAAAATAAAAGACCAAAAAAACTTCCGACAATAGTTTTGTTAGGACTTATAGAAGGAGCTATTCTCTTTTTACCAAGAAGCTTTCCTCCAAAATAAGCAGCAATATCCCCTATCTTCGTAACAACCAATAAAAAGATCAACCATACTTTTAGATGTAAGAAGAAAAATATCATTAATCCCAAAGGTATTACAATAAAAAACAAACCAAAGACACTACTAGACATTGAACAAATTGAATTTTCAATTTTCGAAAAGTTCATTAATGCAATTAAAACACAACTTAACACTAATAACAGATAAGGTAAAAATGAAAGTTCATTGAATTTGATTGTAAAAAAGAAAGAAAGCGTAATTATTACGCTACAGGCAACATATATTGAAGTAACTAAATTGACGCCTTTAGTTTTTATAAGGTTAGCATATTCACTCATACATATACCTGATAAAATAGCTATTATGGCGGCAATTACATATTGAATTATTATATTATTTGAAAAAACAAATAGTAATACAATTACTAATATCGATAATGATCCAACAAATAACCTATTTTTCAAATCACTCATATTCCACCTAACCTTCTTTTTCTTTTTTGATATTCTATTACTGCCTTATAAAAATGTTTTGGAGAAAACTCAGGCCACAAAACATCTGTTACATAAACTTCAGTATAAGAAATTTGCCATAAAAGAAAATTACTAATTCTTTGCTCTCCACTTGTTCTAATTAAAAGATCCGGATCTTTCCATTTTGCTGTATCTAGATATTTAGAAATTAAATTTTCTGTAATACAACTTTTATCTATTTTATTATTATCATAATCATCAATTATTTTTAATATTGATCTTTTAATCTCGTCTCTTCCTCCATAGTTCATAGCCAGTACAAGATCAAATTTACTTCCTTTTTCAGTAGCTTGCATTGTATCTTTGATTGCATTTTGTACATGAAGAGGACACATACTAATATCTCCGATAACGTTTAACCTAATACCTTCTTTTCTTAAAATATCCCTTTGAGAAATAAGATAAAGCTCAAATAGTTTCATCAAAGCATCAATTTCATTTTTACTTCTCGTCCAATTTTCTGTAGAAAAAGAATAAACAGTTAAAACCCTTACACCCATTTCAGCAGCAGCTTTGACTATATTGGTTAATTTGTCAGCACCTTCCCAATGTCCAATATTAGAAGAAACGGATTTAGAACAGGCCCATCTTCTATTTCCGTCAGGAATAATAGCTACATGAGTTGGCATTTTGTCAGGATCTAATAAAGTTAATTCTTCTTCAGAAAAAAAATTTTTGTCAAAAATTTCTGTTTCAAGTGAATTTGAAGTCATTATTTACGTTTCCTTTATATCAACTTCTGTTTCCAAAAATAAGATTGTCTTTCTGGTCCGACAGATATCAATGCAATCGGTGTTTTGCATAATTCTTCTATTCTATTTAAATAAATTTTAGCATTTTCTGGCAAATCTTCATATTTTCTTATAGAGCTTGTTGGAGTTTTCCATCCTTTAAATTCTTCATAAATAGGTTCTATGTCCTGTTTGTCATTAAAATTTGCAAGAGGGTGATAATATATAGAACCATCAATTTTATATCCTATACATATTTTTATAACGTCTAAAGAATCTAAAACATCTAATTTTGTAATAGCTATTTTATCAATTGAATTTATCATACAAGAGAATTTTGCATAAACAGCATCAAACCAGCCTAACTGTCTTAATCTCCCTGTAGTTGCTCCTATTTCTCTACATTCCATATTTGTTGGGAAAATTTTAGGATCTTCAATAGATGTTGGGAAAATACCATTGCCAACCCTTGTAGCATATGCTTTTAGCACACCTACAGTAACATCTATTTTAGTTGGACCCACCCCAATACCACTCCCTAAACCAGATGAGAGAGTGCAAGAAGAAGTGACACAAGGATAAGTTCCAAATGTATTATCTAATAAAGCTCCTTGAGCTCCTTCAAAAAGAATATTCTTTTTTTCTTCTATGGCGTTAAAAATATCCAACTCTACAGTTTTAACATATTTTTTAAGTTTTTCTGCATAAACAGAATATTCTTTAAAAATCTCTTCTAAAGATAAAGGGTCATGATTATAAATTTTTTGTAAAATTTCATTTTTTTCTGTTAAATTCAACTTGAGTTTTTCTTTGAAAGATTCAGGATTAATTAAATCAACCATGCGAATTCCAGTTCTACGAACCTTATCAGTATAACAAGGTCCTATTCCTCTTTTTGTAGTCCCTATAGAATCTTTTTTTCTCCCCTCTTCCAAAGAATCGAAAAGCGTATGGTAAGGTAGTATCACATGAGCATACTCAGAGATATACAAACGGTCACGAATGTCAATCTCATTAGATTCTAATTCTCTTATTTCTTCTAAAATAACTTTAGGATCTATAACAGTTCCGCCTCCAACAATGCAAACTGTTGATGGATACAATATCCCTGAAGGTATCAGATGAAATTTATATTCTTTGCTATCTATTTGAATTGTATGACCGGCATTATTCCCTCCTTGACCTCTTACAATCAAATCAGCATTTTCTGAGAGTAGATCTATCACTCTACCTTTCCCCTCATCTCCCCACTGCATTCCAACAACCGCTATAACTGACATACTATTTTCTCCCAAAAATATTTTTAAAAAAGTAGAATACAAAAAAAATGATAAAAATTTCGAGAAAGAAATTGTAGTTTTTTACGTTTCTTTCAATTATTCGATTTTCATATTCAGAAAAATCAGTTCTGATTTTTCTTACTTTATTAATAAAAAGAATAATCTACTATCTAAAAAAAGCCCTAACTTAATCTAATTATACATTTTAAAATTTATTTTCATAAAAATTGATTAAATATCTTATGTTTTATCTGGACATAATCGTCTTTTATTAAGTATTCTATGTAGTTTCATATAACAAAAAATTAAAGAGGAAAAATGCAAAAACCAAAGCGTTGGCACTTATTTTTGATATTAGCCGTAATTTTTCTGACTATTTACAACATTTTACCTACTGTTTTTTACTATTCAAAACCACTTTCAAAAGAGGTTGCTCCTAAACAAGCAGAGAAAATTAGCAAATCAATAGCAAAACGAGTAAATTCGTTAGAAAATGAATCTGTAAAATGGTTACACTCTTATTGTAAATTATTAAAGATAAAGCCATTATCTATAAAAGTAGTTAACAACACCCCTGACCAAATCAATATAAACTTTACTAAAGTGGCTGACGCTGCAAAGATTCGAAAATATATACCAAGAGCAGGTGCATTAATTCCTTTTATGCCAGCGCAGTTATCTTTAAGTCCTAGAGATAATTCTTCTAATAAAGAAGTTATAATTCAAAGACAAATCCCTATTCGTTTTAATGAAAATGAATTGAAAAATTATTTTCAGTATACTACTAAAATCACCAAAGATAACAAGCTAGCTCCGTTTTACCAAGAAATTCTTTTTGATAGAGTTACTCAAATGGCTTTAGCTATTGGAGGAGTTTCTGAAAATTCTATTTTTGTTTCTTCTATTATAGAAGACCAAAATAATCAAGCTAGCAATGATTTAATTTATACTTTAGCAAACGAAATAAACGAATTTCATGGTATTTTCAAAAATCAAAATTCTATCTTAAATCGTTATTATGCAAGTTTTTCACAAATTTTGATCAATAACAAGCAAGGATCTATTAATTCTTTAATTTCAGAGTTTAGTAAAGCTAGAGATCAAATTAAAGTTGAAAAAATCAATATAGCTGAAGAAGAAAAGAAAGCAAAAGAACAAGAAAGTTTTATAGAAAATAACACATGGCAAAGAAAAGAGCTTTTAGACAAAAAAGAAATAGCTCTTATTACAGCTGAGAATATTTTAAAAAACAATGTCAGCAAATTTGCAAATGGACAAATTCCTTGGGAATATAAAAGCACTATCTCTGCTTTAAACGAAGAATACCGCAAAGAATCTTCAAACGATTCTGTTCTTAGTTTAGATGTAGATAACAAAAATACGTTTATTAAAGAAATTACAATAGACTGGATGAACGATAAAGTTTCGTTTTTTATGCATGATGATGTTTTAAATTATCTTTCAAAAACATCTGCAGAAAATAAACATCTCGTAGAGCAAATGATTATCAATGAAATAGCTAAAATAAGTAAGAAAACAGAAGAAAAAATTTCTGTTCAAGGTCAAGCATACGTTGTTAATCTAAATGCCCTTACAAACAGTAAAAGTGTTTTAACTTTAAAACTCACTGAAATTGCAAAAGTTCAAGCTAATCAAATTAAAACTACACTAGAAAAGGATTGGAATCCATCTCATCCTGAAATGCAAAAAGACAACTTCCCTATTTATGATTACGAAACTTACTTGTCTTTACCATCCTCTCAAAAACAGTTATGCTTAGTTATCTTTATTCCTGCTATACACTCATCAGTAGCACCTGTAGGAATGCATGACAATTCTATTTATGTCATAGCTAAAGGCCTTGAGAGAATTATGCAAAAATATCAAACGCATAGTAATTCGGAAATGGGTCAAACACTTCTTGATGATTTTAAAAATCTAAATGCCTTATTAAGGCAATACGGTTTCTTGGGTTTTTCCGGATCTTCTTTAAAATTACAATCAGAATTTTCAAATGATTTCATTTTTGAAAATTCCAATTATTATCAGTCTATTCTCAAAGCTTCAAGAGAAAATTTTCAAACGAATGGCTCTAAAAAATTTGCTACCTTAGAATTTACAAATCTTGAACAAAGAATTTTAACAGAAAATCAGATAGACAATTCTATCCAAGAAGATCTTTTAAAATGGAAAGATGACTATAATACACAAAAAGTAAGTCTAAATTCCGAAAATAAATTTGATGTTCCAGCCCCTACTAAAAATCCTTTACTTAGCAATTTATTATTATCTTCTAAAAAATATTTCAGAGGAGATGACAGGAAAATATTGCATTGGGGATTAGATTTATCTGGAGGAAAAACAGTTCAAATAGAACTTAGAGATAAAAGTAACAAGATAGTTTCTAATGAAGCAGATCTTAAGCAAGGGGTAAATGAACTATACAATCGCGTCAATAAAATGGGAGTATCTGAAGTAACTATCAGAACACAAGGATCTAATATAGTTTTAGATTTCCCAGGTTCACAAGGATTATCTGCATCTGAACTTGTCAAAGCTTCTACTATGTATTTTAATATAGTAAATGAGAAATTCACTCCTCATAATAGAGATCTTTCTGACCATATCAATAAGTTCTTACAAGACATATGGAATGAAGCTTTGGTTACAAATAGAAAAGATATTGACAGCATTAATTTAATTGCATGGAAACATCTTTATGGAGACTCTTTATCTGGAGATATAGTAAAACCCAGAACTGAAGCTGCAAAAATATTATATGATAATGGATTGAGATTCTCTTCTCCTTTTGATGGTCAGATTTCTAGCGTATTTAACGATTCTTTATCAAAAATCGCTATTTTCAGAGGATCTGATTATAAAAATTGGCAAGGACAAACTCATCCTTTAATTATTGTATTTAATAATTATGCTTTAGAAGGATCTAACCTAACAAACATCCGTTCTTCTTACGATCCTTCAAGAGGTAATTATTTGAGTTTTGAAATCACCGGTTCTGCAAAAAATAATGAAGGAATGAAAATAAATCCTAGAGAAGATCTATATGCATGGTCTTCAAAGTTTTCCCAAGAGAAAATCACAGGAACACACTTAGAAAGATACGGAAACGGACAAGGATGGAGAATGGCTGTTATACTAAACGGATCTATTATTAGTTCTCCTGCGTTAAGAGTTCCTTTAAGAGAAAGCGCTATGATAGAAGGAAGTTTCTCTTTAAGAGAAATCAATCAATTAGTGTCTGACTTAAAAGCTGGATCTTTAACTTTCACTCCTAAAATACTATCTGAAAAAAATGTAAGTCCAGAACTAGGACATCAAGAAAAAGTAAAAGGAATTGCCGCTACAATAGTATCACTTTTACTTGTTGTATCAGCAATGGTATCATACTATAGATTTGCTGGAATAGTTGCATCAATAGCAGTATTATTTAACTTAATAATAATGTGGGCAACACTTCAAAACATGCAAGCTACTCTTACATTAGCAGGTATTGCAGGTGTAATCTTAACAGTAGGTATGGCTGTAGATGCCAACGTATTAGTATTTGAAAGGATCAAAGAAGAATTTGCAATCTCAAAACGATTAACGTCAGCTTTACATACGGGGTACAAAAAAGCATTTACTGCTATTTTAGACTCTAACGTAACCACAATTATTGCTGCATTAATCTTACTACATTTTGATGCAGGTCCTATCAAAGGTTTTGCTGTTACATTGATTATTGGTATTATTTCTTCAATGTTCTCATCTCTTTTCATGACAAGATTTTTCTTTAGCAAATGGGTTCAAAATCCAAAACATAAAGAATTGAAAATGTCTAATCTTATCAAATCAACTACTTTCAATTTTTTAAGCAAAGCTAAATACGTTATTACTTTCTCAGCTATTATTATAGTAGCTGGTATTGTCACCTTTAGTTTAAATCCAAAAAATATTTTTGGATTAGATTTTACAGGAGGTTTTACAATATCTTTAGAAGTAGAACCTATAGAGGGTAATAATTATAGACAACTAGTAGAACAAGCATTGGTGAAAAAAGGAGCTGCAGCTCAAGATTTCCAAACAAGAGAATTAAACCCTAGCAATCATTTAAAAATAATGCTAGGAACTATAATGGAAAAAGAAGGCCATCCTTTTTATAACATGCCAATTGAAGTTGATAATGTCGGAACTTATAAATACGAAAGTAACCCTCGAATCAACTGGATAGTAAAAGCGTTAGAAGAATCTAATATCAAAATGTCACCTAAAACATTAAAAACATTAGACAGCAATTGGACTGCAATGAGCGGTCAAATGTCCGATAGTATGAGAAATAACGCTATAATAGGTCTATCTTTAGCTCTATTATGTATCCTTATATATATTACTATCAGATTCGAATTTAAGTTTGCATTTTCTGCAATGCTTTGTCTAATACACGACGTGATTATTTCATTGGCAACAATAGCATTATTAAATGCCTTAAAATTGCCAATACAAATAGATCTTCATACAATAGCAGCTTTAATGACAATAATTGGTTATTCATTAAATGATACCATCATCATTTTTGATAGAATAAGAGAAGACTTAAAACAAAAAAGAAAATCTACTTATAGAGACATTGTTAACGAAGCTCTTAATACAACTTTAAGTAGAACAACAATAACATCCCTAACAACATTATTAGCACTAACAGCTTTAGTGGCATTAGGTGGTTCTACAATTTTTAGTTTTGCTTTAGTGATGACAATTGGAGTGATTTTCGGAACATTATCGTCACTCTTTATTGCATCCCCACTCATGTTGTTTTTCCATAAATATGAACTCAAAAAACAACAAAAAATTTCTGCAAAACAATAACCTTCAAAAGTAACTTCCATTTTCGCTATGAAGATGGAAGTTATTTTATTAAAAAGCTTTCTAATTATATCAAAAAATTACATAATTTCTATTTAAAGAGGATAAATTTAAAATGCAGGAGCCGCTCAGATATGATGAGCCGTTATGGATATACCCCAAAGAAAATACAGAGTGGATAAACGAAATAATCCAAGAATTTAATATACATCCTGTAACGGCACAAATTCTTATTTCTAGAGGATTTACAACTTTGGAAAAGATTAATAAATATCTTTATGCAAAGTTACCTAATCTCTATTCTCCTGATTTATTCTTAGAAATGAATTTAGCTATCGACAGAGTAGTTAAAGCCTTAAAAAACAAAGAAAACATTTTAATCTACGGTGACAATGATGTAGATGGAATGACAGCCACAGCTCTTTTGACCGAATTTTTAAGAAAAATAGGAGCTACTGTCTTTTTTTTCATCCCTAACAACAACATCCAAAAAAAAGGCATTATTAGCGATGCATTAGAATATGCATTATCAAATAAATGCTCTTTATTAATCACCGTTGATTGCGGAATAACCGCAGCTAAAGAAATTGAAGATGTTATAAAACATAATGTTGACGTAATCGTAACCGACCATCATGAACCAACTTCAAAAATTCCCCATTGTATAGCAACGCTAAACCCTAAACTCGTTAACAGCACTTATCCTAACAGGGATATTACAGGAGTTGGGGTTGCTTTTAAATTAGCTCATGGCATTACCAATTATTTAACAGAAACAGGACAAATAAATTCAAAAACAATAGATTTAAAAAGTTATCTAGATCTAGTAGCTCTTGGAACCATCTCAGATATGGGAGCTCTTTTAGATGAAAATAGAATTTTAGTACAATATGGACTGAAACAACTTAGAAAAACTAAAAGAATAGGTCTTTCCCAATTATTCGACTACTTAGAGTTAAACGTAAGTAAACTCTCCCCTATCGATATAGCTTCAAAAATAGCTCCTAGATTAAACAGTTTAGGAAGAATAGCTGATCCTCAAAAAGGAGTTGAGCTTCTTTTAATAAAAAATGAAGCTGAAGCAGCCAAACTTGCAGAAGAACTTAATATTTACAATATTGAACGACAAAAAATAGAAAAATATGCTGCTGATGATATCGATTTTCATTTAAAAAACCATCGAGCTTTATTAAAAAACAAAGCTATTGTTTTATATTCTGATAAATGGCACCCCGGAATAATACCTATTATTACAGCAAGGATTGCAAAACTATACAACAGACCAACAATGTTAATAGCTTTAGAAAACGGTATCGGCAAAGGATCTATCAGAACTATTCCTGAATTCCCCCTGCTTCCTGTTTTAAAAGCGAATGAAAATATCTTATTAAACTTTGGAGGACATGATTTTGCAGCTGGGTTAACAATAAAGGAAGAAGATGTCCCTACACTTAAGCAAAATTTTATTTCAATAGCTAACAGCACCTTAAGCGATCAAGATGTAATAGCTAAATTGTATTTGGACGCTGCTATAAATTTCGATGATCTGACTTTTGATTTCATGGAATCTTTAAGTTTATTAGAGCCTTTTGGTAATGAAAACCATCCTCCAATACTTTATTCAGATGCAAAACAAACCTGGCCTCCTAAAATAGTTGGCAGATCTCATCTGAAGATGTATCTGGAACAAAATGATCGAATGTTAGAAGGGATTGGATTTGGAATGGCTCATAAAAAAAATGTTTTAAGAAGGAAAAATATTAATTTTAGAATTGCCTTCACCCCTCATATCAACGTATTTTTAAATAAAAGTAGCATTCAATTGCAAATTAAAGATTTTCAAATTATTTAATAGATCTTGTCGCACCCCAAAACATCTCATAAAAATAGATATCTCAGATATTAAATCCTTAAAATTAGATACGATTTTAAAACATAAAAAAACTGCTCAAATATTTGAGCAGTTTAATTTTTTACCCCACTATAAGAAATAATCTATCCTAAATAATTAGCCTATGAAATTTTCTTCAGCTCTTTTATTTAGATAGTTTTCTTGGTATTGTTTAACTTCATCAAGATTTACAATCCAAGCAGCACCTCTTCTCTCAGCTCTAAGTAATCCTACACGTGTAGCATAATAGATTTTCTGAGCAGGTACATTTAACATTTTTGCAACTTGATTGATTGAAAACCAACCCTTTTCGTTGTCAAATAAAAGCTCTCCGTCATAAACAGATTTAGTTCTAGAATACTTATTTTTTCTGTATTCTTCTAAATCTTCTAAACGAATAGTCCAACGAGTAGATTCTTTGCTAGCTCTAAGCTTATTTTGCTTAATAGCTACATAAATAGCCTGTCTCGTAACATTATTGATTCTAGCAGCTTCAGTTATAGAAACTACCCCTTTCCTCGCAGGTTCTGAGGGAGTTACCTCAATAGATAATTTTTCCTCTCCATCAGAAAACCAACTGTTTTCATTTTCCATCACAGGTTTTCCTCCTTATAGTGGTTTTTTATATTTTTTCTTAAACTTCTTACTTTCAAACTGTAATATTAATTTTTTAAAATAGTTAATTATAATAATTAAAACTTTTTCTACTGTATTAAGTAAATATTATTACAAAAAAAAAGAATTGTAATCAAGGTTTTTCTTTATTAGGAATTAATATAGTCTTTAATAAAACTTAATTTTTTTAAACTAGTTATATTCAATTAATTAGCTTCTTCTTTTTAATAGATTCAAAAGATTTAAATTTGTTATACTGAAAAAATTAAAAATGAGGTTATTATATGTTGCGTAAGTTACTAATTCTATTCATCTTATGTATATCTGTAGTCGAAGCGAAATTGCCAGAGTTAACACCCTCCGACGTGAAAACAAAAACAGAAGAAATCCTAAAATCTCACGCAACCCACAAAGCCTTAACACCTGAAATATCCAAAAGAATACTTACAAACTTTATTGAAGAGTTAGATCCTTTAAAAACCTATTTTTTATATGAAGATGTTGAAATATGGATTAACCCAACAGATAATTTATTAAAAAAAATTCAAGAAGGTTTAAAACAAGGCGATTTCATAGAATTTAAAAAAATTCACTCTAAAATGATCGAAGCTATTGAAAGAAGAAATGAATTAGAAAGAAAAATAGAAGCAAGCGAACTACCTCAAAACGTTGATGTTAAAGATATTACAGAAGAAAAATGGACAGTTACCACAGAAGAACTTATTTCTAAGCTACTAAAACTCAAAGCGATGATAATAGAAACCGCTAACAAGCTACCGGACGAATCAAAAGAAGAAATCTTGCAATTAACTAAAAAAAGAAGATTAAACAACGAAACAGAAATACTAAATACATTTTCTAATGATAATGATATTTTAGTTAATACTTACTTGCTAAAATCCATAGCTACAGCATTAGACAGTCACACTAACTACTTCACTCCTAGTGAAGCTTCTCAATTTATGATACAGGTTCAGCAAAGACTGTTTGGAATAGGAGTTCAATTAAAAGACTCTTTACATGGACTGCAAATAATGAGAATTATAGAAGGCGGTCCTTCTGATAAGAATGGTAAAATAAAGATTAACGATAGGATTATAGCTGTTAATAATCAACCTATTATTGGAATGGATATGGCCGAAGCTGTTGAATATATAAGAGGAGAAAAAGGTACTAAAGTACAACTTACCATACTTAGGAACACACAAGATAATACTACAGAAAAAGTAAATATAGAAATCGTAAGAGATGAAGTGGTTTTAGAAGATTCTAGAATAGAGTCTTCTTATGAACCTTATGGAGAAGGAGTTATAGCGCATATCCGTCTTTATTCTTTTTATCAAGATAACAACACATCGTCAGCTCAAGATATAAAAAAAGCACTGGATAAGTTAAAGAACGAACATAAGATAAAAGGCATTGTTTTAGACTTAAGAGGCAATACAGGAGGACTTCTCCCTCAAGCTGTTGCTGTTTCCGGTTTATTTATTACTAAAGGTGTCGTAGTTGGTATAAAAGACAATACCAATCATCTACAATATTTAAGGAACACCGATGGCAAAACTATTTGGGATGGACCTTTAGTAGTACTAGTTAATAAAGCTTCTGCTTCTGCTTCTGAAATAGTAGCGCAAGCTTTGCAAGACTATGGTAGAGCTATTGTTGTGGGAGATCATCACACTTACGGAAAAGGTTCTTTTCAAACGTTCACTTTAGATCCGACACCTAATGCCAAGGTAAATCCAAAAGGTGAATATAAAATTACCAGAGGTAAATATTATACTGTTTCAGGGAAAAGCCCCCAGCTGGTTGGTGTGAAATCAGATATAGAAGTCCCTGGAATTCTCTCTGATATTGAAATAGGAGAAAAATTCACTAAATACCCTTTAGAGAATGATCAAATTGATCCTAATTTTGATGATAATTTATCAGACATACCTCAAATGCATAGAAAAAAATTAAGTCTAATATATAAGAATAATATACAGACAATCATTAGTACTTATACTCAGTATCTTGAAACATTAAATAACAACACAAAAAAAAGAATTTTAAATAATAAAAATTATCAAAACTTTTTAGAAGAACTTAAAAAGAAACATTATGAAAGTGCTTCAATAGAATTGTTTGGTCAAAGTGATTTGCAATTAGTTGAAACTTTTAACATTATAAAAGACTTAATATATTTAACCTCAATGGATGATAAGCATTTCGATTGAAATTTAAAATCTTAAAAGAGAAAATATTCATTAAATTTTAGATAAAGGTAAATAAACAATGGAAGTTAGAACCCGTATAGCGCCATCACCAACAGGCGATCCTCATCTTGGAACATTATATATAGCTATTTTTAATTTAATTTTTGCTAAACATCATAAAGGAAAATTTTTACTACGTATAGAAGATACTGATCAAACTAGAAGCCTTTCTCAATTCGAAAAAAATATCTTTAAAGCATTAAAATGGGGAAACATCAATTGGGATGAAGGTCCCGATATTGGTGGAGAATATGGTCCATACAGACAGTCTGAGAGATTAGAAATATATAAAAAATATGCCTATCAACTAATAGAAAAAGGTAAAGCTTATAAATGTTTCGCAACTCCTGAAGAACTAAAAGAAATGAGAGAATTAGCTAGTGTAACAGGAAAAAAAATAGGTTACGACAGAAGATACAGAAACTTAAGCCCTGAAGAAATAAAGCAAAGAGAAAAATCAG
>Ga0233447_1000823_pt1 | contig 30735 bp, 27 predicted proteins | sample SI_124_October20_3_FD_183014 | JGI IMG/M metagenome (GOLD analysis project Ga0233447, IMG submission 183014) | Seawater microbial communities from Saanich Inlet, British Columbia, Canada - SI_124_October2016_135_MG | ecosystem: Environmental > Aquatic > Marine > Inlet | place: Canada: British...
AAATCTTCTAAACAGATCATCTCTACTTGTTGCATAACGTTCTCCTTTGAAAAAAGAGAATATTATAAACTATTATTGAAAATTAGACCAGTTCTAAACAGTCCGATTAACGATGCTCCTGCGTTAACCCAGGCTCATGTAGGTATTGCAATAGGAACAGGGACCGATATTGCCATAGAAGCCGGTGATATAGTTTTGATAAAAGATAACTTACTTGATGTTGTAAAAGCAATAAATCTATCAAGTTATACTATGGGAAAAATTAAGCAAAATCTTTTTTGGGCTTTTTTCTATAATGCAGCTGGAATACCAATTGCAACCGGTATTTTATATCCGTTTACGGGTTTTTTATTAAATCCTATGATAGCCGGATTAGCTATGGCATTTAGTTCATTTTCTGTAGTTAGTAACTCATTACTTATGAAAAAATATAAAAAAAAATTGTAACTACTTAGTCTTACATTTTTTTTACAAAAATTATTTTTAAAACCTTTAGAAACACTTGTGAACTACTCGCCACTAAAGTAACGAGATTGCGCGAGCAATTTGTTCAAACTTTATCGGGGAAAAAATACGTCAAAAATATTTATTGATTTTCTTCAGTAGTTACTATACAAAAGCATTGCATGCCGTCACCGCAGCCAAAATCTGTCAATCCATCTCCTGAAGTTACCGTAATACCAATATCTGAAATATTAAGCTTTACCAAATGAGCTATATTTTTTCTTATTAAATCTATTTTACTTTGCATTTTAGGTCTTTTCCCTTCAATGGAAAGGGCTATATGAGAGAGTCTTTTATCTTTTAAAGTCTTCATAGCTTCTTTTAAATATACACTTGAATCTGTAATACCATCTTTTTTACAAAGTTCTATAGCTATACCACCAAGAATAGAAACTCCTGTTATAGATGAAATAGCATTACAAATAGCATGTAAAATGATATCTCCATCAGAATCTGCAGCAAACCCTGGAACATTTTCAAAGATCACCCCACCAATAATACAGGGCTTAGAAGATTCTGGAGGTAAAAATCTATGACTATCTTGACCTATTCCCGTTCTATACTTATAACCTTGTGACATATTTTGTCCTTTTTAGAAACATTCCATTCACATTCAGTTTGCCATAAATATTATTAGAGACAAAGATAATTTTTTTCATTCAATTTTAACAAAATCTTAGTTATATTAAGAAAAAAACAGATGAACATATGAATCCTTTTATTCAAATTAAAGGCGGCACTCCTCTTCAAGGAGAAATTGTTGCTTCTGGTGCTAAAAACGCCATGACAAAGTTATTAGTAGCATCTTTGATCTCTAATAAAAAATGCATATTTACCAACGTTCCAAATATTGGTGATGTCGATATTACAGCTGAGTTATGCCAAGAGCTTGGAGCTGAAATTTCATGGGATAAAGAAAAGAGAACAATAGAAATTATAACAAAAGAGCTCTCTACTTCTTCTATTTCACAAAAATTTTCAGGAGCTAACCGAATCCCTATTTTACTCATTGGATCTTTGCTAGGTAGAACAACAACAGAAATATCAGTACCTGCTGTTGGAGGAGATAAATTAGGAACCCGTCCTGTCAATTTTCATATTAAAGCTTTAGAACAATTAGGTGCTCAAATCAATTATCATTTTTTAAATGACAGCATCATATATACAGCTAAAGCTCCAAATGGACTAAAAGGAAACGTAATTATATTACCTTTCCCTTCTGTCGGTGCAACAGAAAATACAATCTTAGCAGCTGTTAGAGCTAAAGGTACTACAATAATAAAAAATGCTGCAACAGAACCTGAAATTATTAACCTTATCTTATTCTTGCAAAAGTTAGGCGTTCATATAACCTTAGACGTAGATAGAACGATAAGAATAAAAGAAACTAATACATTTTATGAAGTAGAACATAATGTTCTACCTGATAGAAATGAAGTTATTTCATATGCTTTAGCAGCTATAAGTACAAAAGGAAAAGTTTTTATAAAAAAAGCTGAGCATTTACATATGATCACCTTTTTAAATTATTTAAGAAAAGTAAATGGTGGCTTTAATGTTAAAAAAGATGGCATTGAATTTTTCTATAAAGGTCCTTTGAATGGAGGTATATTAATTGAAACAGATGTTCATCCAGGTTTCATGACAGATTGGCAACAACCATTTGCAGTTCTTTTAACACAAAGCAATGGATGTAGTGTTATTCATGAAACGGTATATGAAAATAGATTTGGTTATACTAAGACTTTGAATGAAATGGGAGCTGATATGGAACTTTTCACCTCTTGTTTAGGTGGGAAGACATGTAGATTTTCTTCTTTAAATCATTTTCATAGCTTAATAATAAAAGGTCCTTCGAAATTAAAAGGAAAAGATATATCAATTCCTGATCTTCGAGCAGGTTTTGCTTATATTATGGCAGCTCTTTTAGCAAAAGACATCTCTAATATTTATAATATTCATTTTTTAGATAGAGGCTATGAAAACATTATTGACAAATTGTTAACCCTTGGAGCAAATATTAAAAAAGTTGATACAAAAAAAGATTTGCTAAAAAAACTTATGCCTCTACCTGTTAAATAAAATATTAAATTTTGACGAAAGTTAGTATTATCGTTTAAAATAGTTTTCCAATTAGAATAAAGGTCATTTTATCAATGAAAAAAACTTGGCAAGACTATTTAAAAAAAAATTTCAAAGACATTGATCTCTTCATTAAATATTTGAAGTTAGATAAAACCAAACAAACTTTAATTTTAAAAGATCCAAAGTTTCCAATTAATATACCTTATTTTTTTGCAAAAAAAATTAAAAAAAACTGTTTAGATGATCCTATTTTAAAACAATTTCTTCCTTTAAAAAAAGAACTTAAATATAAAAAAAACTACCTTCTAGACCCATTATGTGAAACGAAATTCAAAAATAAAAATCTACTACAGAAATATTCTAAAAGAGCTCTTCTTTTAACAACGAACAACTGTGGCATGAACTGTAGGTTCTGTTTTAGAAAAAATCTTGACTTTTCCCCTTCAAACTTAAAAGAAGAACTACATCTATTAAAAGAAAATAAAACAATTTCAGAAATAATTTTAAGTGGAGGAGACCCTCTTTTATTATCTAACAACAAACTAAAAGATCTATTACATGAAATTGATAATATTCCTCATATTAAAAGAATAAGGTTTCATACTAGAATTTTAACTGCATTACCTCAAAGAATAGATTTAGAATTTTTAAAAATTTTAAAAAAAATAAATAAACAAATTATCTTTGCTCTTCATATCAATCATCCAAACGAAATCTTAGAAAATCTCTTTTTTTATTTAGAAAAAATTCAAAAGCTTAAAATCCCAGTTCTAACTCAAACTGTATTCTTAAAAGGAATAAATGATGATGCAAATGTTTTATGTTCTCTTTTTTCAAAGCTTATAGATCATGGAATACTTCCTTATTATATTTTTCAACTAGACAAAGTACAAGGAGCCAACCATTTTGAAATACCGACTTCAAAAGGAAAAAAAATAATGAAAAAATTAAAAGAAAACCTACCGGGATATGCCGTTCCTAGATATGCACAAGAACTACCTTTTAAAAAAAATAAAACAATCATTATATAGCCAAAAAACATAAGAAATATTTTATATTTTCAAGTAAATTATGCTATTAATTCTTCATACTAAAATGTTAGAAATCAAGAGCCATGCGAACATTCATCCCATGCAAATAAAGAGTAGCTGAAAAAACACTATATTCCAAAAACTGAAACCATACATTAAATTCATATCCCACGCCAAGAGTCATTACAGCTTTTTGACCACAAGGCATTCTCCCATTAATGTAAATATTAGTCTGCATAGGAACTTTGATCGAACTTCTTTTTTCATGTTTCAATTGAACAACTATATCAGTACCTGAATATGGTGAAAAGCCAGGACATCTATGTTCATAAGTGATATTTTCAGATGAATAAAGTACACTTATAAGATTTGTATTTGAAATGAAAAAATATTGACCTAAAGGATAATCAAAACTTATCCCTCCATTCAAACCTAAATATTTTCTTTTCTCTATAGCATTTATTGTATAATCTCCTACAGCAACTAGATTATAGGCTCCATCTACAGCATTCCAATAAATCACATCCGTTTCTTGATAAAAACTCTCTTCTACTTCATCGATCAAGGCGCCTCGAAATCCTGCTAATGGAGCAATAATTATTGTATCTAAGACATAAGGAGTTTTATAAATCAGATCCAGAACATTATATTTTAGTTTGAAAACAACTGAAGCAGAATCACAAGCAGCAAATTCGAGCCAAGTAATCGGATTATAAGGAATAAGACCGTGAGTTGCATCAGCAATTTTGGAATCTTTCGAGGTTGAACAAAAACGTGTATATTCAACTTTCCATAAATTTGGAGAAGTGTTGATTGCAGCACTCAACCTAAATCCTGGATTAAATTTCCATTCAGGATTATAAAAATGACCATTAGTGATAACAGTAAGGTTTGTATCGGAAGTTTCGATAACATAATCAATATCGCATTGTTTTTGCCACCAATAAAGAAATTCTCCTTGCAGGTCTATTAAAGGCTTTTTTGTATGATCTACATAAAGGCAGTCTTTACGATTAATTGCAGGGTCTGATCCTACAAATTCATTTTGAGAAAATACTAAAGCAGGTAGAAAAAAACCAAATATTAACAAAGAACTACACTTCATTTGAACCACCATTATTTTTTGTAAATTATCATGCTAAAAAAATTGAAATTTCTAGTAAATGATTTTTAGGCTTATCTCAAGAACATTTTTTAGTAATTAAGGCTTTTATATTATAAATAAAAAATAATCAATTTTCATAAATACGCTAAGCTGTTTATAAGAGACATTTCATATTTTATGTCATAAAATGCATAGTTCCTAAAAAAATAGGCAGATTTAGTTACTTGTGAAAAATTTGAAAAAAGTCAGGATAATAAAAATTCCTGGAATAGGGCGTTCTCAAATACACTCAAAAACTCCCTTTTGAAAAAAAGTAAAACAATAATCTATTAAATTATTACATTCTGTTAACAGTTTTCAAGCCTAATATATTCAGACCTTTTTGTAAGATACGTCCTGTCAATTCACATAATATCAATCGGTTATTTTGCTTATCAGATCCATCTACACGACAATCTCTAAAAAATGCGTTGAAATTTTCAGCAAGTTCATATAAATAATCTGTCAATCTATTAGGAAGAAGATCTTTAGATACTGTCTCTAAAACTTCACCAAATCTTCTTAAATGAAAGCCTAAAGAAATTTCAGAGGGATGTTCAAGTTCTATTTCACTAACATCAATGATTTCATCGATATTAACTTTAACTTTTCTCTTAATACCCATAATTCTAACATAAGCGTATAGTAAAAAAGCGGCAGTATTACCTTCGAATCTTAACATCCTATCATAACTAAAAAGATAATCTTTTTGTCTATGACATGACAAATCTGCATATTTTATAGCTCCGATTCCTAGAGCTTTAGCTATACTATTTATTTCTTTTTCATCTAAATTCGGTAATCTTTCTATCAGTAGATTTTTTGCACGATCAACAGCTTCTTTCAATAAGTCTATTAATTTTTCTGTTGCGCCTTCTCTTGTTTTAAATTTTTTACCATCTGGCCCTAATACCAGACCAAAAGTAACATGATCAAATTCTGTTTTATTAGGATCTAGATATTTTGCTTTTACAGCTGCTTTATAAATCATCTGGAAATGTAAGCTCTGCCCTGCATCAGTAACAACAATTATCCTATCTGCTTTCTCTTCTTCAGTTCTATGTTTGAATCCTGCCATATCAGTGGTATCATAATTAAATCCACCATCAGATTTTTGAATCATAAGAGGTAAAGGATTACCTTCTCTATTCTTAAACCCTTCTATAAAAATACATTTAGCATTATCGGATATCTCTATAAGCCCTTTTTCTTGAAGATCTTCAACAATACTTTTTAGATATGGATTATAAAAAGATTCTCCCCTTTCTTTGATTTTGACATCTAAAAGACCATATATTTCTTCAAATGCTAGTCTAGATATATCACAAATGATATTCCATGCATTATAAGCTTCTTTCTCTTTTCCTTGTAAATTAACAACTTCTAATTGAGACCTTTTTTTAAAATCAGCATCTGCATCAAACTTCTTTTTAGCTTGCTTATACCAATCTGTTAAGCTACTAAGATCAGCTTTTTCTTCTCCTATAAGAATTTTAGGGTGATACTGTTTTAAGTATGTTATTAACATACCAAACTGAGTGCCCCAATCTCCTATATGATTTAATCTTAGAACATCATTCCCTAAAAACTCAAAAAGCCTAGCTAAACAATCTCCAATAATAGTTGATCGAAGATGACCGACATGAAGCTCTTTAGCAATATTAGGCGAAGAAAATTCAACTATAATTTTTTGAGGAGGATCTGATTGTTTTACTCCAAGAAAAGGATCTTTAACAATAGTATTTAATTGGGATGATATAAAAGAAGAAGTTAATTTCATATTAATAAAGCCAGGACCTGCAATAGATATATCTTCAAAAATATCTTCTTGCAAAAAACATCTATCAATATTACTTATAATTTCTTGAGCCACCTCTCTAGGAGATTTTTTTAAAATTTTACCTAATTTTAAAGCACTATTACATTGATAATGTCCAAATTGTTGTTGCAAACATAAAGCTATATCTGCTTTTTCACTTGAAAACTGTGTAAAAGTTTTAGATATAGCTTTTGTTACAATCTCTTGTAAAATTGAAATTAACGTTTCCATCTCATCTCATTTAAGTTATATTACTCAGCATGATGAAAGTATGGAGGAATTTGTCTTTTTCCGATACCAAATTTTAACTTATGTTTAGCTAAAGAAATAGCTGCTTCATAAGTTGAAACATTATTATTTTTTGATATTTCAAAAATAGACATTAAAGTGTCAAAAATCTTGCTAGTGTGTTTTCTAGCTTTAGCAGGATTATACCCTTCTTCATCAAGTTCAGAAGTTACATTTAAAAGACCTCCCGCATTAATAACAAAATCAGGTGCATATAAAATATTTTTTTCTTTTAAAAGATTAGCATCTTCAGGTTTTAACAACTGATTATTGGCACATCCGGCGATCGCTTTACAATTAAACTGTTTTATTGTTTCTTCATTAACAATACCACCAATAGCACATGGAACAAAAATATCACATTTCACTTTATAAATTTCTTCAGAAGATACTATTTTAGCATTACAGTCTTGCTCAACCTGATGTAAATTATCAGCATTTACATCAGATACAATAACGTTAGCTCCTGCCCAGAAAAGCTGATCCATTAACAATCTTCCCACACTTCCCAAGCCTTGAATAGCTACAGTTTTACCTTCTAAATTGCAAGAGCCGAATAAAAATTTAGCAGAAGCCAAAATCCCTTGAAAAACCCCATAAGCAGTAAATCGAGAAGGGTTGCCACTACTTTTACTATGAGGAAGCCCTGTTACATATTTTGTAACACTAGCAACAGTCTTAACATCTTTTAGAGTACACCCCAAATCCTCAGCACAAACATACTCACCTTTCAAACTCTCAACAGCTTCACCAAAAGCTAACAAAAGTTCATCTGTCTTATCCATTTTAGGATCTGCTATGATAACACTTTTCCCACCACCAAGACCGACTTCTGCCACAGCTGCTTTATAAGTCATACCTTCTGACAACCTTAAAACGTCAGTTAAAGCATCATCAAAAGTTTTATAAGGATATATCCTTATTCCGCCTAAAGCTAGCCCCAATGTCGTATCATGTATTGCTATTATAGCTTTTAATTTAGCTTTCAAAGATGTGATTTTAAGAATCTTTTCATAACCGCTCACTGTAATTTGTTCGACCTTCAAATCACCAATTCTTTTCTTTATTTCTTCAGTTGTTAATATATCCATTAACCCCTCTTTATTTACTTTTTATTTAAAAAACGACTCGTTAATTACGATTAATTTATAATACATACTAAATAAACTAACATTAAACTAACGAAAAAATCAATATAATTTATTCTTTTAAAACGACATAATATCAAAGTTTTTTTTATTCTCCAAAAAAAATCTATATGTTAACTTTCTCAAAGTTTTATTTTACAATAGCTAAGCAAGAAAGCCACTTAACTTTAATTGTTGGATGAAAGTGCTTCGTATGATATATTATTTTTCAAGTTTAAATACTTGGGATTGTGACATCGGGAGTCCAAAGTTTTTTATAATTGGAGTATGTCAAGTTCTATACTAAGTGATTTTTCGGTTCTTAAGGAGTAAAACTTACAATGGCAACTATAAAAATTTCTGAAAAAGTAAAAAATAAATTATTATCTTTTTTAAAAAAGAATAAAAAAACAGATCTAATATCTATCTCATTGCAATATATTGCTGAAGCGAACGATATAAAACCTATTTTATTCCCTAAAGAAAAAACTATATACCAAAGCTTAGACAAGCTTATTAAAAAGTTAGAAGAAGAAAATAAATTATGTAGAGAAACAGAGATTATTATTCAATTAGGAAAACAAAACGTTAATGAATTTACGACAAAAATATATATATGTCCTTTTACAGGAAAAGTATATGGAAATAACACCCACCCTAACCCACAAGATGCTATATATGATTGGGTCTCTAAATGCCCTGAAAATACGGAAAGAATTGGCGGCCTAAAAGCTAAAAGATTTTTTGTATCAGAAGATCCTCAAGTTATAAAAAACTACATCCAAGAACAAAAAAAGCCTATTACAAAAACAGTTTACTCTTCCGGCGTAACCGGCAAACTTTTTAACAGTAAAAAAGCTGTAATCGATGATTTCAAAAAAAATCATATTAAAACATTAACACTTTTCGAAGTTCAAAATCAAAATAAGTACCAAATAGAAGAACATTTTCTAAATTTCTTACAAGACGAACTTTCTGAAGATAAAATAACACATTTTGTTGAAGCTCTTTATGAATTTAAAGAATTTGAACCATACCTTACAAAATGGCTGGAAAAATAATATTGGATACTCTTCAAGACAACTTATTAAAAATTGAAGAAGAATTAATAATTAATTCTTCCGAGAAAATGCAAGAATGGGGCGAATCTTTTTCTAAAAAGATCCCTTCGACAATAAATGTGATTATTTTTATAGGAGAATTAGGAACAGGAAAAACGACTCTTATTAAAGGCCTATCAAAAGGTTTAAATATCAATCCCGAAGAAGTCAATAGTCCTTCTTTTACTTATTTAAACATTTATGAAACTACCCAAAGCTTAATATATCATTTCGATTTATACAGAATTAATGATCTAAAACAATTTCAAGCTATGGGGTTTGAAGAAAAATTATCTGATAATGCTTTTTGCCTTATCGAATGGGGAGAATTAATTTTTCCCATCATAGACACTTCTTCTACTTTAGTTATTAAACTTCATCATCAAGACATGCAAACAAGGAAATTACAATTATTTTCTTTCCTATGAAAAAAATATTATTTAACAAAGCCACTTTTTTAATATCCTCTATGGACAAATTTCCTAATCATTTCAAAAATGATAATGGGAAAGTTCTAGATGAAATAGCTATCGTTGGAAGATCTAATGTTGGTAAATCAAGCTTGATCAATCATTTATTGAATAATAAACAACTAGCTAAAGTATCTTCTTCTCCTGGAAAAACCCAAACCATTAACTTTTTTAATATAGATGATGAATTAATTATTACAGATCTTCCAGGATATGGATTTGCAAAAGTAGATAAAACTAAAAAAGACATGTGGAAATCCTGTATTGAAAATTATTTACTCAACCGTACTCCACTAAAACTAATCTTACTTTTATTAGATTCAAGAAGAGATGATATTTCTGATAAAGATTTTATTTTCTTATCATGGGCTAGTCATTATCAAATCCCCCTACTTGTAATATTCACTAAAACAGATAAAGACAAACAAACAATCTCAGATAAAAAAATACAAAAAATAACATCAGAATATAAAATACAAAATTTTCTATCCTATTCGATAAAAGAAAAAAATTGTAAAATTAACCTTATTAATAAAATTAACAGTTACTTATGAAATCCATTGAGAAAGAAACATTCATTTGCTTAGATTGTGAAACAACCGGTCTTGACACTGCAAATGACAAAATAATAGAACTAGCAGCCATGAAATTCTCTTTTACAGAAAATTATTCTTGTTTTGACACGCTTGTAAACCCTGAATGTATAATACCCCAAGAATCTCAAGCTATTCACAATATTTCTCAAGATATGGTATTAAATAAACCTACGATAGATAAAGTTCTTCCCGACTTCATCAAGTTTGTTGGAAGCAACATAATAGTTGGTCATGGTATTTCTTTTGATATTCAGATTATCAGTAATATTGCCATGCAAAACAAAATTCCATGCTCTCTTATAGAAAATAAATTAATCGACACTCTTAGACTAGCTAGATTATATGGAGAAAGTCCTGTTAACTCACTAGAAATACTAAGAAAACATTTCAATATTGAAGGAGATGGAGCCCATAGAGCCTTAAATGATGTTAAAGTAAACATTGAAGTATTTAAACATCTATCAAAACGTTTTAAAGACAGCAAAGACATTTTGAATCGTTTAAAAAAACCAATCCTTATAAAAGCTATGCCACTTGGTAAACACAAAGGAAGGAAATTTGAAGACATTCCTTCAGAATACCTTCAATGGGCAGCTGGAAAAGATTTTGATCAAGATCTTTTATATTCAATAAGACTCGAACTTAAAAATAGAAAAAAGGGCGCATCATTTCAACAATCTGGAAATCCTTTTCAAAATTTATAAACCAAATAGCTTGACTTTCATAAAAAAAATAGCCTAGCATTCAAATTAGTTTTATATTAGCTATAAAAAGCGGAGAATATCATGCACAAGCTATCAATTACAGACTTTGATTTTGAAAATAAAAAAGTTTTAATGCGAGTAGACTTTAATGTTCCTTTAAAAGAAGACGGATCAATAAGCGATGATACTAGAATAAAAGCTGCTATTCCCTCTATCAAATATGTATTAGATCATGGTGGTTCTGTAATCTTAATGAGTCATTTAGGCCGCCCTAAAGGAGTAACAAATCCGAAATTCTCCTTAAGCCCTTGCCAAGAAAGATTATCTGAACTTCTAGATATGCCAGTAATTCTAGCACCTGATGTTATTGGAGAAAAAGTAGAAGTCTTAGTGAATTCTCTAAAACCAAATCAAGTAATGCTTTTAGAAAACTTACGTTTTTATAAAGCGGAAGAAAATCCGAAAACAGATCCAAGCTTTGCAAAAAGTTTAGCAAAACTTGGAGACATATATATAAATGATGCTTTTGGAACTGCTCACAGAAAACATTCCTCCACTTATACAATAGCACAATATTTTCCTAATAAATCTGCTGCAGGGTTTTTAATGGAAAAGGAAATTAAATTTTTAGGAGCTGCTTTAAAAAATCCTAAAAAGCCTTTTTACGCAATCATTGGAGGATCAAAAATATCAACAAAAACAGGTGTTATCATGAATCTTCTAAATAAAGTTGACGGACTTTTTATTGGAGGAGGAATGACTTATGTGTTTTTGAAAGCCCAAGGCATTAACATAGGAAAATCTATAGTTGAAAACGATATGATCGAAGTAGCAAAAAATATCCTTCAACAATGCAAAGAACAAAATATCGATTTAAATCTAGCCGAGGACATTGTAATAGCAGATGATTTTAACAATGATGCTCATACCAGAATTATTAATAGCAAAGATGGTATTCCAGACAATTGGGAAGGGATGGACACAGGCCCTAAAACCATTGAAAAGTGGACTGAAAAATTAAAAAAAGCTCAAACCATATTATGGAACGGTCCATTAGGAGTATTTGAACTACCTTCTTTTGCAAAAGGAACTTATTCTTTAGCACGTGAACTAGCTAATGTTGCAGCCACAACAATAGTTGGAGGTGGTGACTCTGTAGCTGGCATCAATTCTTTGGGTCTTGCAGATAAATTTACACATTTATCAACTGGAGGGGGTTCTTCTTTAGAATATATTGAATTTGGCCATTTACCTGGAATAGATGCCCTTAGTGATAAATAATTTTATTAAAATTCTTCAATTGCAAAATATGTGTCAGATGCTATAATAAGACCTTTCATTGATTATTCATCAATTGCAGACTATAGAGTGTTAAAAAAAAATTATAAATTTTCTACTCTTTATCTCTATTCTATCATCACAGATTTCCAACATGTGAAAAATTCAGCGCAACATAATAAAAATTTTATAAATTTTATAAAAAAAAATAAATTATAATGAAAAAAGATACTCAACAAAATTTTAGTAAATGGAAATCTTTAATTTGGCCTATTTATAAAGAAGAATACGCTAAGTTCATTCCAATGTTTTTTATACTTTTTCTTATTACATTCAATTATAATTTACTACGAGCAACAAAAGACACTCTAGTCGTTACAGCACCATCTTCAGGAGCTGAAGCCCTAGCCTTTATAAAAGTATGGATAATACTTCCTTCAGCCATATTAATAACCTATATTTTCACCAGATTATCGAATCGATTCGGAAAAGAAAAAGTATTCTACCTCATGACAGGGATATTTTTGATATTTTTCATAATATTCGTCTGCATTTTATATCCTATGAGAGACTATATTCATCCTAACAATTTAGCTGATAAAGTTCAAAGTCTCTTACCTTCAGGACTTAAGGGGTTAATAGCTTTATTTAGAAATTGGACACTTACTAGTTTTTATGTAATGGCGGAGCTGTGGGGAACTGCAGTTTTAACGGTTCTTTTTTGGGGATTTGCTAATGAAGTTACTTCTATCATGCAAGCTAAAAGATTTTATATATTATTTGGCGCTGGAGCAAATATAGCTGCCATTTTAGCAGGAAGAGCTTCTTCTATTTTATCTAAAAATTCTTTTAATCACTTTATTCCATATGGCAAAACAGCTTGGGATCAATCTGTACTATTCATATCTACTACAATAATTATTATAGGCATATTGATTATGCTATTGTTTAGATACTTAAACAAAAACGTTATCGCAAAAGAAGAACTCAACTCCCCTAATATAGTAAAAACAAAAATTAAAATGTCGATGAGAAAGAACTTCTCATATCTAGCCAAATCTAAATATTTAATATCTATTGCTATAATCGTATTAACCTATAACCTAGCGACTAATTTAGTAGAGCTTGTTTGGAAAAACCAATTAAAAGCTTTATATCCTAATCCTAGCGACTATAACAATTACATGGGATATGTAATAACAATGACCGGTATTATAGCGACGATATCTGCTTTTCTAATGTCTGGAATGCTAAGAAAATTCACATGGACATTTAATGCTATATTATCACCTTTGATCATCTTAAGTACAGGACTTGCCTTCTTCTCATTTTTCTTCTTTTCGAGCACCACCTTAGCCGGAATAGCTACTCTATTTGGAACAACACCTTTAATTATGAATGTATTTTTCGGAACTATGCAACATTGTTTAAGTAGAGCTGCTAAATATACTGTATTTGATTCTACAAAAGAAATAGCTTTCATTCCTCTTTCTCCTGAAAGTAAACTAAAAGGAAAAGCTGCTATTGACGGGGTAGGCTCTAGAATAGGAAAATCAGGAGGATCTATTGTTCATCAAGGATTACTGCTTGGTTTCTCAACAATTGCTATAGCAGCCCCTTATGTAGCTGGAATATTTACAATTGTTGCTATATTTTGGATGATTTCTGTTGTTTCCCTAGGAAAACAACATAATAGTTTACTAGCTCAAGATGAAAAACTTAAAATACCTGAAAAAGACGAAAAAAAAGATCCTGTACCAGTTAATTAATAAAAAAAGATTTTTATTCTTTTAAAAAACAGAGATTTTTATTAATTAATAAATAAAAGACATAAATTTAAAAAAAAATAATATTAAACATGGAAAATATAATTAATTTTATATTTAGTCACTCACTTCATGCTCATTGGATAGTATTCTTTGCATTGATACTAGCTGGTTTTAACCTTCCGATTAGTGAAGACCTAATGATTATCATAAGTGGAATGCTAGCAGCTAATGTTATCCCTGAACACACTCTTCATCTTTTTATATGCGTATTTTTAGGGTGTTACATATCAGATTCAATAGTATATTTTTTAGGAAGAACTTTAGGAAGGAAAATTTTAAATTTAAAATGGTTTAAAAAAACCCTGCCCAAGCCTAAATTAGATCAAATCCATAATTTTTATAAAAAATATGGGTTTTATACATTGATTATAGGAAGATTCATTCCGTTTGGCGTTAGAAATTGTCTGTTTTTCACTGCAGGCATGAGTAGAATGAAATACGTGAAATTTCTGATCAGTGATGGAATAGCCTGCATTATTTCTAATTCTACATTATTTTATATCAGTTATACATTAGGAAAAAACTATCAGACTTTTATTGTTTATCTAAAAAAAGTTAATGTTTTAATTTTTTGTGCCTTTATTGTGACGTTAATTACTTTATTTTGGTATTATAAAAAAAAGAAACGAATTAAACTCCAAAAGCTTAACAGCCAAAAAGATGAGGAAAATTCCGAGGTACAATGATAACATTATCAAATATTTTATCGATAGCAAGAGCTCCTTTAGCTCTTTTATTTTTAATTGATAATATCCCAATACGTATCACTTCAGTTATCCTTGCAATGATAACAGACAGTATTGACGGTTACTTTGCCAGGAAGACTAAAACAGCAAGCAAATTTGGAGCTATTTTAGATCCGGCTATGGATAAATTTTACGTCTATTTTGTTTTAGCTATTTTGATAATAGAAGGAAAAATGAAAGTTTGGAAATCTTTAGCTATGATCTCTAGAGATTTTGCAGTATTAATTTTTAGTATATATTTACTCATAACAAAACGACATAAATCTTATGAGCTAAGAGCTATTCGCTGGGGAAAAGTCACAACAGCAATGCAATTTATCACCATCATTGCCATAGCTTCAGGATACTTTTTTTCATGGCATATATTTGTGTTATTTATAATATTTGGAATTTTATCTTTTATAGAGCTATTTCAAACCAAACCTTCAAAAACTATTTCTCACTAACTATTTCTACAATATTTGTAGGATAAGCAATAGATGCATCATGTTTGCTAATAATTTTTTGAATACCCAACAATAAATTTTGTCTTACTTTAACAAAACTTTCATAATCAGCGCCTATAACATATACCTTCATTTCAATTTCCAAGCTATATTCAGCAAAATGCGATAAATATACAAAATTTGATAGTCGATGATCAACTTTAGAATCTGTTTTGATTAACTCTTTTATTTCTTCTATTATTACATTTACTTGATCTATATCTTGATATCTAATTCCAACTTTTTCTTCTACCCTACGATGAGATCTACGAGAAAAATTTTTCACATATGTTGTCGAAAAAACTGAATTGGGCATATAAATAGGTTTTTTCTCTAAATCTCTAATAGTAGTTACATACCATCCTATGTTTTCAACAACACCCATTATATTTTCTTTAGGCATTTCAATTAAATCATCACAATAAAATGATTTTGTTAAATGAATCATCATTCCACCGAAAAAGTTAGCAATAATATCTTTTGCAGCAAAACCAACAGCCGCCGCGCCAACACCACCAAAAGCAACAAGTGGCATTATATTAAGTCCTAAAAGCTGCAATATGATTAAAAAAGATACAAATATAAATGTGATAGAAAGTAATTTACTAAGAAGCTCTACAGATCCATAATCAACATCTTTTCTCTTATATTTCAAATAAAGACAAAACTCCTTTTTAACAAGCATTGCAATCCAGCAAAGAGATATCACAATAAATAAGTTTCTAATAGAGCTTAGATACCCCCTGATCTCTTGTAACTCAAATTTATGAATAACAATATCTACAATATAAAAAACAACTATAAGCGAAATCAGCAAACGAATAGGTTTCAAAAAAACAAGTTCAAACTTTTTTTCTGCTTTATTTTTGATAATCAATCTCAAAAATCTTCTCAAAAAGAGGTTTACAAACATTAAAAGTACAATACCTATAATGATTTCCCAAAACCATTCCTGATATAAAATCGAAAAAAAAGCATTCATTAATTGCTCCTTATTTAGTATATTGTGTATATATGTACAAAAAGGAATTTTCATATAACAGTTCTTTTATAACATTCTTCTAAATTAAAAAAAAGCATAGGAATATTTATGGAAATAGCTAAAGAATCTATATTTATATCAGCAATAAGATCATTATTAAAAACACTATTTGGTGCTATCGGTATTTTTATTGCATTTCTTCCTATTATTTTAATATTAACAGCCGTGTCTTCTGATACAACTGTAAATAATAAAACCATTTTTACCCCCCTTCCCGATTTAAATGGAAATAAAAAAATTCTTCCTATGTCAACACCTGTGATTTTGCAAGTGAACATTGAAGGTGTCGTTGGACAAGAACAATTAACAGCAAAACTTATTGAAACACAGCTTATCGAATCGAGAAAAAATCAATTAAAAAATGATAGAGTCAAAGGTATTTTATTAAATATCAATACGCCCGGTGGACTTAGTACTGATGGTTATAACATCTATTACCAACTTAAAAAATATAAAGAAAAATATAATGTTCCTATATATGCATATATAAATGGTCTTTGTGCTTCTGCAGGAATGGAAATAGCATGTACTTCCGATAAAATATTCGCATCTCCACCAAGTATGATCGGAAACGTTGGTGTATTCATAGGACCGTTTTTTAATGTAAAGGATGCTTTGGAAAAATGGGGTGTGAACTCAAAAATCATTTCAGAAGGTAAAGACAAAACCATGATGAGTCCTTTTACTACATGGAAAGAAGATGAAGATAAATACTTAAAAGCTATTGTAGAATATTCATACAAGCAATTTGTTAAGCTTGTCACTTCAGCTAGACCAAAAATAACTGAAGAAGCTCTTGTAAATGAATATGGAGCGGGAATTTTTGATCCTGAGAAAGCTGAAGAAATAGGCTTTATAGATCAAATAAGTGATTATGACATAGCTTTAAAAGAACTTCTCACAAAAGCAAACATTGACGAAACTAAGCCTTATCAAATTGTAGAGTTAAAACCAAGGCACAAATTTTTAGAAGAACTTATTCAAGGAGAGTCTCTTTTAAAAGGAAAATTAAAGCACACTTTCCAATTTGATAACCAAGAAAGTTGTAACTCTCTAAAATTTCTTTTTTAACCTCCTTGAGGTCACAAATGGAAGAAATATATATCTTAGATGCAGTGAATTATTTATTTAGGTCCTATTATGCAATAGGACCTATGAATAATGACAAAGGAGAATCTACCAATGCTTTGTATGGATTTATACGATCTATAAAAAAAGTAATAAAAGATTTTAATCCCTCTTACATGATAGCAGTATTCGACGGGCCTGATAATAAAAAATCACGCTCTGCAATCTATTCAGAATATAAAATGAACAGAAAAGGAGCTCCCGAAGATCTATATCCTCAAATAACTTTAGCTTATGAATATTGCGACAAAGAAGGTATACCCGCTTTAACAATCCCTGGAATAGAAGCAGATGATACAATTGCAACAATTGCAAAATGGGCGGAAAAAAAAGATTTTAAAGTATTTATCTTAAGCAGCGATAAAGATCTTTTTCAATTGATAAACAAACAAACAAAAGTAATAAACGTAAGTAAAAATAACCTTCTTATCGATTCAAAAAAAGTAGAAGAGATTTTTGGAGTAAAACCCGATCAAATATTAGACTATTTATCTATAATGGGTGATAAATCTGATAATATTCCTGGACTACCAGGATTTGGTCCTAAAACAGCTAGCTCTCTTTTACAAGAATATAAAACATTAGATAATATTTTTGAAAATGTAGATGAAATAAAAGGTAAAAAACAAGAAACCTTAAAAACAGAAAAAAAATTAGCTTACCTTAGCAAACAACTAGCAACCTTAGATACAAGTGTACAAATACCTACAACAAAATCTTTTTATGCTTTAAAAGAAACTGATGTTGAGCAACTAACAGAATTTTATCATGAAATGAGATTCACAAGACTTTTGCAAGACCTCCATAAAGAAGAGCCTACGCAAGAAACAGCTACAACACCTCATGAAACAGAAGATAAAAATTATACAATTATTACAAAAGAAAATTTAGAAGAAATTATTAAAAAGCTTTCAAAAGAAAAAGAAATTGCAATCGATGTAGAATCTACAAGTCTCAATCCAGTATCTGCTATGCCTGTTGGCATAGGTCTTTGTGCAAAATCTCCTAATGCGTTTTATATTCCGTTAAATGGAGATATTGATGAAAAAGATATCATCGATATTTTAAAACCTTTTTTAGAAAGCAAAATCGAATTCTACGGACATAATATAAAATACGATTACCAAGTATTGAAAAATATTGGCCTAGAAATTAACAATATTTGTTTTGATACAATATTAGCCTCATATTTGATTACTCCACATAAACGCCAGCATAGCTTAGACAAGCTGTCTTTAGAATATTTCAACAAAAATAAAATCTCTATAAAAGAACTTATTGGAGAAGGAAAAAAACAAATATCAATGAAAGATGTTCCTATAGAAAAAGTAGGAATATATTGCTGTGAAGACGTAGATTATACCGTTAAATTAAAAGAAAAACTAGATAAGGAAATAACAAAAAACAAACTTACTTCAGTATTATATAATATTGAAATCCCTCTTATTAAAATTTTAGCAGAAATGGAAAGAAATGGTATTTATGTTGATGAGAAAAAATTAGAGAATATAGGAAAAGATCTTAAAAAAAATATTCAAAGATTAGAAAAACAAATACATAAAGAAGTAGGTAAAGATTTCAATATAAATTCTCCTAAACAATTAAGTGAAATACTCTATAAAGAACTAGGACTAACTCCCCCTAGAAAAAAAACTACAGAATATGCAACAGGAGCGGAAATCTTAGAAAAATTAAAAACACAATCTCCTATTGTTGCAGATATAATAGAATATAGATTAACACAAAAACTACTCTCTACATATGTTGAATCCCTTCCTAAGCAAATAAATAATACAACACATAGAATTCATCCAACTTTCAATCAATCCATAACAGCAACAGGAAGACTGTCATGTCAAGATCCTAATTTGCAAAATATACCTGTTAGATCACCTGAGGGAAAACAAATCAGATCAGCTTTTAAACCTGAGAAAAACCAATGGAGCTTTTTATCTGCCGACTATTCACAAATAGAATTAAGAATATTAGCTCATTTTAGTGAAGATCCAGAACTTGTTAAGGCTTTTAAAAACAATGAAGACATACATACACATACAGCATCGATCGTCTTTAAAGTTCCTAAAGACGAAGTGACGAAACAACAAAGACATGTTGCAAAAGCTGTAAATTTTGGTACTGTATACGGACAAGGTCCATATGGTCTTTCCCAGCTTCTTAATATTCCATTTAAAGAAGCTTCTTCCTTCATAAAGACATACTTTGAAAAATATAAATATATATCTTCATTTTTAGAACAATGTAAAAAAGATGCCCAAAAACATAAATATGCAATCACCCTTCTTGGAAGAAAAAGGCCTATTCCTGAAATTGATAATAAAAGTCCTGTCGTAAGAGCTGCCGCTGAAAGACTAGCCATTAACACTCCCTTACAAGGAACGGCAGCGGACATAATAAAAATTTCTATGATAAACATAGATGAAGAGATCAAGAAGAAAAACCTAAGCTCAATGCTAATTCTTCAAATTCATGATGAATTAATATTCGAAGTTCCTGATAATGAAATACCTACTTTAGAAAAATTAGTAAAAGAACATATGGAAAAGGTCGTAAAGTTAAAGGTACCTTTGGTAATAGATATAGAAGTTGGCAAAAATTGGGCAGAATGTTAAAGTTAAGAAAAATAGCTATTACAGGTTCTCTAGCAACAGGAAAGTCCACTGTAAGCAAATATTTTCAAAGACTTGGAGCATATATAGTTAACGTAGATAATGTTACGCATGCTCTACTTAGAAAAAATGACTGTATTAGCAAAAAAATTCTAAGCTTATTCGGTAACAAAGTACTAACGAGAGGAAAAATCAGTCGAAAAAAACTAGCAAGCATAGTTTTTGAAGATCGTAACAAACTACTTCAACTTGAAAAAATAATTCATCCCAAAGTTATCGAAGTAATAGAAAAAGAATATGAAAAAGTTGATAGAGAAAAAAGCTACAAATTGTTCATAGTAGAAATGCCCCTTTTATACGAGATAGGTTTAGAAGATAAGTTCGATAAAATAATATTGATAAAAAGCACAAAAGAGAATTGTTTAAAGAGAACTGAAAAAAGAGATATCGACAAAGACCAGTACAATAAACGGATGCAAAGACTAATACCCGCTTCAAAAAAAGTTAAAAAAGCTGATTTTGTCATTGAAAATGACGCAAGTTTAAAAGAATTAAAACAAAAAATTAAAGACATCTATGATGTTTTAACTAAATAAAATCTAAAAGCAGGAGATATAATTTCCAATGAACGAAGAACAAATATCAACCACCACAGAAGAATCTACTAATAAACAAACCAGTCCCAAAGAAGAAAAACCAGAGAAATTAGCAATTACAAAAATCTCTGATCTTCAACGAATGGATGTACCTGAACTTACAAAATTTGCTAAGACTATAGGAATGAAAAATTTAGCTGCTTTAACCAAATCTCAAATGGTATTTGAAGTGGTTAAAACTATCTCTGCAATTTCATCCGAGCTATTATATGGAGAAGGTGTTTTAGAAGTATTGCCTGATGGTTTTGGCTTTTTAAGATCTCCTAACTATAACTATTTACCTTCTGCTGAGGATATTTATGTATCCCCTGCTCAAATTCGTCGTTTCAATTTAAGAAAAGGAGACTCTTTATATGGAACCATTAGATCTCCAAAAGAAAAAGAGAAATATTTTGCTCTACTAAAAGTAGAGAAAATAAATAACAAAACACCAGAAGAAATAAAAGATAGGGTGATATTTGAAAACTTAACTCCTCTTTATCCTGAAGAAAGAATCGTAATGGAAACCGCAAAAGACAAATTATCTACCAGAGTTTTGGATTTAGCTGCTCCAATAGGTAAAGGACAAAGAGCTTTAATAGTATCGCCTCCTAAGTCAGGAAAAACTATTCTTCTTCAAAACATTGCCAATGCTATAGAAATTAACAATCCTGAAGTGAAATTAATAGTCCTTCTTATCGATGAACGTCCTGAAGAAGTAACAGACATGAGCAGAAGTGTTAAAAGTGAAGTGATAGCTTCCACTTTTGATGAACACCCTGAAAGACACGTTCAAATTGCTGAGATGGCTATAGAAAAAGCTAGAAGACTAGCTGAATGTAATCATGATGTTGTTATTCTTTTAGATTCTATCACAAGACTTGCTCGAGCTTATAATACAGTTCAACCTCATTCTGGAAAGATCTTAACAGGTGGTGTAGATGCCAATGCTCTTCATAAACCTAAAAGATTTTTTGGAGCTGCAAGAAACATAGAAAAAGGTGGCTCTTTAACAATAATAGCTACAGCTCTTATCGATACAGGATCACGTATGGATGAAGTGATATTTGAAGAGTTCAAAGGAACAGGCAACATGGAGCTTGTTTTAGATAGAAGGCTTGCCGATAGAAGAGTGTTCCCTGCTATTGATTTAATAAAAAGTGGCACTAGAAAAGAAGAACTACTTTATCATCCGCATGAGCTTGAAAAAGTATTCCTTTTAAGACGTTCTTTAGCTGATTTAACTCCATTAGATGGAATGAATTTACTTCTTAATAGATTAAGAAAAACAAATAGTAATGCCGAATTTTTACTATCTATGAAAGAGTAATAATATTGAAAAAAACAGCCCATTAACTTATAGGTAAGTTAATGGAGGAGTTTAAACTATGCGCCTTATTACAATTTTATTAGTTACTGCAGCTTTATCTTTTGGAGTATTTTGGGTTTGGGAAAATCATCCCGGCGTTAAAAATTCTATTTTTGAACTGATATCACCAGGTAAATTCCAAACGCTAGAGATCCGTTATACAGCAGAAAAATTAATGGAAAAACACAAATGGGAACTACTTAAAGATAGTGAACATTCTTATTTAGAGCCCGTTTTAAAATTTCATCCATATCTCTTGATGGAAGTAAAATATAATAAATCCAACGATAGAACGGGAGAAGGTGTTATTCTTTGGAGTCTTGTCGACGGAGAGATGGTAATAAATACTAATACCTGGGAAAAAACACATGGTTTTACAGATTGCATTAGTGCAGGGGCTGACAAAGAAGACTTCAAAATCTTAAATGCTTTAGCTACAAGAGGTGGAGCGACAGATAGAGAATCGTTATGCAGAATATTAAACGTTGAAAATGATATTTTAGATTCATGGATAGATATTTGTAGAAAAAAAAGCTTAATCGTTCAAGCAGGCAATAACTACAGATTACATCTTCAAAATCCAAAACTTCAAATTATACCAGAAACAAAATTAGACCAATGGCTTGTAACCAAACAAAGCAAAAATGCTCAGCAAATTCCTAAAAAATTTAGTTCTTATCAAATAGAAAAAATTTCTAGAGCAGCTTTTGGTAACGACTTTGCTATAAGAAAAAAAACTGAAATATTCCTTCCTGTGTACAGCATTATTGTACAAAATCCGGATGGATCACAAATGACAACTTATTGGAATGCGTTAAACGGAAAGAAATTATCTTATACTTATTTAATAGAATAAAGTCTTTTGATTATCCCTTGAAATTTATATCAAGGGATAACATCGCAAAATGATAAAAAACATAAAATAATTGTGTTAGAAAATACCACAAATTCTTGTCGTTAAAATAAAAACTAACACTTCTTGGAAACAATTTTCTTTTACTTCAACCTTATCATTGATGAAAACAGGGAAAATTATTATCATAGTTGAATTAGTTATAACATAAATGGAAAGATGGCTGAGCGGCCGAAAGCACGTCCCTGCTAAGGACGCATATCCTAACGGGTATCGAGGGTTCGAATCCCTCTCTTTCCGATCAAAAGGTTTCTTTTTTCAAGAAACCTTTTTTTGTTCTTTTTTTCACAATTTTTTTTTGTTATATTCATAAAAAATAAGAGTCAAAGGTCTTCTTTATGGCAAAGCAACAACCGCAAATAAAAACAGCTCCTCATTCCAAAGAATCAGAAATGATGGTTTTAGGATGTATGTTAACAAGCGTAAATAGTTTAAATATCGGATCGGATCTTCTAAATGATACGGACTTTTATTTTACTGAACACAAAATCATTTTTAAAACTCTGCAAGAAACTTATAAAAAAGACAAACCGGCAGATATTCATATCGTCGGAGAAGAACTTAAAAGGATAAATAAGTTAGATGCTGTTGGAGGAATAAGTTACTTAACTACTTTAGCTCAATATGCAGGCACCTCAGCTTTTGTTGAAGAATATGCGCAAATAATCAAAGACAAAGCTATTTTAAGACAGATGATAGAAGCTGCACAAATCATCGAAAAAACAGCTATAGAAGAAGCTTATGATGTTCCTACAATTTTAGATGAAGCCCAAAGCAAATTCTTTCACATATCCCAAGTGGCAAATAAAGATACAGGAATACTATTAAAAGATGTTATCTCCGGCATTAAAGCTAAAACAAGAGTCCCCTATCTCCAAGAACTTCAAGAAAAACAAGAACAGTATCAAAAAAGAGGAGAAGATGATTTAGGTCTTACCGGCATTCCAACACATTTTATTGATTTAGATAAAATGCTTAATGGTTTTTCAGGATCTAATTTAATGATCTTAGCTGCAAGACCTGCTATGGGAAAGACAGCTTTCGCATTAAACATTGCAGAAAACATCTGTTTTAAAAACAAAATTCCTGTAGCTCTTTTTTCTTTAGAAATGAGCACAGATCAAGTAGTACATAGAATGATTTGTTCTCAAGCTGAAGTGGAATCTGAAAAAATATTAAAAGGTTCTTTAAATGGAATTGAATATCAACGAGTCGTAGCTGCAGCTAACAGCATGATGAAACATACCATGATTATTGATGATCAACCTGGATTAAAAATAACCGATCTTCGAGCTAGAGCAAGAAGATTAAAAGAAAGCTATGACGTCGGTTTTGTAATAATCGACTATCTACAGCTTATATCAGGTTCAGGGACCTTAAGATCCACAGAAAATAGACAAAATGAAATTTCAGAAATTTCAAGGATGTTGAAAACACTGGCAAGAGAGTTAAATGTTCCTATTTTATGTCTTTCTCAACTTTCAAGAAGAGTTGAAGAAAGACAAGGTCACCGTCCTATGATGAGTGATTTAAGAGAATCTGGGAGTATTGAGCAAGACAGTGACCTTGTAATGTTTTTGCTTAGAAGAGAATATTACGATCCATATGACAAACCAGGTCAAGCAGAACTAATTATTGGTAAAAATAGACATGGACCAATAGGTTCTGTTAATCTGTCATTTAGAAAAGAAATTGCTCAATTTGCTAACTACTCAACTATTGACAGCTCTTCAGAATTTAAAAATGAAGAGGCTTTTGCTGATTTTTCACCTGATATGTAAAATTTTCTTTTTAATTGATTAATTAAAAAACTTTTCATATCGTTTTGTGTTTTTAATAAAAATTATAAGGTTTTCTATGTCAGTTACACTCTTAGGTATAAAAAATAAGTCAGCAAAATATTTTTTACAAACTTTTAAAAATACTTTAGTAAAACATAGTTTTGTTAATGGTTTAGCAGGAATTTTAGGAGGATACCTTCCTTTATCATTTGCTCAAACCATAATTTTAGGTCCTCTAGCAGGTATAGCTTTGCAATATACGAAACGTAAAATTAATAAACCTCGTTTTAACGACGAATTTAAATGCTGCTTAATATCTACAACAGCTTTATGTAGCATGTTAGGAGCTCAGCTGGTATATAGAGTTAATACTATATATTTAAGACCTCTTCTATCAGCTACAGCAGGAATACTAGCTGGAGCCTGTGGTGGAGGGATCTCTTTACTTCTTAGTACAGGAGTAATTTTAGATGTACAGAATTCAGCTAAAAAGATAGCTGATTAATGTTTTTTTTAATTAGCTTGCTGTTAAGCTAATTCTGAACTTTACTTTATATTTTTTCTAATTTATAATGCTCTTTTTTAATGAGGATTTATTTATGTCATCTGTAAAGAAAAAAAGACTATCAAAGATAGCTAAACACAAAAGAAAAAAACGTAGAAGACGTGATCGTCATAAGAAAAAATAATTTTTTCATTCTTCTATGTGGAAATATAATTTTGAGTTTGACTGTATTGTTATAGGAGCAGGTCACGCCGGATGTGAAGCTGCATATGCAGCTTCTAAGATGGGGATTAGCACTTTGCTCTTAACTATCAGTTTAGATACTATAGCCAAATTAAGCTGTAATCCATCTATTGGAGGAACGGCAAAAGGTCATATTGTCAGAGAAATTGATGCCCTAGGCGGCATTATGGGGAAAATAGCAGATAGCAGCTGTATTCACTACAGAATGTTAAATTCTTCAAAAGGCGCCGCTGTTAGATCTCCAAGAGCTCAAGCTGACAAACAGCTATATCAGCAAAACATGAAATATTTTCTTGAAAACTGTCAGAACCTTGAAATCAAACAAGGTCTAGCTGAGTCTTTAATTGTAGAAAATAATAAAGCTATTGGGATAACAACAAAAGAAGGCGTCGCCTATTATGGAAAGACGGTTATCTTAACTACAGGTACTTTCTTAAAAGGGAAAATGTTTATAGGTCATCATTCTTTTGAAGGAGGAAGACTTGGCGAACTCTCTTCTAATACTCTTTCTGACAGTTTGAAAAGCTTAAACCTTAAAGTCGGAAGATTAAAAACAGGTACACCTCCTAGAATAAATGTAAGAAGTATCGATTTTTCAAAAGTAGAAAAACAACCTTCTGATGAAAACATATGTTTTTCATTTGATGAAATACAAAAACCAGCACAAAAAGTAGATTGTTTTATTACTTATACAAATGCTAACACAAAAAAAATCATCTCAGAAGATTTAAATAAATCTGCTTTATATTCAGGCATAATAAAATCTAAAGGACCTAGATATTGTCCTTCTATAGAAGATAAAATAGTAAGATTTGCAGACAAACCTCGTCATCAAGTTTTTTTAGAACCAGAGGGATTGACAACTAATGAGGTCTACGTTAACGGCATGTCTACATCCCTTCCTATGGACACTCAAATTAAATTTATTAAATCGATAGAAGGTTTAGAAAACGCTGAAATAACAAGACCTGCCTATGCTATAGAATATGACTACATTGAAAGCTCTCAAATAAAACCTTCTTTAGAAGCTAAAATTATAGATAACCTTTATTTTGCAGGACAAATCAACGGAACAACAGGATATGAAGAAGCTGCAGCTCAAGGATTGATAGCAGGAATTAATGCTGCTTGCAAAATTCAAAACAAAAAAGATTTTATTTTGAAAAGGTCTGAAAGTTACATAGGAGTAATGATCGATGATCTTATATCAAAAGATCTTGACGAGCCTTACAGAATGTTTACAAGTAGAGCAGAATATAGATTATTACTAAGACAAGATAATGCCGATATAAGACTTAGACACTATGGCTATGAACTAGGATTGATAACAGAAAAACAAATGGATATAACAAAAGAAAAAAAACAAATTCTTGAAAGTGAAATTAAATTTCTAAAAAAGACATTCGTAACCTTTGAAAATACAAATATTTTACTATCCAAACTACTCTGCAGACCAGAATTTAACTATCAAAAATTATACAATCAATACCCAGAAATAGTAAAAAAATATCCAAGCGTTATAAGTGATCAAATTGAATTTGAATTAAAATATGAAGGTTATATCAAAAGACAACAAATAGAAGTTGCAAAGTATAAAAAAATAGAAAAAATCTTAATCCCTTCTAACTTTGACTTTTCAAAAGTTACAGGTTTAAGAAATGAAGCTAAAGAAAAACTAAAAAAATTCAACCCTCCCAATTTAAGCATAGCGTCAAGACTATCAGGCATATCTCCGGCTGATATATCTATTTTGATAGTCGCTTTAGAAAAAAATCTTTTTTAAAATAAATCTTTCCATATACTAAAACAAAAACTACCCATATATGAAAAACATTTGGGATATCCCGACGATTCTACTTTTAACAACCCGTCCAAAAGTTCGATCTATCGTAAGAACAGCTTTCAATAAAGAATTTCATATTATAGAAGAAAACCATCCTTTATCTGCTATTGAAAGTGCTAAAGCAACCATTTTAGATTATATAATCATTGATTCTCAAATAGAAGATATCAAGCCATTAGACACGTGTAAACAAATAAGAAGATTTACTTACGCTCCTATTATATTGATATCTGATATTTTGAAAAAAAGTTATCATAAAAAAGCTACTGTTTGTGGTGTAAATGAATTTATCAGTGAACATTTCGATCAAAAAGAACTGCTTTTTAAATTACAAGAATGTAAAAACAAAATACATCTGCAAGAAAAAACAAAAAAAATATCTAAAGCCATATCGAAACACAAAGAAGTCTTCTCTTCTTTAAAAAATAAATTTTTTCTAAATCCTCAAACAATTAAGTCCTTACAAAAATCAACAGGTAAGCAAGAACCAATTACTATCTTGATAATCAAAATTAATTCTTATGAAAAGATAGAGAAGAAAATAGGTTCTTTAGAAATGAGAAAACTGTTTGAAGCTATTTTTGAAGAAATTAACAATAACTTATGTAAAGAGAATGTCTCATTTCCCGATAGCTCTAATAACATAATAATAATAATGCCAAACACTAATAATCAACAAGCAAAGAAAAGAGCTATTTCACTAAAACAAGCTATCTTTAACTTATCTCTTGCTACTATAGAAAATAATAATATTTCTTTATCAATAGCTATTTCTTCTTTCAAAAATGCAACAGAAAGCTTAGAAAAAATTTATGAAAGTTTCGATCAAATTATATCTGTTGCAGATAAGGCATTAAAGAAAGAAAAAAATCAAACACTCATCTTAGATCAAGAAAATTATCAAGTCTGATCAACTATTTCTTCTATGAAAAAAATAAATAGATCACTAAAATTTTTAATGATCTATTGTTATCAATTAATCATTTTTGTATATTGACCAGCGAAATGACAACATTATAAAACAAATTAATTTTCAATAAACAATCCGTGGAGGAAAGAAAATGAAAAAATTATTTTCAGGAATATTATTTTTTGTATTAAGCGCTTTTATATTTAATTCAGGATGTGATTCAAAACCATCTTCTATCAAAGCAAAACCAATGGATGAATATCTATTTGTAATAACAGCTCCTGAAGCAACATATGATCAAACTAATAATACTTTAAGATTAAAAAATATTGATCCAGCTATAGTATATTTTTCTGATAGACCTAATAGAACATGCGGTCATACAAGAACAACTGAATTCTTTAATTTATGGAAAGAAAAAGGCAATCCACCTAATGCTTCTATTTCTTACAAGATTTCACCTGAAAAACGTTTAAAAACTGCCGTAGTAAAACTAATAAATCCGAAAGAAGAAGGTAACGATCTAATATTTGAAATTCAGATATTACATGGTAAATTACCAGAATCTTTTATAACAGTATCACTGTTTGTAGATGGATTAGAATCGTTAAATGAATGGCAACCATGGTAGTATCTGCATATACACCTCTTAATCAAGATTCTCCAGGATCTTCACCAGGCACTCCATCAGATGATGGCGTGCCTAGGTTCACCTTATGGCAAAGAATAGTAAATTGTTGTTACCAACCTAAAATCAACTTTGATAATCCTCAAGTTAAACAATCTTTATTACCACAATTTGAAATAGAAGATACGAGAGAACCTAGATCTAAATGTAATAGCTTTTATTCGAATATAACAAATGGATTTAACAATTTTGCAAACGCTATCGCTCACCCAATACCAGCTTCCCTTTTAGGAACAGCCGGATTAGTTTCTTCTGTTTATTTTGGATATGTTAAAAAAAACTTCTGGGCCGCTATTGCCGGAGCTTTTGTATTCGGTCACTCAGGACAATCTTTTGCTGATTTAGCTCAAAGAAATAACAAGTATCCTAACATAACAAAAATAGTTTCTCTAGTTAAGCGTCACATTTCTATGGAAGTATTCTTATTTATAGGAGCTTTTAGGCAATACATGATCTCTCTATTAGTAAACAGTGCCTGGGCTGGTATGGCTATTAGAGATGTTATAAGACAAACTCAAAAAAAATCAAGTCAAGTATTAGAACCTAAAAAACCATTACAAAAAAGAACCTATATACCAATTATAGCCCGTATAGCAACTTTTGCAATAGGAGCTATTACAGCTGGAATAAGTCTTAGTAAAATTAATTCTAAAAAAAGAGAATTTTCTTGGCATATAATAATGGCAGAAGCTGGTATATCTCTAATGGGAATTACTATAGGAGAATTTTTAGAAAAAAAATTACATTCTCACGCAAAAGCTCATAATTCAAATAAAACATGGGTAGCTTTAGAAAAAACATCTAATTTGCATAGCGTTGTTACAGGTCTTGCAGCAAGTTTACATCAATATTCACCAACTAAGCTTTTAGCTTTTTTAAGTCTAGTTCCTTTAGGTCTGTTTCTAGGATTTAATGTTTCTCATCAATATCGTCAATATATAAAGAAAGAATCAACACCTGTAAAAATTAAAACACCACTTCCAGGAGCTCCTCCAAAACCACATAAATGGACTGACACAGCAAAAAAAGTTGGTTGGAAAATATTTCAACTTACATTTTTTATAGGAGGTGTGTTTTTATGTTTTCAACCAAACTTCAAAAACACCGGAAAATCCATCATATCTGGTTCAATAATATATCAAATAGCTAATCTCATCAACAGACGCCCTCAAAAAGATTCAGAAACCACTACAGAATTTTCTCAAGAGAAAAAAACAGCTCACAAAATAGCTCAAATATTACGTTACCCAATTTTTTATCTTCACTTAGTTCCTTCCGCTATCATGAATTATTGCAAGTCCTATATATATTGCCCTTATCTAAATTTAAGTCCTGAAAAAATGTCAAATTTATTAATAACCTTATTTGTATTTGGAGGGACTCTTTATGGCCCTTATAGATATAGTAATAATCATCACAAAGCAAAAGAATCGAAAAAAAAAGGTGTTATCAGATTTGATGTACTTGTAAACACTGGAGCTGCAGGAGCTGCAGCTGGTAATTAACAATATTTTGTGAACAGACTAATTAGATAACTCTTCTAAATAAAAACATTCGATTTAATATGGAAAGAACAAAAGAAAGTACATTAACGCAACATTCACCAGGAACTCCATCATCTGATGAAGTTCATGAATTCACCTTATGGCAAAGAATAACAAATTGTTGCTATCAATCTAAACCTGAATTCAACAATCCTGATGTTCAACAATCTTTACTAACCTCAGTTATGGGTTTTAACAAGCTAGTAAAGTCGTTTTATAAAACTTTAAACTCGGTTTTTTCTTTTGGTGACAATAAGCAATTAAACCGGACAATAAATTTATTAAAAAATTAGCGGGACTT